>Ga0315278_10004989_pt1 | contig 12033 bp, 7 predicted proteins | sample YL17G06_0_MG_FD_203880 | JGI IMG/M metagenome (GOLD analysis project Ga0315278, IMG submission 203880) | Sediment microbial communities from Yellowstone Lake, YNP, Wyoming, USA - YL17G06_0 | ecosystem: Environmental > Aquatic > Freshwater > Lake > Sediment | place: USA: Wyoming | collected... | reverse complement strand
GGTCTTCCGGCAACTTTTCCGGCCGTCCGGGCCGCGGGATTGCTTCCCCATGGAAGGCCCGGGGAGTGTCTATTCCAAAAGACCTGCCGGTCCATCGAGGATTTTCTGGAGGTACTCCGCCCTTACCGGGAAGGAGGCCCGCTGGCGCCCCTGGAAGTGGATCTGGCCCTGGGGGAGTTCCGGGTCGTGGGCCGGATTGACGGCCTCTATCCCCAGGGGCTGCTTCATTTCCGCTACGCCAAGGTGAAACCGAAAGACCGCCTGCGACTCTGGATTAGGCACCTTTTGGTGAACCGGATCGGCTTTCCGGGCTATCCGGTTCAGGCCCGGCTGTTCGGTCAGGATAAAGTCCGCGGCTACCCGCCGGTCCCAGACAGCGAAGCGCTGTTGATGGAGCTGCTCGCGCTTTACTGGCGGGGACTCCAAAAGCCCGTCCCTTTCTTTCCGCACACTTCCTGGGTTTACGCCGAGGCCTTATGGAAAAAGAAAAAAAAGGCGGAGGCCTTGAAAATCTCCCGGGGCGTCTGGGAAGGATCTGATTTTAATCGGGGAGAGGATCAGGACCCCTATTATCAGGTCTGCTTTGAACACCGGGACCCTCTGGATGAAGAATTCGAAACCCTGGCCGAAAATGTTTTTCTACCGGTGCTGCAGTGCGAGCGGAAGAGTTGACCCCGGGCCTCAAAACCCCCGGCTTTGATCTCCTGAACAGCCCCCTGGAGGGAACCAACCTGATTGAAGCCGGCGCCGGCACGGGAAAGACCTATACCCTCACCGGCCTCTTTCTGCGACTAATCCTGGAGAGACGGCTGCCGGTGAGAGAGATCCTGGTGGTGACCTACACCGTAGCCGCTACCGAGGAACTACGCGACCGGATCCGCCGGAAGATCCGTGAAGCCCTGGAGGCCTGTTCCGCCGGGACCAGCCCGGATTCGTTTTTGCAAAGTCTGCTTCTTAAAGTCCCGGACCGGGAGGAGGCGGCCGCCCTCCTGCGCGTCGCCCTCCTGGATTATGATGAGGCGGCCATTTTCACTATCCACGGTTTTTGCCAGCGGACGCTGCACGAGAGCGCCTTTGAAAGCGGCAGCCTGTTTGATACGGAATTGGAACCCGAACAGGAAACCGGTCTGACAGAGGAAATCGTCCAGGACTTCTGGCGTCGGCACTTTTATGACGCTCCTCGGGAGTGGGTCCAATACGCGCTGAGCCTGAACCTCGGTCCGGTCACCTTCCTGGAGCTCCTGAAAAAAGGGCGGTCCCAGCCCGACTTGAAAATTATTCCCCGGACCGGCCCGGTGGTCTTTACTGCCCTGGAGCCCTTTCGCCGGGCCTTTGGCGAATTGCGGAACGCCTGGCCGGAGGTTCGGGACGAGGTGGAACAGGCCTTCAGCGATCCGGGTTTAACCGCCGACTACACCGATCGGGTATCTGAAACGCTGGGTCTGATGGATGCCTTTTTGGCGGAAAACAGCCCGGCCTTTCCCCTTCCGGAAAAATTCGAAAAATTCACTACCGGGGGCTTGGAAAAGAAAACCAGGAAAAATTGGGAAACCCCGCGGCATCCGTATTTCCTGCTGGGCGATGCCCTGCAGCAGGCGGCCGGGGCGCTTCGAGTGGAAATGGACCGCCACCTGCTGTTTCTAAAAGGGGCGGTTTTTCAGACCCTTTGGCAGGAACTGCCGATTCGGAAGCAGCAACGCAACATCCAGTCCTTTGATGACCTCCTGATCCGCCTGCGCCGGTCTCTGGAAAAGGCTGGGGGGGACGAACTGTCCCGGGAGGTCAGGAAACGGTACCGGGCCGCCCTCATTGACGAGTTCCAGGATACGGATCCCGTCCAGTATGCCATCTTCCAGAATATTTTCGGAAAAGGCGGCTCTATTCTGTTTTTAATCGGCGACCCGAAGCAGGCCATTTACAGCTTCCGGGGGGCCGACCTGTTTGCCTACCTGAAGGCCGCCGGCCGGGTCGATCGCCGGTACACCCTGGACCGGAACTGGCGCTCGGAACCGGGATTGATTGCCGCGGTCAATACGGTCTTCGGCAGCCGGGAAAACGCTTTTCTCTACCGGGAGATCCCTTTCGAACCCGCGGTAGCGGAGGAAGGGGGAACGCAGTCCTTTTTGACGATCCGGGGAAAGACGAAATCGCCCCTGCACTTCTGGCTGGTCCATTCCGGCGATGGAGGCCTCATCAATAAGGGGGAGGCCGAAGCCCTGATTCCCGGGGCGGTGGCCGGCGAAATCTCCCGCCTCCTGAGGCTCGGAAAAAAAGGCGAAGCCCTCCTTGGCAGCCGGCGGCTGCGCGAGGGGGATCTGGCCGTACTGGTTCGCACCAACCGGCAGGCCCGGCTGATGCAGGCGGCTCTGGGCCGGCTGAAAATCGCGAGCGTCCTCTACACCACCGGAAATCTGTTTGACACCTACGAGGCCCAGGAGGTGCAGCGGGTCCTGGACGGGATAGTTCATCCCCTTCGGGAGGGTCGGATCAGGGCGGCGCTGGCCACCAACCTGCTGGGAGTGACCGGGGAGAACCTGGAGAGGCTCACCCGCGATGAGGCCGGGTGGGAGGTATGGCTTTCCCGGTTCAGGGAATATTATGAAACAGGGGAACAAAAGGGCTTTATCCGTATGTTCCGGTATTTCCTGCTGCGGGAAAAGGTCCGTTCCCGTCTGCTTGGCCTGCCTAACGGGGAGAGACGGCTGACGAATGTGCTCCACCTTTCCGAGGCGCTCCACCAGAGGGCTGTTGAAGAAAAGCTGAGCCTGAACGGTCTCTTAAAATGGCTGGCCCGGCAGCGCGACCCTGGCTCCCCGCGGCTGGAGGAACACCAGCTTCGTCTGGAAAGCGATGCCGAGGCCGTTAAAATCGTCACCATCCACAAGAGCAAGGGCCTGGAATACCCGATCGTTTTCTGCCCCTTTAACTGGGACCCGTCAAAGATTAAAAAAGGGGCTTTTAGTTTTCACGACCGGGAGGATGGCTGGAGGCTCAATCTGGTGCTGGACCCGAAGGCGGGGGACTTTCGCGAATGGGTCGAATTGGCCGAACAGGAGGAACTGGCAGAGAATCTTCGGCTGCTCTATGTATCGCTGACCCGAGCCAAAAACCGCTGTTACCTTATCTGGGGAAGGTTTCGGGACGCGGAGACCTCCTCCTTGGCCTACCTGCTGGTTCCTCCCGGGGACGCTGACGAAAATATTGTTCAAGAAGTGGGAACCCATTTTCAAGCCAAGACCGATGAAATGCTGCGGCAGGACTTGAACGGGCTGGCCCGAAAATCTAAGGAAATGATCCAGGTAACCGATCTGCCGAGAGCCCCGGGTGAGGAAGTTAGACCGGCTGGAAAAGACTGGGAAGAATTGGCCGGGAGGGTCTTCCAGGGGCCTGTTTCTCGGGACTGGCAGATCACCAGTTTTTCCCGGCTGACGGGCGGGGTTAAAGAAACCTTTGATTCCTCGCCATCGGAAGACGTCTCTGCTGACCTGCCGGACCACGACCAGGCCCCGGCCGCCGAAGAACCGCTTTTGGAGCCGGAGCCTTTCTCCATTTTTGCCTTTCCCAGGGGGGCCAAAGCGGGGACCCTGCTGCATGATCTCTTGGAAAACCTGGATTTCACCGAAACGGACCCTCCGGTTATAATGAAAATGGTGGCGGATAAACTGGCAGAGTATGGTTTTGATCCTAAGTGGCAGGAAACGATCGGCGGCTTGATCGGCCGGGTGCTGGCGGCGCCGCTCTCCTCCCCTTACGGGGGATTCACCCTGGCGCAGATTTCCCGGGCAGAACGGCTCAGTGAGCTCGAATTTTATTTCCCCCTTCGGCGGGTAACCCCCCAGGGGTTGGGAAAAATTTTTGCCGATCACCAAGGGACAGGGATGCCGGCTGGATTTTCCGCCCGGCTGGAAAAACTGGATTTTCAGCCGGCCCGAGGGTTCATGAAAGGTTTCATCGACCTGGTCTTTCAATTCCAGGGGCGCTTTTACCTGGTGGACTGGAAATCAAACTTCCTGGGGGCGAGGGTGGAGGACTACCACCCCGAGATCCTGGTCCGGGCCATGGAGGCCCATTGCTACCGCCTGCAGTTGAATCTCTACGTGCTGGCCCTGCACCGGTATTTAAAATACCGGGTCCCCGGGTATCGCTATGCGGAACATTTCGGCGGGGCCTATTATCTTTTCCTTCGGGGGATGGACCCGGGAGAAGAAAAGGGCTTAGGGATCTACTATGAATCGCCGGGGGAGGGACTGATCGAGTCCCTGAGCCAAATCCTGATCGGGGCGGAGACGGGTTCATGAAGCCCCCCTGGACGGCCGCCCTCCTGAAAAACAATTTCCTCTTGCCGCTGGACGTCCATTTTGCCGGGCTGATGACCCGGCTTTCCGGGACCGGAAGCGAGGCCCTCTTTCTGGCCGCCGCCCTGGCCAGCCATTACCAGGGACTGGGGCATGTCTGCTTCGATCTCTCCGGTCTGGCCGGGAAGGCGCTGCTGGAGGGCGAACCGGATTCCCCGGTCTGCCCTCCATTGGAACGATGGTCCCAAGGGTTGGAAAAAGAAGGGGTGGTGGGGAGGCCGGGGGAGTATAAGCCCCTGATCCTCCATGGCCCCCGGCTTTATTTATATCGCTACTGGGAGTATGAAAAAAAACTGATCGATTTTCTGAAGGAACGAACCGCCGCAGCGGCTTTCCCGGCGGATGAGTCCCCCCTTCGGGCCGGCCTGGCCCGACTTTTCCCATCCCCAGACCCGGGAGAGACGGATTGGCAAAAGGTGGCCGCCCTGGCTTCGGCCTGGAAGAGGTTCTGCGTAATCTCCGGGGGACCAGGGACAGGGAAGACCTTTGCCGTGGCCAAGATCCTGGCGCTTCTCCTGGAGCAGAATAACCCCGGGCCCTTGCGGATGGCCCTGGCGGCCCCCACCGGAAAAGCCGCCGCCCGGCTGCAGGAGGCCCTAATAAATGCGCGAGAGCGGTTGGACTGCCCGGATCCGGTTAAGGCCGCCCTGCCCCTCGAGGCCTTTACCCTTCACCGGCTGCTGAAGCCTATCCCGGAGTCCCCCTATTTCCGATACGATTCGAAAAACCTCCTGCCCTTTGAGGTAGTGGTCATCGATGAGGCTTCCATGGTGGATTTGGCCCTGCTGTCCAAGCTGGTCCAGGCCCTTCCCCCGCAATCCAAATTGATCCTGCTGGGGGATAGGGATCAACTGGCCTCGGTCGAGGCCGGGGCCGTATTGGGAGATATTTGCGGCCTGGAGAAAAAACATGGGTTTTCCAGAGACTTCCGAGATGCCTATCAAAGGATTACCGGGGAGAGGCTGGAGGTCGGGGCCGAGGAGGACAGCGGAACCGGGATGAGGGACGTCATCATTCCGCTCAAAAAAAGTTACCGCTTTGGGTCGTCGAGCGGGATTGGGGCCCTGAGCCGGGCCGTGAACGAAGGGGACGGCGCCGGCGCCTATGACCTGCTGAGAGACCCAAACGCCGCGGATATCCGCTGGCGGGACCTTCCCCGCCCCGAAACCCTGGGGGCGGCGATGAAAGATCTGGCGGTCAGCGGCTTTTCCGGGTATTTTCAACCGATCCGGGCCGGGAAAATTTTCGATTTGTTCGGCAGGTTCCGGATCCTCTGTGCCCTGCGAGAAGGGCCTTATGGGGTCCGGGCGCTGAACCGGCTGATGGAGCAGCTTCTGCGGCAGGAGGGCCTGATCCGGCAGGTGGGCCGCTGGTATCCCGGGCGGCCGGTCATGGTCACTAAAAATGACTATCCGTTGAGGCTTTTCAACGGGGATATGGGGATTACCCTGCCGGACCCTGACGGAAATCAGGCCCTCAGGGTCTTTTTTCCCTCCCCGGACGGGGGGGTTCGAAAATTCCCTCCCCTGCGGCTCCCGGAGCATGAGACCGTTTATGCCCTGACGGTGCACAAGAGCCAGGGATCGGAATTCGACCGGATCCTCCTGATCCTGCCGGACCGGGATGCCCCGGTGCTGACCCGGGAGTTGATTTATACCGGGATCACCCGGGCCCGGGAGCAGGTGGAAATCTGGGGAAAGGAAACGACTTTTTGCCGGGCCGTATCCCGCCGCATCCAGCGCTCCTCCGGACTCCGGGAAGCCCTCTGGGGAGCCGATGGAATCGATGGATGACCGTTGTTTAATAAGAAAATAACCAAAAACAGGTTTGAAGGTCAAAGAGTTAAGGGTTCGCACGTAGGGGAGGGGTTAACCCCCTCCCGAGCTTGGGTAGCATTGTAAGCTAACGGGGGGTTTTCGTCTCCCCTTTGAGCCGAAGGATTACTTTTTCTTCCAGGTCAGCGATGATCGACTTTAAGACATCGCCTTCCCGGATCGGACCGGAATGGTTCCATCCCTTGAGGATCGCCTCCTCCTTCTTCTGCCTAAAGACCTCAATGCTGGAAGCCATAGATTCCCAGATAAAAAGTTTTTGAAGAATATGGCGCTCCGGGGCATTCAGGTCCGTCTCGGTATTATAGGACCTTCCGCCTCTGGTCGTTATAATCATTTTATACAGGACAGCTAAATAATCTCTTCATCCTCTTCTTCATCAAACCTTTCCAACTCCGAATCTATGACCGTGCTTAGGAAGTCAAAGTTTATTTCCGCCTGCAGCTTTTCAATGGCTTCTGTGGGATCAAACATGGGCTGCCTTTCTTTGCGTACTCCAAATTTTAGATCAGGCCGGAGACTGCGCCGGCTACCGTTTGCGTCCGCTGCCGAAGATCGATCCCAACACTCCCCGGATGATCTGCCGGCCGATCTGGCTGCCGATGGCGTGGGCCGCGCTCTGGGCCATGGCGCCGACGATCTTGGTAACTCCCGAAGGTTTTTCTTTTTCCCGACTCTTTTCCGCCGCAACCTCCTGGGCTTCCATATCCTGCCGTTCGGCCCGGCTCTTTAATTTTTCATAGGCCGACTCTCGGTCCACTTCTTTTTCGTAATGCCCGAAAAGAATGGAACCTTGAGTAATCCGCGAGCGCTCTTCCGGAGACAAGGGGATCAATCGGCTCTGGGGCGGATAAACAAAGGCCCTTTCCACCGGGGTTGGAGCGCCTTTGGGATCGAGCACGGAAACCAGGGCCTCGCCCACCTTCAGTTCGGTAATCACCTCGGCGACTTTGAGCCCGGGATTAGCCCGGAAGGTTTCGGCTGCTGCTCTGACGGCCTTCTGGTCCCTGGGCGTAAAAGCCCGCAGGGCGTGCTGGACTCGGTTGCCCAATTGGCCCAGGACCTCTTCCGGGATATCCAAAGGGTTCTGGGTAACGAAATAGACCCCGACCCCCTTGGATCGGATCAGTCGCACCACCTGTTCGATCTTGTCCTGTAGGGCTTTAGAGATATCTTCAAAGAGCAGATGGGCTTCGTCGAAGAAAAAAACCAGTTTGGGCTTGGCCGGATCGCCCACTTCTGGAAGCTGTTCGAACAATTCCGAAAGCATCCAGAGCAACAACGTCGCATAGACCTTGGGGGACTGCAACAGCCGGTCGGCAGCCAGGATATTGATCACCCCTTTGCCGGAACCGTCCGTTTGTAGAAAGTCCTGTATATCCAGGGCCGGCTCGCCGAAAAAGCGCCCTCCCCCCTCGTGGTCCAGGGTCAGCAGGCCGCGCTGTATAGCCCCGACGCTGGCCTTGGAGATGTTTCCATACTGGGTTTTGAACTGTTCAGCACTGTCACCCACGAACTGGATCATGGCCTGTAGGTCTTTAAAATCCAGGAGCAGCAGACCGTTGTCGTCGGCTATCTTAAAGGCCATGGTCAGGATGCTGCTTTGGGTTTCGTTCAAATTTAAGATCCGGCTCAAGAGCAAAGGCCCCATCTCGGAAATAGTGGTCCGGACGGGATGCCCCTGTTCCCCGAAGACATCCCAGAAAACAACCGGGTAGCCCTCATAGGCAAACCCTTCGAGGCCCAACTGCTGAACCCGCTCCGCCACCTTGGGGTTTTCTCCGCCGGGCAAAGGCAGTCCGGAAAGGTCGCCTTTGATATCGGCCAGAAACACCGGAACGCCAATCCGGCTGAAGGCCTCGGCCAGCACCCGCAAGGTCACCGTCTTGCCCGTTCCGGTGGCTCCGGCGATGAGCCCGTGACGGTTGGCCATACCGGCCAGGACGGCAATTTCGTCCTTCGCTTTGGCAAACGGCAACCCTAATGCTTCGGCCATTTTACACCCCCTCTGAGGTCAGAAACCTGAACCCATATAAAAACATATTTCTTGAGTTGTCAACCCCCGTCATTAATGGCATACTAAGTACATTTTTTTCTGGTCAAAGGAGATCCGATGATGGAACCTGGCAACGATACGCACCTGAAGTCAGTCGGCTATGTTTTATGGCTCTTCGGATTTACCGGTTCTCACCGCTTTTATTTCGGCAAGCCGATTTCCGGGACGATTTATTTCTTCACTTTCGGTCTTTTAGGGATTGGGTGGCTGATTGATCTTTTTCTAATCCCCAGGCTTGAACGACAGGCGGAACGACGTTTCCAGGCCGGCCCCATCGATTATACGGCGGCCTGGGTCTTCCTTACTTTTCTGGGAATATTCGGCGCTCACCGGATGTACATGGGCAAATGGATATCCGGGATCGTCTATCTCCTCACCGGGGGATTGCTCTTCCTGGGCTATCTTTACGACCTCTGGACCTTGAACCGACAAGTGGACGAAATCAACCGCGGACGGTAATTCCTCTTGCGGATTTTTTCAACTTATAATATTTGTTTGACCATCGGGGCAGATAGTTAAAAATAAACTAAGGGGGGGACGCCCATGACCAAAGCCGGCGCGGGGAAAAAAGCTGAACAACCGAAAACCAAACAATGGGTGTATATGTTCAACGAATTGGAAGCGGTAGAAGCCTATCTCCAGCCGAAAAGCTGGGACGACGTCAAGGCGTTGCTGGGCGGCAAGGGGGCCAACCTGTTCGAAATGCGCCGGTTGGGTTTGCCGGTCCCACCCGGGTTCACCGTGACCACCGAGGCCTGTAATGCCTACCTGGCCCATGACCGTCAGTTCCCACCGGGACAATGGGACCAGGAAACGGACGCCATGCACAAACTCGAGAAAAAAACCGGCAAAGGCTTTGGCGACCCCGCCCGCCCGCTGTTTGTTTCCTGCCGGTCCGGCGCCAAGTTTTCCATGCCGGGCATGATGGATACGGTGCTCAATATCGGCCTCAGCGATGAGACCGCCAAGGGTCTGATCGCCTTGACCGGCGATCCGCGCTTTGTCTATGACTCCTACCGGCGGCTGGTCCAGATGTTCGGGGCCGTAGTCCTGGGCGTTCCGGGTGAACCCTTTGAAGATTTTATTGAAAAAATAAAAAAGAACCGGGGGGTACGATTGGATGTGGAGTTGGAGGCCGAAGACTGGCTGCGCATCACCGCGCACTTTAAAGGTCAGATCAAGTCCTATACCGGCCGGGAATTCCCTCAGGACCCTTACGAACAACTGGAAATGGCCACCCGGGCCGTATTCAACAGTTGGTTCGGAAAGCGGGCCGTGAATTACCGCAATGCTACCGGGATACGCCATGACCTGGGCACCGCCGTCAATATCCAGACGGTCGTCTTCGGCAACATGGGCGAGACCAGCGGGACCGGGGTGGCGTTCACCCGCAACCCGGTGAACGGGGACAAGGAACTCTACGGAGATTATTTGCTGAATGCCCAGGGGGAGGACGTGGTCGCCGGCATCCGCAACACCTTGCCCATCAACAACCTGCAGCGGGACCTGCCGGAGGCCTTCGCCGAGTTCGCGGCGATTTGTGAAAAGCTGGAAAGCCATTTCAGGGAAATGCAGGATGTGGAGTTCACGATTGAAAACCGCCAACTCTGGATGCTCCAGACCCGGGACGGCAAACGGACGGCCCGGGCGGCGATCAAAATCGCCGTAGATATGGTCGGGGAAGGCCTGATCGACAAGCAGAAAGCCATCCTGCGCGTCAACCCCGAACAGGTGGACATGCTGCTCCACCCCCAGTTCAGCGCCGCCGCCAAGGAACAGGCCCGGATCGAGGGCCGGCGGCTGGTTAAAAAGGCGGTCAATGCCAGCCCCGGGGCGGCCGTGGGTCTGGCGGTCTTCGATGCCGATACGGCGGAAAAATGGGGCAAGGAAGGAAAAGCGGTGATCATGGTCCGGCCGGAGACCAAGCCGGACGACGTGCACGGTATGATCGCTTCCAAAGGCATTCTCACCAGCCACGGCGGGGCGACCAGTCATGCTGCCGTGGTGGCTCGTCAATTCGGGACCCCGGCGGTCTGCGGGGCCGATGTACTGAACATCGATGTGGAGCACCGGTTATTCACGGTCAAGAAGGAATCCACCATCGAAGTGCGGGAGGGCGACTGGATCAGCATCGACGGCGGGACGGGCGAGGTCTTCCTGGGCCAACTGGAAACCCAGGACCCGGATTTCGAACGCGAAACCGATTTGAACTCGCTGCTGACCTGGGCCGATGAAGTGCGCCGACTGGGTGTCTGGGCCAATGCCGATTATCCCAAGGATGCCGAACGGGCCCGCCGCTACGGCGCCGAGGGCATCGGCCTTTGCCGGACAGAGCACATGTTCTTCGAGGAAGACCGACTGCCTACCGTCCAGGAGATGATCATGGCCACCAGTCGGGGGCGCCGGGTTCCCGCCCTGGCCAAACTGCTGCCCATGCAGCGGAGCGATTTCGAGGGCCTTTTCAAAGCCATGGACGGCCTCCCGGTGATCATCCGACTGCTCGACCCGCCCCTGCACGAGTTCCTGCCCGCATACGACACCCTGGTGCAGGATCTGGCCGATCTGAAGGTCCGCATCCAGCACTATCATACCCTGAGCGAGATCGACGAGGCCCTAGCTGAGCTGCGCCGGAAGGAAGACATCCTCAACCGGGTCATGGCCCTTAAGGAATCCAATCCCATGCTCGGCCTGCGCGGCGACCGCTTGAGCGTGGTCATGCCGGAGATTTCCGAAATGCAGATCCGGGCCATACTGGAAGCGGCCGTGTGGGTCAAGCGCGATGGCGTGGATGTCCACCCGGAAATCATGATTCCCCTGGCCAGCCACGTCAATGAGCTAAAATTCATCAGGAAAATCGTGGATGCCACCGCCAAGGCCGTCTTCGAAGAAACCGGGCTGAGCGTCGATTTCAAGTACGGCACCATGATCGAGGTGCCGCGCGCCGCCCTCACGGCCGACGAAATGGCCGGGGAAGCGGAATTCTTCAGCTTCGGGACCAACGACTTGACTCAGACCACCTTCGGCATCAGCCGGGACGACGCCGAGGCCAAATTCCTCATTAAATATGTGGAGGATGGAATCCTGCCCCAGAACCCCTTTCAGCAACTGGACATCCAGGGCGTCGGCAAGCTGATCGAGATGGCGATAACCAGTGGACGTCGGGTGCGGCCGGACCTGCAGGTGGGCATCTGCGGCGAACACGGCGGCGATCCCCAAAGCATCGCCTTTTGCCACCGGGCGGGCCTGAACTATGTGAGCTGCAGTCCCTTCCGGGTGCCCATCGCCCGTCTGGCGGCGGCCCATGCGGCCCTCAAAGAAGGCACCTAAAAGAAACCCGGGGAAAAGGCTAAAAGGAACTGGCCGGTGTAATACAGGGGAAGCCCGATCAGGCGGTTGGAAAACGCTTTTCTAATGAATTGATCGCGGGCCACCAAAAGATCCGAAAGGTAAAACAGGATGGCCCCCCAGAAAATCAAGGCCTTTCCCGTCAAGGGCAGGTCAGGCCTTTTGAAAACCGCCCAGGCCCCGAAGACCATCAGCGTAATGACCGCCACATAGGCCAGAACCGGAAGCTTCATGGCTCCCAGATGGGGCCAAAGCCACCGGCAGGCCAGCAGGCTGAGGGCGAGAATAAGAAAGTCCCCGGGAGAAAACCAGCCGTTGAAAGGGATCAGGAAATTGAAGGCCAGGATATAAAACCCATGGCCGAGCAGGAACGCCACCAGTCCGGCCCTAAACCATTTCACCCCTGACAGCGCTAAGAAAACATCTCCTCCCAGGCATAAGATCA
>Ga0315278_10004988_pt1 | contig 12034 bp, 11 predicted proteins | sample YL17G06_0_MG_FD_203880 | JGI IMG/M metagenome (GOLD analysis project Ga0315278, IMG submission 203880) | Sediment microbial communities from Yellowstone Lake, YNP, Wyoming, USA - YL17G06_0 | ecosystem: Environmental > Aquatic > Freshwater > Lake > Sediment | place: USA: Wyoming | collected... | reverse complement strand
CTTCCACCTTCTCCTCGAGCCCGGCGTAATACGCGCGCAGCACTTCGAGCACTTCGGGCCGGCTGAACTCGGCCGGCACCGCGGAACCTTCGGACAGCCACTTGCGCAGCTTGGTCCCCGACACGAGGAGGCGATCGGCGTCATCGTGCGGGCAGGTGCGCGAGGATGCCATGCCGCCGCATTTGTAGCACCAGAACGTCCAGTCGATTTTCAGGGGTTGGGTCGCAAGCGTGTCCTGCGGAATCTCGTCGAAGATCCGGTGCGCGTCGAACGGGCCGTAGTAGCTCCCCACGCCGGCGTGATCGCGCCCAACGATTAGGTGCGAGCAGCCGTAGTTCTGGCGGAAGAGCGCGTGGAGCAGCGCCTCGCGCGGCCCGGCGTAGCGCATGTCGAGCGGGTAGCCGGCGTGAATCACCGTGTCCTTGCGAAAGTAACGGTCGATCAGCACGCCAATCGCTCTGGCGCGCACGTCCGCCGGGATGTCGCCCGGCTTGAGGTTGCCGAGCAGCGAATGGATCAGCACGCCGTCACAGGTCTCGATCGCCACCTTCGCGAGGTACTCGTGCGAGCGGTGCATCGGATTGCGCGTCTGGAACGCGGCCACCTTCGACCAGCCCTGCTTCTCGAACGCCGCGCGCGTCTGCGCCGGGGTCATGAAGAGTTCGCCGTAATGCGCGCTGAAACCGCCGTCCGACAGCACCTTCACCGGCCCGGCGAGGTTGACCTCGCCCTGCTCCATGACCATCTTCACGCCCGGATGCTCGGCGTCAGTGGTCCGGAAGACCGACCGGCACTCGTGTGCCTTGTCGATCGAGTACTTCTCGGTGACGCGCATCGTCGCGAGGATGCTGTCGTCGTCGGGATCGACCAGCGCGACCTCCGCCCCGGTATGGATGCCGCCCGCCGCCGCCGGGTCCGCGGAAAGCGTGATCGGGATCGGCCAGAACAGGCCGTTCGCCATCCGGTATCCGTCGCAGACGCCCTGCCAGTCGGCGTGGGTCATGAACCCGTCGAGCGGCGTGAACCCGCCGATCCCGAGCATGACCAGGTCGCCCTTCTCGCGCGAGCTCACGCGGAACCGCGGCAGCGAGCGGGCGCGCGCGCGCTCTGCGGTGAGGGCGTCACCGTCAAGCAGCAGGGGCTTGAGCCGTCCGCCGCCGTGGGGGCTGACGAGTCCGGGCATTGGCTTGCCTCTCATATGGGAGGGGCTATTCTGCGCAGCCCCCCCCGGAGGCCACAACGCAGACCTTTTGATTGGCCGATCAAGGGGCCTGATTCGCCGATTTATCAGGTCCGGTCGCCGGGTCACTGGCCGCTGTCGCTGGTCGCTAGCGCTGGTCGCTGCCGCTGGTCGCTGCCTAGCGGCCTTGCTAGACTGGTGCGGACCGTCATGGACAAGCAGGCGTTCAAGCCCGATACCCGCTACACCCTCGCGTGCCGCGACGCGCAGGGCCGCGTCCGACCACTCAACGTGTATGTCTACCGGGTGTACGACAAGTTCATGGTCGCCCGCGAGGCGGGCGCCACGGGCCTGGTCCGCAAGGTCACCTACGACGCGGTCGAGCGCATCGTCAAGGAAACCGAGGTCGCGCCGGAGGCGCGCTTCTTCCTGCCGGCGGGCGTCCTCGACGAGAAAAGCTGGCGCGACCGCAGCGTGATGCAGCACTTCGCGTCGGCGCCGGGACGGGGCAAGTGATGGCACGGCCGGCGACAGAACCCGCGCCGGCCGCCGCAACCGACGGCCGCTGGCTGGCGGTGGTCGCCCAACTGCCGGTTGACGACGCGGCCGGGCGGATGAGAGTGCTACGCATGCTCGAGACGCTCGGCTGCGCGATGCTGCGCGACGGCGTTTATCTGCTGCCGGACAACGCCGACAGTCGCAAGGGCCTGCAACGGCTCGTCGACTACGTCGCACGCATTCATGGCTCGGCCCACCTCCTCTCGGTCCGCAGCGCCGACGCGGCCCAGACGCGGCAGTTTCGCGGCATGTTCGACCGCTCGGCGAAATACCGCGAGCTCATCAAGACGGTGGACTCGCTGAAGGCGGGCTTCGGCGTCTCCGACCCCTCCGCGATCCGGCACGTGCTGATGAAGCAGCGTCAGGAGCTCGACGCGATCGGCACGCTCGATTTCTTCGCCTCGCCCCTCAAGGCCAAGGCGGAGTCGGTGCTCGCCGAGATGGAAGAGCAGGTCCACGCGATGATCTTCCCGAACGACGCGCCGCGCTCGCCGGCGGCCGGCGTGGCGCGGTCCAGCCGGAAGTACTTCCGCCGCGCGTGGGCGACCCGCACGCCGCTCTTCGTCGATCGCCTCGCGTCGGCGTGGCTGATTCGCCGTTTCATCGATCCCGAGGCGATCATGGTGTGGCTCGACAGCCGCAAGGAGCCTCCCGCAACCGCGGTGAGCTTCGGGTTCGAGGGCGCGGCGTTCCGCAACAGCAAGACCCGCGTGACCTACGAAGAGCTCCTCACGAGCTTCAAGCTGGACCGGAACGTCGCGCTGACGAAGATCGGGCGCATCGTCCACGCGCTCGACGCCAACGACCAGACCGTAGTCGAGGCCGCCGGCGTGGCGACGCTCCTGAATGGCGCGAAGCGTCGCGCCGAGAGCGACGACGCGCTGCTCGCGGAGAGCGAGAAGACTTTCGACCTGCTGTACGAGGCGTACTTCGAGGCACCGGCGAAGGCTTAATAGTTTGTTGAAATTCGGGGGCTATGCCCCCCTGCCCCGAAATCAGCGCCCGTTGAAACTCGCTTTCCCTGGGTAGCTTGTGCTTGCAGCGGGGCGCCGGCGGCTCGGGAAAGCGAATTTCAACGGACTGCTAACGCAGAGTGATGCAATTCGGGGGATACATCCCCCCCGCCCCCTAAATAAGTGCCGGTTGAAACCCGGTTTCCCTCTGCAGATCGTCGGCCCTGAGCAATCACCGAGCGCCGGGAAACCGATTTTCAACCGCCTAGGGAAACTCTGAAAAACCCGGGGATACCTCCCCGTGCCCCTATGAATGAGGCTCTGAAAAACGGGGGTTTTCAGAGCATCCCTAGCCGGAAGCAGGCGGTGCACGCTCGGCAGGAGGGAGCGCGGCGAGTCGCACGCTGGATCCCGCCGGCTACTTCTTCCGCTCCTTGATCTCCTCCAGCTGCTGCGTGCGCAGCGCGCGCAGGCGCGCATCGATCGCGGAGAGCGTGTAGAAGTCGCCGTCGCCCGCCTTCTGCGCGAGCGCGAGCTGGTCGACCGCGGCGGCGAGGCCACCCTGCAGATAGTAGCCTTCGGCGAGCGCAAGGTGCTGATCGGTGCGCTTCCCGAGCGCGGCGTAGGACTTGGCGATCATGTTGTAGGCGCGCGCGTCCTGCGGCCGCTGCTTAAGGATCGCACGCAGCACGTCGATCGCCCGCGCCGGGTTGCCGACCGATTGCAGCACCTCCGCGTACTCGTAGAGCACGCCCAGGTTGTCGGGGTAGATCTGGGCGGCCGCGGCGATGATCTTCTCGGCGCCCGGCCGGTCGCCCGCGGCCATTCGCACACGCGTCGCGAGCGTCTCGAACATCGGGTTCTGCGGCCCGCTCTTCCGCAGTAGCCCCACTTCGCGCTCGGACGCGGGGTAATCCTTGGCGCGCAGCAGCGCCTGCGCGTAGCCGTAGCGCGTGGCCGCCTCGGTAGCGAAGCGTCGCTCGGCGAGCAGCGTGCGGAAGGTAGTAACCGCGTCCTCGGGGCGGCCGTCGTCGGCGCGCAGCTTTGCGCGTACCAGCTGGAACTCGATCGAGTCGGGACGCTGCTTGTAAGGCGCATCCTGCGCGCGGTTCTGCATGTCCGCGATCCGCTCGACGGTGAGCGGGTGGGTGCGCAGGTACGCCGGCGCGTTGTTCTCGTACAGGCGCGTGTTCTGCTGCAACCGCGTGAAGAACGCCGACATGCCCACCGGCTCGTAGCCGCCGTCTTGCAGAACCTGGAACCCGACGCGGTCGGCCTCGCGCTCGAACTCGCGGCTGAAGTTCAGGTACGCCGCCACGGGCGCCGCCTGCGACGCGATCAGGGCGCCTTGCGCGAGCCCCGGGTTCGAGCGCCCCGCCAGGATCGCGAGACCGAGACCGACCCAGCTAAGGGGAGCGAGCTGGTTCTGCCCCTGGAGCTGCCGCGCGAGGTGGCGCTGCAGGACGTGCGCGATTTCGTGCGCCATCACGCCGGCGAACTCGGACTCGGTCTGCGCGCTCACGATCAGGCCGCTGTGCACGCCAATGAACCCGCCCGGCAAGGCGAACGCGTTGATCATCCTGTCGCGCACCACGAAGAACGTGAATTCCTGGCGCGCATCGACGCTGACGGCGACGAGCCGCTGCCCGACGGATTGCACGTACGCCGTGATCTCCGGATCGTCGATGTAATCCGGATCGCGGCGGATCTCGCGCATGATCTGCTCCCCGATCTTGCGCTCCTGCTGCGGCGAGAAGTCGGCTTGCGCGCCCTCGCCCAGGTCAGGGAGGTTCTGCGCGTGGCCCGCCAGGCCGGGCACGAGTAGCAGCGCGAGCAGGAGGAAGAGCCAACCGTATCGCTTCACACTGTCTATGATACCCGCCCGCATCAGGGGTTCCCCGAGCAGGCCCTCAAGTACGGCCGGGGCGCATAATCCGGCCGCATGGCACTCACGCATTTCGACGCGCAGGGCGCGGCCCACATGGTGAACGTCGGCGCGAAGGACGAGACGCTGCGGTTGGCTCGCGCCGCCGGCCGCATCGTGATGCAGCCCGAGACCCTCGCGCTCGTGCGCGCCGGGACGGCCAAGAAGGGCGATGTCCTCGGCGTCGCGCGCATCGCCGCGATCCAGGCCGCCAAGCGCACCGCCGACCTGATTCCGCTCGCACACCCGATCCCGATCACACGCATCGCCGCCGAGTTCACCGACGCCGACGATCCGCCGGCGGTGACCCTGACGGTCACCGTCGAGACGGTCGGCCGCACCGGGGTCGAGATGGAGGCGCTGACCGCCGTAGCCGTCGGTCTGCTGACGATCTACGACATGTGCAAGGCCGCCGATCGGGGCATGCGGATCGAGTCGGTCCGCCTGCTGGAAAAGACCGGCGGCAAGTCCGGCCGCTTCGTCGCCGAGTAGGCGCCTAGGGCCCTAACGGCCGGCGGCGGCGAACCGCCATTCTACCGGCTGATCCACGCATCAGCGCATGCCCCTTGGACAGGCATGGAGAACTTCAGTACCCTAGCGCCCATCGCTAGAGGTTCGCGGGAGGAGACGAAATGGATCGTTCACGGAGAGTCGTACTCAAGGGTGCGAGCGCCAGCGGCGCCGTCGCGGCGGCGCTGGCCGTGGGGTTGCTCAGGCCCGGAGCCGCGCTCGCGGCATGGAACAAGGGCGCGTTCGAGGCGAAGACCACCGCCGACGCGATGAAGGCGCTCGGAGTGGCCAATGCCGCGGAAAGCAAGGACATCCAGATCCGCGCGCCGGAGATCGCCGAGAACGGCGCGGTCGTCCCGATCGACATCACAAGCACCATCCCGGGGACGACCAGCATCTCGGTGTTCATCGACAAGAACCCGTTCCCGTACACCGGCACCTTCGACGTCTCGCAGGGCGCGCTGCCGTTCGTGCACCTGCGCGTGAAGATCGGCGAATCGTCGCCGGTCCGCGTGGTGGTCACCGCCGGCGGCAAGTACTTCACGACCGCGAAGGAAGTGAAGGTCACGATCGGTGGCTGCGGCGGATAGACGGATAGACGGAGAAAACCATGGCAGACCCGATGAAGATTCGTGCCACGCTCCAGGGCGACGTCGCCGACGTGCGCGTGCTCATGGCGCATCCGATGGAAACCGGCCAGCGCAAGGACGCGAGCGGCAACGTCGTCCCGGCCCATTTCATCCAGACCCTCACCGCCCAACTCAATGGCAAGACGGTGTTCGCCGCCGACGTGAGCCAGGCGATCTCGCGCAACCCCGTGTTCGCGTTCAAGGTGAAGGGCGCAAAGGCGGGCGACAAGGTCATCATCAACTGGACCGACAACAAGGGCGAGAAGCGAACGGATGAGGCCGCGATCGGCGCCGGTTAGCGCCGGTCGTGCTGGCGTGACGCGACCGCGACCCTGAAGCGCGGCGTGGGGCCGGAAGGCCCGATTCGACCCACTGGAGGAGCAATGACGAGAGATGCGCTCGTGCGGTATGCAGTCGCGGCGTTCGCAACATTCGCTTGCGTCCCGCTGACACTGGCCCAAACGAAGCCGCCCGCGGCAAAGCCCGCCGCGCCGGCGACCCAGCCGGACCCGACCGCGGCCGAGTTCGACAAGTTCCGCGAGGTCCTCGAGGAGGACAACCCCGCGGAGCTCTTCGAGGCCAAGGGCAAGGAGCTCTGGTTCGCGAAGCGCGGGCCGAACAACGCCTCGCTCGAAAAATGCGACCTCGGCCTGGGTCCGGGCGTCGTGAAAGGCGCCTACGTGCGCATGCCTCGCTACTTCCCCGACGTGGGCAAGGTCATGGACGTCGAGCGGCGGATCCTGAACTGCATGGTGACGCTGCAGGGGTTCAAGGTGGAGGACCTCGCCAAGCAGCCGTTCAGCAGCGAGACCCGCACTCCCGACCCCGTGTCGCTCGTCACTTTCGTCGCCGGCCAGTCGCGCGGGATGAAGATCGCCGCCCCCCAGAATCGTCCGGAGGAGCGCGAGACCTATGCGATCGGCCGCGAGGTCTTCCACTACCGCGCCGGGCCGTACGACTTCTCCTGCGCCACCTGCCACGGCGAGGACGGCAAGCGCATCCGCACGCAGCCGCTGCCCAACCTGACCAAGTCCGGCGAGGCGATCCGGGCATTCCAGGGCTGGCCCGGGTACCGCATGACCGGCGGCCTCATGCACACGCTGCAGTGGCGCATGAACGACTGCTTCCGCCAGCAGCGCTTCCCCGCGCCGGACTACGCGTCCGACACGATCACCGCGCTCCTTGCCTACATGGCTGTGAACGCAAACGGGCAGGTCTACAAGGGCCCGGGAATCAAGCGCTGAGGGGGAGGGGGCATCATGAGGATCGACAGGGCTTTCGTTCTAGGCGCCGCAGCAGCAGCGCTCGCCGTCGGCTTGCCCGCCTCTGCGGGCGACCCCGGCGCCGAGGCGGCCGCAATGATAAAGCGCGACTTCAAGCCGCGCGGGATCGCCACGATCGACCGGCTGAATCAGGACGGCGTGCAATCGCTTTGCAACCGCACCCACGACAAGCCGCCCAAGGAAATCGCCGAGCGCCTGGAGAAGGACCAGCTGGCCGGCGTCCAGTGGCCCGCCGACGGCAAGCTGCTCGGCGACTGGAAGGCCGGCGAACAGGTCGCGCAGAGCGGGCGCGGATTCACCTGGAGCGACAAGGCGGGCGTCACCGGCGGCAGCTGCTACAACTGCCATCAGATCGGGCCGAACGAGACGTCCTTCGGCACGATCGGGCCGAGCCTCTACCAGTTCGGGAAGATTCGCGGCTACGGCGCCGACATCCAGAAATACGCCTACGGCAAGATCTACAACGCCAAGGCGTACAACCTCTGCTCCCTGATGCCGCGCTTCGGGCACGTCGGCGCGCTCACGGGGAAGGAGATCAGGGACCTCGTCGCGCTGCTGATGGACCCGAGCTCGCCGGTGAACAAGTAGCGGGACGCCGGTGCGGCGCCGCGAATTCCTCCGGCTCCTCGCCGCCGGGGCTGCCGCCGGGCTTGCGCTCGACGCACCGGAGGCGCTCGCGCAGGCGGGCACGGATGCGCTCTACCGCGTCCCGAAGTTCGGTAACGTCTCGCTGCTGCATTTCACCGACTGCCACGCGCAGCTCCTGCCGATCTACTTCCGCGAGCCGAGCGTCAACATCGGCGTCGGCGTGGCCTCGGGCAAGCCGCCGCACCTCGTCGGCGAACATCTCCTCAAGGCGTTCGGCATCAAGCCGGGCTCGGGCGAGGCGTACGCGTTCACCTACCTCGACTTCGAGCGCGCGGCGCGCACCTACGGGAAGATCGGCGGCTTCGCGCATCTCGCGACGCTGGTGAAGCGCCTGCGCGCGGAGCGGCCCGGCGCGCTGCTCCTCGACGGCGGCGACACGTGGCAGGGCTCGGGGCTCGCACTGTGGACCCAGGGCGCCGACATGATCGAGGCCCAGAAGCTCCTCGGCGTCGATCTCATGACCGCGCACTGGGAGTTCACCTACGGCGAGAAGCGCGTCAAGGAGGCGGTCGAGAAGGAGCTCGGCAAAATCGAGCTCCTGGCGCAGAACGTGAAGACCACCGACTTCGGCGACCCGGTGTTCAAGGCGTCGACGACCCGCACCATCAACGGCGTGCCGGTGGCGATCATCGGCCAGGCATTTCCCTATACACCGATCGCGAATCCGCGGCACTTCATCCCCGAGTGGACGATGGGGATCCAGGAAGAGGCGCTGCAGAAGCACGTGGACGCGGCCCGGGCGAAGGGCGCGCAGGTCGTGGTGCTGCTCTCCCACAACGGCATGGACGTCGATCTCAAGCTCGCCACGCGGGTGCGCGGCATCGATGCGATCCTCGGCGGCCACACCCACGACGGCGTGCCGCAGCCGACGCTCGTGAAGAACGCCGGCGGCCAGACGCTGGTCGCGAACAGCGGGTCGAACACCAAGTTCCTGAGCGTGCTCGACCTCGACGTGAAGGGCGGCAAGGTCGCCGACTTCCGTTATCGCCTCTTGCCGGTGTTCGCGAACCTCCTGCCGGCCGACGCCGAGATGGACGCGCTCATCCGGCGCGTGCGCGCGCCGCACGCGGCGCGGCTCGGCGAGCGGCTCGCGACGACCGAGGGCCTGCTCTACCGCCGCGGCAACTTCAACGGCACGTTCGACCAGTTGATCCTGGATGCGATGCTCGAGGTGAAAGGCGCCGAGATCGCCTTCTCGCCGGGCTTTCGCTGGGGAACGACGGTGCTGCCCGGGGGCGAGATCACGCTCGAGCACGTGCTCGACCAGACCGCGATCACCTATCCCCAGTGCGCGGTCAACGACCTCAGCGGCGAGCGGATCAAGGAGGTGCTCGAGGACGTCTGCGACAACCTCTTCAATCCCGACCCGTACCTGCAGCAAGGCGGCGACATGGTCCGCGTCGGGGGCATGACGTTCGCGTGCACACCCGCCGCAAAGATGGGCAGCCGCATCACCGACATGCGGCTCGGCGGCAAGCCGCTCGAGCCGGGCAAGGCCTACAAGGTCGCCGGCTGGGCACCGGTCGCCGAGGGCGCGCAGGGCGAGCCGATCTGGGACGTCGTCGTCCGCTACCTGAAGGACAAGAAGGTGGTCGCGCCGCGCAAGCTGAACCTGCCGCGGCTCGAGGGCGTCGCTGGAAACGCGGGCCTCGCATAGCGAATGTCTGAACCAAGGGGGATACCTCCCCCTTTGATCCCCTACGCCAGAGGAAGCTTTGCTTCATTCTTCGATTAAGTCAGAGCTTCCCTAGGCGCTCCGGCCGCTTCCCGCTTTTCCTTTCTTCACCCGCCGTAACACTCGGTTACGGCGTTTCGGCACGGCGCTGTGCTAAGCTGCGGCGCACTTTCATTGCGCCTGTTCCCGCAGGCGCGCGCCGCGCCACCCGCCACCGTGAAGCTCCCCGCTCTCACCTCCCGCCGCGCCAAGCTGGCGGTCGCTGCCGGCGCTGCCGTCGCGCTCATTGCGGCCGGCTGGGGCGCTTACGCGCTCTTCGCGGGAAACGGCGAGCGCAACGCCTATCGCCTCGCCAACATCGAGCGCGGGCCGCTGACGGCAGTCGTGTCCGCGACGGGAACGCTCAATCCGGTGACCTCGGTGCAGGTCGGCTCGCAGGTGTCGGGGCAGATCAAGGAGCTCTTCGTCGACTTCAACTCGCCGGTGAACAAGGGCCAGCTGATCGCGCGCATCGATCCGGAGCAGTTCGAACTGAAGGTGCGCCAGGCGGAAGCGGACCTCGAGGCGGCGCGGGCGACGCTGCTTACCCAGGAGGCGGGCGTCGGCGCGCAGCGCGCCATGGTGTCGCGCGAGGAGGTCAATCTCGGCGACGTGAAGAAGGACTACGAGCGCAAGGAGACGCTGCACGCGCAGAAGTTCATCTCGGCGGCGGACCGCGACCGTGCGCTCGCGGTGTACAACGGCGCGCAGGAGGGCGTAAAGACCGCGGCCGCGCAGCTCAAGGTCGCCGAGGCACAGGCGCGCAACGGGGAGGCGGTGGTCAGACAGCGCCAGTCGCAACTCGCGCAGGCACGCGTCGACCTCGACCGCACCGCCATCCGCTCGCCGGTCGACGGCGTCGTGATCAAGCGCAGCGTGGACGCCGGGCAGACGGTGGCCGCGAGCCTGCAGGCGCCGGAGCTCTTCATCATCGCGCGCAACCTTACCGACATGCAGGTCTACGCGTCGATCGACGAGGCCGACGTCGGCCGCATCCGCGTGGGCCAGCGCGCCACCTTCACCGTGGACTCGTTTCCGGGACGCAGCTTCACCGGCCAGGTGACCGAGGTGCGCAAGAGCGCACTGGTGGTGCAGAACGTCGTGACGTACACGGTCGTCGTCTCCGCGCCGAATCCCGACCAGACCCTGCTGCCGGGCATGACGGCGAACGCGCGCATCGTCGTCGACCGCCGCGAATCGGTGCTCAAGGTGCCGAACGCCGCGCTGCGCTTCCGCCCGGCCGGCGCGGCGGACGAGCGGCCGGCGGCGGGCGGCGCCGCGCCCACCCCGGGCGGACCGGCCGCCGCCCAGCAGTTCCGCGAGCGCCTGGTGAGCGAGCTGAAGCTCGACGCGGGCCAGCAGGCCGGGCTCGACCCGATCCTCGCGGAGATGCGCCAGAAGCTGGCCGCCGCGCGCGAACTCCCCGAGACCGAGCGTGCGCGCGGGCTCGAGCGCGCGCGCGCCGACATGCGCGCCAGGGTCGCCGAGCTTCTGCGCCCCGAGCAGAAGACGCGCTACGCCGAGGTGGCGGCCGAGAGCTCGGGACGCGGGGCGACGCGCGGCCGGGTCTACATCCGCGACGAGCGCGGCGAGCCAAAGGCGGTCGAGGTGCGTCTCGGGCTGACCGACGGCAGCCAGACCGAGCTGCTCGGCGACGAGCTCCAGGAAGGCGCGGAGGTGATCGTCGGGCTCGCGCAGCCGAACGCGGGCGCGTCGCGCCCGACCGTGCCCGGCGGTCCGGGCTTCCGGCTCTGAGCGGCCATCGCATGAGCGTCCCGCTCATCGAGACGCGCGACCTCGCGAAGGCCTACCGCGTAGGCGATCAGACCGTGCACGCGCTGCGCGGCGTCTCGGTCGCGATCGCACCCGGCGAGTTCGTCGCGGTGATGGGCCCGTCGGGCTCCGGCAAGTCGACGTTCATGAACCTGATTGGCTGCCTCGATGCGCCGAGCGCCGGGAGCTATCGGCTCGCCGGCGACGCGGTCCCGAACCTGTCGGGCGATGCGCTCGCGGCGATCCGCAACCGGCGCATCGGGTTCGTGTTTCAGCAGTTCAACCTGCTCGCGCGCACGCCCGCGCTCGAGAACGTCGAGCTGCCGCTCCTCTATGCGGGCGTGCCCGCCGGCGAGCGCCATGCGCGCGCGCGCAAGCGGCTCGAGGAAGTCGGGCTCGCCGACCGCGTCCATCACCTGCCCTCGCAGCTCTCGGGCGGGCAGCAGCAGCGGGTGGCGATCGCGCGGGCGCTCGCGAACGATCCGGTGCTGGTGCTCGCCGACGAGCCGACCGGCGCACTCGACACGCGCACGAGCTGCGAGCTGATGGCCCTCTTCCAGGGCCTCAACCGCGCCGGCATGACGATCGTTATCGTCACGCACGAACAGGACATCGCGCGCTTCGCGTCCCGCGTGATCTCGTTCCGCGACGGTCGCGTCGTCGAGGATCGCCGGGCCGCGCCCGACGACGCCGCCGCGCGGCTCGCGGCGTTGCCCGAAACGGCGGAGGCGGCCGCATGAGCGCGCCGAGCCGCCCCAAGCGCGATTCCTTGGCGCGCAGCGCTAAGGTAAGCCCATGAGCGCGCCGGGCCGCCCCAAGCGCGATTCCTTGGCGCGCAGCGCTAAGGTAAGCCCATGAGCGC
>Ga0315278_10004987_pt1 | contig 12034 bp, 13 predicted proteins | sample YL17G06_0_MG_FD_203880 | JGI IMG/M metagenome (GOLD analysis project Ga0315278, IMG submission 203880) | Sediment microbial communities from Yellowstone Lake, YNP, Wyoming, USA - YL17G06_0 | ecosystem: Environmental > Aquatic > Freshwater > Lake > Sediment | place: USA: Wyoming | collected... | reverse complement strand
TCTGGTCCTCGATGAGAACAGTCGGAGTGTCGTCGCAATACAGGATAGCGGTTACCACTCCGAACCTTGGTTCGGGGCGTTCAACCGCCACCACATCTTTTTTGCCGTCTTTCGACGCCTGTGTGGCGACTTTCCAGCCGAGCATTCCGCAGACGGCGATTGCCGCCAACACCAGCCATTTTACTGTGCTTTTATCCATAGATTCAGGCGGACCATGTTGTCGTTCAAAAGACGCGTTTTCGCCAAGTCCGTGCCTCTCCTGTCAAAGCCCTGTGCCTAAATGTGCCGACACTAACCCATCGGCATTATCACACTCTCCCTTAAAATTCCTTCTTATCCATCACTGTTATTTGCACTCAAGTCCTCAACGTCCGGAAAAATCCTGTTTGAACGGGCATAAATTCAGCAGGATTCCTCTAATTTATAATATACAATTCCCCCGCCAAGTCCCTAACGGCTTTTAGAAAATAATTTGGAGAACGCTGATTACGGGTGATGCGGCCGGCGGATTTACCTTGAGTGTTCTATTCGCCCTTTGGGGACCGCTGTTTCCAGTCCCTGGCGGTTTTGGGAAGCAGGTGCGGAGTCGGCGGCATCCACCGTTTGGTGTCCCTCACGGGACTGCGGCGATTTACCCGTCCGGCTACGGCCCGGCTCATTCGTTGTTTCTGAGTCCTCAGCGGCACCTTCGCCGGGACGAGTGCGTCCGGCCAATTCCGCCATTGCCTCGCAGCAGATAACCTTGCCGTAAAATCCGTCTTCGTCCAGTGTGTAAATTTTAAGGGTGTTGCTAACAATCGCCCAGAGTTCGCCTCTGCGGACAAGTTCGGCGAAGCACAGCCGGCGCATTTCGATATCCCTCTGGTCAGGCGAGCCGGTTTGCTCAACGACGCCTACTAAAAAGTTTCTGGCTAAAAGCTCCATACCGCCGGAAAGGTTGCGTTTTTTAACGAGTGGTTCAGGGGGTTCGATGATGGTCTCGATTATTTCATCGTGGGTTTCCTGTTCGAGGCGTTTGGCGCGGGATTTGACTAAGCCGTAGATTCCGACGCCGGCGGCCAATATGACCACTATCAGCAGTTGAATCCAGAATGTTCCCTCGTCTTCAGCCGCTCCCAGAACAATAACCGCAAGACACCGGCTCACAGTCCCTCGCTTGGCATACGCCGATTAACCTTTTTGCTCAGTTCGACGGGTAAGCTCCTTAATCGCCGCGCACTGAATGTCTTTGCCGTAAAGGTCTTTCTCGTCTACGGCGTAAACCGTCAGCGAGGCGCTGTCTATTTCGCTTTGCTGATTGCGGCGAAGCACCTCGTTAAAGCTGAGCCGGCGCATCGCAACGTCGTTTTTGTCTTCGCCGTCGGTATTCTCGATTACGCCCAGCAGGAAATCCATTTCGAGCAAATCCATACCGCCGGCCAGGTTTCGTGCGCCCCTTGTCTTTTTTTCCATCGTCGTTTCTCCTGTAGTTTCTTCTGGCCCGCCCAGTTCAACAATCCTTGTTCCGGTGCTTTTGCGGACTTCTATTCTTCTATCACCGATTCCAAATGCCATCTTCGTTTCCTCCAATACACGGACTGACACTGACTCTAATACTGACTAACACGGACTTTTATAATGAGCTACTAAGTTTTAACACTGACTCACACTGACTTTTTACGCCCAGATTATACACCCGTGCCGGCAAGGATACCAAATAAAATTCAAAATCTGCAAGTTTATGGTTAGCCTCTTTGCTTTGCAGACATAAATCTGATATTTTTATGGCGATGGAAGCATTGGAACTAAATGGCGAGTGAAAACTCTTCGGCCACAAAGCCCAATGATTAGGAAAGATGCTGGCGAGAAAAAAAGGGAAGGCAAAAAGTTAAATGGCAAAATTTTATTCAATTTGATGAGCGGTCAGGAACATTGCCTTTTCAAAAGCATTAAAAAACTGCTGATATGGCTCCGGATCTTCAACCGCTTTCAGGTTATATTGAGCGCTAGCTCGCACCACTAACTGGTTTTCTCCGTAGGGCCTCACTGTAATAGTTATCCTCATGGCATAACGGTCTAATTTTGTAGCGCTAACCGTACCTAAATTATCATCGGCTTCGTCTATAACAAAACCCAGGTCTTGAAGAGTAGCCATAGCTGTGCGGAGAGTTTTGTTTTTGTCATTTGTCTCAAACCTACGTGATTGAATACTCCGAAGTTTAACCTGTTCACCACCGCCAAGAACAGCTTCATTCGAATTGGAGCATCCCGGAAGGCCGAAAAAAGCCAAAACTACAAATGCGGCTCCGATTAATACCGTTCCCTTGCTCATATTTTCTGTGCCTCCAGAAATACGGCCTTAGAAAGTTTGTCAAAGAATCCTACATATAACTCAGAATCATTCAGTCGTTCAAGCTTTGTGATTGTTCCATAATTGTCCCAGACAATCCGCTGAAAAGTCACCCGGACTGCCATTCCCCCCTTGCCATCATATGCAGGGTGTGTCACAAGAGACGCTCTTATTTTTTGCTTTTGGTCGTAAGTACCAGGTCCTCCAAAGAGAACGGCCAGAACAACTGCCCCAGTTACCTGCCCTGCATCAACGGCGCTCCTGTCTTTTGATGCCACGATAAGACCCACTTTGGTTTCACTTTTGTCTAAAGTGAAACCGAGATCTTGAAGAAGTGATGCGGAAGCCAAAAGAATTTTAGACTCGTCGGCTGTTTCGAATGTTCGGGTCTGGAGTTGCCTTTGTTCAACTGTTGCCTCGTTCATCTGTAAAGCGTCTTTAGGGATACTTTCGCAGCCCAGAAACATCATCATTAAGAAAAGAAACGGACTAAACAGCAAATATTGCTTCGACATTTTCCGGACTCCCTAGAACGAAGACGTGTGATAGGCAAAGTCCCTAACCTTCTTTTCTTCATCGAACTTTATAATAATAGTGAGAGTCCGTTGGCTCGTTGAGGCGGCTCCTGCTCCCTGCCCAACAAAAATAAGATTCCAGTACCCATTAGATGCGGCGACTTCCGTTGCTATTTTATCGTAAACCCAAACCTCCCGGCGTTGTTCGTCCGTTGTTACGACATTAGGAGACCCGAGCGCCTCAACCACATCGGCGCTGCTCATTCCGATTTTTATTTGTCTCTGCACGGTTCCGACAGTGACTTTGTCTGCCTTAAGTCCCTTCTGAACCTTATCTGCGTGATAATCTGCGGAACATCCAATAGTACCGATAGCTAAGGCGATTGCTGACAGAATTTGTATGGTGAATACGATATGCTTATTTTTCATAAAACTTTCCTTTCAAGTATTTCCTATAATCCAGGGACAATTCTAACCATCCCGGCGAAAACAACAAGCTAAAAAATGGCGATTATGAAAAAAGTTTAAATGCGAAATTAGATGTGATCCGGCCTGATTCAGGATATTTGGTGCTACCCTGTAGAATCCCGTTAAGTCGCTGTCGAGCACTAAGAAATCGAATAGCGAGCCGTATGATGGTAAGAGTGTTCATTAGGAATGCTGACATGCTTTACAGCAGATTCACTTTTACATAAACGGGCTGCGGGATGAACTCTTGCGGCCTGTTTCTTTTTTCCGCGAAAACAATCGATTGGCATGCTGAGCACACCCTACAGTTGGCTCACATTTGCTTCACTATTGCGTCGGGGCCACGGATGTAATTCGGCGTAAGGGTAAGCGGGTCGGCGAATTCGCCGAGTTGGGCTTTATGCCAGCCGAGGCGGTGAACGTTGGCGGCGGAGGGGTTCCAAAATTTTTCATCAAGCACGCTAACGTTTTTGTGAGCAAATTTATCTTTGTAGAAAACTAATCCTTCGCCAGTCAACATGATTGGTTTATCGGTGAATTGGGCGAGGAATTCTTCGGCGGTCATCAGGCAATCTGGAAGAACCTTCTTCCAGATTGCGTCTTGTGTCTTTTCATAAACTGCGATGAAGAACTGGCCTCGTTTGGCATCGAGGATTGTTGCCAAACGTTCGTTTGGCAACAACAGCGAACAGCGTTCAGCGTTCGGCGTACAGGCAAGGTTAATCACATTCGCGGCGATACAATCGAGGGTATCGACGGCTACGATTTTTGCGTCGTTGGCCAGGGCAAGTGTTTTCGCGAGAGTTACGGCGATTCGCAGGCCAGTGAAACTGCCGGGGCCGAGGGAGATATAGACCTGTTCGATTTGGTCCGGCTTTTTGCTGAATTTGCTTAACAAGTCGGCGATAGCAGGGAAAATCTCCGCGCTGTGGCGCATCGGGCCGGAGAAATGTCTTTCGGCGAGGAGCTTGTCGCCCTGGGCGAGCGCGACCGAACCCAATCGGCCGCTGGTCTCGATGGCCAGTATGAGAGGATTATCGAAATTGCCCATATTTGTCGCCACTATGGTTTTACGCCCTTAATTCAAAAGAATAATCAGATGTGATAATACCCTCCAGACAAACATTGAGCAACCCTTCCGGCTACGGCCCGGCTCATTCGTTGTTTCTGAGTCCTCAGCGACGCCTTCGCCGGGACGAGTCCGGCAGGCGGCAAATCAAAAAAAACAGGCCCGGAGGTTATGCTCCAGGCCTGATGTTTTGTCAGTATACCCTCTCGTTAATTATGATAACGGGATACTGTGTAATTATTTCTTGCAGTTGGGATCGGCAGGTTTGTTCGCGTCCTTATCTTTGTCGCAGCCTTTGCCTTTCTCTGCGTCTGTGTTCTTTTCGGAAACTGCGCAAAGCTTGCTCTTGTTCGGCTCAGCCGGCTTATTTGCATCGGCGGGCTTGTTGGCATCTGCCTTTTCAGCTAAGGTGCCGAAGTCGCTTGCGCTGATGATTGTGGCCTTGTTCGGCTCAGCGGGCTTGTTCGGTTCCGGATGATTCGGGTCCTTGTGATGACCTTCGCCTTTTTCAAGGCCTTTTTCAGAGGCGGCGAGTTTTGTCTTGTTCGGCTCAACTGGCTTATTTGCGTCTGCCGGTTTGTTGGCCTCGGCCTTTTCAGCTAAGGTGCCGAAATCGCTTGCGCTGATGATGGTTGTCTTGCCCGGTTTATTTATATCGGCGGGCTTGTTGGCGTCGCCGGGTTTATTGGCGTCAACTGTTGCCGCGAGGCAGTTAGTCGCAACGAATGCGACGGCAACGACTGCCAGCACAATTAGAAGTGTTCTTGTATTCATTCCCATATCCTTACAAACTTTGATTAAAGTTTAGCCCGAATCGGCTCAGACACATCCGGGAATTATATGCCTTTTTCAGGGGAGAGCAATAAAAATCTGAATATTTCAAACGTTTTTTTCTGATAGCCGGTATCAGGGTGGGCAGGCCGGCGTTTTTAAGCTAAAAATAGGGTTTTAGTGGGGAGGGGATAAAAAGCCCAAAATGTTTACCGGCGCCAGTTTTGACCAAACAAGGCGAAGTCAAGGAAGTCGACCAGGCCGGATTCGTCGAGGTCTGCGTTAAGGTCAGTTGTCAGCCACTGATTGCAGAGGGTAACGAGGTCGGGCAAATCAACGTAGCCGCTTGAATCGAAATCGCCCCGGCTTTTGGCGTTTATCCAATTCATCATCGCCCGGTATTTCGGCGCCTGTTCAATCGGCTGGTCTTGGTATTCGAGTGCGCCAAATGAACCATATTTGCCGGACTTCGCTACATATACGAAGAGAAAAGACGCATCAACTCCCTCGGCCTGCAGCATATTAATATATTCGATGTAGCGGTCGTACATCCTCTCGTCGCGGTTTGCGGCTGCAAGAATACCCGTGAGTGTGTCATCGTTTTCCGCTCCCCATATGCCGACGAAGTGCTGCCCGCCCTCGTAACAGACAAGACGACAGCCCTGCTCATCGGCAACCTGCTTCTGGGCAATGACGTGTCCTCGAACGTCATTTATTTCAGCAGGCGCGTCCGTCTCAAGAATCTCGTCAACGGTGGGATATTCGGGTACATTGGGCGGCAGGTCAGCCGGGGTATATATAATTCCGAAATAAGGCGCGATGGCCAGCGCATCAGGCATCGTGTAATTGGGATTGATGTTCGGGTCGTTAAGGGCTTCAAACCGAACATCGGTAACCGTTATATTGGCCGACTGGGTCGCCATCACTTTTACAAGGCGCCAATCATCTATGAACTCGTCCTCAAAGATTTCCCAAATCTCAATCGAGCGAAGCGAACAGTATTTATGCCCCGCCCGCCAGCGGTTTTCGTCCAGACCGAGTGCCTCGCCCATATCCTGCACGTATGTCGTCTGCCCGAATATTCCATTCCATGTCTCATTTGAGTATTCGACATAGATTTCCAGATTAGGGTCCACACTGTCTCGCAAAAATCGGGCTGTCTGCCCGATGAAATCGTCATCGGCCTGATGAGGGATGCAAATCCAGATATGCCCGGCAAGTGTATTCGATACCTGCACTATATATTCAAGTGCGACACCCTGATTTCTTGTCTGTGTGTGTGTATCAGGAGTAGTTCTGTCAGCCCACGCGCTCAGCGGGTTGTTATTCGTTTTCTGCCAGTCCATATAGCGGATGCCGGAAAACGGCTCAAGCCGTTCGAGAAACAGCGGATGAAACGGCTGCGTCTGATAGGTTGTTTCAAAACCCGGCATTATCACGCGGAGGTTGCGAATCGGGTCCGCCTGCTGCGACTGCCGGATGTTCACAAATAAACTTGTGGGGCCTTCACTTCCCGGCGGTATGTTAATTGTGTATGTGCTGGTCCCGCCCGTGGGATAGAAATAACCCATCGCTAAGTTATGAAACTCTATTTCGCCGCTTCCCTCTAAGATGACAGTGTATTCGCCGGGGATATATGCAGGCATTACCGTGTGAACATAATGCTGATTTCCATCACTTGCAGTAAAAGGCAAATAAGTCGGCCAGCCGTTGGAATCAAGCGGGATTTCACTTTGCTTGCCGCTTTGCCAATCAGAGTATCCAATATCGCGGGTCAGCCAGGTTCGCGACATCTTGAACGCATCGACAAAATCCCATTCGGTCGACCAGTCCTGAGTTCCGTCGACATTGATGGCAAGTTTCATTGCCGGTGGAGGATTGGCGACAACGTTAGCCGTGACGGCAATATTCGAGTCCACAATAATAGTGCGAGGATTGCCCAGCCCATTCACGTCGCCCGACCAGCCGGTAAAGTGATAACCGTCCTCGGGATAAGCGAGGAGTTGTACCACTGTTCCGTCCTCGAAATATGTGCCCTGCGGATTGGATGATGCTGTTCCGCCGGGGCCCGCTGTTATCGTCAGAGTATGAACAGGCCCCGCCTGTTCAATCGAAAATGCCGTCAGCTTTGTATCGTGGCCGCCGTATCTCGCCTCGCTGGCGTAAATGCGAAATTCAACAGGCCCGGTGAGTCCGTCATATCCCGTGGGCGGTATGATGAAGCTGAAGCTATGATTTGTGTAGTCGCCGTTATCGAGTGAGGCGGTGGTGAAAAGTTGACTGCCGTTGTTGAAGCCGGCGATACTGGTGAAGACCGAGTATGTTCGCGGCGCGAACCAGTTGATTCGCTGAATACTGAAATTGACCTTTTTACCATTGAGATTAAGCGTCCCTGCTGTCGGCACAAGCGAAAAGTAAATGTGCTCATTGTCCCTTATCGCATCAGTGAGATTGCTGTCGGTGCTACCGGCGCTTATATAGAACGCAAGGGCGTTGTTGACGCCGGAAGTTGGTATCGCGCCTTGGCCGAGCCGCCAGCCGGAATAAGAAATGTTCGGGTCGAGATACGAAACGGGCGTCCAGGGCGTATGCAGGGCTGGTTCAGTGCCGTTGAAGTCGGAAACGAGGATTGACTGGGCATAGACGGGTATTGCCGCGACAAGACAGGCAATAAAAACGAGCCGACCTTTCATCATGCCCCCGAATCAGCAGTGCGGTGTGTGTTATCTTACGAATTGCCAGCAACTGAACATTATCATACCAGAAAATCGCCGAAAAACCAAGCCGTTTTGACAGCGGGATGAAGGAAAGACGTCAGGCGGTTTTTGGAACTCGGCGGAGGCGAGCGAAAAGGAAACCTGCGCCAACAAGTAAAGCGGAGGCGGGTTCGGGAATCGTGTAGATAAAGCCGTGGTATTTATTCGAGTAGTCCTTATAGCTGCCGACAATGTTGTCGCCCGAGATACCGTACATCATTGTCTCTTTGGCGCCGGGAAAGTTCAAGGAGGTCCATGTTGAACCGTCATAGAGAAAACCGTTTTGCAAACTGTTTTCTTCGGTGTAACAACCAACAATGTTACTGCCGTCGATACCGTATGCGTATGTGCTGATTGCTCCCGGCGCATTGAGAGCAGTCAAGATTGAGCCGTCATAAATAAAGCCGCGTGTGGTTTCGTGTTCAACATAAAATCCAACAATATTGTTACCGGAAATGCCTTGTGTTGAGTTATAGTAAAACATAGAAGGATTAATATCAGTCCATGTTGCGCCGTCATAGACAAAGCTATGGTAAGAATCATAAGTTCCGACAATCTTGTTTCCTGAGATGCCGTTTAGTCGAGTATCTCTTGCTCCGGGTGCGCTGAGAGAGGTCCAGTTTGTTCCGTCATAAATAAAACCTAATATTTGTCTGCTGCCATGATAGTAGCCGACAATATTGTTGCCTGAAATGCCGCGTGGAATTCCTGGTATATCGAGAGTAGTCCAGTTGGTCCCATCATAGAGAAAATAATAGCCATCGTAGGAACCGACAACACTACTGCCATCGACGCCAAAGGCCTGTGTGTCCGAAACGGCTCCGGGTGCATCAAGTGTTTTCCATGTTCCGGCGAGAGCGTAAGATGAAAAGAGAATTACTATTGCTGCGCAGATTGAGATGTGATTTTTCATAATCTTATACTTGAAATTTTATTTCTTTTGACGGCTATCACCCAGCCGAGGCCGAGAAGCAATAAAGTGCAGGGTTCAGGAATTGTGTAAATAAAGCCGTGTCCATAACTGGCGGCAGTAAAGTAAGAACCAACGATATTGCTGCCGTCTATTCCTTGTGGTTGTGTGTTCCTTGCCCCAGGCATATCGAGTGTGGTCCAGCCGTACCCGTTATGTAGAAAACCATGGTCTATCCATTGGGCGTCCCGGTAGTGGCCAACAATATTCTCGCCGTCGATTCCTATTGATTCTGTACTCTGCGCCATGGGCATATCAAGTGTGGTCCATGTTCCTTCGTCATAAAGAAAACCATGGGCAAAAGAGGAGTTGCCATACCAGCCAACAACATTACCGCTGTCTGTGCCAGTCGCTATTACATCAACCGTTCCGGGCATTTTGAGGGTAGTCCAGGTTTTTCCGTCGCAAATAAAACTATGGCGATTCCCGGAGGTATCCGAGTAACCACCAATAAAGTTGTCACCGTCGATGTCATATATTTGTGTTTTAGTTGCCCCTGGCATATCGAGTGTGGTCCAGCCGGACCCGTTATAAAGAAAACCGTGGCTGATTCCCGAGGAGTCATCGTAAAAGCCGACAATATTACCGCCATCGATGCCAAATACGTTTGTGTTAACTGCCCCGGGCTTGTCGAGTGTGGTCCATGTTGAGTTGTTATAAAGAAAACCGTGGTTCTTCAGGGAGGAATCCAAATAAACGCCAGCAACGGTATTTCCGGAAATGTCAAAGGGGTATGTTCCAGTTGCGCCCGGCTTATCAATATTAGTCCATGTTCCGGCCAAGGCGTAAGATGAAAAGAGAATCGCTATGACAGCGCAGATTAAGATGTGCTTTTTCATCATCAAATCCTTTTCTCTACTGTCCTTGTTATTATCTCCCGAAAACGCCTTATATTATACTCTTTTTCCTGTGACATTCAAGGGAATTTCCACATTCTTCCGGCAGCCATTACTCTACCGAGGCAGGCCAATTGTACGCCGTGGGACAAGTTTGACATTAGCGGCTGATTTTGGTCAACAAATCTTTCCTGGCCTGGACACGCAGCTTGGCGTTTTCGTAGCGTCTTTTTTCATCCGCTGTCTGGGGTAATATCGGCGGCACGGGACAGGGGTGTTTATCTTTATCAAGCGCAACAAAAGTCAGATGAGCCGTGGTAGCTATAACCTGTTTGGCGTCGTAAGGGTCTTCCCGAATGACCCGAACGCCGACTTCCATTGAAGTATGGCCGACATAATTAACAGAGGCCTTCAGCACAACGTGGTCGCCGACGCGAATCGGCTCTCTAAACGAGAGCGAATCGATACTTGCCGTTACGACCTCTTTGCCGCAATGCCTTTGGGCGGCCATTGACGCAACCATGTCTATCCACGCCACAATCGCCCCGCCAAAAGCGGTCCCGTGAGGGTTGGCCTGATTAGGCATCAGCAGATACCTGCTCTCGACGGCGCTGTCGGATGGTTTTTTGCCTTCCATATTATTCTGCCCTCGCCATTTCTAAAAACCGCAAAGTTCCTTAGCCACAGAGATTTTAACCACTCCCGTTAGGGATGCCAAGTGGCAAGAGGTCACAGAGGCCACAGAGAATTAAAAGTTTTTTAGATACCTTCTATGGGGGAGGCAGGTAAGCGGATACAAACAGAATGCTACCTCTATTATGGCTGCCAGGCAAGAGGGATGTGCGAATATTATGTGTATATACTGGCGAGCAGGAAGAACGGGACGCTGTATGTCGGGCTATGCCGGATAAATTTCGCGTTCGATTGTGCCGAGGTAGAACCGGCCGTCGTTACGCATAAAATTGGCGACGGTTTCAAGCTGGCTTTCGATAAAGGATTTGTCGTTGCCGACGACGGCGACACCGAGAGTGGCGATGATTTTGCTGTCGTTGTGGTCAACTTCGGAAATGGATATATTGAACCGGCTTTGCAATCGTCCGATTACGCTTTTGACGATGCTGCGTTTTTCTTTCAGCGAGCCGATACCGTGAAGATGCAGATTGGCTGTCATCACGCCGACTATCATAAACAATCGTCCGTCGTCCAGGCAGATGCTGTTGGAAACCCTCTACTTTTTGAGTTTCAGTTCGGCGGCTTTGTGTTTCACAACTGACGGCGTTTTATTCAGCCGATTGGCGATTTCCCATGTTGCGGTTTCCTTGTAGTTTCTTCGCAGATACCCCAGTTGGGCGGCCGTCCAACCGGATTCTTTTCTTCTGCCGATGTGCATCTCGCGGAGTTGTCTCTGCACCGAAACAAGCGAACGTTTGAGCTTGCCCGCCAGCACCACTGCGCTTGTGGCCGGATACCCCTTTTTCAAAAGCGCAATATCCGCTTTCGAGTACGGCCCCTGAATGTATGGTCTCTTTGCGATTTTAGTGCCCTGCCATTACTTGTCCGCCACAGGCGGAACGGTTTCCAATATTGGTTCTGCCCCGGCGTGCCGGGGCCTGATATCACGTTTTAAATTGTCAACTTATCATCCGCACAAGTAGCAAAACCCCCAGATGGCGGCACTTTATAATTTGCAATCGGAAAAGTCAACCATTAAAATAAAAATTTTTCGATTAGCGGATAACGTATAGCGAATAGGGATAGAAGATGAAAGATGCACAAAACGGGACGCATTACGCCGACACGGGACGAAACTCAGGCGTCACACACTCGTCGGCAAAGCAACCGGGCTGGCTGCCTGGCCGCCCACGCGCTGTGCGACCGCAGTCCAATTTCCTGCGGGAACAGCACAAGTGCTTCTATAGAGGAACAGTCGATAGGATTTGAATTTGCTGAAGTCCTCGCCGGCCCGGTTCCCGTTGAAATACTTTTGATAAACTTTGTTGATTCGCTTTTTGTACAACCAGCGAATAACCCTGCTCATAAGCGGATACCTGCCTGCCAGAAAGTTCAGCGACGAGTCGATAATCGGACGGACGACGTTTTTCATCGCGTCATCCATCAGGTCCATATTGGGAGTCGTTTGGTCGGTTATATCAACATCTTCGACCAGCTCGAATGGATAGCTTGCGATGTGTTTGTAGAACCTGCTCAGCGAATAACCGCCGCCGACGCCTTTGGCGTCGGGCGCTACCTCGACGTCTTTTCTGAAGATATCGCAGATGAGCATATAGCCGGCCGGATTGAGAAGTTCAAACGTCTTGGC
>Ga0315278_10004986_pt1 | contig 12035 bp, 10 predicted proteins | sample YL17G06_0_MG_FD_203880 | JGI IMG/M metagenome (GOLD analysis project Ga0315278, IMG submission 203880) | Sediment microbial communities from Yellowstone Lake, YNP, Wyoming, USA - YL17G06_0 | ecosystem: Environmental > Aquatic > Freshwater > Lake > Sediment | place: USA: Wyoming | collected... | reverse complement strand
AGCTGCTCGCAGTGCGAGATCCCCTGCTCGGTCAGTGACACGGCCCGGGATTTCTCGTCCACGATGTAGTCGCCGGGCGCCTGGGCCTCGATTTCCGAGAGCTTGCCTTCGACGATGGTGGCCGCGCGCGTGAGCTTGGGGATGATCCGGTCGATCTTGTAGTAACGATCGGTCGAGCCCTCCGCCGGGCCCGAGATGATGAGCGGTGTCCGGGCCTCGTCGATGAGGATCGAGTCGACCTCGTCCACGATCGCGTAGTGGTGCTCGCGCTGGACCATCTCCTCCAGGTTGAACCGCATATTGTCCCGGAGGTAGTCGAAGCCGAACTCATTGTTCGTGCCATAGGTGATGTCGGCGTGGTAGGCCTCGCGCCGTGAGCACGGCCTGAGCCCAGCCAGCCGGATATCGGGCGAGAGGTGCGAGGGATCGTACAGATACGAGACTTCGTGCTGGACCACACCCAGACTGAGCCCCAGCGCGTGGTAGATCGGCCCCATCCACTGGGCATCGCGCCGCGCCAGGTAGTCATTGACCGTGATGATGTGGGTGCCGAGCCCGGGCAGAGCGTTCAAGTAGGCCGGCAGCGTTGCCACGAGAGTCTTGCCTTCGCCCGTCGCCATCTCGGCGATCGTGCCTTGGTGCAAGACCATGCCGCCCATGAGCTGGACGTCGAAGTGGCGCATCCGCGCCGTGCGCCATGCGGCCTCGCGGCAGACCGCGAAGGCCTCGACGAGCAGGTCGTCCAGCTCGGCTCCGCCCGCGAGCCGCTTGCGGAACTCGTCGGTCTTGGCGTGGAGAGCGGCGTCCGAGAGGCGCTCGAGCTCCGGGCCGAGGACATTGATGGCCTCGACCGCAGGGCGCATTCGCTTGGCGTCGCGCTCGTGCTTGGTGCCGAAGACCGCGCGGACCAGGACGTTAAACATGGTCTGTATCTTACACTACTCGGTGAGGCGGGCGGCCTTGAGGAGCTCACGCGCGTGCCGCCGCGACGTGTCCGTCACCTGCTCACCACCGAGCATGCGCGCCACTTCCTCCACCCTCGCCACCGCGTCGAGCGTGGTCACTGTCGTCCTGGTGGCGCCCTTCACCACGCGCTTCTCCACGACAAGGTGGTGCTCAGCGAAGGCCGCGATGGGCGCCAGGTGCGTGACACACAGGACCTGCCGGCCGGAGGCCGTCTGGCGGAGCTTCTGCCCCACAGCGTCGGCGACGCGACCGCCGATCCCGGCATCCACCTCGTCGAAGACCATGGTCGGCACGTCCTCGGCTGCGGCCAGAATGGTCTTGATCGCCAGCATCGTCCGCGAAAGCTCTCCGCCCGAGACGACCTTGGCAAGCGGCTTCAGCTCTTCTCCCGGGTTGGCAGAGAGGAGGAACTCCACCGTCTCCGCTCCGCGCGGTCCGATGCGCCAGCCGCTGGAGCCGCTGGAAAGATCCCGTTCCCCCACGGGCTCACGCCGAAGCGGCGCGCGGAAGCGCGCGTGCTCCATCCCAAGGGTGCGGAGCTCACGCTGGATCAAGCGCTCGAGCTTGCGGGCCCCTTCCACCCTCGCCTCCGAGAGTACGGCAGCTTCCCGCGCCGCGGTCTCTGCGGTGGCCGCGACCTCACCCTGGGTCTCCTCCACGATGGCGTCATGCCGCTCGAGCCGGTCGAGCGCTCCGGCAATCTCCGCCCGATACGCGGCGACGGCTGTAGCCGTCTCGCCGTACTTCCGCTTGACGCTGGCGATGGCGTCGAGCCGCTCGTCGATCTGCCGCAACCGATCCGGGTCCAGGACCGCGCGCTCACGGAGTGCCCGTACGCGCGCCGCGGCGTCCTCGACGTAGGCCTGCGCCCCCTCGAGCGCTTCGATGGGTTCCGCTGCGTCGGGGTCGAAGCGGGACAAGTCCCGCAGCAGTGCGGCGGCGTGGCCGAGCCTCGGTGCCACGGCTTGCGCGTCCTCGTTGAGGAGTTCCATGACCTCCTGGAGCCCGGAGTGGATTCGCCCAGTGTTCTGGAGGCGCCGGCGCTCGGCCCGGAGCTCGGCCTCCTCGCCCTCTCGGAGCTGCACGGCATCGATCTCGGACAGCTCCCAGCGGTAGATCTCCTCCTTGCGGGCACCTTCGCGCGCTTCGTCCCGCAAACGCGCGAGTCCAGCTCGCGCCGCCTCCCAGCGGCCCCAGAGCCTTGCCAGTGCGCTTCGGGATTCCTCGCACGCGGCGAAACGATCGAGCACGTCGAGCTGCCGGGCCGGCTCCAAGAGGCGCTGGTGCTCGTGCTGGCCATGGATCTCGACCAGGAGGTCTCCCAGCCTTTCGAGGAGGCCCACGGTGGCTGCGGAGTCGTTGACGAAAACGCGGTGCCGGCCCGAGCGCGAGAGCTCACGCTTGATGATCAGCTGTCCGTCTGGGGCCGAGTGGCCAGCCTCCTCCAGGGCCGCGGCCAGCGGGCTGGTCGGAGGCACCTCGAAGGCGGCCTCGACGGAGGCGGAGTCGGCGCCGGTGCGGATGAGATCGGGCTGGGCCCGATTGCCCCGCACGAGCAGCAGGGCATCGATGACGATGGACTTGCCGGCGCCTGTTTCCCCGGTGAGAACGTTCAGGCCGGGCGCGAATGCGACACGTGCTTCCTCCAGGACTGCGAGGTTCCGTATCACGAGCTCGCGCAACATGGCCACCCCCATGCTAAGTCCCAAGGACGCCCACGTTCAAACCGTATCCCATCGGTGACGTTCGGGGGACCCCGAGCCCTCCGCCGTCACGACCACGGTACGCTACCGCTCCCCCCACTTGAGCTTCGTCCGCAGCACCGAGAAAAAGTGCTTCTGGGGAAACCGGAGGAGCCGGATCCGAGCCGCGGCCTGGCGAACAGCCACGACGTCGCCCTCCTTCAGTGCAAACCCGACCTGCCCGTCGAGTGTCACCATCACGTCCTGGTCGGACTGCAAGGTGACCTCGATGAGTTGGTCCGCCGGGAGCACGATCGGCCGGTTGGTGAGCGTGTGCGAGCAGATCGGGGTCAGCACCACCGCGGGCATAGTCGGAAAGACGATCGGCCCACCCGCCGAGAGGGAATAGGCCGTGGAGCCCGTCGGTGTCGAGATGATGAGCCCGTCCGCCCGGTAGCCCGTGGCGAACTGCCCGTCCACCGAGACGGCGAGGTTGATGATGCGGCTCATCGCGGACTTGGTGATAACCACATCGTTGAGGGCGACATACTCCGAGAGCCGCTCGCCGTGGCGCCGGACCTCCGCCGCGAGCATCACCCGCTCTTCGATCACGAGCCCGCCCGCCAAGAACGCCTCGAGGGCCGGGAAGAGCTCGTCCACGGTGAGCGCGGTGAGAAAGCCCAAGCCCCCCAGGTTGACGCCGAGCATGGGCACCGCGAGATCGCCCACGAGGCGCGCCATCGACAGCAGCGTGCCGTCGCCACCCAGCACGAGCAGCAAGTCCACCTGCGCCGGCAGGTCAGGCTTGAGGACTGAGGTCGCGCGGGCCTCCGGGCAGAGCCCCGCCGTCTCCTTGTCGAGGAATGGTTGAAGGCCGCGCTCGCCGCACCATGCAAGCAGCCGCTCCACGACCCCGCGGGCCTCAGGGCGATCGGTCTTGGCGACGATACCGATCCGCTTCATGCCGGCTCGGCGGAGTCCGCAGCACGGGCGATGAGCGTGTCCAGATCGGCGACGGTGCGTCCGGTGCGAGTCAGGTGCAGGAAGAACTCGCGGTTGCCCTTCGGCCCTTTCAGCGGCGAAGGCGTCACGCCCCGCACGTGCCAGCCGTGCAGCACGCAGAACCGCGCCACGCGGGACATGACCGACTTGTGGTGGCCGGCATCCCGCACCACGCCCCCCTTGCCTACGAGCCCCTTGCCGATCTCGAACTGCGGCTTGACCAGCACAACCGCTTCGCCCTCGGACGTCAGCACGTTGAATACGGATGGAAGGACCTTTTCGAGGGAAATGTACGAGATATCCACGGTCGCAAACCGTGGCGGATCCGGGAAGGCGTCCGGCGGCAGCTGCCTGGCATTGGTCTTTTCCATGACCACTACCCGGCCGTCGGCACGCAGCGAGGCGTCCAGTTGCCCGTGTCCGACGTCCACGGCATAGACCCGGGAGGCCCCCGCTTCGAGCAGACAATGTGTGAAGCCACCGGTGGACGCTCCCACATCGATGCACACGCGGCCCTTCGGCGACAGGGCGAAGGTTTCAAGCGCATGCACGAGCTTGTCCCCTCCCCGACTCACAAACTTCTGCCTGGCTGTCACACGCAGGTCGGCGCCGGGAGCGACCAGGGCACCCGGCTTGTCCACGCGCTTGCCGTCCACCGTGACCGCGCCCGCCAAGAGTAGCCGCGCAGCCTTCTCCCGGCTCTCGCACAGCCCGCGGGCGACGAGCGCCACGTCGATGCGCTCCTTGACCTTCGCCTGCCCGGCGGCGGCGCGACTCTTCACCTCTCGCGCTGGCGCGGGGTTCGGTTTCTTCATCGTGGCCTTCTTCACGCAGGCTCCTTTCTCCAACCCGTGATACGGTCGCGAAACTCCTCGGCCAGCCTTTGGGCCCGATCCCGGTCTCCGGCCTCGGCAACAACATGAAAGGTCGCCCGATCGGCGTCCGGAATCGCCGCCACCCAATCTTCGCCCATCTTCACGCGCACGCCTTCGACCAGCTCGACGTCTGCACCCTTGGTCGCCTCGATCAGTCTCCGCATGACTGCCCCTTTACGCTCGTCGGGACACGGTACCTCGAGCCGCACCACGTGACTCTCGGGCACAGCCCGGGTCAATTGATGGAGCCGCACATCGAGGCGCGCCATCATCTCGAGGATGCGCACCACCGCCGACATCCCGTCAAACGCCGGATGGAAGGCCGGAAAGATCAAGCCACCCATCTCCTCGCCCACGAGCGCCACGTCAGGAGCCAGGGCGGCCTCAGTGAGCGCTCGCGCGGTGCTGCGGGAGCGCGTCACCTGGAAGCCGTGCTCCTCGGCCATTCGCTCAATCGCGCGCGATACCGTGACGGGGATCACGATGCGACCGGGCGGACGCGTCCGCATGACGAGAAGCGCCACTAGGGCCAAGGCCAGATCCCCGGAGAGAACGTCACCCTTCTCGTCCACCAGGAAGACCTTTTCACCGCCCGTGTCGAGGAGCACGCCGAGATCGGCGCCGAGGGTCCGCACGATGTTCGACAGTTGCTGGAGCGAGCGCTGGAACTCCTCCGCGGTCTTCGAGATGCGGGTCTCGTCCAGATATGCGTTGAGCGCGATGACCTCGACGCCGAGCGCGCCGAGCACCGACGGAAAAATGGACGAAGCCGAACCGAACGCGTAGTCGAGCACCATCCGGAGCCCCCCGCTCCGCACCACTTCTTGGTCCACTGATCCGAGGAGGCCGTCGCGGTAGCGGTCGGTGCCCGCGTGCTGGAAGGAAAGCGTTCCGATGCCTTCCATCGGCGCGCGCTCGAAGTCCTCCATGAAGAAAAGGCGCTCTATTGCCTTTTCCCGGTCCGGCGCCACCTCGAGGCCACGCGAATCGAGAAACTTGATGTCGAGAATCTGAGGATCGTAGGGGGACTTCCGCACGTGAGTCCCGCCCGCCAGTCCCAGCGCCGCGATCTGGTAGCGCACGACTGGGATCGGCGCCACGCCGAGATCCTGTACGTCGACTCCCACCGACAGAAGGCCCGACATGAGCGCGCGATTGATCATCCGTGAAGCCTTGTGATGGTCACGGCTGGTGATCATGACTCGCCGCCTGCCGACGATGGCGCCACAGGCCGCCCCGAGCTTCGCCGCGAACTCTGGCGACACCTCGATATTGGCGAGCCCTGAGACCCCGTAACGCCCGAACAGCGAACGGCTCCAGCGCTCGCCCCAGACGAGGCTCATCGCGAGCGTCGCGCCGTCCTCCACCTCCTTGTACGGCCAGACTTTGACGTTGGCCTTGACGACGCTGGCCTCGCCTATCCGGCAGAAGTCGGCGATGACAACCCCCTCGGCGAGGAACGCGTTGGCGCCGACAACGCTCTTCCGACCGATAACGGCCTCCTTGACCACCGCACCAGGACCGATTTCGACGCCGTCCCAGATGACGCTGCCCTCGACGTCGGCGCCCGCGTGGATGGCCGAGTCCGGCCCTATGACGGAATTGGAGACCCGCGCCCCTGGGGCGATCTGGGCCCCCCGGCCGACAATCACCGAGCCCGACAACCGTGCCGAATAGTCGACGCGGGCCCCCGAGTCGAGCCACACCGTGTGTCCATTGCCCGAATGCCGCTCTCCGGGGATGTCTATTCCGACTCGGCCCTGGAGGAGATCGATGTGGGCTGTCCGGTATTCGGCGAGGTCGCCCACGTCGCGCCAGTAGCCCTTCGCGACGTGCCCCCAGAGCGACCTGCCGGCGGCAAGGAGGGCCGGGAACAGCTCCTTGCCGAAGTCGTAGGGGCGGCCCGCAGGAATCGCGGGGAACACGGAGGGCTCAAGCAGGTAAATCCCTGAATTGATGGTGTCACTGAACACCTCGCCCCACGCCGGCTTCTCCAGGAAGCGGAGAACGCGTCCCTCCTCGTCGATGATCACGATCCCGTAGGCGAGCGGCTGCTCCACCCGGGTAAGCACCATGGTCGCCTCGGCGCCCTTTGACTGGTGAAAAGCCACCGCGCCCGCGAGGTCGAAATCCGTGAGGACATCGGCCGAGACCACGATGACAGGCTCATGGCTGTCGCCCACGGCGAACTTGACCGCCCCCGCGGTCCCGAGGTCGGCCGAGGGAGTGACGTAAGTCATGTTCACGCCCCACCCACTCCCGTCCCCAAAGTGGCCGGTGATTGTGTCCGGCAGAAAATAGAGCAGGACGCAGAGGTCGGTGAATCCATGCTTCTTCAGGAGCCGCACCATGTGCTCCATGATGGGGATATTCCCCACCGGCACGAGCGGCTTCGGCAGGTGCGCGGTAAGTGGCCGGAGGCGGGTTCCAAAGCCTCCAGCCATGACGACGGCCTTCATGAAGGGCTCTCCGAAGTGACAGACTGGCGCGCCGAAAACCCACCGAGCATACTGAAGTATAGCGGAAAGATGCGCGAGGCGGAACTTACCAGGAGTGGCTCGGACCGCGCGCCCAAGGGCCCCGGCGGCGCAGCAGAAGGAGCAGCGCCATTCCGGAAAGGAAACCTCCAAGATGAGCGAACCAAGCAACCTCCCCACCCGCGCCGACCCGCCCGCTCCATGTGATGAACCCGCTCACGAACTGAACCAGGAACCAGAAGCCGAGAACCACGACGGCCGGGATCCTCACCACCCGGACAAAAAAGCCGACCACGATGAGGGTGAGAACGTTTGCCCGCGGAAAGAGCAGCAAGTAAGCCCCGAGCACACCCGAGACCGCGCCGCTCGCGCCAATCATGGGCACCGAAGAGCCCGCGCTGAGCGCCGTCTGCGCCGCCGCCGCCGCCACACCCGAGGCGAGATAAAAAAGAAGGAACCTCGCGTGGCCGAGCGTGTCCTCGACGTTGTTTCCGAAGATCCACAAGTAGAGCATGTTGCTGCCGAGGTGGAGGAGTCCGCCGTGGAGGAACATCGATGTCAGCACCGTCAGCGCCGGCGGAAGGACCGACACTCCGGTCTCACAGACGCCCGTGAGCCGGCAGGGCACGAGTCCGAACTCGAGGATGAGATCCCGCGTCGCTCTTGCCCCTTCGGCCGACCCCAGGCCCTGTAGTGAGACCTGGTACAGAAAGAGCAGGATATTGAGCGCTATCAGTCCTACCGTGATGAACGGAGTGGTGAGAGTCGGGACATCGTCCTTTAATGGGAACAATTAAGAGGCCCTACGACCGTCGCGAGCTATCGCGGTGACGGCTCGACCCTCACGACTGTCGGTACGCTCAGGTAGGCTCTGGCGACTCGCTGGATGTCGTCGGCGGTAACGGCCTCGGCCGCTACCGCGAATAATCGCCTCCGAGCGCCTTCATATTGGGCGGAGCCTAGCAGACTTGTACGGGGCCCTCAAGAATTCGACGATCTGGACCGAGGTCATTGGGACCCGGGGAATTTCATCGCGCTTCAGGCAGTTTGTCGGGCGCTGACCTGCGATTGGCTCGGGCGAAACGCCTAGCTGGGAAGGGTTCGGCCCGGGCTCTCTGTGGGCGCAAGTGCCTTATTTAATGTGTTTCTGGCGGCCAGGCGCCTTCTGGCACCACACCTGCATTGCTTGTGTCAGCGATCTTGGAAAAAGATGCGAAGGGCGGATGAGCGAATCTCACGGGAAGCCCCAGGCTCAGTGGGGGCCGGACGGGGCGGGCGGCGGTAAGGCCCACAAACAGAAAGAAAGGATGAAGACATGAAGAAGCTGTTCGCAGCGGTTCTCAGCGTGGCAGTAGCGATGTCGTTGTCCCCCGCTTTGACCTCAGCGCAGTCCAGCTGCCCGGCCGAGGTGGCCCAGGCGAAGGATATGCTGAGCAAGAAGCAGGTCGCGAGCGTCAAGAGTCAGGATGTTCAGGCGCCCCGCTCACTGGCCGGTGCCCGTTCGAACGAGGCCGTGCAGTCCCCACGTGGCAACCAGGATGTGCAGTCTCCTCGCGGCAACCAGAACGTCCAGTCGCCTCGCGGTAACCAGGATGTCCAGTCGCCTCGCGGTAACCAGGATGTCCAGTCGCCCCGCGGTAACCAGAACGTCCAGTCGCCTCGCGGTAACCAGGATGTCCAGTCGCCTCGGGTCGGCAGCGGCGCCACGGCGAGCAGCCAGGCTCCTCGCGCCGACATCACCAAGGCTGCTTCTCTCGTGAAGGACGCCGAGGCGGCTTGCAAGGCCGGCAATATGACGCAGGCCTCGGAAAAGGCCAAGGCAGCGATCGCGTTGCTGAAGTAGTAGCCGCAGACGGATAGGAAACGGCCCCAGGGTTCTAGACCTTGGGGCCGTTTCCTTTTCCGGCGCTGGCGGAGAGCGGCCGCTATATGAGTCGAGCCCTGAGACGGGATGAGGCGAAGTCCACTAGCATCACCATGACGACCAGCACCAGCAGCACCGTGGAGGCGGCCGGATAATTCAGCAGTCGCAAGTAGGTCTGGATATAGAAGCCTATGCCCCCTCCCCCGACAAAGCCAAGGACGGCGGCGGCGCGGATATTCGTCTCGAAGCGGTACAGGGTGAAGGAGACAAACTCCGGCCCGAGCTGAGGCAGCACCCCCCATCGCAGGACCTGCAGCCGCGTCGCGCCCGCGGCTTGCACCGCCTCCACCGGTCCAGGATCCATCGCCTCGATGGCCTCGGAGTAGAGCTTCGCCAGCACAGTAACCGTGTAGACCACGACGGCCAGCACGCCTGGGAACGGCCCAAGGCCGACCGCGGCGACGAAGAAAAGAGCATAAACGAGAGTGTCAATAGCCCGAAAGGTGTTGAGCCCGGTGCGGGTCACATAGAAAAGCCAGCGAGGAGCCGTGTTCCGGGCTGCTGCTAGGGCGAGCGGGACGGCGAGCACCGCCGCGACGGTCGTCCCAAGCAGGGCGATTTGAAGTGTCTGAAGCGCACCGCGAAGCGCCTGCCCCAGCACGCTCAGGTCAGGTGGAAGCATACGGCGAATGAACTCCAGCATGAAGGGCGCCCCCTCAATGAGGCGCCCTAGCGACACATCTGTGGACCAGAGAGACCAGACGAAGGCCGCCGCGATAGCGACGGTGCCGGCCCCGCGGCCAGCGGAGCTCATACGCGCTCGCCCCCGAAGATGGATTCCGCGGCGGCGGGAGTCATCGCGGCAGGCGGCCCATCGTGCACCAGCCTTCCTGCGCGCAACCCGACGATGCGCCCACCGTAGCTGACCGCCAGATCCAGCACGTGCAACGAGGCGATCACCGTCAGACCATCCTCCAGGTTGATGTGCCGGAGCAGCTCCATGAGTGAGCGCGATAGGGCCGGGTCGAGGCTCGACATCGGTTCGTCGGCAAGGAGGACGCGAGGCTCCTGGACCAGAGCCCGGGCAATACCCACTCGCTGCTGCTGTCCTCCGGAGAGCCTGTCCGCGCGTCGGTCCTCGAGTCCAGACAGTCCGACCCGCCGAAGTGCCCTCCTCGCTCGCTCAGTCTCGGTTTCGGGAAAGCCGGCTGTCAGCGATGGCCAAGCACCGACTCGGGACAGCGTCCCGACGCGGACGTTATCAAGGACGCTCAGACGTTTGAGCAGGTTGAACTGCTGGAAGACGAAGCCGATCTTCGCGCGCACGGCCTGGAGGCCCTCGCGGGTGGCGCCGGTCACGGACTCTCCGTCCACGGTGATCTCCCCGGCTGTCGGAGTCACGAGCCCATTGATGCAGCGGAGGAGCGTGGACTTGCCGGCGCCGCTCGGGCCGATGAGAGTGATGAATTCCCCAGGGTCGACGTCGAGGTTGACACCGTCGAGCGCCATGGCACCCCCTGCGTAGCGCTTGCACAACCCCCGGACCCGGATCACCCCCGTCGTCCAGCCGTGAGATGAAAGTGCAGATGGTAGACGACCTGACCACCCTCCGGCCCCGTATTGCACGAGAATCGGTAGCCGCGCTCCCCATAGCCTAGGCGCTCCGCCATAAGCCGGGCCACACGTACACAGTGTCCCGCCAGAGCTTCGTCGGTTGGCTCCAACCGCGCGATGGACTCGATGTGACGCTTTGGAATAATGAGCAGGTGGATAGGGGCCTTGGGATAGAGGTCCTTGAACGCGAGGACCTCTTTGTCCTCGTACGCGATTTCGGCCGGGCTCTCCCGGGCGACGATGCGGCAGAACACGCAGGCTGCTGTCACGCCATCCCCCGGGTCGTGTATACTGCTCGAGTTGGACGTAAACGGCACAGATCAATCATCGAAGGAGACCCGGATGGGCACCTGCCCCAAGTGCAAGCTCACGATCCATAAGAATGGCAATCACACTAAACTTGGGTCCATCTGGTACCACAAGAAGTGCCCAGCCAAGCCGGGCAGGGCCGCGAAGTAGCGCACCGGCTCGGCGCCCACTGGAGCGTCGGTTAGACCGTGTCCCGGATCGGCGCATCCGTGTCGCGGCTGTCAGAGATTCGTGATCCGCGCCCTTGATTCTTTTAGAGCCCAGCTTGGCTCTCGTGCTAATCGTCGCGCCTTGGCGCATACGACGCGACTATACGCGAGAATGCGCGAAGGCAACAACGGGCTGGATCCGGCCCGAGCCTCGGAGAGCTGTCTGATGTACCTCCCCTTCCCAGAGAACACCGCCTAGGATTCGTGGCATGGCGAGGTCCATGAGAACCAGGCCGGGACGCATTCTCTCGACGAGCTGGATGGCCTGGTGCCCGTCCTGGCCTCGGCCACTACCTCGATCCCGGCAATCCCGAAGAGAAGCGACCGGATCCCGGCGCGAACGAGGGCGTGGTCATCGGTGAGGACGACGCGAATGGGCGTCATTCGGCCGTAGCGTCTGGGTCCCCAGCCCGAGGCGGTGGCTGGGTAAAGGACCGGTGAATCAGCCAGGCGGCAATTGCCCCGCGGCAGGGCGCGCGACTCCGCTCGAATGCTTCTCAGCCACTTCGCAGAGGTGGCTGACTCGTTCCATAGTGGAGGGTAAGGGATTCGTAAGGCCCGAACCTCCAAGTAGTAGTAATTTAGCGACTCCTTCCCTGCCCCAAGCGGCACCAGGCGGCATCCCGCGTCCACCGGCGTCCACGGCTCCGGATCCTACACTACCGCCCGACAGGCCGCCTTCCGCGGCCGCGCCCCGAAGCGCTGAACCCCGCGAGCAGAAGCAAAAGGAAGGCGCCCCGCGCCCCGACCCAACCGACAGGCCGGGTCCGGCTGATGGGCTGGAGACGACATGAACGCCCGCCGGCGCCGGTCGCCCCGTCCGTGGCCCCCATCCCCGTGACATAACCTTCCAGACTCAGACACCGGGCGCCCCAAGAGCCGATGCCACAGAACGGTGCGCCGATTCTAGCCCGGCGCCCAGGGGCGCCTCACTCGCCGCCGCGAGCCGTGGTGCCCCATCTGCAGATCCGGGGGAATCATCCCCAGACAGGTCGGGAATTCGGGGGTAGCCGGGCTGGAGTCGGCCGGGCAGAACG
>Ga0315278_10004981_pt1 | contig 12041 bp, 11 predicted proteins | sample YL17G06_0_MG_FD_203880 | JGI IMG/M metagenome (GOLD analysis project Ga0315278, IMG submission 203880) | Sediment microbial communities from Yellowstone Lake, YNP, Wyoming, USA - YL17G06_0 | ecosystem: Environmental > Aquatic > Freshwater > Lake > Sediment | place: USA: Wyoming | collected... | reverse complement strand
GGCGCGAGAGGTGCAGCACGAGCTCTACTGCTACTGGCTGAGAGCGGTCATATCGCGGTCACGATCTCTGAGCAGGTACTGACTGAAACCGAACGAGCCATAGCCCGAAAGGTGCCACAGGCGTTAAGCGATCTCCGCCAAGCCATATTGGCATCTCAGGCGCGGATCGTGCGTGACCCATCTCCAGAAAATGTAACTGCGCATCCGAACCTAATATCCCACCCTGCTGATATTCCAATTGTATTGGCAGCCATGCAGGCAAAGGTAGATTACCTGGTTACGCTTAACCGAAAGCATTTCATTGATGATCCTGCTGTGGCTTTACAAGCTGGTTTGAGAATTGGAACACCTGGAGATGCTCTCAATTGGGTTCGAGAACAGATTTCAGCTGAGGATCAATCATAAGGTTTTTACCGCGGGTTGGGCACCCTTGCACTCCACGGTGGTCTAGATTTGTTCGATAATAACAATTAGAGTGAACCGGATTGACCCATGTTACATAATAAATATGCTTTGAGGATTACTTTCTGGTGCTTCTGTACTTGGATGAATCGCAAAGGAAGTGGAGTGTCCAATTTGTCAAGTTGAAAGTCCATGTATGTTGAAAGTCCATGTATCTGAGAATCAACAAGCTTTACTAAAGCATCACGCAAACTAGAAACCTCTTCCAAGGTATTATTGTGTACTCCACCAACGCGCACCATCCCACCGCTCTCTTCCAGACCTAATCGCTCCATCACTGCCAGGGCAGGGTAACTTCTTAAATTCAGGTAAATATCCATGGCGAGCAGTATAGCTTAAATTATCCCTGCCGGTTACGCACTGACAGCTTATTCAGACGATAACTCAAGCAACAACCTGGCTGCAAAAGCCAGTTTACCCTTTTGCTCATTGAGTCTCACAGTACAAGTTCTTTGGACCGCATATGGGCGTGCTCTACGGGCGCTATGATCTGCTCGATAGTCTCGCGGCGTACAAAGTGCGCCCGGCCCCTCAGGACCCTCCCGGCAAGTTCGAGACCGGCACAGGCAACTTCGAGGGCGTGTGCGGGGTGCTCGGCGCATTGGAATATATAGAATGGGTGGGTAAGAGCTTTGGTGGGCAACACAGTGAGCGTTATGCCGCTGATTATTCAGGGCGGCGATTGAATTTCAAGCTGGGCATGTCCGCCATCCGTAGTTATGAATTCGAATTAAGCCAGGCGCTGCTGGATATCCTCGCAGAGACACCGGGAGTGACAGTCTATGGCATCAAGGACACTCGCCGGCTGGAGGAACGAGTGCCAACGGCAGCATTCACTTTGATGGGAAAATCACCCCGCCGGGTGGCTGAGCAGCTGGACGAAGCCAACATCTACGTGTGGGACGGGAATTATTACGCCCTGGAAGTTACCACCCGCCTGGGGTTGGAGGGTAGCGGTGGCATGGTGCGGGTGGGACCGGTGCACTATAACACGCTGGAGGAAATCCAGCGGTTTGGGGAGGCGCTGGCAAATCTTAGCCGCCAGCCATAGAACCCACTATCCTGAGCGGCTGTTTGCCGGTTACTACATCATCGGGCTCCAAAGCGGGTTGGTGGATATAACTATTAACCCTCCCCACAGGCAAAAAAGCGAATAAATAGCCGGCGTTCATACTTAACCTGTTAGCGGATCGTTCCCCGTAGCATAGGATGGCGGGCTTCCAGTGCATCCAGGACCGCATTGAGTATCATTGTGGTCTGCACCTGCAGCTCAGTTTCACGTCCAACATCAGCCAGCGTTCAAGGTTGAGCTGGCAGCACGACCCGGATCATGGCAGTGCCTGCGCCTCTACAGACAGCCCAGGGGGCAAGTCTCTGACGATGGTCATCCAGCTATCGCCTGAATCACTCGATTCATAGACCTGCCCGCTGATGGTACCATAGTACACTCCACATGGGTCAAAACTGTCAACCGACATGGCGCTCCGTAAAACATTAACGAAGCAATTGCTCTACGGCAAGCCAAAGCCCCATACTCTTTCTTTCCACATCGTGGCTGTCAGCCCATTGACACTCATAGAAACGATGCTATACTTTTTGTATACTTGTCGTTACAATATAACATTACTACAACCAATGGATAGATTTCTCACGGAAAGAAAATTCCATCCTCTGTAGAGGCTGATCCGATTTACACCATGTTGATTAGATTGCCTCTGCCGGGATTAAATAAGGGAACATCGGCTCGACCACCCTGTCTATGATTATTTTGGTCTGGGCGGGATGACAATAGCATTTGTGGAATGTTGGATTACTCGTTTACCTAAGGAGTCAAAAATAGATCTCGAACTCAAGGACAAAGTGGCGGTAATCACAGGCGGGAGCGCTGGTATTGGACTAGCAGTAGCCCATGGCCTGGCAAAGGAAGGTGTTCATATTCTGCTCTGCGCCCGCGATGAAACCCGGGTGGCTAAAATGGCAACCGAAATTGCATCCACTCACGGTGTAATGGCTCTTGGTGTCCCAGCAGATCTATCCAAGTCCGAGGATATCTTCCGTGTAATTGCGAAAGTTGGCGAAACGTTTGGCGGCGTGGACATCCTGATCAATAATGCTGGCACCGGTAGCAACGAGACAATCCTGAACGCCCCCGACGAAAAATGGCAGTACTATTGGGAGCTTCATGTCATGGCTGCAGTCAGGCTGGCCCGCGGTCTGGTGCCTTTAATGCTAAAACGGCATGGGGGGATCATCCTTCATAACGCCTCCATTTGCGGTAAACAACCCCTCGGTTATGAACCCATTTACAACGTCACTAAAGCGGCCCTCATGATGTTTTCCAAGTGCTTGTCTGACGAAGTGATCAAGTACAACATTCGAGTCAACTGTATCAATCCGGGATTAATTCTCACTCCAGATTGGAAGAAGTCCGCTGCACAGTTGACGGCTGGCACCGAGGTAACAGTGGAACAATATCTTGAACGGATTGCCCGGGACAATGCCCCAATCGGACGGTTTGCGACTCCCGAAGAGTTGGCTGACTTTTTTGTGTTTCTCTGCTCTCCGCGCGCCAGTTATTGTGTAGGCTCAACCTATTATGTGGACGGTGGCTGGCTGAAGGCAGTGGCTTAATTCACCTTTACATCATTAAATAGAAAGCGAGGCAACCAATGAAACAAGCGATAATGACCAAAGCCGGGAATATTGAGATTCACGAGGTTCCCGCGCCTACCCCCGGGCAGGGCGAGGTGTTGCTGCGTGTCCAACGCATCGGCGTGTGCGGTTCAGATATCCATGTTTATCATGGCAAGCATCCGCTCACCAGCTACCCGGTGGTGCAGGGGCACGAGTTCTCAGCCGTGCTCGAAGCCGTCGGGCAAGGGGTTACCGGCCTCAAGCCGGGCACCAAGGTCACGTCAATGCCGCAAATTGTGTGCGGTGAATGCGCACCTTGCCGCCGCGGGGATTATCACATTTGCGATAAACTGAAAGTGCAGGGTTTTCAAGCACCCGGCTGTGCGCAGGAATTATGGGTCACATCGGCCGACATGATCGTGACACTACCGGAAACCTTTACCTTCGAGCAAGGGGCTTTGGTGGAACCTGCCGCTGTAGCGGTTCATGCAGTGGCGCGAGCTGGTAAGTTAGCCGGTAAGCGGGCCGTGGTATTAGGCGCAGGAACTATTGGAAATCTGGTCGCGCAAACTGCCCGCTGCGAAGGCGCACAAGTCTTGATCACTGATTTGAGCGACTACCGTCTAGAGGTAGCACACCAATGTGGACTCGATAAAACCTCCAATGCCAAGGAAGAAAGCCTGGCGAATGCCGTTGCGCGCGTTTTCGGAAAAGATGGATTTGATGTGGCCTTTGAGTGCGTAGGCGTGGAGTCCACGATAACTGCAGCAGTGGCGAATATCCAAAAAGGAGGAACGCTGATCATTGTTGGTGTATTTGGTGATAAACCGCACCTCGACTTGTCCACTGTGCAAGACCGTGAGTTGAACTTGAGCGGTACTTTAATGTACAGGCGTCCTGATTATCAGCGTGCGGTAGAGCTCATCGACTCTGGCGGCATCATCACCGAGCCGCTGGTCTCCAAACATTTTTCGATCGACGACTACATTGAGGCTTACCACTACATTGACCAGTATGGAGATAAGAGTATGAAGGTGATCATTGACGTGGCGTAGGCGATCCCTGCCGCGCACGATCCTGGCTGGGATGGCTGCGAGGTAATTAGCCGTGGATGACAATTATCTGGTTGGAGTTGACCTGGGCACCCGCGCGACAAAAGTTGCGTTTTACCGGCCTGGTGGGGAGCCCACCTTAAGCTGACTTCGTCTATCACGGACCTCAGAATTTGCGTGTCAACCCCACCATGGCTGCTAATCGACCTTTTACCCCTGAGCAGCCCCCGCTTCCCGCTAACGGAAGCTAATCAAGCCTTGGCAGCTGCTGAGAATCGGAAAGCATTAAAAGTAGTCATGCAACCGAGATGGATTGAACGATGAAACTATAGGTGAGTTGCAAATGGGCGCAAATCTGACACTCTGCCTGGCTCACAGTTTTTAAGTTATGTATTGGTGCAAGGAGATTTAGACATGGATGTACCCTTCACATTTGATCTGGTTTTTCCACAAGTTCTTCCTTCAAAATATGACCATCATCTTGTTCGCAGGCTGTCATCAATGCATGGGCAATTTGCTGACCAGCAAGCGTATAAAGCCCAATTGGAAAAGGATGATTTAGTGCTTTACGAAGTGTATGATTTGCAACGACCGGAGGAAGCAGGTGAACTGCTGCACGGTATTTCGATTGTGCATCCTGGTAAGGTTGGCAATGAATACTATATGACCAAAGGGCATTTCCATACAGTGCTGGAGACGGCCGAAATCTACCATTGTTTGAAGGGTGTAGGGGTGATGGTGATGGAAACGCCGGAAGGCGATTGGGTAGTAGAAGAGCTGTGCCCTGGGAAAATTTTGTACGTCCCGCCGCGTTGGGCACACCGCTCGGTGAATACGGGCAACCAGGAGGATCTGGTGACATTTTTTGTGTATCCCGGCAACGCCGGTCATGATTACGGGACGATTGAAACACAGGGTTTCCGCAAGCTGGTCCTCGAAGTCAATGGCCAGCTACAAATTTCGGACAACCCGCGCTGGCTGGCGCCGGGGGCGCGTTAAGGCTCTCGCGTAAGTTCGTGTGAGGCTAGGGATTTGATCGATGATATTTTCATCAATTTATGATTGATAAAGGAGCATATCGCATGAAAGCTATGATCATTACCGCCTTTGGGGGGCCAGAAGTATTTCAAGCCAGTGATTGGCCTAAACCTGTACCGCAGGCTACGGAAGTCCTGGTGCGTGTGCACGCAGCAGCGTTAAATGCTGTGGATTACAAGATTCGCATAAATGGTAGGTGGGCTGGGGTAAAGCCGCCCGCCGTTTTGGGCTATGATGCGGCGGGTGTGGTCGAGGCAGTGGGGGCATGTGTCAAAGCCTTCAAGCCGGGCGATGCAGTGTTTTATTCGCCCTCCATTTGGGGAGGGCAGGGTAGTTATGCTGAATACCAGGCGTCAGACGAATCGATCGTGGCGCTGAAGCCCAGGAATTTAAGCTTTGTCGAAGCAGCAGCATTGCCCTTAGCGGGCATGACGGCCTTAGATGCGATGGAGTTTTTCCAACTTCGTCCGGGGTCCACGGTGTTGGTGCACGCAGCGGCCGGCGGGGTGGGTTCTCTGGCGGTTCAGATGGCAAAAGCAGCCGGAGCCCGCGTTCTGGTTACTTGCGGTGAAGGCAACCAGGATCTGGTCAAGGCTCTTGGTGCGGAGGTGCCCTGTGATTATCGGACCGAAGATTTCGTTACGGAGGTACTGCGTGAGACGGACGGAGAGGGAGTGGATGCCGTCTATGACACTGTGGGTGGAGACATTCTAGCCCGCAGCATCGGAGTGCTCAAACCTTATGGCCGTGCGATGAGTTGTGTCAATACGACCGGCGATTTGAACGGCGCTTATGGCCGTAATGTGTTGGTGCGTTTTGGGTTCATGGAGCGAGCGCGGCACAAGCTGGACACTTTGCGCGTAATGGCCGAACGCGAGCAGCTACGCCCGGTTATTGATTCAGTTCTCCCCCTGGCGGAGGTGGCAGCAGGTCATCGCCGCCTCGAAGCAGGTGGTGTTAGAGGCAAAATAGTGCTCCAGGTGGTTGAATAGCAGCGGGGTTGTCCGAGGACTTTTCAGTACAGCTCGCCTGGCGGATGGTAACCGTACCTCCTGCAGGCCGCGTCTTGCAAACCGAGGCGAAAAACGGTCTTGACCATCCATCCAATTGAAAGCAATCGGCGAGCAAGTGTGAGTGAAACTACATAGCAATCAATATCTTTCATATTATGCGAATCTACGAGGAGCAAGGTGCCATGAATAAGGTAGGAATCTATTTTGCATATTGGACAGAAAGATGGACGGGGGATTACAAATATTATGTCGACAAAGTTGCCCGGCTCGGTTTCGATGTTTTAGAGGTCCAACCGGACCAACTGCTGAATATGCCCAGGACCGAATTGGAAAGCCTCCACCAAATGGCAAATGACCGGGGCTTGGAGCTGACATATTGTATTGGCTTTCCACAAGACAAGGACCTGGCTAGCGAGTCAGCCTCAGTCCGCCGCGCCGGGATGGACTACGCCAAAAAGATTTTGGATATCATCCATTTTATGGATGGCAAAATTTTTGGTGGTATCAACTATTCAGCCTGGCCTGCTGCCTTCCCCAGTCAACTCATCGACAAGCGGCCCTATCTCGAGCGAAGCATCTCATGCGTCAGGGAAATCAGCAAGGTGGCAGAAGATTATGACATCACCTACTGCCTTGAGATCGTCAACCGGTTTGAACATTTCTTGTTGAACACCGCTGAAGAAGGAGTGGCATATGTGGATGCAGTCGGCAGTTCTAATGTCAAGCTGCTCTTGGATGCCTTTCATATGAACATTGAGGAAGACAGCGTAGGTGCTGCAATTACATCGGTCGGCGACCGTTTGGGTCATTTCCACATTGGTGAAACGAACCGCAAGACGCCAGGTCAGGGGCACATGCCATGGGACGAAATAGCTCAGGCACTGAAGAATATCAATTACCAGGGGCGAGTGGTGATGGAGCCATTTGTTAAGCCGGGTGGGGAGGTGGGTGAGGCCATCCGAGTGTGGCGTGACCTGAGCGGCGGCGCCGATGAAGCCCAACTAGACCAGATGGCGAAACAGGCGTTGACATTCATGCGCAGCAAACTAGCTTGATCTCAAAGGAATAAAATAAGACAACCTGTGCTTACCAAGGGGTAAGGAAAACTGTCCCGACTTTCTATTTTATGAGGGGTCACGATTGGCCTTCTGGTATCGTGAAAGGGTTTCCGTAATGGGCTGAAGTTCTGGGGCACCCAGAACTTGTCATGGAGGGTATAGATCTGAAATCCTTGACCTTGTGTAAGCCTACCGAGTTGTCAAGCTGAAATTATCAGACATATTTAATTCTTTAAATACTCTTCTGCCGCACATTCCGCGGCACGATAGATTTTCATAATTGGAATGTGATGCTGCGACGCTAATCGGCGGCAATCCTCATATTCAGGCGTATAGTTCCAGGATGTTTCTCCTTTCTTTGAAAATTTTACATTCACCGCACCGTACGGCGTGGTGACTTGAGTGATGTGCCGTTCCACTGAGTACCGATTAACTGTATATTTGCGGGCACCCAATGTAGTTGTTTCGGAAAATAATATATCGATTAATTTCTCTGTGATTTCTTCAGAGCAAAGCACAGTGACCAGTGTGCCAGGACGATTCTTTTTCATATAAATTGGGGTGAGGGAGACATCTAAAGCGCCTGTATTAAAAAGACATTCAGAGAGATAAGAGTAGATCTCAGGATTCATATTATCGATATTACATTCAAGGCACACCAATTTCTCCTCCTGGAATGGATAATTGGAAGATGAGTGCTCTATACCTTCACCAATCAACATGCGTAAAACGTTGGGGATTGGCATATCACGTTTTCCGGCACCATAACCAGTTTTCAACAATCGCATAGATGGAATGATGCCAAATTCCTGCACCATGCTGGTTAATAAGGCTGCACCTGTAGGCGTAACCAGTTCTGTTTTGAATTCACTGCCAACAATTGGGACTCCTTCCAACAATGCCAGGGTTGCCGGGGCTGGTAATGGGATGGTTCCATGGGCGGTTTGGATATAACCAGTTCCAAGTGGTAATGGGGATGCAAAGACCCTTTCGATTTTAAGTATTTCCTTGCCGAGAAACACCCCAACCACATCGATGATGGTATCCAGGCCTCCCAACTCATGCAAATGGACTTCTTCTACATCCAATCCATGTATTCTTGCTTCTACAACACCAATTCGTTGAAATACATCTAGGGAATTTCCTTTTATCTTTTCAGGCAAACGGCTCTCTCGAATGACAGTTATTATCTCTGCAAGTCTACGTTCTTTAACCTTATCTTGCACCAGGATTTCGACTTGGGTTGAAACCAATCCTGCCTTGTTTACGCGGTTTACCGTTATTTCAAAATCCTGAATTGGCAAAAGTGCTAAACCTTCTTTTATCTCATCAATCGATACACCACAATCCACCAGGGCACCTAATAACATATCTCCGCTGACCCCTGCCGGACAATCGAAATATGCTAATTTCATTGTATAGTTTCCTTATGAGAATGAACCCTTATTTGCTCTAGAATGGCAAAAGCCATTTGGGCTGCACCGAAGCCATTGTCAATATTAACAACTGCTACACCAGGGGCACAGGAGTTTAACATGGCAAGCAAAGCCGCCAAGCCTCCAAAGCTGCTTCCGTATCCGACACTAGTTGGGACTCCAATCACCGGACACGCGACCAGACCAGCTACTACGCTAGTTAATGCTCCTTCCATCCCAGCTATTGAGATGATTACATCCGCATTCATCAGGATATCTCTTTGGTCGAGCAAACGGTGCAATCCAGCAACACCCACATCATAGACGCGCGCAACCCTTTGATATAAGAATTCCAATGTTTGAGCAGATTCCTCAGCCACCGGGATATCAGCAGTACCACCAGTCACAATAACCACCAATGGTTGCTCATCGTTGGGTGAAGCAGGTTGGTCTTCTTGTAGAGTGAGTAAACGTGAGACTGGGTCATAGCGAACATCCGGTATGCGCCTCTGAACATAATTAGCCAACTCCGGGGAGACTCGCGTGCCCATAACCCTTATCTGTGATTGCTTTATTCGTTCAAAAATGGAAACGACTTGCTCTGGTGTCTTATGCTCACAGAAAACAACCTCAGGCGAGCCTTTTCGCAATGAGCGGTGAATATCCAACCGGGCATAACCCATGTCGGCGTATGGAAAGTCTCGAAGCGAATTCAAGGCGCTTTCAACATCGATTTGTTGATTAGATAGGTCCGTGAGAATCTGTCGTAACTTTAAATTATCCATTTTTCTCTAGCACCTCATTCATACTTCCAGATCGGAATCCATTCAAGTCTAAAGTAATATATGAAAAACCTAATGCTTTAATTCCAGATGTGATTTCAAGACGTTTATCAAGGGCTGCAGAAAAATCATCGATCTCCATTTCAATCCGGGCGATTTGATCGTGATAGCGAACCCTAACTTGGGAAAAACCCATTTGGTGAAGCAGATTCTCTGCCTGTTCTATTTGGTGCAGGATGGAAATCTCGATCGGGGTTCCATAAGGGATGCGTGAAGCTAAGCAAGCAGCGGAAGGCTTGTTCCAATTTGGCAGCTCAAATTGTCGGGCAAGGATTCGAATATCAGCCTTTGTAAAGCCCACTTCCAGGAGAGGGCTGCGTAAACCCTTTTCCAAAGCAGCTTGTCTGCCGGGTCGATGGTCATTCAGATCATCTGCATTTGTTCCATCCAGAATATATCGATATCCATGTTGTTGGGAGTATTCAACCATTTGCGTGTAAACATCCATTTTACAAAAGTAACACCTGTTGGATGGATTTTCAATATAGCGCTGATCCTCTAATTCATGGCCTTCAATTAATACATGCTTGGCACCTATGATTTTGGCAACATCGCGAGCCTCATCCAATTCACTCCTGGGCATACTAGCCGATACTGCAGTAATGCCAATGACTTGTTCACCAAGGACATCGTGTGCGATTTTAAGCAGCAGAGTGCTATCAATGCCTCCAGAATAAGCCACAATTACAGTTTGCATCTCATTAAGCATCTTTTTCAGATATTCATACTTCTCTTCAAGCACCATACCAATAATCCTCCTTTAATCCTTCTTCATTCGTCAGATAACCAACCATCCAATGTCGATTGTCAACAACCTTAATAAATATCGATTCAGGACCACAGATATCGAAAGTTATCAGACAGTGTAAAAGAATTATAACTTATCGATTCAGGGTGTGTGTAGGTGGTCAAAAGAGTAATATATATATGACTTGTCCGATATTGGTCATCCAGGCTAGTTGCGTGATGATTACATGACTATGACATCATGTAAATAAGTGTAATTTGTTCAGAGAGTTCGTTGTGTTTAAACGTGTAGATAAAATTGCAAATGAATGACACACGGAAAAGGAAGAGGCAGCCGATTAATCTAATAGCCAACCAGATAGGTTGCAAACCAGGCCATATTGAGCATTTATACCCAAATACACTAAAAATGAGGATTATCAGTTGGCACAAGAATTCGCTTGATAGACTCACAGGTCTCATTCAACTATTGACAGTGTATAAAATGGTGTTATACTGCCCAATGAATTGTAATGACAATATTACATTACTACAATATCCCACATATATGTTTTAAAATAACGAGAATGTATTAATATTCGGTCAATGGGCGAGAAAACAATGACAGTTGTCTCCCGCGTTTATAAGATTGACTCCTTGGTTTGCTCCTTGCTGAACCGGTTTCATTAGCATTCCCCTGTGTCACGATTTTCGTGGCACTTTTTATTGGTGTAGTCCTTATCACAACTTGTGTTGAATTCCGCGGTTGAGACTTGCTTCCTATCACGTGAACCTGTGTCAAGAAGCTTAGTAAAAGGATCGATAGCAAGACCTGTCTCACTACAAAATCGTGCAAGGTTGCCTGCGATGATAGAAAAGGAGGTGGGGTTTTAGGGAAGACACTTAAACGGAAGGTTACTTTGGTAAATCTTGAGGCTGTTAGGAAGAAACAACAATTTAGCCTCGAGGAACTGTACAGAGTCCAATTGGCAAATATTAGGAAGTTAGACGCTGGCCAGAGACAAAGCCAGTGATTTACCACTCGGACGGTTCATTAAGACATACATTTGGCTTGATACTTAATTCTATTTTGCATGCATGGAGGAGAAAATCCAATGAAAGGCAATTTTTGGAAATTAATGTGCTTTTTGATTGTCACCGTGATGGTTATATCCGGATGTGGAACTAAAGCGACTACTGCCCCGGAAACTGCCGCTCCCGCAACTACCGCTCCAGAAACCACCACCTGTAATGATGCAGACCGGGTGCCTATTACCTGGTCGACGATCGCTGGGTTCTATACGGATGCAATGACATCGATTGTGAAAGACTTTGAAGCTGAGAACTGCGTCAAGGTGACCATTGTCGGTATCGACAATGCACAGTTGTATGACAAGCAGATCATCGAGGCGGTGGGGGAGACGGGCGCCTACGATGTGTACAATATCGAAACAGCCGAGAAGGCCGGCTTTGCAGAGAATGGCTACATTCTGCCGATGGATGATTACATCGCGGCCAATCCGGATAAAGTGGCGTATGATGACATTGCGCCGGTGCTGGCAGACATCACCACCAAGTACAAAGGCCATATCTGGGGCCTGCCATACTACACCTATACGCAAGGACAGTTCTTCCGCCAGGACCTGTTTGATGATCCGACCGAACAGGCAGCCTTCAAAGCCAAGTACGGCTACGATCTGAAACCGCCGGAGACGTGGCAACAGGTGACAGATATAGCTGAATTCTTCACGCGCAAGGCGGGCGAGAACCTGAAGGGCGTGCCGCTGACCAAGGACTTCTA
>Ga0315278_10004980_pt1 | contig 12042 bp, 9 predicted proteins | sample YL17G06_0_MG_FD_203880 | JGI IMG/M metagenome (GOLD analysis project Ga0315278, IMG submission 203880) | Sediment microbial communities from Yellowstone Lake, YNP, Wyoming, USA - YL17G06_0 | ecosystem: Environmental > Aquatic > Freshwater > Lake > Sediment | place: USA: Wyoming | collected... | reverse complement strand
GGTTGCACACCGTCGTCATCGATCAGGAACTCGTCCGGTACCGCGCGGTGTCCGCGACGCCGCCGTGGATGCTCGTCGACTGCGAGCGGGGGGCGTTCGGGACCAGGGCGGCGACTCACCGCACGGGAGCGGCCGTCGGCAAACTGCTCGATCATCCCTACAAGGTCTTCTACCCGACCATCGACATGCAGGACGAGATCGCCCGGAATCTCGCGACGTGGTTCAATGCGACCGGCGTCAGCCACATGGATTTCGACGGGCACGAAGGCGGCCTCGGGACCGGCCAGGGCGACTACGCGATCGAGCGCTTCGCCAAGGTGTTCTACGACACGCTCGATCATCCCGTGCTCAACGGCACCAGCAACTCCGAGCCGTTCTACTGGCACATCAACACCTATTGCAACTGGGGCGAGCCGTGGTACGGCGGCTTCCGGGAGAGCATGCAGGAGTACCGCCTCCAGAACCAGGCGCTCTTCGAACGCAACTTCATTCCGCACATGCTCGGCTGGTACCGGCTGACCTCGGCCACGAGCCTGCCGGAGATGGAGTGGATGCTGGCGCGCGCCGCCGGCCACAACGCCGGATTCGCCATGTCGACGACGCTCAGCGAACTGCGCACGAACGCGGAGACCGGCATCCTGCTCGACGCGATCCGGGAGTGGGAAACCGCGCGCCGCGCGGGCGCGTTCTCCGCTGCGCTGCGCGAGCGGCTGAAGAACCCGGCGCTCGAGTTCCACCTGGCGCCCGTCGGCGGCGGCACGTGGGATCTCTACCCCTTCCACGCGTCCGGCCCGTTTCGTCACGAGCGCGCCGTCGGCCAGCCCGGCGAGCCGACGATCTCGGCATGGACCGTGACCAATCCCGACGACGCGCAGCCGATCCAGTTTCGGTTGCAGGTCGTTGGCGCGGCGGGCGGTTTCTCGCGGCCAACGCTGGAGGTCGATGGGGCGGCCACCGTTGTCCTGCCCGTCGACCTGAAGGCCGGTGAGTCGATCGTGTGCGACGGGACGCCGGTCGTGCGTGTCTATGACGCGAAGGGCCGGCAGACCAGCATGGTGACGCTCGCAGCGCCGCCCCCGCGCCTGGCGCCCGGCAGCCATCGCATCAGTCTCGACGGAACCTTCTCCGGCGACGAGGCGCCTCGCGTTGAAGTGATCGTCAAGACGCGAGGCGCGGCCGAGCGCGTCCGGGCTGCGCGCGGCGCCGAGGGGGATCGACGCGCGGATGCGGTCGCACGACGCCGCAATTGAGCATTGCCGGGGAACCCATTTCTGAACAACCGGCTGGCTCACCGACTCCGGGGAGTGGGGCTTCTTCGCTCATGGCGGACATCGTGCCCGCGTTTCGGCAGATGTACGCATAGTCGGATCAACCTCAAGTTCCCCCGCACAGTGAAGATGTTACGCGCCGCAACGAGTGTGTCTGGTCAATCCTACAAATCCGAACATTCCAGTCTCCGATCCCTCACCGAATTCGGGCGCATCCTCCTGACAGGCGAAGTCTCAGCGCTGGTACTCGTGTTGCAGCTTCATCCGCACATCGGATCAATCTGGATCGCTCAAGCGCCTCAAGCGTGACGTTCGCGTCGTTAGTTCGGCCACGCACGTTCTACATGGAGGGATGATGCCCCCATCTCCATCTGCGGCGACGCCGGCGGTGTCCTGTCATCTACGTTCTGTGCCCTGACGGCGCCCGGCTGGGGCGCGTGTCCCGCGCGGCCCCATCCCACGGGCTCGGGCAACGGGGTTCTCGTACTGCCAATCTCGGAAATCAAGTTCTTCTCTTACAAGGAGGCATTCCGTGGCAACCAAAGGCATCCCTCGGCGCGACATCTTGCGCTATGCGGCAATCGCGGGCGGCGTCGGGGCGTCCGGGCTTTCGTCATTCGCGTTCGTGGCTCGCTCAGCTCCGGTCCCGGCAGTCCAGGACGAGTGGATTGCCACGTGCTGCAACATGTGTGGTGGCACGACGGGCATGTTTGCCCGGGTCTACAACGGCCGCGTGATTAAGATCGAGCCCAACTCCTACAACCCCGTGGGCGTCTGCAACATCTCGACCGACTACGCGAATTTGAAAAGCACGGGCGCGCCGATCGCGCGGATGTGTCCCAAGGGCAACGCCGGCATCATGACGCAATACGATCCTGATCGCGTCAAACAGCCGCTCAAGCGGAGACCGGGCACCGCGCGCGGGGCGGGAGTATGGGATGTGATTTCCTACGACACGGCGGTCGCGGAGATCGCGGCCAAGCTGGCTCAGATCAAGGCCGATGGCGGGCCGGAGAAAGTGGTGTGGTTCACGGAGGACAACACCGCCGTCCCCATCCAGCAAAGCTTCTGCAATGTCTTCGGCACGCCCAATTTCCTGCAGCACTCCAGCCTGTGCGATGTGGCCCGGAAGTTCGGGTTCGAAAAGACACTGGGCTTCCAACGGCCTCTGGCGGATTTCCGGAACACCAAGTACATGCTGATTTTCGGCTGGAACCCGCTCAGCGCGACCAAGTGGGCTCATCTCCCACGCATCCTGCTGGACGGACTGGCCAACGGCGCCAAGCTGGTCCTGGTCGATCCTCGGTGTACCGAGACCGCCCATAAGGCGCTGCAGTACGGAGGTCGGTGGCTGGCGATAACGCCCGGAACCGACGGCGCACTGGCGCTGGCGCTCGCCAACGTCATTATCAGCGAGGGACTCTACGACGCCAGCTTCGTGTCCAGTTGGACGGTTGGGTTCAGCGAATTCTCTGCCCTGGTGGCGACCAAAACTCCAGAGTGGGCGGCCCCCATCACTGGAATCACAGCCGCCACGATCCGAACGGTGGCGCGCGAACTGGCGACGACCAAGCCGGCGGTGGTGGATGCCTGGTCCGGCCCCGGCCAGCACATGAACGGTGCGGAGGGCAGTCGGGCCATCGCCGCCTTGGCGGGGTTGATCGGGCAAGTGGACAAGCCGGGCACGTTGGTGCTGCCCGGGCGCAAAGGGCCGAGTTTTGCCGTGCCGCCTCTCGTCGGAACGCCGCCGGCACGCGTGGACGGCGGAACGACGAAGTACCCCTTCGCCCACTCCTCCGGCAACTATATCGAGGCGCGCGACGCGATGATTTCAGGCGTGCCTTATCGGCCCAAGGCCGCCATCTTCGTGATGCAGAACTTCCTGTTCTCCGTGCCCAACACGGCGAAAAGCCTGCAAGCTCTCAGCAATCTCGAGCTGATTGTCTCCGTGGATACCCACCTGAGCGAAACCGCGCTCATGGCCGACTATGTCATCCCGGGCACCACGTATCTGGAGCGTTACGAGCTCCTGCCGCAGTGGGTGACCTTCCCTGTCGTCGCGCTCCGCCAGCCAGTGGTTCCGCCCCTTTTCGGGCAGAAGCCCGAGTACGAGTTCGTAAAAGATCTGGCGCTCGCGCTGGGCTACAACAGTCCTCCCTTCAATGAGACTTACGAGAAGTTCATGGATGACGCGCTGCGGAAGGGGCTCGGGTTCGGCCTGGCGCAGCTCAAGGCGATGGACGGCGCAACCTGGATCGGTGAAGGGACCAAGTACAACAAGTACCTGACGACCGGGTTCGCGACGCCTTCCGGGAAGTTCGAATTCTACTCGCAGCAGATGCTGGACAAGGGACTGAACCCGCTGCCGGATTACGTCAAGACCGAGGATGGCCCGACCGCTACCTATCCCCTCTATATCATCAACTGGAAGGAGGCGCTGCACACGCACTCCCGCACCATGAACAACCGCTGGCTGATGGAATTCCACGGGCAGAACGAGCTCTGGATCAACATCAACAAGGCCAGGACTCTGGGGATTGGCGATGGCGACCTGGTGACCGTGGAGAACCAGTACGGCAAAGCGCAGGCCAGGGCCAAGGTGACCCGCCGCATCCACACCGACGTGGTCGGCATGGTTCACGGCTTCGGCCACTGGGCTGCGGGCACGTTAGCCACGGGCAAGGGAATCAACGATGGCCAGTTCATCCCGGGCAAGGCCGAGCGGATCTGCGGGATGGCCGCGCACAAGGACGGCGCCGTGCGGGTCTACAAATAGCGCGGTGTAGCGCGCGCGCCGTCGCCGCCGTGAGTCTGACTACAACACGATTGGCCCGAACCGGCGCGCCGTGCGGACGCGTCCGCACGGCGTGCGATCACAACGGAGGATGTCACCATGTCGGACGGTTCCACGTTCGTTCCAGCGATCTATGTTGACCATAGGCGGTGCATCGGCTGCAACGCCTGTTCCCTGGCCTGCAAGCAGGAAAACAACTACGAGTTCTCGTCGGCCGTGGTCGCGGGGGCCCGCACCACGATGGCCCTTGGCGAGCGATGGAACGAGGTCTACCACTACGAAGCGGGCACCTACCCGGGCGTCCGGCCGCAAGTGGTCGCCCTCACCGGGGATAAGTGCACGATGTGTGCGCATCGGCTCGCCGTCAACCTGCTGCCCGCCTGCGTGATCACGTGCATGGGAATCACCCGCGAGTTCGGCAATTACAAGACGCTGAAAGCCAAGTACCCCGACGCCGACCACATGGAGGATGGGCTCAAGGAGACGGTCCTCTACGGCAACCTCGGCTCTGAGCCGAGCTTCGAGCGCAATCCGCCGCCGCCGAGCGGCTACATTCCCGCCAACGACTGCCGTCAGTGTCATCACTGATCGTGACGTGGAGGTCTGACCGTGTCATCGATGACGACCGTGGACGCCACCGACGCGAGGGCCAGGGCCAGCGTGTACGCGTTCCTGGCCTCTGTGTTCCGGTCACTCCCGACCGAGGACTCCGTGCGCGCCGTTCGGGAGATGGCCCGGGGCCTGGAGATCGACGCTCCCGGGCCCTTCGCGCTCGAGGCACTGGAGCGCGAGTACATGGATCTCTTCGTCGTCCCGAACCCGCGGTACGTCGCACCCTACGAATCCGTGTTCCGCGACAGCTGGCCGAGCCCTCTTGAAGAGGGCGCGGCTATCAGGGGGCTGCTCATGGGGGATTCGTCACTGGCAGTTCGGCGGTGCTACCTCGAGGCGGGCGTCGCACCTGAGGACGGGCTGCCGGACCACGTCGCGACCGAATTGCAGTTCATGGCCTGGCTCTGGGCGCAGGAGGCGGAGCGTGAATCCGGCGACGTGGCGGCGATCGCGCAGCTCAGGAGCAGATTTCGAACCGATCACGTCGCGCAGTGGATCGCCGATCTCCGTGGACGGGTAGCCGAGCGAGACCGGCTCGGCTTCTATGCGGTCGCTCTCCGGGTGACCGAAGCCGTGATCGAGAGCGACGCGTGAGACCGGCGGGCGGTGTCGCCGGGGCCGGGCCGCCAGGGGAGCCCGCCGGCGAGCGGTCGCCGCGGTGACCCGCCGGCCGCGCCTCTCGTGCGTGGATAAGGAGACCCCCGTGTCCGCCAACTCGATGTTCGCATCCGCGTTCCATCTCGATCATCCATCCCCGGACGGGCTGATCGTGCGGCTCTCCGTCACGTCTCGGTGCCAGTTGCGCTGCACGTATTGCCTTCCAGAGAAGGGTTGCGCGTGCCCGTCATCGGCCACGAACGAAATGGCCCGGGCCGACCTGGTTCGGATGGTTGCTCTTCTGCACCAGAGTCGCGGCGTACGGCGTGTACGCTTCACCGGCGGCGAGCCGCTCCTGCGCCCCGACCTGCCTGATCTGATCGCCGACGTCGCCACGCTCGGCGTTCCGGAGCTCGCGCTCACCACTAACGCCCAGCTGCTCGCGCCACGCGTCGGCGCGCTGCGGCGGGCCGGCCTGCAACGCATCAACATCAGCCTCGACTCGCTCCGGCCCGACGTGTTCGCACAAGTGTCGCGGGGCGGGATCCTCGCGCGGACCCTCGAGGGCATCCGTGCCGCGGTCGCAGCCGGATTCTCGCCCGTCAAGCTCAACGCGGTGGTGCTGCGCGGGGTGAACGACACCGAGGCCGCCTCCCTCCTGCGCTTTGCGCTGCGGACCGGCTGCCACCTCCGATTCCTGGAGCTGATGCCCATCGGCGTTGCCGTCCGGGATTTCGCACAACGCTTTGTCGCCGCCGATGAGACCCGCGCCCGCCTGGACGGAGCGGGCCTCGTCTGGGAACGGCTGCCGTGGGACCCGTCCGACACGAGCCGCGACTGGCGCGTGCGCGATGCAGGAGGCCGCGAGACGGTATGCGGGTTCATCGCACCGACGACGCAACCATTCTGCGATGGATGCCGCCGGCTTCGCCTCACCTCCGACGGACGGCTGCACGGCTGTCTCGCCCGCGACAGCGAGCATGACCTGACGCCGCTGCTCTCCGCGCCCGGCAGTACGAACGCCCGGCACCGGATCGACGAGGTGCTCGCCGCTGCGTTTGCGCAGAAGCGCGGCGAGCGGTTCACGAGCGGGGTGTCAAACATGGCTACTGTCGGTGGCTGAGGATTCATCCGATGACCGGCACAGTGCTCTCCATCTGCACGAGCCCCCGCAAGGGCCACAGCAAATCCCCCGTCCAACGCGCCCGCGTCATCGATCGTCACGGCATCGAGGGCGACGCCCACGCCGGCCCATGGCACCGTCAGCTGAGTCTGCTGGCCGTCGGCGACATCGAGTTCATGCGCGCCCGCGGCCTGCCCGGACTGCGATTCGGCAGCTTTGCGGAGAATCTCGTGGTGAGCGGAATCAACTTCGATCGCCTTGGCGTCGGATCCCGACTGCGCCTCGGCCGCGAGGTCGAGATCATCGTCACCCAGATCGGCAAGGAGTGTCACACGGCTTGCGCGATCATGGCCCGGGTGGGGGAATGTATCATGCCCACGCGCGGCCTGTTTGCTGAGGTTGTCCGCGGCGGCGAGATCGCACCCGGCGCCGCGGTGGAGATCCTCGAAGCGGTGCCGCGCGAGACTCGCGCGATGCTGCCAACCACAGGAGCCGCATGACCGACTGGCTCCAGCTGCTCGTGCCGCTTTCCGTGATCGCGGCGCTCTACGCCTCGGTCGGCCATGGCGGAGCATCCGGCTATCTCGCCGTCATGGCCCTGGCGGGGGTTGCCCCGGAGGTGATGAAACCGACCGCCCTCACGCTGAATCTCGCGGTGTCGCTCGTCGGCACGGTGATGTTCTTTCGCGCGGGACATTTTGCGTGGCGACTGTTCTGGCCGTTTGCGGCGGTGTCGATCCCGTTCGCCTATCTCGGCGGGCGGCTCGACGTGCCGGCAGTGCTGTTTCATGGACTCGTCGCCGTCGCGCTGGCGTGTGCCGCATTGCGGTTGGCGCTGTCTGCGCCAGCGGCAGCGGATTTGCGCCGTCCTCCCATTGCGGGCGTCGTGCTGGCCGGGTCGGCGATCGGCCTGCTCTCTGGACTCATCGGGGTGGGCGGCGGGATCTTTCTGACGGCGCTGTTGCTCCTGTTCCGCTGGGCCGACCCGAAGATTGCGGCGGCGGTCTCGGCGCCGTTTATCTTTGTCAACTCTGCGGCCGGCCTGGCCGGCCACGCCGCCTCGCTCCACGGGCTTCCCGCAGCCTGGCCCTGGCTCGTCGCCGCGGTCGTGGCGGGCGGCTTCCTCGGCGCGCGCTGGGGCAGCGGCATCGCTAGGCCCCTGCACCTGCGGCCGGCGCTCGTCGCGGTTCTGGTTGTTGCCTCGGTGAAGCTGTTGTTCGAATGAATGCGGATTCGACCGCTCGGCCATCAACAGACTTGCAGCCGTGGCGGGAAACGGCGCCGGGTCCTGGACAGGCCCTGCGCCGGTACGGCCTGTCCCCGACGGATACTGCGATGTTCAACGACGCGCAGAAGACAACGTCAGGCCTTCACGTGGCGACACGAGAGGGGTTTCTCTTTCACCCCCGCGAAATTGCCTTCTGCGGCTATTCAGGTTCGGGCAAGACCACGCTGATTTCCCGCCTCATGGAGGAGCTGACTCCGCACTATTCGATCGGATACGTCAAGCACGACGCCCATCGGTTCACCATGGATGTCCCCGGGAAAGACACGTTTCAGGCGCGGCACCATGGCGCCGGAACTGTCTTCATCAACGACTCCAGTCATTGGGCGGTTGTCTCGAACGGAGCGCCGCCGATTGACGCCTTGAGAGCGATCTACGCGCCTCTCGACCTGGTGTTGGTTGAGGGGTTCAAGGAGTCCCCGCTCCGAAAAGTCGTGGTGATGGACGCTGACGAAGCAATCCTCGAGGCTGTCAACCTCGGCGCAATCAGTTCGATCGCTCTTGTTGTCGGGGCCCGGCGCCGCAATCCATCGCTTCACGCAACGTACTTCCATCGAGATGATATTTCCTCCATCAAACGGCATGTGCTGATGGTGCTCGGTCTTGACATGGCGCAGGTTGCGTAGCCACGTTGTCGGGGTTCGCATCCCGGCCTCCCAGCGACACTGTGCCCTCCCCGAGAGAACGGCAACACTCCATTCCGGTGACACGGGTGGCGCGTGGCCCTCTTGACCTGCCTGAGTTCTTCGGACCACCGATCATTGGAGAATGACTGTGATTAGCCGCGAGATCCATGGGCCTGCGTTGGCTGATTCATAGGAGGACGGCGGGTTACCGGTCACAACCGTAAACCGCAGCTTCCTCTTGATCTGATTGACCGCCTGCGCCTCGTGCGTGAGGGCGGGGAGGTGGAGGAAGCCCTTTTGCGCTAGAATGTCCGAAACTGCTGGCGGATTCCGCCGAGCTCGTCCCCGGCCTCGATCTCGGCGGGCTGGCGGTCACCTCTTGCGTCCTGGCTGCGAAGAACATGGACACGCGCGCTGTCACGCCCACTGACCGTCCTGGCGCGTCGCCCGATCCGGCGGGGCCTGCGGCGGGTCCGGCCCACGTGCCGGGCTGGTCCCAGGCGCCGGAGTTGGACCTGGACGATGCCCTGTCGCAATTCGCGTCCGACGCGGACGTCGCCCGCCGCGTTCGCCGCATCAAGACGCCGAGTCGCGCGCGCGCCGCGTCGAAGTGGCCAATTGTCGCGGGGGTGGTGCTCGTCGCCCTGTGTCTCGCCGCCGCCTGGCGCTGGTGGCCCGCCCGCGCCACTTCCCCGGCCGGCACGGGAACGGTCGCCATCGAAACGTCCCCTCCAGGTGCCTCCGTGCTCGTCGACGGCCGCGAGCGGGGCACGACGCCCCTGACCCTGCCCCTTCCGGCGGGAACCCACACGGTGACGGTCAACGGGACGACGGGCCGGCGCGAACTGTCGGTAACCGTTGTCGCTGGTACCCAGATCGTCCACCACGTCGAACTCGCGAACTCGGCGCCGACGACGGGGCGGTTGCAAATCTCCGGTGCCGCGGGGGCGCCCATCGTCCTCGACGGAACCCCACGCGGGGTGACGCCGGCCGAACTGGCCGACGTTCCGGCTGGCGAGCACACGGTGACCATCGGCGCCGGAGCAGCCGCCGTGACGCAGCGCGTGGCAGTGCCCGCGGGCGGCGTGGCTTTGCTGCTCGTCCCCCTCCGTCCACCGGACGGGCAGGCGCCGGCATGGATCTCGGTGGTGGCACCGATCGAACTCCAGGTATTCGACGGCAGCGCGTTGATCGGGAACAGCACGACCAACCGGATCCTCGTGCTCGCCGGCCGCCACACGATCAACCTCGTCAACGCGGAACTGAAGTACCAGGCGGCGCGGACCGTCGAGGTGGAGGCGGGCCGCGTGGCCACGGTCCGCGTCGAGGTTCCAAACGGCGTCCTGTACGTGAACGCGGTGCCTTGGGCCGAGGTGTTCGTGGACGGCAGGCGCGTCGGCGAAACGCCGATCGCCAACCTGGCCGTGCCGATCGGCGCGCACGAGATTACCCTCCGGAACCCGAAGTTCGCCGAGCAGAAGCGCTCGGTCGTCATCTCCCTCGCGGGTCCGTCCCGGTTGGGAGTGGATCTGCGTCAATGAGCCGGCCCGCGTTGTTCGTCCTGTTGCTCCTCCTGATGCTCGCCGTGGCCGCACCGGCCGGCGCCCAGCAGGATTTCGCCGCGGCAAAGGATCTCTACACGGCCGCGAAGTACGAGGACGCCCTCGCGGTGCTCGATCGGTTGAAGGAGGCCAAGCCTGCGCCTCCGGACGCCGCCCTCGGTGTCGAGCAGTACCGGGCGATGTGCCTTCTCGCGCTCAACCGCAGGGCGGAGGCGGAGCAGGCGATCGAGGCCATTGCCGACCTCGATCCCTTCTACCAGCCTGCCGAAGACGACGCGGCGCCGTGGGTCCGCGCGGCGTTCCGCGAGACGCGGCGGAAGGTCCTCCCTGCCGCGCTTCAGCGCCTCTACGGACACGCGAAGGACGCCTACAACAAGAAGGACATGGCCGAGGCCGTTGTGGCGTTCGGCCGCGTGATCAAGATCCTCGACGATCCCGACCTCGCCCTGGACAAGGCCGCGGTGGGCGACATGAAGATGGTGGCCCAGGGGTTCATCGACCTGGCGCTGGCGGCAACCACGAAGGCGCCGCCGGTGCCGCCGCCGCCCTCCTCACCACCGCCGCCGTCGGCCCCGGGCACGGGCGGGAGCGGCGCCGGTCCTGCCCCTGCCGCGAAGGCGCCGGAAGGCGGACGCGCGCCCGACGCGCCGCCCGTGTACGACGTCTCCTCCCAGGACGTCACGCCGCCGTTGCCCATCCGGCGCGACGTTCCGCAATGGGCCGGCCTGCGCGCGCCGGCGGGCACGACGGTCATCGTCGAGATCATCGTGAGCGAGACCGGGACGATCGAGTCCGCGGTCGTCCGACAGTCCGCTGGCAAGTTCTATGACGAGCGGGTGGTGGAGGCCACGCGCAACTGGCTCTACCGCCCGGCAGTGAAGGCCGGGCAGCCGGTCCGCTACCGGCTGCTCGCGAAGATCGTCTTCGGCACGCAGCCGCCCGAGCTGCGGGGGCCGATGCTGTAGCGGCCGCTCGCGAGGCCGAACAGCTACTCAGGCGTTCGATCTGGTTTGAATCGGGGACGACATCTAACGAAGAAGACTTTTTGTCGCGCTGAGCCGCGACAAAGAGTCGGTAACAGGCGCTGGAGCCGATGGCGCGAAACTGCCGCCGGCCTCGACCGATTGTCCGCCAATTGTCCGCCAGAATGCTTCTCTCCAACAGCTGCAATCGCATCCTTGGTAAACGGCGACTGGACGAAGGAATGCGACCGAGCGCTCAAGCCTCGACCAGCGAATAGCTCGTGCTCCGGCCGCCGCCGGCATCTCTCTGCAGCAGGCCCAAGTCGATGAGGCTCTGGATGTCGCGGAGCGCGGTGTCATGCGAGCACTGTTCGAGCTTCGCCCATTTGGTTGTTGTCAGCTTCCCCTCGAACCCATCGAGCAGATGGTTGACGATGTCGCGCTGCCGATCACTCAGCGGCACGCGCGCGTGCTTGTCCCAGAACCGCGCCTTGCGAAGCACTGAACCCAACGTCACTTCCGTTCCGTCGAACGCGCGTCTGAGACACCCCAGGAACCATTCCATCCACGGCGTCACGTCGAGCGTGCCCTTCTGCGTCTGCTCGAGGATGTCGTAGTAGTCGTTCCGCTCTTGGCGGATCTGTGCCGACATGCTGTAGAAGCGCTGCGGGCTGTGCTCCGAGCGCGCCAGCGCCCAGTCGGCGATCGCACGCGCGATCCGTCCGTTGCCGTCATCGAACGGGTGAACGGTCACAAACCACAGATGTGCCAGCGCAGCGCGCAGCACCGTGTCCGTCTTGTCCGCGCCGTCATTCGCCCATACGAGAAACGCGGACATCTCTTTGTCGACAAGCGATGCTGCCGGTCCTTCGTAGTGCACCATCTCTTTGCCGACGGGCCCCGAAACCACCTGCATCGGGCCGTCGGCATCCTTGCGCCACGCGCCCACGACGACTTTCCGCATCCCGCTTCGGCCTGTCGGAAACAGCGCCGCGTGCCATGCGAACAGGCGCTCGTCGCCGAGCGGCGTCGCGTAGTTCTGCGTGGCGTCGAGCATCATCTCGACCACGCCCACAACATGCCGGTCGGCGGCAACAGTGCCCGCGGTCTCGATGCCGAGCCGCCGGGCGATTGAGGAGCGCACCTGGGCCGCGTCGAGTTTCTCGCCCTCGATTTCACTCGACTTGAGCACATCAAGTGTGAGCGTCGCCAG
>Ga0315278_10004977_pt1 | contig 12043 bp, 10 predicted proteins | sample YL17G06_0_MG_FD_203880 | JGI IMG/M metagenome (GOLD analysis project Ga0315278, IMG submission 203880) | Sediment microbial communities from Yellowstone Lake, YNP, Wyoming, USA - YL17G06_0 | ecosystem: Environmental > Aquatic > Freshwater > Lake > Sediment | place: USA: Wyoming | collected... | reverse complement strand
TTCACGATCACGACCTCGTCCTCACCGTCGGTTTCGGTCAAGCGCACGTCGACGCGTTCGGTCTCGGCGGTGGGGAGGTTCTTGCCGACGAAATCGGCGCGCACCGGCAACTCGCGGTGCCCGCGATCGACCAGGACCGCGAGCTGGATCTGCCGGGGTCGCCCCAGGTCCATCAGGGCGTCCAGGGCGGCGCGCACGGTCCGTCCGGTGAACAGGACGTCGTCGACGAGGATTACGACCGCGTCGTCGAGGTCGTACGGGATCTCGGTGCGCTTCAGGATGGGATGGTCGGCGATCCTCGAGAGGTCGTCGCGGTAGAGGTTGATGTCGAGCACACCCACCGGAGGTGCTACGCCCTCGATCGCGCCCAGACGCGCCGCCAGCCTCCGGGCCAGGGGGACGCCACGCGTCTGGACCCCGACCAGGCCGATCGTGCGAAGGCCTTTGTTCCGTTCGAGGATCTCGTGGGCGATGCGCGTGAGCGATCGATCGATGGAGGCGGCGTCCAACACCCGGACGCGCGTGGTCGAACCCATGGCTCCACACTCCTTTCGGCCTCTCGGGGCCGGATTCAAGGAAGGCTTGCCGGGAGCGGCCGCATGCTAGCATGGCGAGCCCGATGGTTCAGGACTTCACCACACCCGTACTTCGCAACGTCGACCTCGGACGCGGGAACTGGCTGCTCGAATTCGAAGCCGAAAGCGCCGCTGTCGAGATGCGGCCCGCCCAGTTCTTCATGATCGGCGTCCCCGGATCCGACGTCCTTCTCCGCAGGCCCTTTTCCGTCTGCGGACTTCCCGGGACGTTCGCGGATGGACGCGCGGGCGCCGTTCAGGTTCTCTATCGGGTCTACGGGCGCGGCACCAAGCTCCTCGCGTCCTTGGGACCCGGAGCCCCGCTCCACGTGCTCGGTCCCCTCGGCCACGGTTTCACGAGCCCTCAGGGGAAAAACGCCAGGATCGTCTTCGTGGCAGGCGGAATCGGTTGCGCTCCGTTCCCCGCATTTCTCGCGGAACTGGAACGGGAGGGACGACGCGCGACGATGATCTACGGGGCGCGTTCGGCCGACGAGTTGCCTCTGCTCGACTGGTTCCGCGAGCGTTGCGACTCCGTCGTGGTCACGACGAACGACGGGTCGCTCGGAGCTCCGGGCCTCGTCACGGGCCCCCTCGAACAGATGCTCCGCGGTCCCGGCAGTGAACGGCTCCACCTCTACGTCTGCGGCCCGACCCCGATGTTGAAGGCCGTCGCGAAGATGGCGCTCGCTTCGGGGATCGCCTGCGACCTCGCGCTCGAGGCGCCGATGGCCTGCGGCTTCGGTGTGTGCCTGGGCTGTGTCGTGCCGACCCACGAGGCACCGGACGGACCCGTCGCGTACGAGCGGGTGTGCGTCGAAGGCCCCGTGATGCGCGCGGAGCGCATGGCATGGTGACCCCGGATCTGTCCGTCGCGATCGGCTCGGTCCGACTCAAGAATCCGGTGCTCACCGCTTCGGGAACGTTTGGCTACGGTCTCGAGTTCCTCCCGTTCCTGGAGTTGTCGCAGCTCGGCGGTCTCGTGACGAAAGGGCTGTCGCCCCGGCCGCGGAAGGGAAACCCGCCCGAGCGCATCGTCGAGACCCCCGCCGGCATGTTGAACGCGATCGGCCTGCAAAACGTCGGCGTCGACGCGTTCCTCGCAGACAAGCTCCCGGCGCTTCGCGGGCACGACACGGTCGTCGTCGCCAACGTCTTCGGCGAGACCGAGGCCGAATACGTCGAAGTCTGCGAGAAGCTCGATGCCGCAAAGGGCGTCGCCGCGATCGAGCTGAACGTCTCCTGTCCGAACACCGAAGCCGGGGGGATGGTCTTCGGAAACGACGCCGCGTCCCTGGCGCGCATCACGCGGGCCTGCCGGCGCGCGACGCGCCTCCCCCTCTGGGTCAAGTTGTCGCCCAACGTCACCGACATCCGCGAGATCGCGAGGGCCGCCGAGGCCGAGGGAGCCGACGCGGTCTCGCTCGTCAACACGTTCGTCGGCATGGCGATCGACGTGGAGAAGCGGCGGCCCGTGCTCGCCAATGTCAGCGGGGGCCTTTCCGGACCCGCGATCCGTCCCCTCGCGGTGTGGATGACCTGGCAGGTGCGGCGCGCCGTGACGATCCCGATCGTCGGGATGGGAGGCATCATGACCGCGCGCGATGCGATGGAGTTCATCCTCGCAGGCGCGGCCGCCGTGCAGGTGGGCACCGCGAATTTCGTCAATCCCCGCGCCGCCGTCGACATCGCGGAAGGGCTCGCCGCATGGCTGCAAGACCGCAACGTCGCATCGGTTCGCGAGCTCGTGGGCGCGCTGCGCACATGAGACCCGAACAGCGCACCTTCGTCGCCCTGGATACTCGGGACATCGACCGCGCGCGCGAGCTGGCGCGGATTCTCGCCGGGCGCGTCGGCGGGTTCAAGATCGGCCTCACGGCCTTCGTCACCTTCGGCCCGTCGCTGATCGACGAGATGCGAGGCCTCGGGCACGTCGTCTTCCTCGATCTGAAATTCCACGACATCCCGAACACGGTCGCCGGCGCGGCCTCGGCGGCGGCGCGCTTGGGGGTCGCCTTCTTCACCGTGCATGCCTTGGGTGGCCCCGCGATGATCGCTCGCGCCGTCGAAGCAAGCCGCGCGGCCGTGCCGCCCGGCGCCGAGGCTCCGGTCGTGCTGGCCGTCACGATCCTGACCAGCCACGACGACCTGTCGCTGCGGCGCATCGGAATCGACGGCGACTGCGCGGCGGCCGTCCCCCGCCTCGCCGCGCTGGCAAAAGAAGCCGGGGCCGGCGGCGTGGTGTGCTCGCCCCTCGAGGTCGCCGCGGCGCGCCGGGCCTTCCCCGAAGGCGTGCTCGTCGTCCCCGGCATTCGCCCGGCAACGGAAGGACCTCGGCCCCCCGACGATCAAGCGCGCGTGGCGACTCCTGCTGCCGCCGTGAGGGCCGGCGCCGACCGGATCGTCGTCGGTCGTCCGATCACCGAAGCTCGAGACCCCGCCGCCGCAGCCGAGGCGATCGCCGACGATATCCGCCGCAACGCGGGGATCTAGGGCCCCCGTGAACGTGACCTTCCTCGGAACCGGCACTTCGACGGGCGTACCGGTTCCGACCTGCGCGTGCGACGTCTGCCGCTCGACCGATCCGCGCGACGCGCGGCTGCGACCCTCGGTGCTCATCCACTGGGACGGCGCGAACGTCCTCGTCGACACGTCGACCGACTTGCGGCAACAGGCCCTCCGCCACGGATTGATGGGCCTCGATGCGGTCTTCTACACGCACGCCCACGCCGATCACATCTTCGGCCTCGACGACCTACGCATGTTCAACTGGCGCCGCGGGGGCGCGATCCCCGTGTACGGCTCGGCGATTACGCTCGCCGCCATCCGCAGGACCTTCTGGTACGTCTTCGAAGACGTCGAGGCGGGCGGCGGCAAGCCGCTCCTCGATCTTCACGAGGTCCACGTTCCGTTCCAGCTGCTCGGACGCACGGTGATCCCGGTGCCCTTGCAGCACGGGCAACTGCCGATTCTCGGGTATCGGATCGGGGGGTTCGCGTATCTCACCGACGTGAGCGCGATCCCGGAGGAGTCGTACCCGCTGCTTGCGAATCTCGACGTGCTCGTGCTGAGCGCTCTTCGCCACCGGCCCCACCCGACGCACTTGCACGTCGCCCGCGCCCTCGAGGAAGCGGCGCGCATCGGGGCGGGGCGCACGCTGTTCACGCACATCGCCCACGAGGTGTCCCACGCCGCGGTCGCCGCAACGCTTCCCCCGGGCGTCGAGCTGGCCTACGACGGCCTCTGCCTCGAGACCGCATGAACGCACCCCGCCGGGTCGTTTGGGCCTGGGTCCTTGGCGTGACCTTGGCGCTAGCGGCGAACCACGCAGGGGCGACGGGCGGCGACGACGCGGCGATGCCGCTTGAACCGCCCCTCACGAACGAAGACATCGTCCGCATGGTCGCATCCGGAACTCCCGATAGCGCAGTGCAAGAGGTGATCCGCACCCGCAAGGAAGCCTTCGACCTCACCGACGACATGGTCGATGAGCTCAAACTCGCCGGGGTGTCGGCGGCGATCGTGGCGGCGATGGCCAAACGGCACGCCGACAGCGCGCCTCCCGCCGTTCCCGCGGAGCGCGAAACGCGGGGGCGTGCCCCCCTCGTCGTGAGCCTCAACGCGGGAGGGAGCGGGCCGCGCACGGTCCGCGTGCCCGCGTGGGCGGACGAGGACGCGAAAGCGCTGCTCCACCTTCCGAAGGAAAACGACCAGCGCGAGGTGAAAGACCTCGCGGTCTTCCTCGCTTGCGCCTCCCCCGAGCACATCCCCGACCTATGGCGGGCGAAGTCTCCGCTGGGCCGGGACATGGACTTCGTCACGCGGCACGAGATGCTCGCGTTCGTCGCGGGCGACACACCTGCCGGAAAGGCCCCGCGACTCGTGCTCCCCGCGCGGCTCGACGCGGAGGTCGACCCAACGGACCCTCACGACCTCGTCTTGGGTATCGCCGCCCGCATCGGAGACCACTGGGTCCAGATGGGAGCAGCGGTGCTCCGGAAGACCACGATCGTCGCGGGACAAAAGCCGCTTCTCGGCCGCGTCGAGCACCTCGGCCGAGGCTTCGCTTTCAAGGTCGAGCTGTCGGCGCCGCGCTAGGAGCGAGGCTTCAGAGCCTCAACGACACCAGCTTCGAGACGCCCGCCTCTTCCATCGTGACGCCGTAGAGGAGGTTGGCCGCCTCCATCGAGCGCTTGTTGTGCGTGATGAGGATGAACTGCGTGTGGTGGGCGTATTCGGAGAGCATCCTCGTGAAACGGCCCACGTTGAGCTCGTCGAGCGCCGCATCGACTTCGTCGAGGAGGCAAAACGGCGAGGGCTGGTAGCGGAAGATCGCAAACAGCAGCGCCAGCGCCGCCATCGACTTTTCTCCTCCCGACATGAGCGACACGTTCCCCAGTCTCTTCCCCGGGGGCTGCGCGATCATCTCGATCCCGCACTCCAGGACGTCGTCGCCTTCCTCGAGAACGAGATCCGCGCGACCGCCGTTGAACAGCACCTTGAACGTCTCGACGTAGTGCCCGCGGATCGTCTCGAACGCCTCGAGGAACAGGTCGCGTGAGCTGCGGTTGATCCGCTTGACCGTCTCGCGAAGCGACGCCATGGCATCGACGAGGTCTTTCTGTTGCGCCGACAGGTGGACGTGCCGCTCTTCGAGGGCACGGAACTCCTCGATCGCCATGAGGTTGACCGGCCCGATCGCTTCGACCCTGGCCTTGATCTCGGCGATCTCGACGTCGAGGGCCTGATCGTCGGCGGACAGGAGGGCTTCGTCTCCCGCCGCCGCCGCGGCTTCCTCGGCGGTCACGCCAAGCTCCTGCGCGCACAGCTCGTCGAGATAGTGCCGGTCCGACTCGGCGCGTGTCCGGGCGATCTCGCACTCCCGCGCCCTTTCGCGCGCAGTATCGAGCGCCGCCCGCTCCGCCGTCAGCGCAGCGTCTTTCTCCTGAAGCGCCGCGCGCCGCCCGACCAGCTCTTCTTCGCGTGCGATCGACTCGTTCGACTTCACACGCCGGAGGTCCCACTGGGTCGTCAAATCCGCTTCCGTCGCCCGCAGGACTTCCCCCGCTTCGCGCCCGCGCAACATTGCGGCCTCACGCTCTTGTCCCGCGTCGTCTCGTCGCACGACGATTTCGGCCAGGGTCTCCGCAAGGCGCGTGTTCTCTCGGCGGACGGCTTCGACCCGCTCCTCGCGCGCGGCGGCCTCGGCCCGCGCGGCGGCCTCCTCGTCGACGCGCCCGCGCAGCACCGCCTCGTCGGCGTCGAGCGCGAACACCTCTTCGCGAAGCGCCTCTTCGGCCCCCGCGTGCTCGCTCTCGGCGGCACTCACGACAACGGCGGCTCCTTCCCGTTCGATCGCAAGCCGCGATTCCTCGACGACAACGGCCTCGAACTCTTCGGCGAGAACCTCGAGACGGCGGCCCGCGCGCTCCTTCTCGTCGTCGGTCCGGAGCAACTGCATCTCGAGCTCGTTACCCCGCCGGCCTTCCGTCTCGAGCGCGCGCCGCCCTTCCGCCCAGGCCGACTCCGCACGATCGACGTCGCCGCGCAGCCGCTCGACCTCCGCCTGGAGGGCGCTCGCGCGTGACGCCGCCTCGGCCAGCTGCGTCCCTGCTTCGGCCATCTTTCGATTGTGCGCGAGCAGGCCGAGGTCGCCCGCGGTGCGCCCTCCGGCCGCGATCAGCCCGGACGCGTAGACGACCTCGCCCGTCTCGGACAGGTAGTCCAAGAACGGGTGGACGTGATGGAGCGCCAGGGCGCTCTCAAGTGAATCCACCAGCACGGCGTCGCCGATGCACGAGCCGACGAACCCGTCGTCCGATCGAAACCGCAGCCGATCCCTGAGGCGTCCGATCACGCGCGGATCGTTGCGCAAGGCTTCGGGGAGCGGCCCCGAACCGTTCGCCGCCGCGCCCTCCGCGGCGCCCCCGCGCGTTCGCGACTTGCTGAGGAACATCGTGCGCCCCGCGCCCTCGGCGCGGATCAGACGGGCGGCGCGACTCGCGTCGGCGTCGTCTTCGACGACAACCGCGGGGAGGACGCCCTGCAGGTAAGCCTCCGCGGCCCCCTCCACTTCGCGGGAGGCCTCGACGAAGTCCGCGACGACTCCCGCCGTGCGCACGCCCGCGTTCCCGCCCGCCGTGAGCAGCAGGCGGACGCCGTCCGACACTCCGGCGAAACGCGTCGCGACATCTTCGAGGGTGCGCAGAGCGCTCGACGACGAGGTCTCGCGCTCGCGCGCCGCCGCAAGTTGCTCCATGGCCGCGGTGTGCTGCGAACGCGCGCTCAACAGATCGGTCTCGGCCTGGGCCACGGCCTCGCGAATGTCCTCGACACTGCGCTTTTGGGTCTGTGCCCTTTCTCCGAGGCCCGCGGCCTCCTCGCTCATGCGGAGGTGCTCGCGGTGCGCGGCCTCGCGCTCGCGCTCCACTCGCTCGCGCTGCGCCGCCAAGCGGGAGATGTGCTCCTCGATCGAGCGGTGCCTGTTGCGCAGCTCGGCGAGGTGGTTCATCGACTCGAACAGCCCTCGCCGCAGCAACTCCACACGCTCACGGCGCCCCTCGCGCGCGGCGCCACTTTCGGCCACGAGGCGACGATGCTCCTCGAGTCGCGCGGTGGCCGCCGAAAGCTCGGCCTCTTCCGCCGCGAGGTCGTTCGCCTGGGCCGCCGCCTGTTCGCCGGTGGCCGCGTGGCGGAGCTCGAGCGCCGCGATGTCCTCGCTCAGACGGCGGTCGGTCTCCGCCGCTTCGACGATGCGCTCGCGGCAGGCCGTCACCCGCGCCTCGCCGCGATCGATCTCGATTTCGAGTTGGTGGAGATCGTCTCCGGCCGCCCGGCCGGAGCGCACGGCCTCCTCGACGGACAGCCTCTCGGCGACGATCTCGGCATCTAGGGTCGCGAGGCGCGCCGAAGACTCCGCCTCCACCGAACGGGCAACGACCTCGACCTCGCGCAGACGCGCAAGCTCCGCGTCGAGGCGCCGGGCCTTCGCTCCGAACCGAACCGACTCCTTCGCGCGCAACTCGTCGCGGAGGCGGCCGTAACGCCTCGCCTTCGCGGCCTGGCGCTTGAGCGAGCCGATTTGGCGGGCCACCTCGACGACGATGTCGTTCACGCGCAGGAGGTTCGCGTGCGTCGCCTCGAGCTTCAACTCGGCAAGACGCCTCTTGTGCTTGAACCCAGCGATCCCGGCGGCCTCCTCGATGATGAGACGCCGATCCTTCGGTTTCGCATTCAAGATCTGGTCGATGCGTCCCTGCTCGATCGTGGCGTAGGTTTGGGCCCCGACGCGCTCTTCCCTCAGGAGATCTTGGATGTCGCGCAGGCGGCTCTTCGCGCCATTCAACAGGTAGTCGCTCTCGCCGTCTCTGAACAGGCGGCGCGTGATCTGGATGTGCTTCCTCTCGCCGCCGTCCCCGTTGATCCGGCCGGCAAGGTGCAGCGAGACTTCCGCCATGCCTTGGGGCTTGCGCGCATCGGTGCCGTTGAAAATCACGTCTTGCATGCTCGATCCGCGGAGCATTTTGGCGCTCTGCTCGCCGAGCACCCAGTTGATCGCGTCGCCGATGTTCGACTTGCCGCAACCGTTGGGCCCTACGACCGCCGTGATCCCGTCGGGGAAGACGACCTCGGTCGTCTCGGAGAACGACTTGAATCCGGAGATCTGCATCTTTTCGATCTTCATCATGGTGGAATGGACCCTCGTGAGCGGCGGAAATATACACCGCGCCAGTCGCCCGACTCAACGGCCACCACTACATTTCGCGGTATTTTTGAGCGGGCGCCCCCAGATCTTGTAGGTCTATCCGAAGGGGCTAGCGGTTTCTCGAGATCAGAAGGTCCGGCACGCCGATTAGAGCGCGACGGGCCGCACCGTCGGGGAAGGCGTCGAGTTCACGGACCGCCAGCTCGGCGTGAAGCCTCGCTCGCGCCTCGGAGCGGTCGAGCGCGCCACTTTCGTGGAGGAGGGCTGTCAACTCGGCGCTGTCGTCGTCGGCCCCTTGACCCGCGGCGATCGTAGACACGAGCTCGCGCGCCCTGGCGGGACCGGTGCGGAGGAGGTCGAGGACGGGCAGCGTCGCCTTGCCCTCCCGCAGGTCGCTGACGGTAGGCTTGCCCAAAATCGCGGAATCACCGGTAAAATCAAGCATGTCGTCGACGATCTGGAACGCGAGTCCGATGTGGAGTCCGTAGCGACGCAGCGCGCCTTCCGTCTCGGTGTCGACTCCGGAGAGGATTCCCGCGAGCTCACAACAGCCCCCGAACAGCACCGCCGTCTTGCGCTCGATCAGGTCCATGTACTCGTCGATCGACAGGTCAAGCCGTCCGGCGAAACGCGTCTGGATCATCTCCCCTTCGGTCATGCGCAGCGTGATCCAGGCCAGGCGGTCCATCACGCGGAGGCTTCCCGCTCGCAAAGCCATCTCCATCGCCTTGGCGTAGAGGTAGTCGCCGAAGAGCACGGTGATCGTGTTTCCCCAACCCCGGTTCACCGAGGGGCGACCCCGTCGCGTAGCGGCAGCGTCGATGACGTCGTCGTGGATCAACGTCGCCGAGTGAATAAACTCCAGCACCGTTGCCAAGACAACGTCGTGCGTTCCCTTGTAGCCGCACAGGTCCGCGCACAAGAGGTGGAGCGTGGGCCGGACGCGCTTGCCGCCACCTTGCCCCACGAACTCCCCGATCTCGTCCACGATGGCAACCGGGGAGGCGAGGTTCTCGTGAAAGAGCTTCTCGACTTCGACCAATCGAGGAGCCACCAGCCCGACGATGTCGTCCGGCGAGACGGAGGGTTCCGTCAGCGCGCCCCCGTTGTGGCTCAAAAAGCTGGCCGCCCTACTCACGAACGCCCTCCAATAGGTGGGGGGATGGTAACACCTGGCTGAAACCGGCTCCAAACTTGCGGCGCCGGCCGGCGCGCGGGTTCAGCGCTCGTCGACGACTTCCGTCCCTGGCGGGGGCTCGAAGGCGAAGAGCCCTTCGGGGAGCGCCCGGTTCCGCCGGACGTTCGAGAACGTGTACGTCGTTCGGTTCCCCGTCTCGTCGAGGAGCTCCGCCCCTTCGATGAGAAAGGCGGGAGGGCGAAGGATCAGGGTCACCGCGCCCATCGCGGCAGGATCACCCTTTGGCACGAGCCGGAGGCGGTAGGAGCCGCGGCCGCCGGTCGAAGGGGTCGCCACGAGGTTCGCCGAGAAGAACTCGCCGACGCGGTCGTGCCCCGCGAGAAGGCGCGGAAACAGACCCTGCTCGCCGCTCAGGCGGCCGCGCGACATGAGTCTTTCGTCCTCGAGGTACAACGCCGTCCGGTCCCCGAGCAGCAGCGCGATCTTCTTTTCCGGATCGACGTAGTCCCAGCGCAGCTTTCCAGGACGTTCGAGGTACAGCCGCCCGCTCTCGGTCGCGGTCGTTCCCAACGCGCTGGAGACGAGCGACTGCTGGAAGCGCATGTCGAGCGTCTGTGTCCCGTCGAGCCAGGCCTGCAATCCGGCAACGACGGTCGCCGTCTCGCCGGCGGGGTCACCCGCAGCGAGGACGATCGAGACGAGGACGGTACCCAACATGCGATCACACTAGCAGAGGTAGACGTCCGTCCTTTACAGTCCCCATCCCTGGTGGTAGCAGCTGTGGAGTCGGAGGTGGTTCATGCGTCTCGGGATTTCGTCAGCCCTCGCCGTTTTCGCCGTGGCGGCGGTCGTCCTTGCCGCCGATGACCTCGCTCCGGTCAAAGAGACGGCGGTGCGCCTTTACGACCAGGGGAACTACGACGAGGCACGAAAGACCTTAGAGGACCTCGACAACGCCCGCGTCCTCGACGGCCCGCTCCTCTACCGGCTGTTTTTCTGCGAGAAGGCGACCGGCGCCGACGACAGTGCAAAAAAGACGCTCGATCGAGCGCGTGTGGCACTCGAGGAGGAGTTCGCCGCCTCGACCTCGCTCGAAGTCGCTTTCTACCTTGCGAACACCTACACCAACCTCGGGCGCGCTCAAGACGCCAGGCAGGTCGCTCACGATGCGACGGCCAAGATCGAATCGGGCGGGATCACCGCTCCGAAGAGCGCGATCGCCCTCTTCCAGATCGGGAAGCTCTACCAGGACCAAGGTCGTCAAGACGAGGCGTCGGCCTACTATGCCAAAGCGGTCGATGCGTTCGACCTCACGGACGGCCGGTACGCTGGAAATGCCCGGTGGGCCCTGCGCTACCTTGGAAATAACGCGTTCGCACGCGCGGATTTCGCGGCCTCTGAAAAAGCCTTCGGACGACTGGCGGCGTTAGGCGGCGCCGACGCCGCGGACTGGGAAGCGCTTGCGGCGACTCGCGCCAGGCTCGGCAAGTACGCCCTGGCCGCCGAAGCGTGGAAGGGCGCGGTCAAAACGAACCCAGCGGACGCGGACGACTCGCGCTACGCCGCCCGCCTCGCCGATTCGGCTGCCCTCATCGCGCCCCTGCCCGCTGCGGCGCCGGGAGGCGCGGCGTTCACGTCGATGAGCCAGGCGGAACTAGAGGCCTTCCTCAAGGCTCGGTCGGAGGCGGCGATTGCGGCGCAAACGAGTACGATCGACCCGAAACTGCGCGCGGAGACCGCCTCAGCCCTTCTCGAAACGCGGCGGCAATTCGTCGCCGCCGGCCTCGAATACGCCGTGCGGCGCTATGGGATCAGGGAAACGGCCTTTCGCGAGGGGTACGCGGTGCTCATCTTCCAAGATCGCGCGTGGGAACCGCCACCGGATCCGGAGCCCGCCACGAGCGACGCGGACACAGGCGGGTCATAACGCATCGGCGAGATCCCCGAGCAGCGGGACCTTGAAGCGCTCCCCTTCCAGGGCGCGCACCAAACACAGAAAAACGAGCAGGACGATTCCGAGCGCGGTGAGCGCCGCGGCGACCGATAGCAGTCCCCCGAACAGCGGCCAGAGCCGGCCGCGGAAGATCAGGTACACCCCGCGCGCGGCAATCCAGAGGGCGGCCACGGCGACAGACAGCAACATGCCCTGCTTGGCGTGCCACTTGACGAATTCCTTGCGGCTGGCCACGAGCGACAACAACGCGAGAGGGCCCAAGTAGGCGAACACGAGAAGAAGCCGATCCTGGTCGCCGAGTTCCTGGTTCAAGCGTTGATCGTCCATGGGCCGTTTATATCGTCGCGACCAAGAGCGGGTCAAGCGAGGGCTTTCGCCCTTCCCCCTGTATACTCCGCGCACCCATGCAGGACGCGGCTTCCCTCACACCCATGTTCCGGCAGTATCGCGCGCTCAAGGGTCAAAACCCGGGGGCGATCCTGCTTTTTCGCATGGGCGATTTTTACGAGCTGTTCCACGAGGACGCGGAGATCGCAAGCAAGGCGCTCGATCTCACGCTGACCGCGCGCGGCAAGGGGACGGCGAACGCCGCGCCGATGTGCGGGTTCCCTCACCACCAGCTCGATGCGTACGCCGCGAAACTGGTCCGTGGCGGCCATCGCGTGGCCGTC
>Ga0315278_10004975_pt1 | contig 12044 bp, 13 predicted proteins | sample YL17G06_0_MG_FD_203880 | JGI IMG/M metagenome (GOLD analysis project Ga0315278, IMG submission 203880) | Sediment microbial communities from Yellowstone Lake, YNP, Wyoming, USA - YL17G06_0 | ecosystem: Environmental > Aquatic > Freshwater > Lake > Sediment | place: USA: Wyoming | collected... | reverse complement strand
TTCTTCGATTCGATGAGAGGTTATTTTGCTTCTCCCTGCGCGTCGCCCATCTGCAATTTTCTGGACGATAACCGTCGTCGTTATCTATACGGTCAATCGTAAGTCCTGCTGGAGCCTCGCCCATATCAACAAGAAAGCTGCTGAACTCTAGCCACTGCTTACATACCGTGATCCCGCGCCCACCATAACGCATATACTCGGTGGCATTCTTGTTTCCGCATCGGTGAATCATCCCACGCCAAATCGCGAACGTACGCGTTTTGCTCATGCCGTGTGTCTTGCTTACCGCAATCACGCTCTCTCGGCGCAGACATCCACACGATTGCGTTGTGCCTCGACGTAGCATGCGAGCTTCTGCAATCGTTTCGGTCCCGCATTTGCATACGCAAAGCCAAGTCGCGGCATTGCGATTGCGACCATGACGATGCAAGACCGTTAAGCGTCCAAAGACTGCGCCCGTGATATTCGGAGCGCGGACACCTGTCATAGTCGAACCTCGACCAACGAGATAGATTGCCAGCCTTGAATCAAGCCCGCAGCGTTCGACTTGTTGATGATCTGCGCCTGCATCATGTCAGTGTCAAATCTCACCGGCACATCGAAGTCGCCGTACCACGCGGTAGGCGTGCCGCTCGACACTGTGACCACGCCGGTCGTGTAATTCACGCTGACGCCCGACCCGCCGACCACAGTGATTGTGGACACTGGCTTGATGATCTTTCGTTGGTAGCTTAACGCGCCTGCCGGATAGGTCTTGTACATCTGGAACGTGGTCGCGGTAAGCATACTGAAGATGCCCTGCGTAACCGTCGCGCTGTAGTCACTCCAATCCTTGAACCGGAACGAGTTGGCGCGACCCTTAACCGCCATGTAGAAGTCGAGCAGTTCCGCGAACAACTCAGGGCGCCGCGCATCGTGCGATACCTCATACCTCGCTCGCGCCTGCGACCAATTCTGGTTCGTGTATTCGTAGCCAGAATCCAGCATCGCGATTTCAGTCTGCCACGTCGGCCCACCGGTAGCACCGAAGGAAATCTTTTCAGGGAAGCGCGGGATTTCTAGGAAGGCCATGCGTCACCCATTGCGGTTGATGGCACGTTGTACCGCCGCGCCCGACTTCAATGCGATCTGATCGGCAGTGGAACGCGACACGTTACCCGGCACGCTGATGCTGATATTCACATCGCCCGAACGCCGAGCGCGCCGCGCTTCCAGTTCGTGGTTCGGAACGATGTTGCCCGCTGCTCGCGGCTGGAACAGTTCTGGCCCCCGCTCGCCCACAAGGTACGACTGACCAGCTGAAACCGGACCGCCAATCGCGCGCCCAAATTGGAATGTTTCGCCACCCCCGAACAGCGACGAGATAAGACTTCCGATGCCGCCCGACCCTGAACCGCCGCCCCTGCTCGCCCCACCAAACAGACTCGCGAGGAACCCACTGGCCCCGCTCGCCGGACCCGCTTGCCCGAAGATGGACTCCGCAATGTTCTGCGACGCGATGCGGCTGATGCTGGCGATGATCTGTTTCTCCATATCCTTGAATGCTTCCTTCACGGACTTGGTGCCCGTCACCACATCTGTCAGTGCATTGGCGAACGTGTCCTCAAACGTCTTACGGAACGAGTCCTCAAGTTCGTAGGCAGATTGCGCCAGCGTTTCGATCTCCAACCGCATCCGCTCCAGCCCGGCGATAGCAGCGTCCTGTTCCGGCCCCGGTACCATGCGCGCGATAGCGGCTGCGGCCTCATCTGCTTTTGCCGACAACTGCGTGACAAACTTCTGCGTAACCTCGGACCGCTTGTTGATGGCGTCGATTGTTGTGCTGGCGCCCGACCTCACGGCGAGATCGATGCGCGCCTGCTCGTTGCCTAACTTGGCTTGGATCAGTCCGTATTCGCGCGACGCCTTGCCTAGCGCGACGTTAGCCAGTTCCTGTTTCTTCAGGGAGTCGAGTTGCGCCTGCCCTTCGGTGTTCCCTTCGCGTCTGAATATTGCACTGGTGCTTCTGTTCTGTTTGTCAAAGCGAATTGCCGCAGCGCCCTCCAAGTCGCCCGCCAGTTCAAGCACCTTCGCCTTCGTCTCATCCAGAATATCGGTGTACGCCAACGCCTCCTTGTTCAGCGCCCGCTGCGCATCAAAGGCCGCGACCTCGCCCGCGCGTATGGCCTCGTTGCGTTTGTCGATCAGCGCCAGCACCTTCTCGTCCGCAGCCGCCTTCTCGTCAGTCTTCAAGCCGGGGCGATTGGCAAACGTCTGCGCCGCGTCAATCTGCGCCTGCTGCGCCGCGAGTATCTTGGCTTGGGACTCATCAAGCAGGCGCTGCTTCTCCGCGAAGTAGTCGCGGTAGTTGATCAGATCGTCCTCGTATGACGCTTGCAGAAAGTGAACGCGCTCCTTCTGTAGTTGTTCCTCCATCCGGATCGCCCGGTCCTGCGCTTTCAACTCTACGTCCAGCAGCCGCTTCGCTTCCTGCGTTGCTTTGTCTACGCCGCCCTTATCCTTTTTCTGCGCGCCTTCGAAGTCAAGTTTCTTACCCGGCGGCTTGAACCCGCGATCGTCCTGTCTACGCAATGCTTCAACTTCCCGCTGGTTCGTGAATGCGGTATTCAGCTTTGACGAGAACAGTGGCCGCTCAAGCAACGCCGACATATCGGCTTGCCATTCCTTGCCGATACGGTACACCTCACCAAACTGGAACTTAGCGGCAGCAGCAACTTGTGCCATGCCTGCTCCAGCAGTAAGCCCGACTCCTTGGAACGCCCGGATAAGCCCGTCAACCGCATCCACTACAAACGCAATGCTTCGTGCCGCATCCTCCGCCCACGATCTAATCGCCGCGTTTTTAACAAGATCGCTGGTAGCTTTGTCGATGCCAAGTATCTGGTTGATGGTCTCCTTGCCTGCGGTAATGAACCCCGTGATGGCAGGAAGCGCCTCTACAGCGAGCGCCTGCGCGTACAGGTTGATCTGCGCCGAGACTCTTTTTTGTGCATCCGCAAACTCGTCCGCTTTCTCAATCTGCGCCTGCGTCAGTATTACGTTACCCTTGCCGCTCTGCTCAAGCTCCTTGAAGAAAGGCAGAAGATTGGCACCGGCTTTCCCGAACAGCGCCATGGCTACCGCGCTTTTCTGTGCCCCGTCCTCAAACCCACCAAGCGCCTTGGCTACGGCCTCCATCTGCGCCGCAGGGTCTAACGTCTTGAACTCCGCTATCGGAATGCCCAGCGCCGACAACGCCGCTCCAGCCGCCTTTGAATCATCATCCACGCCGGTCAAATTCTTGGCGAGCTTATTCATGGCTGCGGCGACATCATCTACAGTGGTGCCGGCAACCTTCGCAGCAACAGAGAATTGCGCAAGAGTCTCCGCGCTGGCCCCCGTTTTCTCCTCGATGTCCTTGAAACTAGCAGCCTGATCAACAAGGTGGTTGATGGCTAACGCCGCGCCCAAAATCGCGCCTTCAAGAATTACGAAATTGGCTGCGGCAAACTTTGCGGCAGAGGCTATCTGCTTATCTAGCTGCGCTGCAAACTTCTTGGCCTGCTGCTCCGACTTGGTCAGCCCGGTGAAGAACTCCGCCGCGTCGAGTCCGAGCGTGACAACCAACCCACCAAGGCTACTGGCCATTACTGCTCCTTCCTTCGCGGGTTGTAGCCGAACGCCTTACGCGCCGCCTCAAGATCGACTACCTCGGCCACTTCCTCCTGCCGCAGTTCAATCAGGTAATCTTGCAGCCCGACATCCTTCGCCCCGCCCATCGTGATCGCAATCAACTGTGCAATCTGCGCCATGTAATACTCCACGCGCCGCGTGGGCAGCAGTCGGCTGCGGGCATACTTCTGCCAGCGTTGGAACTCGCGCTCGGTCATCGTGCGCGCGAGCAGTTCCGCTGGCTGTCCCAATTCAAGCGCCAAGTCCATGAGGAACTCCTGACGCCCTGTCAGTTTCCCGCTTCGTCATCCGGGTCGGATAGCACCTGCCGCAATAGCTTCCACGGCTGCGAGGCAAGCAACTGCACATCGCCCGCGTTGTCGGGATCAAACAATCGCTTGCCCGCCTCGTCGCACAGCACGCGCGCTGCCGCGCGGGCAAGGCGATTCTTGTCCTTCTTGTCGGTCGTGTCGTCGGTCTGCGCCTCGACCTCGGCGACGGTCAGGGCGCGAACGTATACCGCGCCCCAAACCGGAACCTCAACCTTGCGAGGTTTCTCAATCGCCGTTTGCTGCATTGCTGTTATGAGTTGGTCGCGGTTCATGGTTAGTAGTCGTACCTGTTGCCCGTGTTACGGATGGTCGCGCTCGCCGTGTACAGCCCGCCGACCGCCGCCGTTTCCGACTCCTGCTGCACGAAGCCGAGTTGAACCATGTTGCCACCCGCGTTCGGCAGTACGACCTGCACCGCCATCTTCTCGCCGCTGAGGTAGAAGTCGTGCAGCGCGCCTTGCACTGCCGTCAGCGGGGCAAAGTTGAAATCGATCTGCGTCGTGCCGAAGTCAGGCAAGCCGATTTCGTATTCCTGCGCCGTGGAGCAGATTGTCGTGGCCGCGATCTCCGGCGACGTACCGCCCTGCCGGTTGTAGTTCGTCAGTTCGCAGAGGTTGCTGAAAGCGCCTTTGTCCATCAGCCCGCCGCTCGTGTACGTTCCGTACCCGGTAGAGTCGGTGTCCACCAACTGGAACGTGCCCGACGTCAACTGGTTCACGACGAACACGCCGTTATTGACTTCGGTCATCCCGGCCACGCCCGTGATCTTGACGACATCGCCATCGACCAGACCGTGCGCGGTAATAGACACCACCGCCGGGTTCGCTTTCGTGATTGCCGTGATTGCTTTGGAAGGGCTTTCCGCATCGTAGCCGGTAAGCACCTTGATGTTGGAACCGTGGAACTTGTAGCGAAGACCACCTGCCATGATGTTGCTCCTTCAAAGTCGCCCTTGCGGGCATTGCTAAAGACGCGAAGCAGTTGCGGCGAGTTGCCGTCAGCTTCGTGCCGCCTACTACGGTGAACCCATGTCACTTGAACCGTGGATCAGGTATTGCAAAATCTCACGGTACGTTTTAGTTTCCTCGTCGTACTCGCCAGTGCTGATCTGCAAAACAGCAGGCGGATCGAATACCGCCATCTGCGCCATCACTTGCAACCGCAAGGTGCGGACTGAGGCATAATCCCTTGCCACTACGTCAAGCTGCACGCGCGCCTCAGCCGTGGAGTCGTCACCATCGCCGCAGATGTCCACGATTGGATTCGTGTCGATGCTGTAGCGGATAGCGGGCCACGTCGGGATCGCTGGCGGCTGCGGGAATACTTCCGGCGCGACACGATTGCCAACCAGCGTCTTTAGCGCCGAGAACAGATTGTTTTCCAGAAGCATTATGGCTTCCCTTTTGTTCTGGCCTTCGTAAACTTACGAGTTGCAGCAGCCATGCCATCCTTTAATACCTTACGCATTACCTCAGGCGATCCCGCCTTCTTCTGGTCAAACGCCGGAACAAGGAACGGTTTTGCAGCCAATTTCACCGTTCCGAACTCAAGGAACTTCCAATAGAACTTAGGCAAAGGTTCTGGATTCTTCGCGCCTTTACCGGGATTATTCGCCTTCTTTCCTCCAACGCTAAACACCCCTACCGCTACAAACTCTCGTCCCGGCGGGTTGGAAGCCTTTGACATACGCCTGACGCCGATAGCATCTTCAACGTGCAATGGCTCATCCCCGCGCTTCCATCTTGACTTAAAGATGGATTTCGCAGTATCGCTAACCTCTTTCCCGGCCGCGCGTGCCGCCTTGCGTACCAGCCTGCGCTTAATTTCTTCAGAGAATTTGGACAGGTTGCGCCCCAATTCGGATAGCCCTTCGACACGAACCGTTACACTAGCCATCGTTTTTCCCCGACACGCACATCATCTCTAGTTCACGATTCGCCAAATTCAAATTTGATACTCCGATGATGTTGTATATGGTTGATCCCACGCGTAAGCGCCATGTCGCGTCTATATCTTGAATGATAGGTGCCCACCGTAGCCTAATCACCGTATCCAAGTCTGCCAGTATTTGATTCGCCGTCAGACGCTCACGTACCCCGGATGGAGCAACGCTGCCCCACACAGTAGCAACCAAAACCCACGTCGTCGTCATAGCACCCGACGCGCCCTGCGTCTCCTGCGGGCGCTCAACGATCACCCGCTGCCTAAGTTTGCCTGCTATCATGACAGCGACAACCGAAGACGATACGGCAGCAGCAAGGCGTCCACCGCAAACGATAGTGTGGACCGAATCGTGCCTATCACCACCGCCTCCCTGTTCTCGTACCAGTTACACACGAGCAGCAGCATCGCCGCGCGGATCGCTGCCGGAAGCGGGCGATTGTTCGGGCTGTCCTGTGCACTCGTATAGCCTACCTCATACCGCACCCGAACCGCGTTGACGACTTCATAGGTCGCAGGCCACTCCGTGTTCAGCAGCGGCAGCACCCACCCCGGTTCTTGATCGTTGTCGAGAACGTACAGCCCCGACGACAGGGTTTGCTGATTACCGTCGCCGTCGATGTACTTGATGGACGTAATACTGGCGATGGGCGACATGGGCAACTGAATTTCGTTGTCGGGGAAATCGTCCAGCACGACCTCCACCGTCTGCGGAGCCAGCGCCCGCCGCACGTACTGCTCGCAGTATTCGCGGGCAGCAGACACTAGCGACATGATCAGCGTATCGTCAGGGTGGAATGGCGGGCTGCCATCGTCTGGGGTCACGCGCAGATCCAACCGCGCCTCCTCAATCGTGATCGGCTCGGCTGTCGGTGGAGTGATTACCTTGAAGGTCATGATGGTTTCCGTTTCGCGCCTTGCGCGTTGAGCCTTCTTGATGTCGGCACATTGTTCCGGCCCGATGTCTGCTCATTGTGTCGGCCGGTTGCTGCGGCGTTGCTCCTAGCGTCTACTCCTGCGGCACTGTTGCGACCCGTGCGCGGGCTTTCCAGCTTGGCGTAATGCTTCGCCACCAACACCAAAGGCGCAAGGCCGGTGATCTCAATGTGCCCCGACCCGACCTCGATAGACGACACCGAGACAGACGGAGCGTGCCCGTTGAACTCGATCCGCCCAACGTCAGGGATCTGAACAACACGGTGATCCGTAACGATGATCTGCGGACCAAAGCCGATGATCTCAAGCTGCGCGTGGCCGGGTTGCGCGACAAGCCCTTGCAGCAGGCTGGGCGCAAAGCCGTTAATGACTAACGTGCCTTGTGCAGGTTGCGCGGAACGTTGGTCCGACGCCGTAACCTGCGGAGCCAATCCGTTGATGACGACCGCGCCCACTCCCGGCTGCGCGACAACGTTCTGCGTCGTGCTTATAGTCGGCTGCTGCCCCGATACAACAACCGCGCCCACACCGGGCAATACCGATTGGTTGTCCGCAGTCGATACGGTAGGCTGTTGCCCATTGATGACTACGCTACCGGCTCCGGGCTGAACGAATGTGTTGATCAGTGGTTGCGGCGCTAGACCAGCAACGACGACAGCGCCCGCTGCCGGTTGAACCACTGCACCACGCACCACCGTCGGCGCGAGGCCAGATACAACTATCGCGCCCTGCGCGGGCTGCACCGTCGCATCCACTTTGACCGTGGGCGCAAGCCCTGCCACCACGACCGTGCCCTGCGCGGGCTGCACAACAGCACCAGCAATCAGCGTCGGTGCTAGACCTGATACGACAATCGTGCCTTGCGTCGGCTGAACAACCGTGCCACGCAACAGCGCCGGGGTTTGCCCCGATACCACGATGACACCAGTTGCGGGCTGTGTGACTGTGCCCGCAACCATAGTCGGTGCGAGTCCCGAAACAACAATGGCACCGGCATCAGGTTGTGCAACAACGTTTCCCGTCTGTGCGATGACAGGCGTAAGCCCGGATACAACCACCGATCCCTGCGCGGGCTGTACGGTATGGCTGTCGCCACTATTGATCGCAGGAACCTGACCGCTGAATACCACCACGCCAACATCGGGCTGGACTATAACGTTCGCCGTCTGTGCGATTGTCGGCGCAAGGCCGTTGAACACGACCGAGCCAACAGGCACATCGATGATTGCGTTACTCAGCAGGCTCGGCTGCTGCCCTACGAATATGACCGACCCGACGCCCGGCTGGACGACGGTGCCACGAACCAGTGACGGAGCGGCGCCTTCAAAGACAACCGTGCCCGCGTCGGGCTGGACAACGCTCCCGGCCACCAGCGTGGGAGTCTGCTCGCTGAGTACAACTGCGCCGACACCCGGCTGTACGACGGAACCCGCGACCAGTGTCGGCGTCTGCCCACTTACTATGATTGCGCCGACGCCGGGCTGCACCGTTTGCTGATCCGACAGCGACAGCGATGGAGCAAGACCTGAGAAAACAACCGCGCCTGTTCCGGGCTGGGCTACGGAACCTGTTACCGACGTCGGGGTCTGACCGCTGACAACGATGCTACCGACGCCCGGCTGGACGACGGAACCCGCAACTAGCGTTGGCGTTTGCCCGCTGACAACTATGCTGCCTGCGCCCGGCTGCGTTACAGCGCCAACAACGAGGGTTGGAATCTGACCACTGACAACGATACTTCCGGTAGACGGCTGAACGACAGCGCCCCGAACCAACGCTGGAGCCTGACCACTTATGACGACGGAACCGACAGCAGGCTGAACGACGGTGCCTGCCCCGGCGGTAACAGTCGGAGCCAAACCTGAGAAAACTACAGCGCCAACAGGTACGGAAACAGACAGCGCAACAGATGGCACCGAGAACTGAATCCATGTAACAAGACCAAGCCTACTCAACACCAACGTCGGGGTCTGACCGCTGACAACAACAGAACCAACACCGGGATGTACGACGGTGCCACGGACGATGGCTGGCGCGAGACCGGAGACAACTATCGTTCCTTGCGCGAGCTGTACTATAGAGTTGACTGGTGACTGCGGCGCTAAACCAGAAACAATAACGGTACCGACGCCGGGCTGTACGATGGAGTTGACTAGCGGTTGCGGCGCGAGTCCATTGAAGAGGACCGCGCCCGTGCTAGGTTGCACCACGCTGCCCGCGACAAGCGTGGGCGCTAGACCGCTGACGACGACAGCACCGACGCCGGGCTGAATAATTGTTCCAGCAACTACAGTAGGAGCAAGTCCAGAAACGACGACGCTGCCCACGTTCGGCTGCGCGACGACGTTCAGTGTCTGGTTTAAGGTAGGAGCGAGACCGCTGACGATAACGGCGCCGACGCCGGGTTGCTCTACGCTGCTAGTAACCAACGAAGGCTCGAGACCGCTGACAACAACCGCGCCGACACCGGGCGCGTCCGTCACCGCGTTGTAGCCCCCTACGACATCAACGCCTACTTTGTCCCGACCGATAACCAAACCAGCCATTTACAGCAACTCCGCCGTGGAGGACTCCAACGTGATTTCGTTCGACGCGCTCGCCGTGCCGCCCATCGTCCATTGCACCGTCAAAGCGCGGTTCGCATTGTCGGTGTTGACCGCCGCCGTGCCAGCCATCTCCCACGATACCGGGCGATTGGCTACAGCAAGGGAACCGGCCATGTTGCCCGCCTGCCCCGCCGTCGGCGGGACGTGCGCCGCCGTCACCACGTTGGTCATGATGCCCATTCCCATCAATTGCTGGTCACTCGCGCCTTGCTGGACTATGTCGAAGTTGAGCCACCACGCACCGCGATCCGCGTCCGCTGTCGCGATGATCTGCGTATCCGCAAACATCGTCGTGCCGCCGAAGGCAATGGTAAGAATAGCCGTCGGCAAAGTGGCCGCGTTGAACAGGTACGTCCCGCCACACCGCACCCGCAGAGTCTTGCCCGTAGCCATCAACCCGTCGGGCATCGTTACCGTGAGGTAAGTTCGGATCGCGACATCATTATTGACTACTACCGCTGTCGTGGTTTTGTGAATTACGATTGGCCCTTGCTGGCGCAGCACCCGCATATCGATGCACTGCGACGTGGCGATGGCCGTGTCATTCTCCGGGACGTACACGGCTGCTAGCACCACATCGTTCGCAGTTTTCGCTGCGGGCTTCGGAGCCGCCGCCGCCGTGCCTGCTCGCACCGCTATGGCCCCGGCCGAGGTGATGACGATCAGATCAATCCGAGGATTCGTGGCATCTGCGGCGGTAATAGTCGCGTTCGCCGCCGCTACCGCAAACATCGTGCCGTTGGACAGCACCCCGCCCTTCGCCACGGCTGGAGTCATACCGGCACTGCCCGTAACAGCGCACCCACTCAGCACGCAGTCGATGCCGTTGATACCGGCAACAAGTACGTCCATATACTCCTGAAACAGAATGCTCTGGATGGTGCTGTCGCCTTCGCCGTCGTCAGGAAGTGTCCAAGCCATTGTTATGCCCTCGCTACGCCGCGAATGCGGAGATTTGTATAATCAGTGATCGAATCGGCCACTGCCCCGCTCAATGTGCGTGAGCGCTGCACCACACTCGCCGCCACGGTGACATTCTCAGTCCACGAATCAAGCACCGTAGTATTCTGCACAAGGTTCAGATCAAAATTGGTGTCCTGTCCAATCGCTTGCAGACGCACCGTTACCGTATGGTCGCTGCTGGACAAGGGGTCGTTTACCGAAGTCAACCTTACCTCGAATTGCTGCGTGGTTGGGTTAGCCGGTGAATAAATGTAATCAGCATCGTCCGCTGCAACTTCATCCAACATCGCGTACAAATCCGGGCCGCTCGACGGTAACCATCCATTCGCAGCAATATCAGAAATCGGACGTGAATATTGAAGAACAACAACGCCAAGAGGAGCAAATACGTTTCCCGCGGACCAAAACCCGCCAATGGGAAAGCCCGCGTCCTCCCCCTCAAGGTATCCCGGTGCCCAAGCCTCAATGGGAGCGAAGAAGAACATGGTCAGTCAGCCGTCCAGCCGAACACGCCCGGCTCCCACACGTTCGCGGCGTAGTCGCTTGTCCACGTCTTGCTGTTGTGCCTAACGCGAGCGCCAAGCGGGTACGCATCGCCTGCGCCAGTCGGTTGCACCCACTCTGGGATCGTCGGAACGCCGCCGGGAGCGATCATTGCAGTTTCGCGCCAGCCCGACACTCCGGGTGCCCACACGTTCGCGTCGAGCAGCGACATCCAAATCTTGCTGTTGTGCCGCACGATGGCGTCCTTGGCGTAGGCGTCGTGCGCCCCGGTCGGCTGAATCCACGCGGGGATGTCCGTCGTCGCGTCTTGCCAACCTGACACTCCCGGCTCCCACACGTTACCCGCGATGGTGGAGCGCCACCGCTTGCTCGCGTGCGCGACGATGATGCCAATTCCATAGGCGTCATGCGCTCCTTCGGGCTGCTTCCACGGTTGCGCGAAGTCCTCATGCACCACATCGTCAGGGTAGTAGACCCAACCATCGGGAGGCGTGCCGCCGCCAGCGTAGTCGGCCGTGTAGATTTTGTACGTCGGCGTGGCAACGAACTTGTGCGCGATGCACAGTTCGCCGTTATGAATTTTGACAAGTCGTCCCATGATTACCCCGTTACCGTCCAATTTTTCGTCGTGGCAATGGTAGTGTCATCAGATGCAGTGCCCCAGTTGTTCGATACCGTGATTGTTTTTGTTGCTGTAGCGAGGCCCGTGTAAATCTTGTTCAATTCAGCAGCCGACAGTTCGCAGAAAGCGTAGGAGATTGTGTTGGCGGTTCCCGATAGGGCCGCTGATTTAAGTGACGAGCAAGTCGAAAACATGTTTGCATAATTGGTTGACTCTCCCGATGTAACGAACAACGGCACCGAAGTGAGGGAGTAGCAGACGCTGAACATGGTGGTGAAGTTCGTCCCAGCGGCGGTGTTGAGCAACGGCACCGAGGCGAGTGAGTAGCAGGAGTTGAACATGCTGGTGAAGTTCGTCCCTGCGGCGGTGTTGAACAATGGCACCGAGGCGAGTGAGTAGCAGGAGTTGAACATGCTGGTGAAGTTCGTCCCAGCGGCGGTGTTGAACAATGGCACCGAGGCGAGTGAGTAGCATCCGGTGAACATGCCG
>Ga0315278_10004972_pt1 | contig 12046 bp, 14 predicted proteins | sample YL17G06_0_MG_FD_203880 | JGI IMG/M metagenome (GOLD analysis project Ga0315278, IMG submission 203880) | Sediment microbial communities from Yellowstone Lake, YNP, Wyoming, USA - YL17G06_0 | ecosystem: Environmental > Aquatic > Freshwater > Lake > Sediment | place: USA: Wyoming | collected... | reverse complement strand
GGCTCCAACCGCGGCAGCGCAAACCGCGGCGGCGCAGATTCAGCTTCCCGTCCCGGTCACCTTCAGGGCGCTCGTCACCGAGGCCGGACCCAAATTGCAATCGGGGCTCACCTGGCGCGTCTTTGCCTCGAAGACCTCGGAAGGCGGCGGCTACAAGCTGCTCAGCACCCACCGCGAGGCGATGCCGACCGCGGCGCTATTGCCCGGCGAATATCTGGTCAATGCCGCTTACGGCCTTTCCAACCTCACCAAGAAGATCAAGGTGGAGAGCGGCCACTCGCTGGAGGAGACCTTCGTCCTCAACACCGGCGGGCTGAAGCTTACCGCCGGCCTTGCCAATGGCGAGGCCGTGCCGGAGAGCGCCGTCAAATTCGACATCCTCTCCGACGAGGAGGATCAGTTCGGCAATCGCCACAAGATTCTCCACAACGCCAAGCCCGGCCTCGTCATCAGGCTGAATGCCGGGGCCTATCGCGTCGAAAGCCTCTATGGCGACGCGAACGCGACCGTCAGGGCCGACGTGACCGTCGAGCCCGGCAAGGTCACCGAGGCGACCATCAAGCAGACCGGCTCCAAGACGACCTTCAAGCTCGTCCAGTCCCTCGGCGGCGAGGCGCTCGCCGACACCAAATGGACCATCCTCACCTCTGCCGGCGACGTGGTGAAGGAAAATGCCGGCGCGCTCCCGACCCACATTCTGTCTCCGGGCAGCTACGCCGTGGTCGCCGACCATGCCGGCTCGAGCTATACGCGCAAATTCAGCATCGAGCCCGGCGAGGCCAAGCAGGTCGAGGTCGTGGTCGATGACGGCCCGACCTCCTCCGACGATCTCAAGGCGCTGACCGATCCGCCCGAGCCGCCGCCTCCGCCCGCAGGCGGAGTGGTCGCGGGCGACGGGCAGGCGCCATCGCCGAATTCGGGTGCGGCCTTCGACGGCTTCTCGGCGACCTCGCCCGCCGACCCCAATGCGCCGCTGATCAATCCCGGCGCCTTGTTCCGCCCCTCGACGCGCTAGGCTCCGCTGGCCTGGCATAGGCGACTTCGCTGCAGCGGCAACGATAGGCCTCCGCCAGACGCATCGCGCGCGAGGGAAGCAGCAAGCCTGGCTCGGCGAGATCAGCAAGATGGAGCAGCCGCTCTTCGGCCTCGGAATGAGACATGACCGCGCCGGAGGCGAGGATGTGGCCGACCTCGACGCCAGCGCCGGCCAAAGCGCGGCCCACCAGCAAACAGCGATGGCAATCGAGCGGATCGGCCTCGGAGCACATCACCGCGATCCGGTAGTCCTCCGCACCGAGCATGAGCTGATCGAGGCCGGACTGAAACGACGGAGCCGCGGCCATCTTCTCGTAGTTGGCCACGCCTCCCGTGAACAGCTCCTGCTGTTGCGGCCGCCCGCCGAGCTCGTTGCCGAGAAAGACATAGGCGATGCCCCGCGCGTCGAGCGACACTGCCAAGGCGCGCTTGTTGAAGTGGGGTGAAAAGCGTGACACGGGCGCTGAGCGGACGTCCGCCACGGACGTCGTCCGCGCCGTTTCCAGCAGCGCGATGAAGCGCGGAAGGGAATGCCGCGAATGGCCGATGGTGAGGATCGGCTGCAATAGCGCCATGCCGGGTGACCGGCTCAAGCCGCCTTGGCGTCGGCGGCCTCGCGCAGATCGGGCGGGACCGCCTCATCCGCCAGCATGCGGATCGCCGCGTCCAGCGTCATCACCTGCTGCTCTTGGCTACCGAGCCGCCGCACCGAGACCGTGCGTTCCTCGGCCTCGCGCTTTCCCACTACGAGCATCACCGGCACCTTGGCGAGCGAGTGCTCGCGCACTTTGTAGTTGATCTTCTCGTTGCGGAGATCGGCCTCGGCGCGCAAGCCCGCTTTGACCAGCGCCTCGAGCACCTCGTTCGCATAGGCATCGGCATCCGACACGATGGTGGCGACCATCGCCTGCACCGGCGCGAGCCAGAGCGGCAGGTGCCCGGCATAATGCTCGATGAGGATGCCGGTGAAGCGCTCGAGCGAACCGAACATGGCGCGGTGGATCATCACCGGCACGGTCTTCTCGCCGTCGGGCGCGATATAGAACGCGCCGAGCCGTCCCGGCAAATTGAGGTCCACCTGAATCGTGCCGCATTGCCAGTCGCGCCCGATGGCGTCGCGCAAGACATATTCGAGCTTGGGGCCGTAAAAGGCGCCCTCCCCGGGGTTCAACTCATAGGCAAGGCCGGCAGCCTCGACCGCGCGCTTGAGCGCGGCTTCCGCCTTGTCCCACACCGCGTCGGCGCCCACCCGCTTTGCCGGGCGGTCCGAGAATTTTATGCGCACATCCGTAAAACCGAAATCGCGATAGATCGAGAGCATCTGCTCGTTGAGCTTTACGCATTCCTCGGTGATCTGGTCCTCGGTCGTGAAGATATGCGCGTCGTCCTGCGTGAAATGGCGCACGCGCAACAACCCATGCAGCGCGCCCGACGGCTCGTAGCGATGCACCTTGCCGAACTCGGCGATCTTAAGCGGCAAATCGCGATAGCTCTTCAAGCCATGCTTGAAGATCTGCACGTGCCCCGGACAGTTCATCGGCTTGCAGCAATAGATGCGCTCGTCGGGTGTCTCGGTGACATACATGTGGTCGCCGAACTTCTCCCAATGGCCCGACTGCACCCACAGCGCCTTGTCCATCATGTCGGGGGAGTTGACCTCGACATAGCCCCAAGCCTGCTGGCGACGGCGCATATAGCCGATCAGCGCCGTGAACAGTGCCCAGCCCTTGGCGTGCCAGAACACCGCGCCCGGAGCCTCTTCTTGGAAATGGAACAGATCCATCTCGCGGCCGAGCCGGCGGTGGTCGCGCTTCTCCGCCTCTTCGAGCTGATGCAGATAGGCCGCAAGTTCCTCCTCGCTCGCGAACGCCGTGCCGTAGATGCGCTGGAGCATGGGATTGTTTGAATCCCCGCGCCAATAGGCGCCGGCGATCTTCAAGAGCTTGAAGCCCTTGCCCACCTTCCCCGTCGAATTCATATGCGGCCCGCGGCAGAGATCGAGCCATTCGCCTTGCGAATAGAGCTTGATCTCGTCGCCTTTGGGAATGGCGTCGATCAGCTCGAGCTTGAAGGCTTCGCCCTTCTTCTTGAAGAGCGCCTTGGCCTGGTCCCGCTCGACGACTTCGCAAGCGAAGGCGCGGTCCCGCGCGATGATCTCGGCCATCTTGGCTTCGATCTTGGGCAGATCGTCGGGCGTAAAAGGCTCGTTCCGCGCGAAATCGTAATAGAAGCCGTTCTCGATCACCGGGCCGATGGTGACTTGCGTGCCGGGATAGAGCTCCTGCACCGCCTCGGCCATCACATGCGCGGCGTCGTGGCGGATCAGCTCGAGCGCCTCCGGGTCGGTGCGGGCGAGGAATTTGATCGCGGCGTTGGCCTTGATCGGGGCAGCGATGTCGGCAAGCTTGCCGTCGAGGCTCATCGCCACTGTGCGCTTGGCGAGCGACGGCGAGATCGACTTGGCGACGTCGAGGCCGGCGGTGCCGGCAGGCACCTCGCGCTTTGCGCCATCGGGAAATGTCAGGGAGATCTGCGACATGTCATGCTCCTCTCACTCCTGCGTACCAGCGCAGGTAAGAGATCGGTGGGTTCAGAGGGGCGTTTTATCCGGAATTGCTCGTCACGCGCAACTGGCGCATTGCCTTCGGCTGGGATGACGGCGACGCTGTCGATGTCTCGGACATCCCGCCGATGCGTGCTGCTTAGCCGACCTGCCTCTATTCGGCAGGCAGCATGTCCACAATGGAGACCTCGATGCCGGGCGGATCGAGGACGAGCGTCCCCTCGGTGCGCGAGGTCGACACGATCTGCCCGTCTGCGCCGCGCTCATGACGCGTAATCGCGCGCGCCTCTGGATCGATGATCAGGTAGTGCCGCACGCTGGGCAACGAAAAATATCCCCGGAATTTCATACCTGTGTCGGTACTTTCGGTGGAGGGAGACCCAACCTCGACAACGATCACAGGGTTCGGCACCTCTATGTCGGTGCCGGCCAACCGAACGCCGCAATAGACGAGCGCATCGGGCTCATAGGCAGTCCGTTCGTTTATGCGCACCGTCATGCCGTCGGCCATCGCCTCGCAGGAGGTGCGCGCGTGCTTCAGGGCGGCGGCGAGTGCCAAGTGGACTGATGTCTTGGTTCGCACATGCGCCGCGCGCTCCGGGCTCATCATGAAGACCTCGCCGTTGACGAGCTCGTAGCGCCCGCGCGGCTGAGCCATCGCCCAGGGGATGAACTCGTCCACCGTCATGCGCTTCTGCTTGAGCATCTCGTTCATGGCGCGATACTACCACGACGCTGATCGAGCGGCGATGGTCGCGGCATGCGCCACCGTCCATAGCGCCACGGTGCGAAGGGGTGGTGCTGGCCTCTCAGGTCAGGTACCGGGTCGAGCCCGTGGCTGCCCCAAGGGTGGCAGCGGCAGAGTCTCGCCAGCGCTAGCCAGCCGCCCTTCCAAGCGCCGTTCGTCTCGATCGCCTCGCGCGCATAGTCCGAGCATGTCGGCAGATGCCGGCAATTGGCGCCGACGAGCGGCGACAGCGTGAGGCGGTAAAGCGCAATGGCGCCCAGGAACGGCGCTTTGGCAACGCGGGAGACGAGACTCATTTGTAAGGCTCGCCGTTCTTGCGCGTGAAAACGAAACGTCCATCCACCTTCCGCGCCATCATATCGATATCGCTGTATTGCGCCTCTTCGGTCGGCGCGCGTGTGCCGACCTCGAGATAAAGCGCGGGCTTGTCGCTGCGATTGATCAAATGATGCCCATTGGCGCTGCCTGCCGGGAAGCCCGCTGCCATGCCCGGGCCGAGTGTCTTCTCGCCTTGATCGGTGACGAGCGTTACGTCCCCTTCAAGCACGTAGACGAACTCGTCTTCATTGGTGTGCCAATGCCTCTGCGAGGACCAGCTCCCTGGCGCTAGCGTGACGAGATTGACGCCGAATTGTGTGAGGTTCAGCGCGTCGCCGAGCGCGCGCTTCTCGCGGCCCGCAAGCGGATCGCCGAAGGGCGGCGGGTAAATACTTCCGAGCCTCGGGGTCACGCTTTTGGGGTCGAGCCAACTAGGCATGCGCCCTCTCCTTCACCCGCTTCGCCTCGATCTTCGCGATCGCGTCCTCCACCGCATCGAACACGAGCAGCGTCGAGGCATGGCGTGCTCTGTAGTCGCGCACGGGCTCCAGCACGGCAAGGTCGGCCCAACGCCCCGAAGGGGCCGGTCCGCCCTCTTTCAGCATCTTGCGCATCGCGGTGCCGACCTCGCGCAACTCCGAAGCGCTCGCGCCGATGACCTCGCGTCCCATCACCGAGGCCGCCGACTGGCCGAGCAGGCAGGCCTTTACGCTCTGCCCATAATCGGTCACCACATCGCCCTCCATGGCGAGGTCGACGGTCACCGTGCTGCCGCAGAGCTTCGAATGGGCCGTTGCCGTGGCTTCAGGCACGGCAAGCCTTGCCGTCCGGGGCATGGCGGCGGCAAGCTCGAGGATGCGCTGGCTATAGATGTCGTCGGGCAGTGTCATGCTTTGTCTCGGGCCGGGTCAGGCCAGGCTCGCCTTGCAGGCTGAATTCACGCATTATATATGCAGCCCAGCCTAAGAATGAGAGGGCGCGGGGGAAAAAGGCTGCGGCCCGCGACCGGTGGTTGACGAACAGGCTATACTATCCCAACTGAAGACGGCCGAAACGGCGTGAGGCCGTTACGCGTTAAGCCAGACAAGGAAAGTCTCGTATCTCATGGACGCCACGGTGAAAAAACTGCGGACAAGACCGCAAGCCGAAGCCGACCGCGGAGCGGGCATCGTGCGGCCCTCGCGCGAGGAAGCCGAAGAGGCCGTCCGCGTCCTGATCGCCTATGCGGGCGACGATCCCGGCCGCGAGGGTCTGCGGGAGACGCCGCGCCGCGTCACCTCGGCCTATGACGAGTTCTTTTCAGGCTATACCGAGGACCCGCAGGAGGTGCTGTCGCGCACCTTCGACGAGGTTGCCGGCTATGACGACATCGTCATGCTGCGCGACATCGAGCTCCACTCCCATTGCGAACACCACATGATCCCCTTCATCGGCAAGGCGCATGTCGCCTATTTCCCGACCGACCGGGTCGTGGGCATCTCCAAGCTTGCCCGTGTGGTCGAGGTGTTCGCGCGCCGCTTGCAGACGCAGGAGACCATGACCGCGCAGATCGCCGAGACCATCGACAAGGCGCTGAAGCCGAAAGGCGTGGCGGTGATGATCGAGGCCGTGCATCAATGCATGTCGATCCGCGGGGTGAGGAAGCCCGACGTCGCCACCATCACCACGCAGTTCACCGGCATCTTCAAAGAGGATCCGGCGCAGCAGGCGCGTTTCATGATGCTCGCGACCGAACGCGGCCGCGGCTGACGCGCGCCCCCGCGAAGGACCTATCGCGGTGAGCAAAGAAGCCCCCTTCCCTGACCCCAAGAGCAAGGCCGAGAGTGAGGAAGGAACCGTCTTCGCGCCGAAATTCGACGCCGAAGGCCTGGTGCCCGTGGTCGCCACCTCGGCCGCGACCGGCGAGGTGCTGATGCTCGCTTACATGAACGAAGAGGCGCTCGCCCGCACCATCGAGACCGGCGAAGCGTATTATTGGTCGAGGTCGCGCGGCCGCCTCTGGCGCAAGGGCGAGGAAAGCGGCAACTCCCAGCGCGTCGTAGAAATGCGCACCGACTGCGACCAGGACGCCATCTGGCTGAAGGTCGAGGCCGTTGGCATCGACGCTGCCTGCCATACCGGACGCCGGTCCTGCTTCTACCGCGCTGTCCCTCTCGGCCCCGCGCCGGGCGGTGGAGTGTCGCTGCGCTTCGTCGACGCCGAGCGACAGTTCGATCCGGAGACCGTCTACCGTCATGCTGGTGCCGCAAAGGGAACCTTAAAGAGTTCGGAGTAATATGATCCGCGGCTAGATTGTCGCATTCGGCCATGCCGGTTGAAGTTCAGGGATGGTCGTGTGCGGCTAGGAGTTGGCCGGACCCCCTCCGGCTTGGGCCTTGACCATGATGGTGAGTAACGGAAGACCGACGATTGGCATCGCCCTTGGCGGCGGTGCGGCCCGCGGATGGGCCCATATCGGCGTGCTGAAAAGCCTGATTGCCGCGGGGCTCGAGCCCGACATCGTCGCCGGCACCTCGATCGGCGCCGTTGCCGGCGCCTGCTTCGTCACGAACCGGCTCAATGCGCTGGAAGAGTTCGCCTGCGGGCTGACCCGCCGGCGCATTTTCGGCTTTCTCGATGTCAATTTCGCCGGCTCCGGTCTCATCACCGGCCAGCGCCTGAGCGCGCGACTTGAGCAGCATCTGCAGCAATTCCAAATCGAGCGCCTGGAGCGGAGATTCGTTGCGGTCGCCACCGAGCTCGGCACCGGACACGAGGTGTGGCTCAACAAGGGAAGCCTGGTGAACGCGCTGCAGGCGTCGTTCGCGCTGCCCGGCATCTTCCGCCCCGTGCAGATCAACGGCCGCTGGCTGATCGACGGCGCGCTGGTCAACCCGATCCCGGTCTCGGTGTGCCGCGCGCTCGGCGCCCGCATCGTCATCGCCGTCAATCTGAGCAACGACGTCTTCAGCAAAGGCGCCGTGATCCACGATCAGGAAGCCTATGCCGAGCCCGCTGCCCCGTCAGAGGGCGCCGAGCTTCTCGGCTCGAACGGACGGGCGGCTGTGCATTTGCTGCACCGGCAGATCTTCGGCCGAAGCGACGCGCCCGGCATGTCGGCCGTGATGATGGACGCCATCAACATCACCCAGGACCGCATCGCGCGCTCGCGGCTCGCCGGCGACCCGCCCGACATTCTCATCGCCCCCAAGACGGGCAGTATCGGCCTGTTCGATTTCCACCGCGCCCGCGAGGCGATCGAGCTCGGCGCGCGCGCGGCCGAGAAGCAGATCGATGAGATCAAGATCGCGGTGCGCGCGCTCGCCGCCTGAGCTGACGATTAGCCGGTGGCGATGTACTCGCGCATCGCCGCAGCTTCCATCTCCGCTTCGGCGATCCGCATCCTCACCACATCGCCGATCGAGACAAGCCCGGCGAGCCGGCCCCTCTCGACCACGGGCATGTGGCGGAACCGGTGCGCCGTCATCTCGGCCATCAGCCTATCGATGGTGTCGGCCTCGCGGCAGGTGAAGACGGTCTTGGTCATGCAGCTCGCGACCGGCTCCTTCAGCACACTCGATCCGGCGCGCCCGATCTCGCGCACGATGTCACGCTCGGACACGATGCCCGCGACCTTGCCATCCGCGCCGGTGATGACGACGCAGCCGATGCCATGCGACCCCAGCAGTTCGGCGATATCGAGGAGTGAGGTGTGGGGGCCAGAGGTCACCACCTCCCTGCCCTTCAGCTTCAGAATCGTGGCGACGTTCATGGTCGTTTCCTCCAGCCCGGGAGCTTCAGTCCCGTGACTGCGACATTCTGTCCCGGACCGGAAAGACGCGCAAGGGCCCTGGAAAGTTGCAGGCGAATTCCGGCCTCTAAGCGAGGCGGGGCTCGTCCTCGGCCGGCTTGCCCCGGTCGAAGGCGCCGAAGACGAACAAGCCGCAGAGAAAGCCGCCGATATGGGCCTCCCATGCGATGCTGCCTTGCTCGCCGGCGATCTTGATGGCGCTGAGGCCGAAATAGGCGTTGAGCGCCAACCAGAAGATGAGGAAGGCGACGATGCGCTTGTCGGTCAGGGTCTGGCGGAGGCTCATCAGCGGCGCGCCGATGAAATCGGGCGTCCGTTCCCCCGGGAGCCGCTGCGCCCCGAAGATGAATCTGAGCGCGCCGGCCATCTGGCCCGAGATCGCCGCCGAGGCCCCGACGACGGGCGCCATGTCGCCATAGTGGAAGAGAAGATGCGTGAGCGCCCCGGCGACGCCGCACAGGACCGAGAAGGCGAGAAACTTCATGTCGCCCATGCGGCGGGCCACGGCGCTGCCGAAGGCGAGCATCCACGCCAGATTCACCAGGACATGCACCCACCCCGCATGCACCGTCATGTAGGTCACGAAGGACGTGACGGCGGTGACATACCCTCCCGGAAGCTCGAGCGCCGCCCCGCTATAGCGCGCCGGAATGAACGCGAGCGTGAGCAGAAGCGTGAGATCGAGCTCGTCCGGCAACAGGCCTCTGACGATCTGCACGCCGATCAGAAGCAGGGCCACCCCTGCCACGCTGCGGGGGACATTGAGGATCGGTTCACGCGCGGCCATGGCCAAAAAGCCCTCTAAAAAACGTGCGCCACCACCCCTGGCAACCATAACGGCGCATAAGCCTCCTGCTCACGCGCCACTTCTCCAGCCCTGGCACACTCCCTGCTTAGTTGGTCCATGAGCATTGCAAGCTCAGCCTTTGTGCCAAAGCGGGATGTTTACCTTGGCTTGGCGGGAGGTTGGGCGGGCGTCTTCGTAAGGTGTAGCGTTGGTGTCGGGTGGGGGTTATGCAGCAAGCAACGAGTAGGCAGCTTTACGCGTATTGGGATCGCGTACGCAATGGCCGCGTTGCGCCGCGCCGCTTCGAGATCGAGCCGTCCGGGATCGCCGGCGTTCTGCCCGAGACCTTCATTGCCGAAGGCGGGGGCCGGCTCGGCTACCGGTTCCGGCTCGCCGGCACGAGGATTTGCGAGCAGTTCGGGCGCGAGCTCCGGGGCGCGGATCTGTTGAGCTTGTGGGACAAGGCCGATCGCGACGCCGTCTCTTCCCTGCTCCACACCGTGTTCAGCGATGCCGCTGTCGGCTATGGCCGCTTCCACGCCTATAGCTGCGCCAACCGGCAGGCGAGCTTCGAGTTCGTCCTGTTGCCGCTGATCCACACCGGCGAGATCGTCAATCGCATCCTTGGCGCCATCACCGCGATCGAACCGCCCTTCTGGCTCGGAGCCGAACCGCTGCTGCGCCAGGAGATCGTCGAGCTGAACTTGCATTGGCCCGATGGCGTCCCAGCGTTCATGGCGCAAGGCGGCGGTGAGGTCGTAAGCATCGGCGCCCGGCGCTTCCGCGTGCTCGAGGGAGGCCTCAGCGAGGCCGGGGAATAGCCGCATCGACAATAAGGCCGGCCAACCGCCGCCCCTTGGGCAATAAGGACGCCTACTGATAATTACCGTTTTGGGGCGACGGCTTAGACGTTCCTTAACCGAGACCCGCCTAGGTTGGACTGCGAAACTAGTTTTTCGATCAGGCCACGACGTATATCCCGGCCAACACAACCACTGCGGGCACCCGGCGGCAGGATGAGCATCCCCACTCTTGAGGAAGGAACGCTTGCGGACTCGCCCAGGGGACGCGCAGAGCGTCGCCTCGACCGCAGCATCAACCGGCCGAAGCTCGTGCCGGAACGCCGCAGGCATCGGCGCGTACCCGTAAGCGTCTTCGGCCGCTTCATGCGCGAAGACAAGCAGGAATACCCTTGCCAAGTCATCAATATGTCGGCGGGCGGCATGGCCATCATTGCGCCTGTGGCTTGCGCGATCGGCGAGCGCATTGTGGCCTATCTCGACAATCTCGGCCGCATCGAGGGCGTCGTGGCGCGCTCCTTCGACGGAGGCTTCGCGGTGCGCATCATGGCGAGCCTCTATAAGCGGGAGCGCATCGCCAATCTTTTGACTTGGCTCATCAACCAGGAGGCCCTGGGCCTCGGCGAGGAGCGCAAGCACGAGCGCGTCGTGCCGCGCATTAACGCCTCCAAGCTGATCATGCCGAACGGCGACGTGCATAACTGCCGGATCATCGACGTCTCGTTGAACGGCGCCTCGGTCGCCTGCGCCGTGAAGCCCCCGGTCGGCACCGCGCTCATTCTCGGCCGCATGCGGGGCCGCGTGGTGCGCCACCACGAGCAGGGCATGGCCATTCAGTTCGTCGAGCTCCAGGACCCCGACAGCCTCGCCCGCAGCTTCGGCTAGGCGCCCTTTCCCCTCGGCCTGCCCCTTTTCCCGGCCCAAGCGACCCGCCCTGCGGCGCCTTAGCGCCATGCAACGGCCGAGGAAACACGGTTTGTTCCAGGATTGGTTAAAATTTTAAACAATGCCGGAACATTCAGGTTTGAGTAGTTCTCACTAAAAAACCCCTACCAATACTACTTCAAACCGATCTCTTCTTTTATCGGGATCTCAAAATCTCTCTGAGATAGTGCACCCAACAATACGGGGGGTGCAATGAAACAGTTTGCCATAGGCTCTGCCTTCTTGATGTTTATCTCGTCCATGCCGGCCGATGCCACCAATGATCATGCGATCAGCCTGGAGGCGGCGCCTCAGGTGCAGAAGGTCGCCTTCATGACGTCCTTCGGCGATACCTTGCCGCCGATCGGCTATGTGACCTTTTGCCGGGAGCATCAGGTCGAGTGCCGTCCGGGTCGCCGCTTCGCCGACCGGATCCAGCTCACCGTCGCGAAATTCCATGAGATCGAGGAGGTGAACAGCGAAGTGAACGCGTCCGTCGCTCCGATCACCGATCTCGAGCTCTACGGCAAGCCGGAAGTCTGGGCCTATCCCAGCGCCAACAAGGGCGATTGCGAGGATTACGTGCTGCAAAAGCGCCGTACGCTCATCGAGCACGGTTACCCTGAGAGCACGCTTCTGATCACCGTCGTCCGCGACGAGAACAACGAAGGCCACGCGGTGCTGACGGTCCGCACCGATCAGGGCGACTACGTTCTCGACAACAAGCGCCGCGACGTCGTGCGCTGGACCGATACGCCCTATTCCTTCGTCAAGCGGCAGTCTGAGAAGAATCCGCTCGTGTGGATCTCGCTGTTGCCGCCGGACAGCGTGGCGCAAACCGCCACGTCAGCCTCTAACCGCCACTAGCAGGAGCTTTTCTACACCCCAGTCTCGTGAACTGGGATCCCTTTGAGACCCGGTGATCATCCCCCACCATCCCCGACCCCACCACGCGTTTCGCATGAGAATGGCAGGCCCGGCCGGCACGCGCAGCACCACCCCGCCCAACGAGGCGAGAATGGAATCCGGCTCGATGCCGAAGCGCATCGGCTGGCCCGAGACGAGCTGAACGAAGCTCGCC
>Ga0315278_10004971_pt1 | contig 12052 bp, 6 predicted proteins | sample YL17G06_0_MG_FD_203880 | JGI IMG/M metagenome (GOLD analysis project Ga0315278, IMG submission 203880) | Sediment microbial communities from Yellowstone Lake, YNP, Wyoming, USA - YL17G06_0 | ecosystem: Environmental > Aquatic > Freshwater > Lake > Sediment | place: USA: Wyoming | collected... | reverse complement strand
GACGAGGTTCACGGAATCAGCCCCGAAGGCATCCTGATCTAATTTGTCGGGGGATCGGAATCAACTGACCGTAGAGTCCGTGCCGCGAGAACCGTTCTGGTATGAATTCGACTGCGATGTCGACCCGGTCAGGGGGCAGGTTCGTCAGACGCATGCGCGCCTCGGGGAGGCAGGACAATGCCGGACATGATGTGCTTCGAATGGCACTTAGTGCGGTTCTACTGTGATTCAATGGTTCTGCCGAACTCGGAGAAATACATTGATATTGCAGAGGGCGCGAATAAGATGATCGCGAATTAGGATCATATCGTTCTAATCAAAGAAAAGAGGCGGCACGGTGAGTACTACGGCGATCAACGACTCCATTGCCTGGGCCAGGGTAGACCTGACCAGGCTGCCTCGCATCGTGAGTGCGGAAGTTCCCGGTCCAAAATCGAAGGAAATGCACGGTCGGGCCTCCGCGATCATGAAGGGCTATTCGAGTCAGGTCACCTTGTTTCCGGTGGTGTTTGAGAAAGGTCACGGCTGCACCTTGACCGACGTGGATGGGAACACCTATCTGGATTTTTCATCGGGCATTTATGTCACGACGCTGGGGCATTGCCATCCGAAGGTCACTGAGGCCGTCAGGAAGATGGCGGGACAGCTGATGAACTGTCACGACTTCACGACGCCGGTCAAGCTGGAGCTTCTCGAGAAGCTGGTGTCGATCCTGCCCGGAGACCTCTCCGGTGTGCAGCTCTATGACAGCGGCACGACGGCAGTTGAGGCGGCCTTGCGTGTCTGCCGCGCGGCTACCGGTAAGAGCGAGTTTCTCTCCTGCTTCGGGGACTTCCACGGGAAGAGCGGCCATGCCGTCAGCCTGGCCCGGATGAACCGGACCAGCGGATCCTCCCGCGCGCCCGGGTTCTACATGCTGCCGCGGCCTAATCCCTACCGGCCGCTATTCAAGAAGCCCGACGGGACGATAGACACGGATGCCTATATCGACTTTTTCGATGAGTTCATTGCGGAAGCGACGGTCGGACAGATCGCCGGGATTGTGCTCGAACCCATACAAGGATGGGCCGGATCGATCTTCCCGCCGGACGATTTCTTCCCCAAGCTCAGGAAGTGGTGTGACAGGAAGGGAATCCTGTTCGTGGCCGATGAGGTGTTGACTTGTATGGGGCGGACAGGGAAGTTCCTGGCCATGGAGCACTGGAATGTCGTCCCTGACATCGTGACGTTGGGCAAGGGTTTCGGCAACGGATTCCCGGTGACGGCCATGGTCGTGCGCAAGCCTTTTGCCGACTCGGTGGAAAAGATCAGCGCCTCGACGAGCTATGGCGGAAACCCGATGGCGTGCGCTGCGGCGCTTGCTTCCATCAAGGCGATTGAAGAGGAAGGGTTGCTCGAGAACGCGCGACGGTTGGAGGAGTACTTTACCGCCCGCCTTGCCGGGATCATCAGCAGCCACCCCATCGTCGGCGACGTGCGCTGCAAAGGCTGCCTGATGGGTGTCGAGCTTGTGAAGGACCGCAACACGAAGGAACCTTTCCCCGAGGCAGGCAAGCTCGTGTACCAGCTGGCGTTTCGCAAGGGGCTGGCGTGGATACCGGCGGGGCACATCCTGCGGATGAGCCCGCCGATCGTCATGGATGTCGATGTCGCGGCCAAATGCATGGACATTATCGAAGAGGCAATCGGGGAGACCGAAAAAGAGTTCGGTTACTGCTGATTTGCCTGCCACGCTCGCTTTGCGTGGAGCCGGCTCCCTGGAGGGGGGATGAAGACGATTCGCTTCGGCATCATCGGATGCGGCCTGATGGGAAAGGAAATGGCGAGCGCCGCGGCCAGGTGGCATCACCTCACGGATCACGTGACTCGACCTGAGATCGTGGCGATATGCGACCGGCGTTTCGTCACCGCCGACAGCGAAGAGGCACGCTGGTTCACCGAGAACATCGCCACCCTCCGCCAGGTTTCGACCGACTACCGGGAACTGCTTGCGAATCCGGATGTCGAGGCGGTCTACTGTGCGGTCCCCCATCACCTGCACCGGGAGATTTACGTTTCGGTGCTCGATGCCGGCAAACACCTTCTGGGCGAGAAGCCCTTCGGCATAGACCGCTCGGCTAACGAGGCGATCCTGGATGCTTGCCGCCGTCATCCGGGTTGTTTGGTGCGCTGCTCGTCGGAGTTTCCCTTCTTTCCCGCGGTTCAGCGCATCGGTGCGATGATCGAGGAGGGAGCGTTCGGTCGGATCATTGAGGTCAACGCGGGTTTCCTCCATTCCAGCGACCTGGATCCGGAGAAACCGGTCAACTGGAAGCGCATGATCGAGTTCAACGGGGAATACGGGTGCATGGGTGATCTCGGAATGCATGTGTGTCACGTTCCCTTTCGCGCCGGGTGGCAGCCGAGGGACGTCCGCGCCGTTTTATCCAACATCGTGAGTGAGCGCCCGGACGGCAAGGGGGGCAGAGCGCCCTGTCTTACCTGGGACAACGCGACGCTGCTATGCCGCACAGAGGACCGCGGCAGCGGAAGCGAGTTCCCATGGATCCTGAAAATGCAGCGCATCGCCCCGGGGGAGAAGAACACCTGGTACCTGGAGATACTCGGCACAAGGGCCTGCGCCCGCTTTTCCACGAAGAACCCGAAACTTCTACAGGTTTTGGAATACCGGATGAACCAGCAGGAATGGCGCCATATCGAAATGGGGTATGAGCCGGCCTTCAGATCGATCACGGGGGGGATTTTCGAGTTCGGTTTCCCGGATGCCATCCTGCAGATGTTCGCCGCGTTTCTCCACGAGCTGGAGCACGGGCTTCCGCTCAAGAGATTCGCTGGGTGTGTTAGGCCGGAGGAAACGGCGCTCAGCCACCAGGTTTTCACATCCGCATTGAAATCCCACCAGGAGGGCAGGACGGTGGGCCTTGACTAATTCATGCAGCAAGTCCACAAGGAGCGATTGATGGCAAACATTCGCCTCGAACGGCTTTTCAACGGCGACAAGCGGTGCGTGATCATCGCCATGGACCATTGTCTATTCGATGGTCCGATCCCGGGGATGGAAGACCTGCCGGAAACGGCCCGGAAGGTCGCGCCCTGCGTCGACGGCATCCTGCTGTCACCAGGGATGCTCCCGCACTGTGCTCACGCCCTGAACTACAAGGGCGCACCGATGGCGGTAGTGCGGTTGAACTGGAGCACAACGTATTGCTTCAAATGGAACTACCGGGAGGCCTGCACCGTCCCGGCGTTTCGGCCGGCCGAGGCCCTGCGCCTGGGTGCCGACATCGCGCTGATCTCCCTGACGCTGCAGACCGGAAGCGAGGCTACCGACGCCCAAAACGTCGAGGTCTTCCGGCGGATGTGCGCGGAGTCCAAAGATCTGGGGCTGCCCGTCATTGGGGAGTACTTCCCAGCTGAGGCGGAGAAGCTGACGCCCGAGCAGCTGCATGCGAGCGTGTATGCCGGCGCACGAATCATCAGCGAGCTGGGGGCTGACCTCATCAAGACCTTTTACACGGAGCACTTTAAGACGGTGACGCACAGCTGTCCGGTGCCGGTGTTGGGACTCGGCGCGACAAGACTGCCCACCCAGATTCAAGCGCTGCAGTTGGCCGCACGTGAGGTTGAAGACGGAGCGGGGGGCGTGGTTTTCGGGCGCAACGCGATCCAGGTGCCTGATCCGATTGCATTTCAAACAGCCTTGTGCGAAGTGGTCAAACGGGGGGTTTCTCCTGCAGATGCGGCGCGTGCACACGGCTTAAAGGACTGATACCCCGCATTCGCTTTCCAGCCGCGTGGTCTCTCTCGCGGCAGGTGCATGCGGGACTGAGCAGCGAGTCCGATGGTCCCTGCGTTGGAGGAGGAACGCAGTCATTCACGCCGGGGGGATCTTCGATGAATACCGGATCGAAAGGATACCTGGGACTGGACGTCGGCGGGACCGGCGCAAAGGCGGGTGTATTCGATCGCGACGGCAGATTGCTGGGCTTCGGCCATCGGACCTATGAGCCTGTTGTGACGGTCGAAGGCCAGGCGGAAATCGATATCGAGACGATCTATGCTGCGGCGCGAGATTCGGCGCGGGAGGCTATTCAGGCCAGCGGCGTGCGGATCGCCGCCCTGGCGGTGTCGTCGCAGGGGCAGACTTTCGTTTCGCTGGACGGCGCGAACCGGCCTCTTCATCGGGCAATCCTGTGGTACGACAGCCGGGCCCGCGAGGAAGCAGAAGAGCTGCAGGCGCGAGTGATCGAGGCCGGTCACGGCGAACCGGTCCCCGGCATCGAGATAATCTCCTCCGCGCCGAAGATTATCTGGCTGCGCAAGCGCCACCCGGAAGCAATGGCGCCGGCGACCCGCTACCTGCTCCTGCCGGAGTACTTCAGCTATCGACTCACTGGCGAATCAGTAACCGACCCGAGCACGGCCTGCAGCACGGGACTTTACGTCGAGGACCCTCCCGGCTACAGTTCGGCCGCCCTGGCCGCGGCCGAAATCGAACTTTCGCAGGTCGCTAACGTGCTGGACCCTGGCACGCCGATCGGGAGGATCAAACCCGCCATGGCGGAGGAGTGGGGGCTGCCGGTGGACTCGCTCCTGGTGACCGGAACCAATGACCAGTATGCGGGAGCTTTGGGAGCTGGAAACTACCGAACCGGGATCGTCACCGCGACTGTCGGGACCTGTCTTGCCCTGGTGACCCTGACCCGCGCCAAGCCCGGCAATCTTGCGCCCGGCCTCTTTCCCGGGAGGTTTCCGATTCCGCCATATTGGTTTCTCCTGGCGTTTGCTAAAACCGCGGGCTTGGTACTCGACTGGTTTCGCCGCGAACTCAGTCCGGGCTTGAAGCTTGAGGATCTGGAATCTCAAGCTGCCCAGAGCCCTCCCGGGAGCCGTGGCGTCACGGTCCTGCCTCATTTTGACGGGGTGACCTCTCCCGTCCCCAATCCGAATGCCCGTGGTGCCTTCTGCAACCTGACGCTGCAGCACACGCGCGGCGACATGTACCGGGCCATCCTCGAGTCGCTTGCCTTCAGCCTCCGCGACAACCTGGAACTCCTTGTCGCGAACGGCTTCCCCGTGGATATCATCCGCTCGATCGGCGGCGGAGCCCGGAGCGCCTTGTGGTTGCAGATAAACGCGGACGTCACGGGCATGCCGGTGGAGAGACCCTCCGTTACGGAAGCCGCCGTCCTCGGCGCCGCTATGCTTGCGGCCTATGGGAATGGCGATTTTTCGAGTCTCGAAGGGTGCAGCAGCAGCTTCTACAGGATCGAGCGCGTCTTCATCCCCAATCCGGATCGCCGCGAGGGTTACCAAAGCGCCTATCAACGATATCAAACCATCTTGAACGCACTTTGCTGAAGGCAGATCGGCAGCCGCCGTTGAGACACCGTGGATCGAGGTAACACAGTTAGCACGGTGTCCCTCGTGCTCCGCGAAAACTCCGTCCCAACTGACTTCGTTGGATTTTTGGGATTCTGGACTCCATGCTTCCGGCATGAAGATTATGCTTATGATCATGGTCGTACAGTCTCTCAATCTGGTCATCTTCGCATGGTTCAATCGGGTGGCAGGGCTGGGGATCCTCGTGCTCAGACAGCAACTCACCGTGTACAAGCGCAAGTCGAAGAAACCGATACTGAGAAACAGGGATCGGCTGTTCTGGTCGTTGCTGTCAAGGATCTGGAGGGACTGGACATGCGAGCTGATCCTCGTGAGGCCAGAGACCGTGATCCGATGGAGGGAGAGGAAGTTTCGGGATTTCTGGTGGAGGAAGTCCCAAGGCAGGTCGGGCAGACCGGCAGTTGCGAATGAACACATCGACTTCATCCGGCGGATATCCTCTGATCATCCGGAACCAGAGGCTTCCCTGGGGCTATTGTCGTCTGTTCGAGCCCGCGCGAGATCGAAACAAGGGGAGGGCCACTACTGTGAGTGCCTGGATCCATAGGATTCGAAAGCCGTACCGGGTTTTCGCGGACCACGACTGATTGTCTTGAGCATGACTGCCCACCAAGCAGGTCAGGTCTGTTAGACCTGACCCTTGATCGAACCGCAGGGTCCGGTCTAACGGTCCGGTCTAACAGACCGGACCTACTTTCGTCCCCATGCTGTCAGAATTGCCGATACCTATTCCATTGTGCTCAGAACCGATCTCGCGCCCAGAAGATCGGGACTGAATTGCAGTGCTTCAGTCAGCTCCTGTTTTGCTCTCCCTTTGTCCCCGAGTCCGAGGTAACCAAGGCCCGAGATGTAATGCGCCGTCGCCAGGCGGGTGCGTGAAGACTGGGGCGGTCTGGCCGGTCCGGAGGAGATAGTGGCAGAGGGTTCCTGCTGGAGAGCCTTTTCTCCGGAAGCCACCAGGTCCTGAAAAAGCACCTTGGCTTGCTCTGTCTGGCCAAGTTTCTGGAGGCACAGCGCCCGGTAATAGGACTGAACACTGCCGGAAAGAGGGTCGAATTCGGGATGACGGGACGCTCCTGGCCGGGCAGGCTGTGCCCCCGCTTTCCAGGACTCCAGGGCCTTTTGCTGGTCGCCCATCGCGTCGACGGCGACCCCGATCCAGTAGGTGAACTCCGAAGCTCGGCGATCGCCGCCGGGATCAAATCCGAGCGAACGCGCGCTGGGCAGGTTCGACGGTATCGCGCGGGCGGCCTGGAAGTCGGCAAGCGCCTCCTGGTACTGCTTGGCCGCCAGGCGCTGCTGTCCGCGAAGCATGTGAGCGTTGGTCCACTGGTCAGCCACGTCCAGGTTGGCGCCCTCCACGATCGCAAAGCGCCGCGTCGTCATCATGCCGATGGCTTCGTCGTATCTGCCGGCGGCCACCTTGAGCGCGATGAAGCGATTCTGCGAGTCATCCCGCTGCGCGACAACTTGCTGGTTTTTCTCGAACAGAGGCAGGCGTTTCTCTATGGGAATGCCGGCCTGCTCCCAGAGCATATCCAGTTCGGTGAAGTGCAGCGGGTACTTGCGATCAAGGGACACGGCCTTTTCCAGTTCCGCGATCGAACGGTCCAGGTCGGTGCCGGATGGCTGGTGCATATAGGCGGTTGCCAGGTTGCGGTGCACGACCGCGAAGGACGGGTCGAGAGCGGCCGAGGCTTTCCACAGCCTGGTGGCCTCCTCCGGCTGCCAGTCGTAGAGCAGGATCCCGAGGTAGTAAGGCGCGCGCGCGTCGCCGGGGTTTGCCGCTATCGCCTGACGAAGAACCTCGATTGCCTCGTTCTGGAACGGGAACACGTAATCCGGCGGCATGGCCGCCGCCAGCCTATAGTACTCTGACGCTTCCGGCCCGTTTGCCAGCTTCCCGGCGAAATAGCCCAGGTAGTAATAGACCAGCGGATGCACGCGGGACTTGTCAGGGGCGGCGCCGGTCATCTGCAGAAGCACATCCCTGCCGTCCTGCCAAAGCCCTGCGTTCAGGTATTCGGCGGCCGTCTCCTGAGCGGTTGTGGGATGGCCATTCATCGTGGAGGCCAGTTTCTTCGCCGCCGCCGGGTCCTTCGCGATGAGCCAGCGTTCCGCCATAGTGCGCACGTCGAGCGGGTCGGTGTCCTGCGCGGCTTTGGCCAGCACCTGCAGCGCATCCTCCGGGCGGCCCAGGTGCCGCAACAAAGCCGCCTTCAGGTTGTATGCTCTGATGTTCAGAGCATTGGCCTGGAGGGAGCGGTCTATCAGGTCCAGGGCGCGGGCGAGATCTCCGCGTCGCGTGGCGATCTCAGCAAGTTCGAAGTAGCCGGCAGCTCTCCACGCGAAACTCCAGGTCGATTTGTAGAGGGCGGCGAACGCTTCGTCGTCCTTCTGTTGCGCCTTCAGCGCGAGCCCCAGATAGTAGATCGCCTCCCCGTCCTTCGGGCTGGTGTAGTTGTCGGTAAGCCGCTCGATCGCCTTGCGCAAGTGCTTCTCGGCCTCTTCGTATCGCGCCTTCTTGCAGGCGGTGATCCCAAGCACTGTGTTCACGCGGGCGTCGCCCGGATCGCGGTGCAGCGCCTCTTCCCAATAAGGCTTCGGATCCACTCTCGGGCTGTGGAACTGTTGTGCGCGGAGACCGGTCAGGTAGAGGTCTTCGTTTGTCTTGACCTCCTGTGGCGCGGGCGGGGGTGTCACACCGCGGGGAACCGGCGCCGCCGGCAGGCGGATCGGCGAGTAGGAGACCAGCACCTTATTGCCATCTGAAATCGACGCGACGAGATCGTGCTCTTCGATGCCGGCCGGAATCGATATCTGCTTCACAAACGGCTTGCCCGGGTTGATGGCCACCGTTTCCTGGTGGAGAACTTTCTGCCCCGCTCGGAGCGTCACTCTGGCTCCGTTGTGGGCAGACGTTGTGTAGAAACCAACCTTGGCCGAACCCTGGCTTACCTCGAGGTTCACCGCCGCGTCCAGGTTGGCTTTCTTCACGCCGCCGATGTCCCGGAAAGGGTACCAGTTCATCGAGAACGACCGCACCTCGTAAGGTTGCAGCCAGCTGTAGTCGGGCTGGTTGTCCGAGTAGGCTCCGACCATGAGCTCGAGATACGGACCATCATCGTCGGTCAGGATGTGCGACCACCTGTCACCGGCCGGACTGTTTCCCCATGTGAAGAACTTCTGCCCGGGGACGATCTCGTGGTCGGCGATGCTCATCGTCCCAGCCTCCTTCCCGTGGTCGTAGCCGGCGAAGAAATCCTCCGCCACGTTCCAGCCGAAAACCGAAACTGCGGCGATGTGGTTCTTCCACCAGCTGATGTCGACGGCTTTGCGGGCATCGGATGGACTGGGCATCTCGTCAGCGATCGGCCACTTCGTGAATGTCAGCTTGGCGTGGCCGGTCCCGTACTGCGTGCTGGGCGGGAAGATGACCTGGTAATTGTCGTTGGTGTGAACCGCCACGTTGGCAAAGCAGAGCATGGTGTTCGGGACCGGCGCGCGATTCAGAATCCGCACCGACGCTTCCAGATATGCCTTGCCCGGTCTGAGCGTGTAACCGACCGCCCACCGCATGCGGTGGCGGATTTCGAGTTCGCCGACCCAGACGGTCTTGCTGCCGTCGGGATTTTCCTCCACGCTGTGCTGCACGGGGATGAACGTGCTGGCGCGGTGATGGTGCGGTATGTTCCACTCCACGCCGCCCGAAATCCAGGCCCCGATCAGGCCGATCAGCGCCGGCTTGATCACGTGCTGCCGGTAGAAGAAGTTGTAGTTGTTGGTCTTGTCCAGCCCCTCGAAGATGCGGCCGCCGATCTCGGGCAGGACGCCGATCCGGATGTATTCATTCTCGAGGTATACCATCGTGTAGGTCTTATCTACCTTCTTACCGGTGAGCCGGTCGTAGAACGGGTAGGGGTAGATCGGTCCCTGCGCTCCCTGGGAGCTCCGCCCGAAAAAGAACATCGGATTCGGTTCGGGTTCCCCTGCCAGGTAGGTCGGGATTACGGTCTTCTCTTCCCGGACCCTCACTGACGAGCTGTCTGCGGCCGAGACAGGAAGTGATAGCGAGAGAAGCAGCGTCCCGAGGAGATAAGAACAGCGAAGAAAAGTTCGTTTCTCATTCATGACGTGTGGTCGTCTCTTCCTCCCTCCAGATTCTCCGGGCGGTCAAAATGCATCGCTGAGGCGGCTGGAGGGTGTGCCCGCCTCGCTGGCCCGCGGTCTCCGGTTGAATGGCGGCGCCTTGCCCGAGTGCACGGCAAGCAGACGCTTGTGGACGGCCTTTAGCGCCTTCACCATCTCGGGGTATGGCCGGTCGGTCACGTCCAGAAAGCCGATGCTGTAATTCTCCGTTGTCGAGATAACGGGTTGGTCCACACCCGTAAACCAGGAGGCGCCGACAAATGCGGGGAAGGCGGCCGCCTGCTCGATGTAGTATCGGTATGCTATCCCGCGCTCCGCCTGGCTGGCTGTCTGGACCAGGCTTCCACCCAGTCCGTTTTCCGGTACGCCGAACTGCAACTCGCCGAACAAGATCGGGCGGTCGAGAAGCTTGTATGCTCTCTCCATGTGCTCGACGGGCGAGTACTCGTACGGATTGAAGCTGATCACGTCAAAGTAGCGCCCCATTTTGATGAGATAGTCCGGAGGCTGTCCTCCGAACCTCATTCCCAAATTCAGATGGTTGGGGTCATTCCTGCGAAGCGCCTCGCCGACGATCTGCAGGTACTTTTCAAAGGCATTGCGGACAAACTCCTGCCGTCGTTCACCGGTATCGCCTACGGCCAGGAACGCCTTCAGTTCGAGCTGTGTGGCGGTCGCCGGGCCGGCCAGAATCATGTCGACCAGCTCGGATTCCCGCCCCGGCCACGGCGGCTCATTGCCGACAAAGTGCCCCACGACGTAAGGATCGTTCTTGCGCGGGGCACATTGTGCGGCGGCCGCTTCGTCAACCGCGCGGGCATACTGCTCCGAGTACACATCGGGCAATCCCAGGAACGTCGTGTCCGTGTCGACGGGCGTGCGCAGGTAACTCAGATACGGTTTCCTGGGCCTCCACGCCGGGTCCCCGACGCCAAAGGCAATGAACTCGAGACCTGGACCGGTTGTCAGCCCCCATGCTTCCATGCGCCGGATTTCCATGTCGGCGGCCTTCGCGCGCCAATCGGCGCCGTACCGCCGCAGCAGGTTCCAGGCATGAAACAGCGCAGTGTTCGAAGAGCTCAACCCGGGTATCGAGAAGCGTCCCAGCAGATCTGCAGGCGGCAGTGCAGCAAAGTACGCCTTTCGGTTTTCGGTTGGGGAAGGGAAGCCCAGGCTCAGCCCGAACACGTTCGTGGAGAGGAAAAGGTGTCCGTCCGGATCCACGAACCACCACTTGCCGGCGATCTTCTCCGTGCGGAAGTAGCCGGTCGCCCTGGCCTTGGTCTTGAGGTAGCCACCGTACGGGCAGTAATTGAAATCGCCCGGCTTGAGCGTCTTCTCTTCCTCCGCCCACTCCTTTTTGAGTTGCTCCAGGCTCCTGATCTTTGCCGGCCAGTCCGCGTGGACCCACTGCCCGAACTCGTCCACCACGGGCAGCTTCTCCAGAATGTCGGAGCCCGGGTCTTCCCGGGCCAGTCGCACGGACCGGATCTCCAGCACCGGCTTGCGGAGCGGGTACTCCATGGTGACCCCCAGCGCCTCCACGGCGTTGATCGATCCGAATGGCCCCCACACGGACATCCAAAACGAATTCGTGCCCCGGTTGTTGACCGCTGCCATTTGGTTCCCGTAGTCTCTCCGCTGGAAGTACTTCAACGGGACGGCGGCGCGAACCCATACGCCTTGCCCATACGGCTGCATCACAACGCGCCGCGGACCACCTCTGTCATAGACGAACAGGTAGAACCGCTGCGGTGACGAATGCCGGAACTCCAATACCAGGTATTCAAAGGCGGACCAGTCAGACGGCAGTTCCGGATTCAGATCCTTCAACGTCCACTTGTGCTCGGACCGGGCGCCCTCAAAAACCACTCGCCGGATCTGCCCTCTGGCGGCGTCAACCGTAGACAGAAAAATGATCGCCGATGCGATGGAGAACCCGAACAGCACTCCAGTGAACCGGCGCTTTCGCTGAGTAAATACAGTGCTGGTTTTCACAGGCCCTCCGGCCGCCAGCCGCGGCGCGACGCGCGGCCTGCCAGTGCATCGCGCTCACCCAGCGTCCGTCGCCGGTGAGCTTAACAGCGGTTTATAAGCATTTCTATTCGGGGGCGCAAGGGGAAAGGGGGGATAGCGCAAGGCACGGGGGAGGAGACTCGTGGCAGGCAGCGCATTGCGGGACTGGGAACGGTTGTTCGTTCCAAATATCTCGTCCGTATTGAAAACACGGTGGTTTTGGGTTTCTTGCGACAGAACTCGAGATGTCGGATGAGTCGTGCTCCGCGAAACTCCGTCTCAACTGATTTCGTTGGATTTCAGGGTTTCTGGGCTCCATGCTTCCGGCATGAAGATCGTGCTTATGATCATGGTCGCACAGTCTCTCAATCTGGTCGCGTGAGGTGAAGAAACTCGGCCGACCCGCTGCTACGCCACACATGGTCGATTTGAACCGGGAAACGGTAGGAGTCTCGGCCGAAATCGAGGGAGTGGAAACTCGGGC
>Ga0315278_10004970_pt1 | contig 12052 bp, 10 predicted proteins | sample YL17G06_0_MG_FD_203880 | JGI IMG/M metagenome (GOLD analysis project Ga0315278, IMG submission 203880) | Sediment microbial communities from Yellowstone Lake, YNP, Wyoming, USA - YL17G06_0 | ecosystem: Environmental > Aquatic > Freshwater > Lake > Sediment | place: USA: Wyoming | collected... | reverse complement strand
GATATTCTGTCATTTCTCTGCCATTATGGAGACAACGGCCGTTTCATCAAACCGGCGCTGCAGAACTTCCGGAATCACGATTTGCTATCGTTTTTCAACGAACGGAAAGTGGCTTTCGTCACTGAATCTGGAGGTAAGGTTTTTCCGGCCTCGCGTTGGGCAGGTACGATCCTGGATGTCCTGGTCAGGGAATGTTCGGCTCGCAATGTGGAGATCAGATGCTCGAACCCGGTTCTGGACATATCCATTGTTACGGGAGGATTTTTAGTAAAAACGGAGCATGAAACCTTAAGGACCAAACAGCTGATGATCGCCACCGGCGGGATTACCTATCCGCAGACCGGGTCGACAGGAGACGGGTTGGGTTTCGCCAAAAGCCTGGGACATCGAGTCACGGAGGTGGGGCCGGCGCTCACCGCCGCAACCATCAAGGACCATCCCTTCTCCTCCCTTTCCGGAATCTCCTTTTCCGATGTGACCATCTCTCTCATCCGCGCCAATCGCAAGGTACGGCAGCATAGCGGCGATCTGCTCTTCACCCATGGCGGATTGTCCGGGCCGGGGATACTCGATTTTTCCCGCTATATCCGGGAGGGGGATACCCTGCGCATCTCATTCTTATCGGGGGTTGAACTTCAGCAGGCACAAGCAATCCTGCTGGCCCGGATCAACGCGCCCGGAAACCGTCAGGTCAGGAAAATCCTGGTTGCATTCGATCTGCCTGACCGCTTCGTCAGAAAACTCCTTGACCTGGCCGGAATCAGGCATGATCAGACCGGAGCCCACCTCTCCAGGGAAGCGCGCTCCGTTCTCTGTGATCTCCTGACCGGATTTCCTTTTGTTGTCAAACGCCTCGGCGGGATTGCCGAGGCGATGGTGACCCGCGGCGGGGTAGATCTGGCTGAGATCAATCCGAAAACAATGGAATCCCGAATTGTTCCCGGTCTCTTTTTCAGCGGCGAAGTTTTGGACATCGATGGCGACACGGGAGGTTATAATCTCCAAGCCGCTTTCTCAACCGCTGCCCTGGCCGCAAAGCGAATTGGCAGGATGAAGGTCCAGTCTTGAAAGACAAATTCCCGCCAATAAATACTGTTTCGTGCTGTTCAGAGATACTTGCACAAAATTTCGATCAAGGCTTTTCTGGTGAATGGTTTGGCAATGCTGTCGGTAAACCCGTACACTTGCGGCCTCGAAACGATATCATCTGCCGCGTAACCGCTGGCTACGAACACCGGTATGTACGGGTTTCTTTTCCTTATTTCTACGATGGTTTCCTTGCCGCCCATGCCGCCGCGGATGGTCAGGTCGAGGATTACAGCTGAAAAAGGGATTTTATTTTTCGCATTTTCGTCAAAAATCCGCAGGGCTTCGTCACCGTCAGCCGCCAATACCGTATCATAGCCGTGATATTGCAGCATGGCGCTGATTGTCTCACGCATCACCTGCTCGTCATCCATGATCAGAATGCGGCCCGCGCTTTGCTGAGGTTCAGCAGCCTTGGCGCCGGGTTTTGCGATGTCCAACGCAGCGGCCGGCAGAAAAATACGAAATGTACTGCCTACCCCGAGTTCCGATTCAACCACGATACAACCGCCATGCTGCTTGACGATCGAGTAGCTGGTGGCCAGGCCCAGCCCGCTGCCTTTCTGCTTGGTTGTGAAAAAAGGGTCGAATATCCTGCCAAGAATCTCACTGGGAATACCTACACCCTTGTCGCGGATGGATAGCCTGACATAGCGGCCGGCCGGCAGACCAGGTACTTCTCCCTCCCCGATCGTGGCATTGTCCGCTGAAAGATTGATCGAACCACCCATGGGCATGGCCTGCTGGGCATTGATGAGGATGTTGTGGATCACCTGTCCCATCTGGTTCGCATCGTAAGCACAAGCCCAGAGCCCATCCGCAATATCCAGCCCACACAATAGACTGGAACCGCTGGAAGCGAATGCCGCCGTCTCCCGTAAGAAGCCGTCCAGGGAAGAGATTGTGCGCACCGGCATACCTCCTTTGGCGAAAGTCAGGAGTTGCTGGGTGAGGTTCCTGGCGCGGTTCATGGTCTTGATGGTTGCATCGAGATGGCCGTTCACTTCAGGGTTTTGAGATGCCGTCCGCGCCATTTCCATGTAGCCGTAAATTCCCCCGAGCAGGTTGTTGAAGTCATGGGCGATGCCGCCGGCCAGTATGGCCAGGGATGCGAGTTTTTCGGATTTCACTATCTCCTCTTCCGCGCGCTTTTCCCGGGTAATGTCGCGCAGGTGCTCCACGATCCCCTTCAGATTGCCTTCGTGGTCGAAAATGGGATAGGCGCGAACATCCAGCCAAACGCCCAGCGATTCAACGAACTTTTCCAGCCTGGCCGGTTTTTTCGTAAGGTAGGTTTCTGATGTCGCGCATTGGTCGCACGGTTCAGCCTGACCGATCATTTGGTAACATTTTTTTCCTTTTATACTTTCGGGACCGATGTTGAGAAAGCGGTACCCCGCCTCGTTGTAGCGGATTAAGCCGTGCCGGGTGTCCTGTATGCCCAGGATATCGGGAACAGCATTGAAAACGCTCGCAAAAAGCGCCTGTGATTCTTCGCTGGCATCTCGCGCCGCTTTCCTTTCGCTGACATCGGAAAAAAAGCCGACAATGCACGCCTTTTGGTCAAAATTGAGCCGCACCGAACTTATATCGGCCCAGAAGACACTGCCGTCCTTGCGCAGGCAGGGAATGGAAACTGCGATCGGGATCTCGCCGCAGCTCAAGGCAGCAAAGTCATTCAACACACCTGGCAGGTTTTCAGCGGGATGGATGGCGCGGATGGTCAAGTTGAGCAGTTCTTCCGCAGCGTAGCCGAGCATTTTGCAGATGCTCGCGTTCACATATCTGATTTTTTTGGATTCTGTTTCGGCGATCATAACGCCTTCAATGGCGCCGGCCAGGACATCGAGGGTCAATTCGCATGGCGAGAGACAGATATCTCGCGCAGCGGCCTCGCCGATTTCAGAAGTTTTATTTTGACCGGTCTTTATGTTTTTTTTAATGACCGGTTTCTTTGCCTGTTGCAAACGGCCTTTCAACTCTCTCTTTGCCTTTCTAGTTGCCATGCATTTACCCCCAGACAATGCCTTGAAAAACTTTGTCCGTGTTACGGCATCCTTGTGACACCAGTCTCTCTGTCCATCCTTATATTTGAATATCGCAGGTTCCTATAACAATGTCAAGTACAGGACCGCCGGATTCTGAACTCCAGGCCATATTGACTTTTACCGATGCTTGCCCCAAAATAAAAAACCTGAAGGAGTTGAAATGATACAAAGGCACAAGGCACGGCCAGACCAGGCTCGGTTTTTCCGTCGCTTCCTGGCGTTCATGCTCGACAATTTGATTATTATGATCATTGCACTCATCGTTTTCTTTTCCTTTTCGGAGATCGCGGCTGCGCGCCGGGGCGAAAGGGGCGAGTTTTCCCGGATGTGGAGTGCCATAAAAAATGGCGAATCAGTGGTAATCGGAATAAATAAAACACACCCCCCGGCAGAAGCGGAGACCGAACTCGGTCAAGATAAAAAAACATTTTATATCGGCGGCGAAAAGTTCAACCTCATCTCTGAATTCCTTATCGGATACCTTTATTACATCCTGTTTTTCCGTTTCGGCGGCCGCACCATCGGCAAGCGGCTGCTGCGCCTGCGGGTGGTCGACCTGGAGGGGCGGCCGCGCCTGGGCTGGTACCAATCGCTGGAACGTACGCACGGCTACGCGGCCTCCGCTTTGCTGGCCTTTATGGGATTTTTACAGGTGCTTTGGGACCACAACGGTCTGGCCATGCACGACAAGCTGGCCGGAACAACGGTCATCCGCCACAAAAAGGAATCTAAAGGCCGACTTTAAGAATATACTTGTTTTTAGGCAGCCGGCACAGGCCAACTCGAGCTGCCATCTATAACTTCCTTTAAAAACAATCTCAAACAATAAAAATAAAATTAATTCGAACAATTCGAACTGATCCTGCGTATAACCTATTACTTCGAATCTTTCGAAGTGCAAAGAGGTAATATGAAAGAACTGACCAGAAAGGAAGAGCAAGTCCTGCTGGCCGTCCATCGCCTGCAGGACGAAGCCTACCTGATCACCATCCGTGAGCAGATATATCAATATACCGGCACCCATTATTCGGTGGGGACGATTTATGCGCCTTTGAACCGCTTGAACATCAACGGTTACATCGAATCCTGCACCAATAGAAATCCCGGTTTTTCCAGCAAGAAACCGATCCGCTTTTACCGTTTGACCAAAAAAGGCCACGTTGCCCTGGTGGAACTGCAGAGAGCCTACAGCCGGCTCTGGACGGAATTTGTGACACCGGCAGAGGAAAAAATATGAAACAAGAAAAGAACACCAAACCGCCTTTCAAGTTTCTAAGCCGCTTGCTGACCATCGATGAGATCGACGATGTCGACGGTTGTTTCGAAGAGATGTACGCGCAAATGGCCGCAGAAAAAGGTTCCGGTTATGCCAAACGCTGGGTCTTTTGGCAGGCCCTGAAATCGCTGCCCGGATTCCTCAGCCACCTGATCTACTGGAAACTGTTGATGCTGAAAAACGCTCTGGGGATCACCCTGCGCAACATGATGAAGAATAAGGGCTTTTTCCTGATCAAGGTCTTCGGACTGGCAACCGGCGTGGCCTGCAGCATGGTGGTCATCCTCTATGTGGCCAACGAGCTGACCTATGATACCTACCATCCCGGCCATGAGCGTATCTACCGCATCGCCAACCGCCGCGTCACCCCCATGGGCGATTTTTCCACTGCTTCTGCACCCGCTCCCCTGGCCGCCGCCATCAGGGGGCAGCTGAGCCAGGCCGAGAACATCGCCAGGGTTATTCCCCCTTTGGAAAATTCCAGGCATGTCCTGGTGACCCGGGGCGAGAACCGTTTTTTCGAAAAGCGGGTCTGGTTTGTCGATCCCGAGATATTCAAGATCCTGCGCATCCCTTTCCTGGAAGGCAGCGCCAGGACGTCCCTGGCGCGGCCGAAAACGGTGGTCATCAGCGAGAGCACAGCCCGGAAATATTTCGGCTCCGCCCCGCCGCTGGGCCGGAACCTGAGCATCGAGATCGATTATGATATTGGCGCGGCCGTCACCGAGGACTTCGAGGTAACCGGGGTCGTTTGCGACGCCCCGGCCAACACCCACCTGAAGTACGATATGCTGATCTCCATGGCCACACTGCTGATTTACGTGCCCGCACTCGACCAGAATTGGATTGAATTTCACCCCAAGTATACGTATGTGAAACTTGTTCGCGAAGCTGATTTTGCGGCTTTTACCAAGCAATTGCAGCCTTTTTCGGCCCAGGTACTATCGGCTTTTGAAAAGCGGGTCCAAGTCAAGATGCGTCTGTACGAATTTTTTCTCCAGCCCCTGGCTTCGCTGCACATGAACTCCAATCTTCCCGATGAGATCGAACCGCCCGGCAATATGTATTATGTCTATATCTATTCCTTCGCGGCCCTGCTGATCCTGCTGATCGGGGCCATCAACTTCGTCAACCTCTCAGCCACCCTTTCCTCGATCCGCTCCCGCGAAGTCGGCATCCGTAAAACCCTGGGCGGCAGCCGCTGGGACCTTGTTTTTCAATTCCTCGGCGAATCATTGATCATTACATTCTTAGCCTTCACGGTGGCGTTCGCTTTTTTATCCATGCTATTGAGCTATTTCAACCGCATGGCTGGCACGGCCATCGTTTTCCAGGCCCTCGGCCAACCCCTGGTCCTGGGTTCACTTCTGGCCCTTTTTCTGGTCGTCGGGTTCAGCGCCGGCCTGTACCCGGCCCTGGTCCTTTCCCGTTTCAAACCGGTCAACGTCCTTAAAAACCAGACCCTGCCGGGAAAACAGGGCAATGGTTTGCAGCGCCTGCTGGTCCTGAGCCAGTTCTCCATCTGCATCTTCCTGGTGGTGTGCACGCTGGTGGTTTTCCGCCAGTTGACATTTATAAAAGGCAAGGCACTGGGATTTTCCAATGAGCAAAAACTTATACTGCAAGTGAAAAGCAACCAGGATTACTTCCGCCACAATTATGAAGCCATTAAAATCGATTTTCTGAAAACCCCGGGAATCACCGGCGCCACCGTATCCTCATCGGTCCCGGGCGAAGCCTTTGAGGGCGGGTATAATCTGCAAAAAGGGGCCTCTTTCAGCCCCCTGAATTCAAAACGGCTGAAGGTGCTGACCGTGGACCATGATTTCCTCCGCAATTACGGCATCGCCATGGCCGCAGGCAGGCCATTTCAAAAAACATCGGGAAATGACGCGGAAGCCGCCTTTATTGTCAACGAAGCCGGAGCCCGTGAACTGGGCCTGACGCCGGAGAGCGCTCTGGGCACGCAATGGACCGCACATTATCACCGCAAAACCAAAAGCATTGTCGGCGTTACAGCCGATTTTCATTTTCTGGGCATGAAGGACGAGGCTGAACCACTGATCCTGGACATAGAAAAATCCCTGCTGCGGGTCATCACCCTGTCGCTGGATAAAACTCAGCTCTCCCGGGCCCTGGCCGCCGTGAAAAAAACATGGGGCACTCATTTCCCTGAAGCACCTTTCGAGTACACATTTCTGGATGAAGCGTTCGGCCGCGTCTACCAGTACGAGGAACAGATGGGGAAACTCCTGGGACTGATCTCAGGCCTGGGCATCGCCATCGCCTTTCTCGGATTATATGGCCTGGTCGCATTTTTCACCCAGATGCGGAAAAAAGAGATCGCTGTGCGCAGGGTCCTGGGCGCATCGACGACCGCCATCGCCCTGCTGATGACCAGGCAATTTATTTCGCTGGTATTTTTGGCAGGCGTATCAGCGGTCCCCCTGGCCTGGTTGGCCACGGAAAGGTGGCTGCAGGATTTCGCTTATCGCATCGAGCCTGGATATCTTGTTTTCGCCTTTGCCTTCCTCTCCGCTTTCCTGATCGCCATGGCCGCGGTATTGCTGCAAACCTTGCGCGCCGCCGCTGACAACCCGGTGGATGCATTACGCTGTGAATAGCGCAGATCATAAGCCAGAGACTCGGCCGAGATGGCCTTGATCAGCAAGACCATCTCGACCGGGGACAAATAGCGGCAAGGACAGCGACGGATTATTTTTTCAGGGTGACGGTGCCGCTGGCGATCTTCAGGGTGATCTTGGGGCCGGCGCCGCGGCTAAAGCTTTTAACCAAGACGATGGAGTCGTTATCGTTGATCTCTTCCTGGTGGTCGAAGGCCTCCGAACAAACGATATCGCCATGGTGCTTGCTTACCCGGAATTCGAAAGTGCCCTGGAACGGCTGGCCATTGAAATCCAACGTAACATCACCGCTGGCCGCACTTAACGTCATGTCCTGGTTGACAGGGCGGTTCAGGGTGACCGCAACATTGCCGCTGGCACTGGACACTATTGCCGGTCCCTGCAGTTCCAGTCCGGTCAGATCCAAATCGCCGGAGGCGGTTTTGGCCTGGCAACGGCCCCTGATTCCTTTCAGTTCGATATGGCCGGAAGCGCTTTTCACCTGCACATCTCCTTCCAGATCGGATGCCTGCAGGTCGCCGCTGGCCAGGGAGCATGAAGTAGTGCCTTTGATTGCTGCAAGGGTAATGGCACCACTGGCGCTGTAAGCGGTTACATTCCCGATAATGTTTTTCAGTTGCAGATCGCCGGAGGCGGTTTTGGCGGAGACCGAAGCATTCAGGTCAACTATGTCGCCGGCGCCCGAAGCGCTGGAAAAGACAACGCGGGTGGCGGCCGGAACCGTAACCGACCAATGCGAGCTGCCGTTGTGGCTGCCATGGCCAGGAAAATCCTCACGCAAGGTGAGCAGCCCGGCTTTTTCTTCCATGATCGGGGTGAATTCCTCAGCATCGTATGTGTAAGTGAGATCGACCTTGATCTCGTTGGCGAGCCCTTTGCGGATAATGCAATCGCCGCTCACGGTGACGACCTTCAGTTCGGGTTGGGCGGAAAATGTTTTGTGCAATTCGGCTGCCGGCAAAGTGCCGCTCAGCAGGACAAACATGGCCATGACGATAAAGATAATGATAATTTTAGTTTTCATGTTTCCTTCCAGTTTTATTTGCTTTTTTTCAGATAAATATCGCCATTGACAGTGGTAATGGTGATTTTGTTGCGGCCATCCCCGGTTTTTCCCCGGCCGTGAATGGTTTTGCGGGGAGTGCCGTGCTCTTGACTCCATTCCTTGTCTTCCTCGATCTGCAGGGGAAAATCACTGCGAATTTGGTATTCTCCCTGGTTGCCCTTTGTATAAGTCAATTGGATGTCGATCTCCATGGCCAGCGCTTCGGGCACGGTCAGGGTGATCGCGCCGCTCATGGAAGAAAGGGTCGCATCTTTTTTTCCCTGGCTGTCGCCGCTGATCCGGGCCTCGATGGCGCCGCCCATGGTGGTGGCTTTGACATAACCGTCAACGGACTTGATGACGATGTCCCCTCCCATGGTTTTGGCTTTGACATACTCCCTGGCCGATTGAATGGTGATGTCGCCGCCCATGGTTTCCACTTCGGCTCCCGCTTCGGCCTGATCGACATGGATGGCTCCGCCCATGGTCGTGATGCGGACCACCTTGCCGCTGCTGTCGCCTTCACGTTTCCGCACATTGCGGTATACCACGTTGCCGCCCATGGAGTGCCCTTTGATATCCCCAATCACATTTTCTATTGAAATGCGGCCGCCCATGGTGGTGACTTCGCCATCGACTTCGGAATCGCGCAGATCGATATCGCCGCCCATGGTTTTCATCTGCAATGCTCCCTTCAACTTGTTAAAAACAAGGGAGCCGCCCTGGGTGCGGCCGGTCATCGTCCCGCTGACCCCGGTGATGGTGATGTCGCCGCCCATGGTTTTCAATTCCAGGTTGAATTTTTGCGGCACCTGAATACGAAAAGCCGGGCTTTGATGATCTTTGACCTTCGCCCGGCATTCGATCCTCAATTCATCTCCCTGCGGTGTATAGATGATTTCCCAATCTTTTTCGTCTGTCTTTTTAAAGATCACTTCCACCCGCACCTTGTTTTCTCTCGCGGCGGAAATATCGATCAATCCTCCGCAACTAAGATCCAGGGAAAGTTTTTTCAGTGTGTCAGCGGGAAACTCTTGCATGGTGTCCGCAGCAACCTGCCCAAACGTCCAGAACAGACCAATCAAAAATGCCAGTAACAAACGTTTCATGAATTCCTCCTGCGGCCGGCTTCAACCGTCCGCGTGTGTCACAATCATAATGTGTTTTTTTCGTTGCTTCGCCCGAATTTGCAATTCAAGACGGCTGCAAACGACTGAAATTTCAATTTCAGACCATGAATGCTGTGAAGCTCAGGATTTTTTTTTGCGGAATTCCTGGGGGGATCGACCGTTGAATTTTTTGAATGCGGAGTTGAAAACCGATTTGGAGTAGAAGCCGTTTTCATAGGCAATATCCAGGATGGTTTTATTCTTGTGTTTTGGATCACGCAGCATTTTTTCAGCGGCAGCGATGCGATAGGCGTTGATGAAGTCACGTGCACTCCGGCCCAGGCGCTCATTAATGATCTGTGAGAGGTAATTGGGGTGAATGTGCACCATTTCAGCGAGTTTTTTCAGGGTTAGATCGGGATCGATCCAGGCCTCTTCTTTTTCCATCAGGGCCAGGAGCCGCTGTTCCGTTTCGGCGGCGACCGCAGCGGTCAGGGCCGAAGTGGCATATTTTTTCTGAATCTCGCCCTGCGGTTCTCTGGCGGGAACAGTCCCGGATCCAGATGCTGTTGAAGCAGTTCGGCGTCGGCGGCGCCAAATCCGGAAAATGAATGCAGCACTGGCAGCACAGAACAGCAATGCCGCCAGCAACGGCGGCAGAAAAAATGACGTTCCGATCCGAAACGAAAATGTGGTGCTGGCGTCTTTTTCAGGCTTCCGTTGATCGGCATTTTCGAAACGTATTTGAAAGGTGTATTGGCCCGGCCGTAAATTGGAATACAGAGCGGTCCTGGGCGCCTGGCCAGCGATGGTATGCCAGGCGGTTTCCCAGCCTTGCAGCCGGTATTGCAGCCGCAGTTGCTGAACCTGGCGGAAAGCCACGGGGCAGCATCACTCCGGACTGCCCGGTGATGGGGTGGTTGTCGGCCAGCACCATTTCAATTTGCAGCGCCAGCGGCTGCACCGGGGGAACGGCACTGTTTTCCTGAAGCTGCAGAAGACCCTGGCTGATGGTTCCAAACCACAAACTGCCTTCGTGATCCTCCAGCACTGACGGCACATAGTAAATGGGTTGGCTGTCGAGCGCAACGGACTGCAGGCGAGTGTTCTCGAGAAGAAAAAGCCCGCCACCTTCACTGCCCAGCCACCAGCGCCCGACTCGGTCCTCCAGCAATGAAAGCAAAGCTGTCTCTGGCGGGACTGCGGAAAGGCGCTGCAGTGTATGGCGATGCCAGGTAAAGAAGCCGTTCTCGGCGGCGATGCGCACGGAACCGTCATGGCCGCGCCGCAAAGCACGGATGCCTACCGGGGGATCAAGCTCATTTTCCACTACAAATTTCCGGCCACGCAGGGCCGCCAAGCCGATGCCATCGCCTCCAGCCAGGAGAGTGCCGTCTTCCGCCTCGGCCAGGGCATAGACCAGATTACCGGGCAGGCCCTGTGACATGGTAAATGTTTCGCAGTGGTTGTTCTGCAGACGGTTCAATCCATATTGCGTGCCTACCCACAGGCTGCCGCGGCGATCGCGAAAAATGGTTTGGATATGGGGATTGCTAAGCTCGTATGAAGATGCATGCCATTGATTTTGCCGCAAACAATACAATCCGCCGCCATCGCTGCCAATCCAAATGGTGTCGTCGTCATCGAGCCAAAGGCAGGTCAGGCGGTCTACGGTCATAGCCGGTGTATTCCAGCGGTTGAAGCAGCGGAATTGCTGGCCGTCGAAACGCACCAGCCCGGACGGGGTCGCCAACCAGATATAACCCTGTCGATTCTGCAGCAGCGCAGTGATGGTGTTATTGGCCAGGCCCTGCTCGACCTGCCAGCGACTCAACAAATACGGGTCGGCAGCCGATATCGCCAATGGAACGAAAAAAACAATGGAAAATAAAATCCGGGCGGATAAGCAACAGCACTTAAAAAAAACCATTGGTAATCATTATAACGCAAATTCAAATCGAAATGTTTGACATTCTCCTGATTTTAAAAAGAATGAATTGGAGGCAGTGCAGGACTTGCTTCTTCCGGAACCGGGATGGTTTCTTTTTTCTTCTCAATTCGCTACAATTGGGCCGGAGATGAATTTGGTCATGAAACTGCTGGTACTGGCCGATATAGATGATTTCAATTGGCAAGGCGGCTGCGGACACGCCGATGCGCTTCTGGCCCTGGGCGATATGGCCGACGCAGTGATCCTGCAGGCGGCTGAAGCCTGGCATTGCCCGGCCGTGCTGGCCGTCAAGGGCAACCATGATGCAGACACTCCTTTCCCGGAACCCATTATAGACCTGCATTTGCGCACCATGGAGCGTGGGGGTTTGCGCTTCGGCGGGTTGAACGGCTGCTGGCAGTACAAACCACGCGGCCATTTCCTTTATTGCCAGGAGGAAGTCCAAGCTTTTTTGGAGATTTTACCTGCTGTGGATGTCTTCATTTCCCACAACTCGCCGCGCCGGGTGCACGATCGTGAAGATGAGATCCATACCGGGTTCACAGGCCTGAATACCTACATCGAACGCAGGTCACCCAGACTGCTCCTGCACGGCCACCAGCACCAGGAATGCGAAACGATCGTCGGCCAAACCCACGTCATGGGTATCTTCGGCTGGAAGATCATCGAATTATGAAAATACTTTCAAAGATACTGGCCCGTTTGAAACATGGCATTCTTGTCACCCTGTTTATCCTGGTTCCCTTTGCCGGAGCCTTTCACCCCAGGTTGCAGAAGCGGGAAAATCCAGATGATAAGGAAATCGGCGCCGAAAAATAAACAACGCTGGCGCTTGGACCAGCGAAAAATATTTTATCAAAGAAAGACCTGGCAGCGCTTTAGCCGAACCGCT
>Ga0315278_10004964_pt1 | contig 12056 bp, 10 predicted proteins | sample YL17G06_0_MG_FD_203880 | JGI IMG/M metagenome (GOLD analysis project Ga0315278, IMG submission 203880) | Sediment microbial communities from Yellowstone Lake, YNP, Wyoming, USA - YL17G06_0 | ecosystem: Environmental > Aquatic > Freshwater > Lake > Sediment | place: USA: Wyoming | collected... | reverse complement strand
CCAACACCTTCTCCTTTATGCCGCCGACAGCCAGCACACGTCCGGAGAGCGTGATCTCACCGGTCATGGCCAGGCGCGGCTTCACGGGACGCTGCCCCATGAGCGAGGCCAGCGCCGTGACCATGGTCACGCCGGCCGAGGGGCCATCCTTGGGAATGGCGCCGGCCGGGACGTGGACGTGAATGTCGGATGAGTCCCAGAAGTCCCCACGGATGCCGAGGTCGGCCGCGTGCGACCTGAGCCAGGACAGCGCGGCCTGCGCCGACTCTTTCATCACGTCTCCGAGCTGGCCGGTCAGCGTGAGCGTCTTGCCTCCCTTCATCCGTGTCGCCTCGATGAAGAGGATGTCGCCGCCCGCCGCCGTCCAGGCCAGGCCCACCGCGACACCGGGCACGCGGGTGCGCTCCTCCAGCTCCTCGAGGAGGAATCGGGGCGCCCCGAGGAGCTCGCCCACGAGCTCGGGCGTCACGTCCACGGGCTCCGTATTCCCCTCGACGCGCCGCTTGGCGATCTTGCGGGAGATGGCGGCGATTTCGCGCTCGAGATTGCGCAGGCCCGCCTCCCGTGTGTAGTGGCGCACCAGACGCGCAAGTGCCGCATCCGTCCAGCGGATATGCTCACCCTCCACGAGGCCGTGATCGCGGGTCTGCTTGGGCACCAGGTGTGTGCGCGCGATGTGAACCTTCTCCTCCTCCGTGTAACCGGGCAGCTCGATGATCTCCATCCGGTCGCGGAGCGCGGGCGGCACCGTGTCGAGCAGGTTGGCCGTGGTGATAAAGAGCACCCGCGAGAGGTCAAACGGCACGTCGACGTAGTGGTCGCGAAACGCCGAATTCTGCTCCGGGTCGAGGACTTCGAGGAGCGCCGAGGCCGGATCGCCCCGGAAGTCCATGCCGAGCTTGTCGATCTCGTCGAGCATCAACACGGGGTTCCTGGAATCCGCGCGCCGAAGTCCCTGGATGATCTGGCCCGGCAACGCGCCGATATAGGTCCGCCGGTGACCGCGGATCTCGGCCTCGTCGCGCATGCCGCCCAGCGAGATGCGGTGGAACTTGCGCCCAAGCGCCCGCGCGATGGATCGCCCGAGCGAGGTCTTGCCCACGCCGGGCGGGCCGACGAAGCAGAGGATGGGATCCTTACCCTTGGGCCGGATGCTCTTGACCGCGAGGTACTCGAGGATACGGTCCTTGACCTTCTCGAGCCCCGAGTGGTCCTCGTCGAGAACCACGCGCGCCTCCGCCAGGTCGAGGGCGTCCTGCGTCTCCTTGCTCCACGGCAGCGCGACGAGCAACTCGAGATAGGTACGCGCCACAGTGTACTCGGCGGCCGCGGGCGGCATCTTCGACAGCCGGTCGAGCTCACGAAGCGCCTCTTTCTTGGCCTCCTCCGTCATCCCGGCGGCCTCTATCGCCTGTCGCAGCTCGTCGATCTCCTGAGTGCGCTCGTCGGTCTGCCCGAGCTCCTTCTGAATCGCCTTGAGCTGCTCGCGCAGATAGTAGTCGCGCTGGCTCTTGCCAACCTCGGACTCGACCTGGGACTGGATGCGGGAGCCCAGCTCCAGCACCTCGACTTCCTTGGTGAGCGCGGCCACGAGGCGCACCAGGCGCGCCTTGACGTCCGCCGTGGCCAGGAGCTCCTGCTTCGCCTGGCTCGTGAGCGACGGGAGCGAGGCCGCGATAGCGTCTGCGATCCGTCCGGGATGCGTCAGATTGGCGACGGCTTCGCCCAGCTCATCGGGCAGGAACGGTGAGAGCTCCACGATCTGGCGAAACAGGGTCGTGGCGTTGCGGGTCAGGGCCTCCGCTTCGAGATCGCCGGCAGCCGGCATGATGTCCGGCACTTCTTCCACACGGCCGCGAAGGAAAGGTCCGGTCTGCACGATCTCGACAAGCCGGATACGAGCCAGGCCCTGAACGGCGAGGCGCACCGAACCGTCGGGCTGCTTGAACACCTTGTGAATGGTCGTGTAGGTGCCGATCCTGTTGAGATCCCCCTCCTGCGGGTCATCTACCGAGGCGACCAGCTGTCCGAACGTCCCCAGGGTCCGGCCCGCGCCCATCGCGTCCTCGATCAGGCGCACCGAGGACGCACGCCCCGCTCCGAGCGGCATGACCGCATGCGGGAACAGCACGGCGTCCCGTAGCGGCAGCACCGAAACGATTCCTGGCACGCCAGTCTCCACGCTCCCCTGCCCGCCGTCCGACTTCATCTCTTCAGCCATTGGTTCTGTCCTTTCCCGGCCCGCTCAGAAAATGTCCACGGGCTTCAAGTGGCTCGACGCGGCCCGCACCAGCGCTTCGCTTCTGCCGCGGCTGGCCGCGTCGGATGCCTCGCCCATCTCCGCCCGCACATAGCTCGTGAGATCCTCGATCTGCGCTTGCATGTCGAGCATGCGCCGCCTCATCTTTAGGACGATCTCGATGCCCGCGAGATTCACCCCGAGGTCGCGCGCCAGCCGGGTCACGCGCGCAATCTCCTCCACGTCTTCCGCGGAGTACCTGCGCGTGCGACCCTCGGTGCGGGAAGGCCGGATCAGCCCTTTCTTCTCGTACATGCGCAAGGTCTGTGGGTGGAGCTTCAGCATGTCGGCCACGACCCCGATCATGTAGAGCGGCTTGCCCTTGTCGGTCACGGGTGGACCTCCTGGCGCGGCAGGAGCCGCCCGAGCTCGCGGAAGAGCTCCTGGGTGCGCGCGTCGATGCCGCGCGGGATCTCGACCCGCACCGTCACGTAGAGATCGCCCCGTCCCTCGCCCGCCAGACGGGGAAGCCCTCGCCCGCGCATGCGCAGCACTTGACCGCTCTGGGTGCCCGGTGGCACGACCAGCTCTGCCTCGCCCTCCAGCGTGCGCAGCGGCACGCGGGCGCCAAGCACCGCTTCGGCTATGGTCACAGCGACCTCCGTGTGGAGATTGTCGCCCTTGCGCGCAAAGGCCGGGTCTTCGTGCACACGCGTGATCACCACCAGGTCTCCACGGGGCCCGCCGAAGGGCCCCGCGTGGCCCTCGCCGGGCACGCGGATCTGCGCGCCCGTATCCACTCCAGCAGGAATCAACACCAACAGGGTCGCGCGCTCGGGACGGGCGCCGCGCCCTCGGCAGTCGGGACATGCCTCGCTCACGCGCTGGCCGACGCCGCGGCAGGCTGGACACATGTCGGCCGTGGGCGATCCCGCGTCGCGCCACACGGAGCCGGTGCCGCCACAGTGATCGCACGGCGTCGGTCGCGCGCCGGCGCGGCCGCCGGTCGCGGCGCAGGTCTCGCAGGGAGCCAGACGCTCGAGCGGCACCTCGGCCGACATGCCCGTGGCCGCCTGGCCAAAGGACAGCTCCACCGCGACATGGGCATCGTCGCCGCGGCGGCCGGCCACCGAGTGAGTCGAGGGGGTCCTCCCCGGCCGCGCGGGCGCCTGCCAACCCTGGCGGTCATAGACCGTGCGCGCGGTCGGATCGCTGAGCACGCGGTAGGCTTCGACGATCTCCTCGAAGAGAGACTGCGTATCGCGGTCCCACAGATTGACATCCGGCGAGTACCGCCGGGCCAGTCGCTGGTACGCCCGCCTGATCTGGGTGGACGTCGCGCCGACACCTATCTCGAGCACCGCGTAGAAGTCACGGGTCATGGCTGGCTTCGCGAGGGGCGGCGCCTCCCGGCGCCGCCCCTCGCGCTCGCTTTACTTCTTGTCCCCGAGATCCTTGAACTCGGCGTCGATCACGTCACCCTTTGGACCCTCGGCGCCCGCTGCGCCGTCGGTACCAGGTTGGCCGCCGGCGGGCTGGGCCTGGGCCTCGCGGTACATGACTTCGGCCAGCTTGTGAGAGGCCTTCGTCAGCGCTTCCTGCGCGCGCTTGATCCGCTCGAGGTCGTCCCCCTTGAGTGCCTCCCGCGCCTCGGCCATCGCGGCCTCGGTGGTTTGCTTGTCATCGGCCGGGATCTTGTCACCGTGCTCCCTGAGCGTCCGCTCGGTCGAGTACACGAGCGAGTCGCACTGGTTCTTGGCCTCGATCGCCTCGCGGTTCTTCGCGTCCTCCGCCGCGTGCGCCTCTGCCTCCTTCTTCATCCGCTCGATCTCGTCCTTGGTCAGGCCGGACGAGGCCGTGATCGTGATGTTCTGCTGCTTGCCGGTAGCCTTGTCCCGCGCCGACACGTTCAGGATGCCGTTCGCGTCGATGTCGAACGTCACCTCGACCTGCGGCACGCCGCGCGGCGCCGGGGGAATACCGTCGAGATGGAACCGGCCCAAGGTGCGGTTGTCGCGGCCCATGGGCCGCTCGCCCTGGAGCACGTGCACCTCGACCGACGGCTGGCTGTCCGAGGCCGTGGTGAAGGTCTCGGTCTTCTTCGTCGGAATCGTGGTATTGGCCTCGATCAGCCTGGTCATGACCCCACCCAGCGTCTCGATGCCAAGCGACAGCGGCGTCACGTCGAGGAGCAGCAGGTCCTTGACCTCACCCGTGAGGACGGCCGCCTGAACCGCGGCGCCGACCGCCACGACCTCGTCGGGGTTGACGGTCTTGTTCGGGTCCTTGCCGAACAGCTTCTTGACCTCTTCCTGCACCTTGGGCATGCGAGTCTGCCCACCCACGAGAATGACCTCGTCGAGGTCTCCCGCCGACACGCCCGCCTGCCGCATCGCCTCCCGGCACGGCGCGAGGCTCCGCTCGACCAGGTCCGCCACGAGGGATTCGAGCTTGGCCCGTGTCAGCGTGAGCACCAGGTGCTTGGGGCCGCTGGCATCCGCCGTGATGAACGGGAGGTTGATCTCTGTCTGGACCACGGTGGAGAGCTCGCACTTGGCCTTCTCGGCCGCCTCCTTGAGGCGCTGGAGGGCCATGCGATCCTTCCGGAGGTCGATGCCCTGCTCTTTCTTGAACTCGTCGGCGATCCAGTCCATGACCTTCTGGTCGAAGTCGTCGCCGCCGAGATGGGTGTCGCCATTGGTCGCCTTGACCTCGACCACGCCCTCGCCGATCTCGAGGATCGAAATGTCGAAGGTCCCGCCGCCCAGGTCGTAGACGGCCACCGTCTCTTCCTTCTTCTTGTCGAGCCCGTAGGCGAGCGCCGCGGCCGTGGGCTCGTTGACAATGCGCAGCACCTCGAGCCCGGCGATGACCCCGGCGTCCTTGGTCGCCTGCCGCTGACTGTCATTGAAGTAGGCGGGCACGGTGATGACGGCCTGCGTGACCTTCTCGCCCAGATACGCTTCCGCGGCCTCCTTCAGCTTGCGAAGGATAAGGGCCGAGATCTCCGGGGGCGCATACTGCTTGCCCCTGGCCTCGATCCCGACGTCACCGTTCTGGGTCTTGACGACCTTGTAGGGGACGAGCTTTGCTTCCTGTAGCACCTCGTCGTAACGCCGACCCATGAAGCGCTTGATGGAGAACACCGTGTTCTCGGGATTGGTGATGCCCTGGCGCTTCGCCACCTGTCCAACCAGGGTCTCCCCTTCCTTCGTGAATGCCACTACGGAGGGGGTCAGGCGGCTGCCCTCCTGGTTGGCGATGACGGTCGGATCGCCGCCCTCCACCACCGCCACCACTGAGTTCGTCGTTCCGAGGTCTATGCCGATTACCTTCGCCATGTCGTCAGTCTCCTGTAGGAAGTCTCTCGTCAACGGCCCCGGCGGCGGGGCGGAGCGCCCCGCCACCGGCCGGTGCGTTACAGCACGCCGATCCTGATCTCTTTGGGCTTGACCGCCTCGACCTTCGGGAGCGTCGTGGAGACCTGCACGTCCTTGCCGCTCATGCCCGGCAGGTCGCGAAGAATGTGTCGAAGAGGCGGTTCATCTCGGACTCAATGTCGCCGAGATCGCTTGCCCCTACCCACGGCTCCAACCCCTGCCGGAGAGGGCGTAAACTCACGACAGTCATACTTGGCCTCCTAGTTCTGTGTCCGGGCACTCTCTTGTTGCCCTGAAATCTAAGTCCGCTTAACTTATATATGCTGATACTGATCCTGTCAAGTTAGCCTGTATCCTTTTTATAAAGCCTTGAAATATAGGGCTGGTGCTATCGTTTTAAGCCTATGAAGATGGGCTGCGCGGGGTGCCTCGTCCTCGTCATTGGCCTGATGTTCCTGGCTGTCGTATCCATGGGTTTCCTCTTCCTGTCGGGCAATATCTTCGAGGAGCCCAGGTTCGAGGCTCTGGAATGGAGCCGGGCCGACGCGTCGTCGGCCCGCTACAAGCTCGCCGAGATCGTGCAGCGGGATGCCGTGAACTCCGGGCGGCAGGATCCGATGATCCTGAGCGAGCGAGAGGTCAATGCGCTGGTGGCCCGTCACCTGGCGGAAACGGCCGGCCTCCGGTTCGATCCTTTCGCCATCCGATTGATCCAGGGGCAGTTTGTGCTCCAGGGCCGAACCGTGATCGGCAGCCTCCTCCAGGGCCCGCCCTTCGCCCAGCTCGCCCCGCAGCTACCCGCAGCACAGCTCAATCGCCCGCTCTGGATCACCGCTCGGGGCTATATAGCGCTGGAGCCGGGGGAGCCGGGAGGCAAGCCAGGTCGTGCGCGCGTGACCCTGACCGAATTCACCCTAGGCAACCAACCGGTAGGAACCTGGCCGTTTTCCATCGTGATGGGCCCAACTGGATCGGGATTGCTGAAGTGGCCTGTCCCGGGAACGGTGCGGGACATCGAAATCGAGGAACGCCGTGTCGTTATCCGAACGCGCTAGCCCTTGGTGGCGCTCCTCGCGGCATTGACAAAGCGCAACTGGAGGTCATAGAGCATCTCCTCGAGAAGGTGGCTTTCCTGGTCGGTTCGATTGCCGTCGGTCTTGACCCGGAGCAGTGCGAGGAGATCGATTGCCTCCTTGGCTTGCTCCAGATCAAGAACGCGCTCTCCGGTCGCTGGGTCAGCCGCCTCGCCGAGATTCACGAGGGCCGAGCTGGCGAGCATGATGAAGAGGCCACGGAGATCAGGGCCTTCGTGGGGTGGCGCTGCCGATCCCACGAGCCTGGGGTCTGGGGTCTCCGCACGCGCGGCAGGCTCGGCAGGCCGTGCCGGCTCGAGCAGGGGGGACGCGCTGGCGGTGTCATCGGCCGCATCGTCGCGGCGCCGTCGGTCCCGGACCTTGAATGTTTCCTCTTCAGCCATGGAAAGTCTTCATGGAGGGCGGCAAGAGCCTAGCATGCGACCCGAACACCTTCAAGGAGCCAGCCCCTCTATGTATACTGTTGAGGCGATTCCGGGATCGCTCATGGCTGACTCCACCGGCCGTCTCTTGGAAGCGCTGCTCTCCCTGATGGATCGCCTACGGGGCGAGGGGGGTTGCCCGTGGGACCGTGAGCAGACGCGCGCCTCGCTCAAGCCCTACCTGATCGAAGAAACCTACGAAGCGATCGAGGCCATAGATGCCGGCCAAACTGGGCATATCGTCGAGGAATTGGGCGATGTCCTCTTCCAGGTGGTCTTCCATTGCCAGATTGCCCAGGAGCAGGGCGAGTTCACGATGGCAGACGTCTTGCAAGCCGTTCTTCAGAAGATGACCCGGCGGCACCCCCATGTGTTTGGGAGCGCAGAAGTGGCCGACTCCGGGGAGGCCCTGAGACAGTGGGAGAGGATCAAGAGAGCCGAGGCCGATAGCGTTGATGCAGCCCGATCGGCGCTCGATGGCGTGCCCAAGAGCCTTCCATCGCTGCTTCGAGCCCAGCGCCTGCAGGTCAAGGCGGGACGAGTCGGCTTCGACTGGCCGACGTGGCGGGAGGCATGGAGCAAGGTGCGCGAGGAGATGGCAGAAGCCGACGAGGCCATGGTCGCAGGTGACGCCAACCGAGTCAGGGCTGAGCTTGGGGACCTCTTCTTCTCACTCGTTAACGTAGCCCGGCTGCTGGAAATTGATGCCGAAGGCTCCCTTCGGCAGGCCGCAGACACGTTCACCCGACGATTCAAGGAGGTGGAGGCCACCATGAGGGCCGAGGGTCGGCAGATCGACGAAGCGTCCGCAGAGGAGCTCGACCGGCAGTGGCTGGCTGTGAAATCCCGTGAAGGGCTCGGGCGCAGCGGAGATAACCGATGAAGGCCAAGGTAGGCAGCACCACATTCTCAATCGAGCGGGGCGACATCACGGAGGCCGAGGTAGACGCCATCGTCAATGCGGCCAATGCCGGGCTCTCGATGGGAACGGGCGTGGCGGGTGCAATGAAGCGGAAGGGCGGCACGGTGATCGAGGAAGAAGCCGTGCGCCAGGGGCCGATCGAGCCAGGCGAGGCTGTGCTCACGGTCGCCGGCAACCTGCCCGCGACCCACGTCATCCACGCGGCCGCCCTGGGACACGATCTCAAGACTGATCCAGAGAAGGTCGTGGCAGCGACGCGATCATCGCTCGCTCTCGCCGAGAAACACAAGATGGCGTCCATCGCCTTCCCCGCTCTGGGGTCCGGAGTGGGGGGCATGCCTCCGGCGCAATCCGCGGAAGCCATGGTGTCGACCGTCGTCGACCACGTGCGGATGGGCAAGACGAGCCTCCAGAAGGTCGTCTTCGTGCTCTACCAGGACGAGGCTTTCAAGGCCTTCTCCGACGCGCTACGGCGCCTGGCAGGGGCCGCGTAGGGCCGATACGACGGAACCAGCCATGGCCGAACCCAAGATCGGACAACCAGTCAGTCGGCGCCTCGGCGACCTGCTCGTGCGCGAGGGCCTGATCGATAACGAGCAGCTGGCGCGCGCGCTCCACGAGCAGAAGGGATCCAACGACAAGCTCGGCGGCATCCTTGTAAAGCTCAACTTCGTCACGGAAGAGAAGCTGATCGCGTTCCTGTCCCGTCAGTACGGGATCCAGTCGATCACGCTCTCCCAGCTCGACATCGACCCCGAAGTGCTGAAGCTCGTGCCGGAGCAGATCGCCCGCAAGTACGAGGTCGTGCCGGTCAAGCGCCAGGGCAACCAGCTGACGCTCGCCATGGCCGACCCGACCAACGTCTTCGCGCTCGACGACGTCGGATTCATGACCAACCTCCAGGTCGTCCCGGTCGTCGCATCCCAGGCGGCGATTCGCGCGGCGCTCGACCGCTCCTACGACTCCAGGGACGGCGGCATCGCCGACATCGTCTCGGAGATGGAAGGGGCCGCCGCCGACGTCGAGCTGGTCGAGGGCGACGACGAGATTGCCGCGAAGGTCGACGTCTTCGAGCTCAAGGAGTCGGCGGACGAAGCGCCGGTCGTGCGTCTCATCAACATGATTCTCGTGGACGCCATCCGTCGCGGCGCCTCGGACATCCATCTCGAGCCCTACGAGAAGGTCTTCCGGGTCCGCTTCCGCGTCGACGGCGTGCTGCACGAGATCATGACGCCGCCCAAGCGCCTCGAGGCCGCCCTGACCTCGCGCGTCAAGATCATGGCGAGCCTGGACATCGCCGAGCGGCGCCTGCCACAGGACGGGCGCATCAAGCTCCGCTTCAACCAGCGCGAGATCGACTTCCGCGTCTCGACGCTCCCGACGATCTTCGGCGAGAAGACCGTCATGCGCATCCTCGACAAGGATTCTCTCCAGCTCGACCTGACCATGCTGGGCTTCGACCCCTGGAGTCTCGAGCAGTTCACCAAAGCCATCAATAGCCCGTACGGCATGATCCTCATCACGGGCCCCACCGGCTCGGGCAAGACGACCACGCTCTACTCGGCCATCCACACCATCAACTCCCCCGACATCAACATCATGACTGCCGAGGACCCCGTTGAGTACAACCTCAAGGGCGTCAATCAGGTCCAGGTCAACGACGAGATCGGGCGCACCTTCGCCGGAGCGCTGCGGGCATTTCTGCGACAGGATCCCGACGTCATCCTGGTCGGCGAGACGCGCGATCTCGAGACGGCGCAAATCGGCATTCGAGCGGCGCTGACGGGCCATTTGGTGCTGACGACGCTTCACACCAACGACTGCCCCTCGAGCGTCGCACGGCTGCTCGACATGGGCATCCCGCCGTTCCTCGTGTCCTCCTCGCTCATGCTGATCCTCGCCCAGCGGCTGGGTCGCCGGATCTGCAAGGAATGCAAGCAGCCGTTCGAGGCCGATGAGGAAACGCTCGTCCCCTACGGGCACATTCCTCAGGGCCTGGGGAAGGTCAACTTCTACAAGGGCAAGGGCTGCGCGACGTGCAACTTCACGGGCATGAAAGGCCGCGTGGCTATCTACGAGGTCATGCCCATCAGCCAGGAGCTCCGCGACCTCATGATCCGAAACGCGCCGACGAATGAGATCGGCGAGACGGCACAGGCGCAGGGCATGAAAACGCTGCGGCAGAACGCGCTGCAGAAAGTGCTCGACGGCGTGATGACCTTGGAAGAAGTGCTCCGCGTGACCCTTGGATAGCACAAGAGCAAAAGAGGAGAACACCTAAGCCATGGCTGCGACGATGCACGACCTGTTGACCATCATGATCGAGCGGGGGGCGTCCGACCTTCACATCACGACGGGAACCCCACCGCAGATCCGGCTGCACGGCAAGCTGACGCCGCTGGCCCAGTTCGAGCGCCTTACGCCCCAGGACACCCAGCGGCTGGCCTACAGCGTGCTGAACGAGGGACAGAAGCAGAAGTTCGAGGAGGACAACGAGCTGGACCTGTCCTTCGGCATCCAGGGCCTGGCTCGGTTCCGCTGCAACGTCTACCGCCAGCGCGGCGCCGTCGCCGCCGCCATCCGCGTCATCCCCATCAAAATCCGCTCGTTCGACGAGCTCAATCTTCCGCCGATCGTGGAGCAGCTGGCCGACCGTCCCAAGGGCCTCATTCTCGTCACGGGGCCCACGGGCTCGGGCAAGTCGACGACGCTCGCCGCCATGGTGGACAAGATCAACAGCGAGCGCGCCGAGCACATCATGACGATCGAGGACCCGATCGAGTTCGTCCACCACCACAAGAAGTGCCTGGTCAACCAGCGCGAAGTCTTCTCGGACACCCAATCGTTCAAGAATGCGCTCAAGTACATCCTCCGTCAGGACCCGGACGTGGTGCTGGTGGGCGAGATGCGCGACCTCGAGACCATCTCCGCGGCGCTGACCATCGCCGAGACGGGCCACCTGACACTCGGCACGTTGCACACCAACTCCTGCGCCCAGACCATCAACCGCATCATCGACGTCTTCCCCACCACCCAGCAGTCCCAGGTGCGGGCGCAGCTGTCGCTGGTCCTCGAGGGCGTGCTCTCCCAGCAGCTGATCCCGACGCCCGACGGCCGGGGGCGAGTCATGGCGCTCGAGATCATGGTCACGACCCCGGCCATCCGAAACCTGATCCGGGAAGAGAAGATCCACCAGATCTACTCCGCGATGCAGGCGGGCCAGAAGTTCGGGATGCAGACGATGAACCAGTCGCTCGTCGAGCTGGTGCAGAAGCGCAAGATCAGCCGCGAGGAAGCGCTCAACCGCAGCACGCTGCCGGAGGAGCTGGCCCAGCTCACTACCTCTGCGCCAGGTGGTCATGCGGCCGCCAGCCTCTCGGGCGGCTCACCGTTCGGGCGCCACTAGCCGATGCCGTTCGATCTCAGACGCAGCCCTCTGTTCGAGGCGAGACCCGACATAGACAGGAGACAGTGACATGGCGGTCTTCACGTACCAGGGACGCGGCTCCGCGGGAACGATGACCGGCGAGATCGAGGCGGCCGACCGCACCTCGGCGGTGGGCGAGCTTCGCAGGCGAGCGATTCTCGTCACGAAGATCAACGAGAAGGCCGGCAGCAAGGCTCCGGCGAAGGCGGGCGGCAAGGTCAAGGACAAGGAGATGGCGATCTTCACCCGCCAGTTCTCCACCATGATCGACGCCGGCCTGCCGCTCGTGCAGTGCCTGACGATTCTGGCCGAGCAGAGCGAATCCAAGAATCTGCGGGACGTCACGGACCGCGTCGCCCGCTCCGTGGAGCAGGGCTCGACGCTGGCCGACGCGCTCCGCCGCAATCCGCGCACGTTCGACGATCTCTTCACCAACCTCGTCGAGGTGGGCGAGACGGGCGGCATCCTCGACACCGTCTTCCAGCGCCTCGCGGCCTACATCGAGAAGGCCGCCGCGCTCAAGCGGAAGGTCAAGTCGGCCATGATCTACCCGGCGAGCATCATCGGCGTGG
>Ga0315278_10004963_pt1 | contig 12057 bp, 32 predicted proteins | sample YL17G06_0_MG_FD_203880 | JGI IMG/M metagenome (GOLD analysis project Ga0315278, IMG submission 203880) | Sediment microbial communities from Yellowstone Lake, YNP, Wyoming, USA - YL17G06_0 | ecosystem: Environmental > Aquatic > Freshwater > Lake > Sediment | place: USA: Wyoming | collected... | reverse complement strand
CGGCGGGACAAGACCCGTACTTGGGTGGCGGTCAAGGGACCGATCGCGCTGGTCGAGGAGACTTGGCCGTTGCTCAAGGACCGCATTCAGGCGAGGGTGAACTGATGGAAGAGGCACCGGAGCTGACTGAGGAGGACGAGCTCTTGTTGGACAAGATCTGGGCTCTGATCGTGCTTGAGGAAACAGGGGCGAAGGACCCTGGGCAGTAGATTCACCCTGCTGCACGGTGGCCGGACCCGAAACCTCCCTGACCGGAGGACCGGCTGATCAAGGAAACTTTTCTGAAGAGGAGCCGTATCGAGTTACATGGCACCGATATTCACCACCAAGCCACCGGTCACCTCGGGCATCAGCTCGATGGAGATCGCTCGGATCGTCAAGTTCATGTCCGAGCACTTCCAGGTCGAGCAGCCCAAGATCAAGATCTCCAACACGCGGCGCGGCAAGTACAGCGTGCTGCACAAGACGATTATCATGGGGACGAAGTCCTGGCGCGGTGTGCACACTGTGGTGCACGAGTTCGCGCATCACCTCGACTTGCTCCGCCGTGGTCACGCGGGCACCTTCATGGCCCAGCCCAGGGTCCGGCGCATGGTTGTGGGCAGCTGGGGCAGAATGGAAATGACCCGCATCGGCCGTCGCGAGTTTCACGGTGAGTCCTTCACCCTGGCGCTGGAGGACTGCGTGATGGCGGTGTTCGGCAACCAGAATCTCTACGCCTGGGAGAGCGAGTACAAGTCGGTCAAGAGCAACCACGCGAAGCGATTCACCCACCGGGTGGACGGCACTCCGTCTCCGATCCCGGTGCAGTCCTCCGGCTGGCTGGTCTTCCGGCAGGGTGCGCTCCGCCCCTCGCTGGCGATGGCGGCGGAGTCTCAGCCCCAGCCCCAGCCTGTGGCGACGGTCAAGCCGGAAATCAAGCCTGAGACCCGGGCCAAGCTCAAGGCGGTGGGCAATGCGGCGTGGGCTGCGCCGAGCGCGGACAACGGATGGCAGGGTGGGTGCCTGTGGGTTCGGCGGGAAGCCGACCGTAAGGCGAAGGCTCAGGCACGGGTGCGTGGGTGGTGAAAGGAATGACAATGAAGAAAAAGAGAACATGGATGATCAAGTTGGACCAACAGCCTGGCGGGAGCCGGTGGCGCGTCAGTGTGTGGCTCGTCGGAGCTCCCGATGGGACGCAACCTTCGGCGGACAGACCGATCGTCGTGAATTTTGAGAATGACAAGAACGACCGATGGAACGAGACAGCCGAGGCACACGCACGGGAGTGGGCCGAACGTATCGCCACCCGGTGGGAGGCAGCTCACGAGCATTGGGAGGTTGCCCAGGACAGTTTGTAGGGAACCTTTCCACACGGACCCCGTATACCCTTCCAGGCAAGGAGATTGAAATGACCCAGTTCAGCGATGCGCAGGTTCGGGCGGCACTTGGGATGCTCAAGGCGGTGGCCGAGACTATCCAGGAGGTGGGCAGCACTCCCGCTGGCCCGATGTACGCCATGCTCATGGGCACCATCACCCTCAACGACTTCAACGCGATGATCGACATGCTCGTCAAGAGCGGTCTCGTCAAGCGCGACGGCAACCACATGCTCACCTGGATCGGTCCGGCCAAGGTGGCGAAGTGAGCGGTACCGGACGGCACCACAGCACCTGGAACTGTCAGCACGGAGACGAGACCGTCGCGCTCCCACGGGTGAATCTGACAACACTCAAGATCACAAATCCCGTGGTTCGCGAATGGCGCAACGAATACCTGAAGGGATTTGGGCATGCGGCATACGACCTGAATGTCAATAGGGTGCCGGACCTCACCTTCACCCACGGTCATGCATTCAACGCATTCACCCTGGGGTACCGTGCCGCGTTGCGGTCTGCGCGGGGCGAGTGACACGAGGAGACACGCAGGCACAGCCAAACAGCCCAGCGCCCACCCAGTTTTACTGCGTGCTTCCTCGTGGCACCTCGGTGCTCTGATTTCTCAATAGACCAGGGAACCTTTTTGCGTAGGACCCGTATACCCTTCCATGAGCACGATCACGACGAGATTCGTAACGGCGGGACGGGCGATCTTCACGGTCAGCAATCCCAAGGGCGAGCGGTACACCTTCCGCATCACCAAGAAGGACGACGATCGGGGTGTGGTCTTCTTCGGCGCGCTGCTCACCGGCTCGGACAACGAGCACAACTACACCTACATGGGCCTGGTCAACGGCGAGGCGGTGCGCGTTACCAAGGCCAGCAAGTACGCGCAGGACAGCAAGCCTGTCGCGGTCCTCGCCTGGGCCTTGGCGGTGGTCAACGGCAAGCGCAACCTGCCCGAAGGCTACGCCATCCGGCACGAGGGACGCTGCGGACGCTGCGGGCGCACCCTCACGGTCCCTGAGAGCATCGACTCCGGCCTGGGCCCGGAGTGCGCGGGCAGGGTGTAACAAATCACCGGGCCCAGGAAACTTTCCTGGGCCCAAACCCGTTCGAGGTTACATGGCAAGCAAGTGGCTGTGCACCAACTGCGGCGACCAACCCACCGGGCCACAGTGCTCGAATTGCGGCGACCCGGCACCCAAGGGGTGGAGGCTCAAGGTGGACGAGAGCGGACCCCACGGCGAGCTTGAAATGAACGAGGAGGGAATGTGGGTGCCAAAGTCCTAGGGAACTTTCACGAACCAAACCCGTATAGAGATTTGAGGAGACAAATATGATCAAGGTCACGATTGGGCAGATCGATCCCTACGGGTACTGCGGGCGGGACTTCCACCCCGAGGCCACGGACAACGGCAAGGTCGGCGTGCTCATCGGAACGCAAGTCGAGCAGTACGTCACCGACGACTTCGACCCGAGCTGTGACGTGTTCAGCGACGGGATCACGAACGTGGACATCGACCGGTGGCGCAAGCTCCAGGAGGACGCGAACCAGGACACGCCCACCACCATCCTGATTGTCAAGCTGGAGGACGGCCGACGGGTGGACCTGGTGGAGCACGAGGTGGCGAAGATCGAGGTGGACCTCTCGTGATCGCCCCGGTGACGTGCCTTCACGACCTCCGCACCCGTGCTCACGCCGACGAGCGGTATGCCCAGCTGGCGGTCCGCGCCTCACACAACCTGGGTGGCCCGTCGGGGGACGATCTCCGCGCGGCTCTCCGCTGGCTGGACCTGAACGCCATGGAGACCGAGGAATCCGGCGTGGTCGATGAAGTCAACTTCATGCGCGGACCCTGGGCGTAATTTCAGGAAACTTTTCATTGGGCAGACCCGTTCGAGTCTACATGAGCAACAACACCATCCCAACCAACTGCACCGTGTGCTCCGGATCCGGTCTCAGCTCGCCCACCTCCGGGTGCGCCGACTGTGGCGCCACGGGCGACCGCGCTGACCAGGTCTACTACGCGGACACCGCTGAGGCGATGGACGCGGCGCACGACGAGGCGGTCGTGGCGGACCGTCGCACCAACCGTCGCACCAACCGTCGCCACGGCGGTGCGTACGATCGCGGCGCGGCGGATGCCTACTACCGTCGGCCGTTTCACCCTCACTACTTCGTGGGCGGCAGCTACATGTCCCCGATGGTCAAGTGCGAGGACATGACCGTCGCGGAGCACGCCGACTACTACAACGGATTCTACGACCAGGTGGCTTCCGGTCAGTTCAAGGAGTACGAGTGATCGTCTACATCATGCACGGTCTGCCGGGCTCGGGGAAGAGCACCCTGGCCCGGCAGCTGGTGGGCCCGACCGGGCTGTTGGCGTCCGCCGACGACTGGCACACCGGAGCGGATGGTGTGTACAGGTACGACGTCAACAAGGCGAGCACGGCCCACGCCTGGAACCAGAAACGGTTCCGCGCAGCGGTGCACGCCCAGGTGCCGCGCATCGCGGTTGACAACACGAACGTGCTCCCCGAGCATTGGGCTCCGTACGAAACGGTCGCCCAGGACAACGGCTACCGGGTGGAGCACGTGTGGGTGGAATCGGGGCTGGACGACGCGCAACTCGCAGCGCGCACCGTACATTCCGTTCCGGTGGAAACCATTGGCAGTATGCGTGCCAAGATGGAAATGTCGCGCCCCAGGTGACACGAGGAGGCACGCGCCGACTGTGGCACAGGCCAGCGCCCACCCAGAAATATTGCGTGCTTCCTACGCACACTCTGGTGGCGATATCTTTCACGAAACCTTTTTTGCCGACCACCGTATACCCTTCCATGAGCAAGCCCATCTGCCGGATGAATCGGGTCGAGGCCGAGGCCGTCCTCGCGCAGGAGTACAAGTGGCGCGATCGCGGTCTCTCCTACAGCACCCGTCGTATCGGTGCAGCGCGGGCGCGAATCGCCCAGCTCAACCCGATCACCCGCGAGCAGATCATCGCGGATCTCGACGGCCGAGGCCTTCCGGCTTCGGTCGTCGAGGAGATCGTTCGCCGGTACGAAGGACGGGTGATCGCGTGATCACCAAGCACGGTTGGACCCGGAGCCTGGACGGGTGGGTCAAGGGCAACGCCCGAGTTCGCGGTCCCATCATGGGCTCCGAGATGTTCTGGGTCTACGTGGGTGGCTCCCGCTACACGCCCACCGGTAGCATCGAGGACGCGGTGTCCTTCCCCACTGGGCTCGAGGCGCGCAAGTTCGCGGACACACTGGAGGCAGAATGAACCTCAGACCGACGAGATGGACCGATCTCACACCCAAGCAGCAGCAGAGCCTCAGCACGGAGGACGCTGAGAATCTCCGCTGGCTCGGGCGCAAGCAGCAGATGGAGCCGGAGCGGTTCACACAGGGTGAGTCGCAGGAGTTCAACCGTCTTCTCAGAAAGGCGACACGATGAAACTCGACCCCTGGATCAAGACCCTGGCCCGTGAGACGCGCCTCGGCGCGATCAAGGTCCTCCGCCGCAAGGGGATGTCATTCCTCGAGGCACGCGACGCGGTGGACCGGTACCTGGGCCAGTACGAGCGGTTCATGCGGACCGTCTCCTCAGCCCACGGCCAGCGCAACGAGAGACAGTTCTACAACGCGGGCAATATCCCCCGGTTCGACGTTCCTCGGTGAACTCAGGAAACTTTCTGCGGCGGAACCCGTATACCCTTCCATGAGCAAGATCAACCCTCTCGATAGCGCCAAACTCGCGGCCGATATCCTGAGCATCCTCGTGGCGGCCAACGGGCGAGAGTCGGCCAGCACGGTCAGCGAGTCGCTCCGAGGCGGATGGCGCTCGCCCTACTCCCCCGAGAGCGGCCGACGGTGGAAGGGTCTCAGCAACATTCACGAGCACGCGGAGGGTCCGCTGATGCGCGCCCGGATGAGCGACGCCCCGCGCAGGCTTGACCCGGACATCTTCGGATGCGGCTCCCGTGAGATGTCCGAGCGTGTCGCTGGGATCTACGCTCTGTCTGAGCTGCTCGACATCCTCGCGGACGTGGAGACCACGCACCCGGAGCGCTGGACGCTCTACGACTCTCGCGGGCGGCATGAGGGTTTCAATAGTGCGCTCTACGCCGAGCGTTTGGCTCTCGCCGAGTCTCTTCGTTCCTTCGTGGAGGGTAACTGACATGACCAAGGCACAGTGGCAGGCGCACAGGGCAGAGCGTGGACCGCACGCGGAGGAGGGCCCATCGTACGGGAGTACGTGGGACCCTGCTTGGCGCGCACCTACATCACCCTGTAAGGAGATTATCATGGCCATCGAGAAGATCGTCACCGAAGCGAGCACCCTGGGTTTCGCCCCTGGGAACTGGCCACTGAGGGTCGTTGTGGAGGGTCGCGTCTTTTGGCGCGCCTTTGTCAACACAGACCGGGACGGTGACGTGATCAGCGGGCACTACCGCTGCCAGGACAACGGACTGCTGGTCGTCCTCAACGATTGAGGAAACCTTTTCGCACCGAACCCGTATCGAGTTACATGGGAACGAATCACGACGAGGACGGGTGCTTCTTCTGCGATGTGGTCGGCGGTCACGACTGCGACTGCCGTCTCTCGCAGTACCCCAAGTGCGAGGAGTGCAACACCGCGTACACCGCCACGGTGGGGTGCGAATGCGGCAAGCACAAGAAGGAGACCGAGTGACCGACAACCTGCGGCGCGAGGCGATAACCGAAGCACTGGGCCGACAGTGCGCCAAGAGCATGCGCAATTTCAAGGCGCAGCTCAGCAAGCGCCAGGCCGAAGCGTGGCGACCCGGAGCCTGGACTTGCAGCGACCTGATGGTGCTGCTGGGCGACCGTTGCTACAACGACGCGCGCTGCGCAGCGCGCAACGCACTTAACAACTATCTCGGACGGGAGGCATGATGTCAATCGGTGACGCTGTTCGCAAGGCGACCAAGCGAGGTGCTCAGCCCACGGCCACCATGGGCGTGGTGACGGAGCTAGTGATGCAGGAGGGCAAGCAGTGGGCCCGAGTTGCCGCTGGCACCGCGCGCACCGTCACCAGCCTGTGGCCCATCAAGCAGCTGGAGCTGGCTGGGTGACACCCGGGTGGAAGCTGTTCCGCCGTCGCAAAGATGGGACCCTGGGACCTCTGTTTATCAATCGGAAGCTCCGGGTGCCCGTGGGCGAGTGGCTGAATGCTGAGGCTCACCGCACACCAGGCTATGCGTTCCGCCCCGGGTGGCACGCTACCCTTCGGCCGATAGCACCACACCTGCGGACTACCGGCGACAGGGTTTGGTGCAGGGTCAGTTTGCGGGATACAGAGTTCTACGACAGGCCAGAATCACAGGGCGGTACGTGGGTGCTGGCCCAGCGGTTAAGGGTGGATCAAGTGGTGCCCGAGCTATGATTGACAACCCTAGCTGCCACGAGGAAGCACACGCCGATTGTGACACAGGCCAGCGCCCACCCAGTTTTACTGCGTGCGTCCTCGCACAACGTCGTTGGCCAGAAATTTGAATCGGGCAGGAAACCTTTTCACACCGACACCGTATACCCTTCCATGAGCAACACCAGCCACCTGATGCAGCCCGAGCCGGAGCAGATGTTCGCCACCGGATCGACGGTGCTCTTCCGGTTCAACGACTTCCGCCAGGGCGTGGGCACGGTCCTCTCGTACGACCGGACCTCCGGTGAGTTCAAGATCCAGACCAAGAACAGGGGAATCGTCTCCCGGTTCTGGGTGGGCGTGCGCAGCGGTTCGTAGGGAACTTTCTCTCACCGACACCGTATACCCTTCCATGAGCACCACACGGACCGACCCCCACCGACCAGGCGCGATCGTACCCCACGACTACTCCGATGTCATGTGGTACGACTGTGGCTCCGGCGAAGAGCCGAGCATGGGCGTCAACTGCATGAAGCCGATCTTCGACTGGGCGACCCTCCAGGCGATCCCGGGCGCGACGGCTCACCGGGCGGACGGTAACTGCTGCATCCTCGGACTGAAGGAGGCTGGCCGCAAGTTCGCCGAGACCGATCGCGAGCACGGAGCCGGCAAGTGCACGGTGTGCGGTGCGTGGTTCCGGTTCGGGATGGTCTGGGAGCACAAGCCCACCGGCGAGCTGATCCACGTGGGTCACGACTGCGCCGACAAGTACAGCCTGGTAGTCAACACGGTCAACCGGCAGGGGTGGGCGCAGTACAAGGCCACGATGGACCGCCGTCGCTCCGAATCTGCCAAGGACATGAAGCACGCCAAGGCGCGCGACAAGTTCATCGCGGCGAACGATCTGGCGGAGGTCTTCGCGGTTCGTGACAAGCACACGATTCTCGCGGACATGTACTCGCGGCTCCACCAGTGGGGCTCGTTGAGTGACAAGCAGGTCGCCTTCGCCCGTAAGTTGGCGGCTGAGATCAAGAATCCGCCTCCGCCCAAGGCTGAGGAGGCCAAGGTCGCGGCTCCCACGGGACGGCAGAGCTTCACGGGCACGATCGTGAGCGCCAAGGAGTACGAGAGCGAGTACGGATTCAGCATCAAGATCACGGTGAAGGTCACCACCCCGGAAGGGATCTGGCTCGCCTGGGGCACCTGCCCGAGCGGCTCCGGCCACATTGACACCCTTCGTGGCCGTGAGATCACCCTCAAGGGAACGCTGGAGCACGGGAACGAACCCCACTTCGCGTTCTTCAAGCGGCCCACCCTGATTGACATCAGCCCGGTGGCTGAGGAGGTTGTGTGAAGGCGATCCTCTCCGTGGCAAAGAACGATGGGACGTTCCTGGAGGTTGGGATGGTGATCAACGGCGGTGTTGGTCGTTGGGTTGAGTCAGGCTCAGCAAACCGAATCCGCCGCGCTGCAGCCCGAGCGAGGAAGTCTTACGGTCGCCCGGTGCGCGTGGAGTGGTTCATGGACGATTCGTTCTACAAGGATCCGTTTCGTGTGGAGGTGATTCAGTGAACCCGATCGACCCCAAATGGCGCCGCTGGAGACCGGAACCTAAGAAGCGGAAGGTGTGGGTGATCTACGGCGACGGCTGGCTGTGGGACGGTCTGTCTCCGTGGGTGTGCTCCACTCAGCCGGACCGCGAGGTGGGCATCACGTTCCGCACACAGCAGTCCGCGCTGGCCATGGTGGCCCAGCTGAAGCGAAAGAGTTCGCACACCCGTCGGTACACGGTGAGGTCAGCGTGAGTGACACCTCCGAGGGGCTAGAAGGCATGCCGCGACCGCCCAGTGGGCCAGCGCCCACCCAAGAAAGCTGCGTTGTTCCTAGCACATCCTCGTTGGCCAGACCGACAACGGGCATTCGCTCTCCGATTTCAAAGACTCATCCTCCTCGACTGTACTGCCCGGTGTGCCGTACGCAATCCATTCCGTGGGGATGGATGGAGTCGCCCCATCACCCTAACGGCGAAGCATGTGGGTGCCGGTCCTCCGTTTGCTTGCCATGCGTGGAGCGACTTTACGGGGAAACAGAAGATCTGAACAGCGTGGAAGATCGTAGAAAAGGCGATCGCAGGAAACTTTCCGACAAGAGTACCGTATAGCCTAGTGTACCGGGCATTGTAACGCAGCGGTGATCCCTTACAACTGAATAGAATCGGAGGTTGAAATGTTGGCCCCTTCGCCGACCGTGACTCTGGGAGTCCTGCTTGAACAGGACAAAATCATCCGCAAGCGTATCAAGGATCGCGAATATCAGCGCGCAAGGCGCGCTGCGCGTCGCGAATCCAAGCAGTGCAAGCAGTGCAAGTCGTGTGGCGCTCCGCTGCCCGACCCCAAGTTCAGACAGTTCATTCCCGGCACCGCTGAGGCTGGGAGGGTCATGTCTGAGCCTTGCTGCCCGTACTGCCAGAACATGATGTGGCGCACCCAGCTGTGGTGGATGGTGCGCACCCAGCGGTTCAATCTGCCGGTTACCGCCAATGCGTAAGATGCTCCCCACACTGATCCACTACGCCGAGAGGCTGGTGGTGGTAATGGCAGCTCTAAACTCTCTCAGCTGCTTCTGGCACAAGTGACGTGGGTGGGCCACTGGGTGATTGTCATTCAGTGGCCCACCAGTTAAAGGAAACTTTTCTGATCAGCTCACGTTCTCTTTTTTGAGGTGGATATGATGAAGACCCCGATTTATCATTGGCGCAAGACCAAGGGACTGAAGCCACCCTGCGGCAAGGTCTCCATGTACATGAAGGACGACCCGACGAAGGTCACCTGCCCGGAGTGTCTCGAGAGCATTATCAATGTCGTTGTCGAGGTCAAGCCCCTCGGTGCTGTTGGTTGGGCTGTGGTGGCCGGGACGCGCGATCAGCTTGACAACGACCTGGGGCTGGCGGTGGCTTCGTTCCATCAGTCAGTCAACCCGACCCTGTACCAGTCGATCACGGACGCCGAACGTCGTGCTCGGGCGTGCGCCAAGCTACTGCAGGAGGACTTTCGATGACTCTGATGAAGCGCGACCCGTTCGCCCGGGAGGAGCTACACCGGACTGAGCTTCCTCGTCACATCGGCCTGGGCTGCGAGTGGTGCGACGGTCGCAACGGAAACGGGAAACTGTATGAGTACTTCGTGGAGACCGACGGTGGCACGAAGACGATTGACAATCACCTGTTCTGCTCGGCCGACTGCCGGGAGTCCTACTATGCGTAGGCTCGCTGTGATTCTCGCCCTGTTTCTGGTGGCTTGCAATGACCGTGGCTGTAAGTGTCATATGGGTCACGAGGAAGTCAACTACCACGCTGCGCATAGCACGGAGACCTGCTTACAGCGTGACGAGAAGTCTGGTTGGTGCAGCAATGAAATCACCACCTATCACCCGGCGCATTGTAGCATCAGCTTTGTCTGCGACATGACATGTAAGGCAGCGGACACCGGAGCGCGCGAGGCACACCCCGATCACCCGGTGCGAAACCTGGGACGCACAAACATGTCCCCATTCGAGTGTTTTGACAATGGGAGTCTGCGATGAGCTTGGTGGGGCTATGGCCCAGCGGCAAGGACCGGATCAAGCCTGATTGGTGGTCAAGTACATCGGCGGATATTACGCACATGTACGTGTGCGAGATAGCCCATTTGATCCTTCACCCCAACCGACTGTACATGTTCCACGTGCACCCCGGTTGCTCCGGGTGTGAGGACTATAAAATCGCTTGACTTCTAACCTGGAACCCCGGTAGAATGTGAAGTCAGGCGGAGGAGGAATTGATGCCTTGGATCGCAAACATGGGAATGCGGGAGGCGGAGAAGTTCGAGCCGGGTCCTGACACCGTTTGCGTCAGCATCACGGAGCCAAAGAGCGACCGTTGCTACGGTCTCGAGGCGAACATCAGCCAGGGGTATACCGGAATCCTTCGGCTGCAGTTCGAGGATTACGATTCTCTCCGTCTCCATCCTCCTGATGCGGTATTGTTCACAGAAACTCAGGCCAAGATGGTAACTGATTTTGTGACACGACATCGTGGTGAAAACATCCTTGTGCATTGCTCGGCGGGCATCTCGCGCAGCGGAGCCATTGTAGACGCCATTCTACAAGCCTTCCCAGAGTACGAAGACCGTGGCAAGACAAGATTTCCCAACGGTCATGTTCGCTCGCTGATGAAGAAAGCTCTAGGTTTGGTCCCCTCGGGAAAAATTGAGGAACCTATGAGATGTTTTGGACATATGCCCATTCCTAGAAGTATATGGGACTACCTCAAGAATGTTGCAGGAATATACAAATGAAGGGTATTTATTGCACCCGACACCGCGCAGATCATGTTCGTATCTGCCCCCGATGCTGTGAGGAACGCATCGAAGAGGTGTTTCTGGCGTGTAAGCTTCCGGGCGGCAGTGACGCATGGGACTTCGCCCGACGTGTCGAGCGCATTCTCAATGGAGAGAGTGAACACTACCCAGTCCAAATGCAGAACAACTACGAGAACTGCGAAGGTGTCGAGACGGTGATTGCGCTTGCAAAGGAGTCGAGGCGCAAGGCGATTAGTGGTACGGGCTATGGGCTGATTTACGCACATGAAGTGCTGGAACTGCTCGACAGGAAAGGGAAACCATGAGTCAGCGGAGGCCGAAGGATCGGAGCCATTGGGGAGACGAGGCTTTCAGGGCCATGCATAACAAACCGATCACCCGCGAGGTCTTGCACAAGGCGCTGCAAGAGCCCACCGCGAGGGAGTTGCTGGATACGATTGACAGTAACGCAGCGAAGTACATCCTCGCCTCCCGCGTCGAGGCGGTGCTGGCGCTGCTGAAGGAGTACAGAACGATTCCGGCGGATCTTATCGAGCGCGTCCTTGACGGAGGGAAGCCATGAGCGAGACCATCACGCGAGCCGAGTGGGAGATCGTGAACGACACAGCGAAACGGCTGCTCGTTCCGGGCGGCTGGCTGTATCGCACGTTCGAGGTGAGTCTCACTGGCTACGAGATACCCGGAACAGTCGCCTTGGCGTTTGTGCCGCGCCCGGAAGGATGGGAGCCATGAGCGAGACACCGCTGATCGTAAAGTGGCTGGATGGATACGAGGTTGGGAATGGGCAAGGGGTGAAGCCATGAGGCCCGAAGAGTATGAGGGGACCGTCAATCCCCGTATCCGATTTGCGGAGCGTTAACCGCGCGAGAGCGCAGAAAGAAGAAAGAAGAATGAACCTGAAGTTCAAGATCGCAGTTCTCATCTCACTCGTAGGCCTAACTTCCCT
>Ga0315278_10004960_pt1 | contig 12059 bp, 6 predicted proteins | sample YL17G06_0_MG_FD_203880 | JGI IMG/M metagenome (GOLD analysis project Ga0315278, IMG submission 203880) | Sediment microbial communities from Yellowstone Lake, YNP, Wyoming, USA - YL17G06_0 | ecosystem: Environmental > Aquatic > Freshwater > Lake > Sediment | place: USA: Wyoming | collected... | reverse complement strand
CGCCCGCCCACCCTCTCCGTCCCCGTCCCGACCTCCGCGGCCCGCGACCCCCGGGCGGGCGTGCAGGTGTGCCCGCAGCTGGCGACTGCGCCCCCCCAGGCCCCACCCCCCGACTGGGAGAAGGCGGCGGGCCCGGCCGGCCTGTACGGGCCGCCCCCCGCGTCCGGCCTCCCGCCGGCCCTCGACGGGCTGAGGCCGGGCCTGGCTGCCGCGGCCGCGTCGGCCGAGGAGGAGCTCGGGCTGGCCCTGTCCGGGGCGGGGTTGCAGAGCCCACTGAGTCCCCGGCTGCCGCCGCCGCCGGTGAAGAAAGAGGAGGAGGCCGCGGTGGCGGCGGCGGGAGCGGCGGCGGCGGCGGCGGCGGCGGGAGCGCAACCTCGTCCTCCTCCTCCTCCTCCGCCTCCTCCTGCCCAGGTGACTGATTCGAAGCCCGCCGCCGCTGCGCCCGCCGCTCCCGCCGCCGCCCCCGCCGCCGCTCCCGCGGCCGCCGCCGCCCTCACCCCCACGGGCTCCGGCCGCCGGGGTGGGCGGTCCCGCGGTGGCGGCGGCGGCGGCGGCGGCGGCGGGAGCACGAGCGTGGGCGGGGCAACGTCGACCGACGGTGGCGCGGGTGGCGGTGTCGCCGGCGCCGCCGCCGCCGACGACGGCGCGGCCAGCCCATCGCCGGCCGTGCCTGCTACGGCTACTAATGCTGCTGCTGCTGCTGCTGCTGCTGCTGCCGGTGGCGGCACCAAGCGGAGCCGGCTCGGGCGACGGGCCCCGCAGCAGCAGGCCCAAGGTGCGGGCGTGGAGGGCGGAGGCGCCGCTGCGCCGCCCGCCGCCGCCGCCGCCGATCTGCCCGAGCCTCCGGCCTCCAAAAAGTCACGGTCCGGCACACGACGGTCGGGCAAGAGCGGGAAGCGCCCCCCCCGCAAGGAGGCGGGCGGCAGTGGTAGCGAGGGCGGCGCGGTTGGCGGCGGCGGCGGCGACGCGCCTGCTGCTGCTGGTGCAGACACGCACCCTGCCGCCGCCTCCTCGCCATCTCCTTCGCCCTCCTCGCCTTCCTCGTCCGGCACCGACCTAGAGGGCAATGGGGAGCCTGCACCAGTCGCTGCTACTGCCGCCCGTGAGGCCACCCCGCCCCCCCCTCCGCCCCCCCCCCCTCCTGCGCGCGCACCTGGCGCGCACCCCTTGGCCCCCTCCCCCGCCGCCGCGACCGCGGCCGCGACGCGCCCGCCCGGCCGGGGCGCCCGCCGGGGGCCGTCTTTCAAGGGCGTCCACTGGTCGGTCGTGCGGGGTGGGTGGGTGGCGACGGGGCCGGACGGCAAGGCGGTCGAGCCGCCGCCGCCGGCGGACGCGGAGGACGCCCGCCGCCGCCGCCGGTCCTCCTCGCGCGGCTCCTCGCCCGGGCCGCCGCCCGCCTGGGCGACCGCGGAGGCCGCGGCCCGGGCATTCGATGCGGCGGTCGTCAGGGCTGCTGCTACTGCTGGGGTGGTGGTGGTGAGGGCGGACGAGCTCAACTTTCCGGCCGAGCACGCGTGCGCGTGAGAGAGAGAAGAGAGGGATGGGATGGAGAGAGAGTTTTGAAAAAGAGAGGGGATGGGAGCGAGTTTTTCGTTTTGGTTATTGGGTGGTGGTAATGCCTCCCGTTTTCAACTACACCCTCTCACTCAGCGCCAGCGCGTTCCGGGCCGCCGCCCTGAGCGCGCCATCCGCGGCGACCAGGGCGGCGGCAGCCCGGTCGGACGCAGGGCCGCGCACACCACCGCCCTCACCCCCCTCCTCTCCTCTGCACGCTGCCGGCCACCAGGCATCGGCCACCAGGCCCGCCCCGCCCGCCGGCCCGCCCTCCGGTGCACGCGTGCCGTCCCGGAGGACGCGCAGGGAGGCACGCAGGGCGGCCCCGTCAGGCGTGTCGGCCAGGCCGGCCGTCCGAATTGCGCCCAGTGCCCGGTTGTACGTCTCGGCCGCCACCTCCTCGCCCGCGGCCGCGATGGCCGCCCGCAGGCGGGGCGGGGCCAGGGCGGCGGCCGCCGCGCCCAGGGCAAACCCGGCGGCGGCGGCGGCGGGCGTGAGGGCGGAGGGCCGGGCCCGGGCGCGCGGGGCGAGGGCGGCCGCCGCGGCCACCCGCCCACGCGCCGCATCCTCAAACAGCGCCGCGTCGTGGCGGCGGCCCCGCACTGCTCGCGCCCCGGCTAACAAGGCGACGGACGCGGTCTCTAGGAGGAGGGCGGCCCGCAGGTGCGGGGCGGCGATGGCGGCGAGGGTCGGGGTGAAGGGAAGAGGGGTGGGGGTGGAGGCATGGTGGTGGTCGTCTGCGCGGGGTGGGGGTGGTGGCGGCGCCGCGGCCGCCCCCCTCTTTTTGGTCCTCTGCTTTCTGGGCGGGCTCACCGCTGCCGCCGGCCCTGCACTCACGGAGCAGGCTAACAGCTGGCGGTGGCCACCGTCGGTTGCGGCGGCGGTCAGGGCCGTCCGCGCGGCGGCGAGGAGGGCGTTGGGGCGCATGCGTGCGAGCTTCGACCTGTTCCAGCGTGTGTGTGCCTCTCTATTAAGGGAGGGAGGGAGGTTTCCCTCCCGCCCGCACTTTTTTTTCCCTTGCCAGCACTCTGCTCACCGTGAGAGGGAAGCCTCCCTGGGCACGGGACATGCATGCGACCAGCCATGAAGATAAAAAAAAAAGAGAAAACTGCCACTGCAACTGACTAATAACAAAAACCTCCCTATGTCATCTCCTCCGCAACGCCTCACGGCTCAAATCCGCAAAACTCAGCCACAGACTGCCCCCATTCAGGGCCGCCTGCGCGAGGCGGGCGTCCACGGGCACGCCCGGCATGAGGGCGCGGAGCTGGGCGAGGGCCGCGGCCACGGCCGGCCCTGGGTCGGGGGACGAGAGCAGAAAGGGGCCCCGCACCGCGACGGCGGCCGTGTCGACGCCCCGCGGCAGGGCGGCCCTCAGCGCCATCAGGCGGGCTGCCAGGGTGGCCCGTGGCAGGGCCAACAGGCACGGCTGCGCCCGGGCGAGGGGCAGGGCGGCCGCCGGGTCGAGGCCGAGCAAGAGCGCCAGGCCGGCCACGGCGTCCGTGAACGCGGCCCGCCCAATTTCCTCATCTGAGAAGGCCGCCACCGCCGCATCGTGGTGGTCGCTTCCTCTTCCTCCTCCTGTCACGCCTCTTCCGTCGGCGCGCAGGCGGATGGCGACCTCGGCGCGGGCGACCTCATAGCGCTCGTCGAGGGCGAGCGGGGGCAGCGGGAGAGGAGGTTGAGGTTGAGGTTGAGGGCGGGGCGGGACAGCGCGTGCTGGTCGGGGCAAAGGGCGGGGCGCCCTTGCGGGCTGCCGTGGCGCGGCTCGAGGTGGGGGTTGTCGTACCACCGCCGATGATGCGCAGGCCGACGCGCTGGGCGGGCGCATCGCCGCGCGCCTGTCCCTCTCTCTGCACTGTCACGGAAGCGAAACAAACGTGTGAAAAACTCACGTCGCTTAGTTGGTCGGTCCACTTTTGAGTTTACTCGGCGTCCCCGCTGGGACACACGTACACACGCACGTACGAACACAGCTCGGGGCGAACGCCACCGACGCGTCGCCACCATGGCCCCACCCGGCGGCAAGGGCCCCGGCGACCCGAAGGCCAACCAGAAAAAGCCGCTGGTGGTGGTGGCCGGCGCGACCGGACACATCGGCGGGGAGGTGGTCAAGGACCTGGCCGCGCACGGGTACCGCGTGAAGGCGCTTGTCCGCCCCGGCCGGCCGGCCTCCATGGCGGCCGCCCACAGGCTGGAAAGCTGCGGCGCGCAGGTCGTGTTTGCGGACCCTACGGAGGCGGACACGCTTGCAGGCGTGTGCGACGGCGCGGAAGCGGTCGTCTCCGCTCTTGGCGTGCGGTGCGTTGGTTGGGAGGGGCGGGGGTTGGGGGTGGGCGCCCGCCCTGGCTGCTGACAACAGCTCCAGTTTGCCAGAATGGCTGGCCGGGCGGCGCGTGCGTGGGCGGTCCACCCGCTCCTGTGCGCCGCGCGCGCCCCATGTGGCTCGTGGTTTGACTGATGGCGCCGGCGCGCCTTCCTTTGCTGGGGAAAAAAAAAACCGCTCCCCAGGTTTTTGTCAGCCCCCTGGCTGCGCCCGTGGGCCCGCCTCAGCGCACCTCCTTCTCGCGCCGGTCGCTGATCACACCCCGTCACCAGCTCATGGTGTATGACTTGGCGGCAACACATTTGCCTTGGTGCACACGCCGGTCGTTCTCTCTCCTTTGACCAGCCGCTCCTGCCGCTCGTTTTCTTTTTTCGGGCAACCAAGAGAGCGGAAGGGAGCCTGTGCCCGCGCCTGGCCCCTCTCTGAACACTTTTCGAAGGGGGTCAGGCATCTGGCAGGCTGCGCTTACAGGCGTAGCGGGGGCGGGCGCATGCACAGCTGAAAAAAAGGAGGCGCGTAGAGCACGACCCATCACCCACTTCACCTCCTCTCACTCGACCCCCACCCGCTCTCCACCCTTTCCCCTCCTGTCTCATCTAGCTCCTTCTCCCGCGCGGACGGCACCGTCTGGACGGTCGACCGGGACGCCTCCATCAACGTCTGGCGTGCCGCGGCGGCCTCGAAAGTCCGGACATTTGTCCTGGTGGCCACGTTCGAGGGGCGGGCTTCACGGCGGTGTGCGGCCATCTCGGAGGCCAAGGAGCAGGCGGTGGACACAGTCATGCGTGAATCCCGGGCCGCGGGCGTCCGGTTCTGCGTGCTCCGGCCGACCGCGTACTTCAAGGACATGACGGCCTGGCTGGTGGACCCCATCCTGGCGGGTCGGCCCGCCCGCATCACGGGGGGCGGGTCGCCCCGCATCAACCCGATTGATGGGGCGGACCTCGCCCAGCTGGTGCGGGAGTGCGTGGCCGAGGGGGGGTCCGAGAACCGGGAGCTCCTGGTGGGCGGGCCCCAGGTCTACACCCTGCGGGGCATGGCCCAGCTGGCGGCGGAGGTGGCGGGCCCGGCGGCGGCGGGGCGGGAGGGCGGGCCGGCGGCCACGCCCTCCCCGACCAGCCCGCCGGCCGCCCCGACCGACCTCATCAAGCCGCGCCGCCTGTGGCCGCTCCGCCTCCTGGCCCCGCTCGCCCGGTGTGCCTCGCCCTTCTCCGCCCGGGCGGCTGCCCTGGCGGACGGCGCCCGGTTTGTGCTCTACTCGGCCACCCACGACGCGGTGGGCGACCCCTACGGCCGCCGGCTGCTGAAGGGCGCGTTTGAGGCGCGGGTGGAAGCGGTCCGGTCGGCCGCGGCCGCGACCGCGGCGGCCGCTGTCGCCGCCGCGTCGGGCGCCAACACGCCCGCCTCCGCTGCCGCTGGTGGTGGTGGTGGTGCCGCGGCTGCTGGCGGCACGGCGGGCCGGCCGGCCAGTGGTGGGGGCGGGGCGGCGCCGCCGGCACAAGGGGTCGGCCGGCCGGGGATGCCGCGGACCGCGTCGGCGGTCGGGCTGGCCCGGACGCCCAAATCCGCGAAGTGATGCATGGAGGCGGTGAGAATTGGGGGGTGGGGGTTGGGGTGTGGGGAGGGAGGGGGTGAGATGCCCCTGCTCGCATTGTGTGTGCGCCTGTGAGGGTGCTGTGTGTTTTGTCGTCGTGCTCCCCCAAAGGCAGATTTTCTTTCTCCTCATCATCATTTGTCTCATTTCACACGGGTTGGGGAGCCGCCAGAGCATCGAGGGCTGACACACGCGCCCCAGCCCCACCTCAGAAATGGTCCCGCCCCCCCCCCCCCCCCAGCCTCTACCACCCCGCCCGCTCGTACCGCTCGTACGCGGCCGCCTCCTCCGCGCTGGGCGGCGGGGAGGCGGCCACGAGGCGCAGGGCCACCGCGAAATGGTCCCCCGTCACCGCGTCCGCCCCGCCCACCCCTTCCGCCACGGCGGCCAGGGCGGCCTCCCGGACCAGGGACGCCAGGTCGGCGCCCGTAAAGCCGGGCGTGGCCGCGGCCAGGTCGGCAAACGTGCCGCCAGGCGCCGCCACCCCCGGCCCCAGCCGCACTTTCCGGGCCGCCGCGCGCAGCACTGCTTCCCGTTCACACGCATCGCCGGGCGGGCGGACGTGCAGGGCCCGGTCGAACCGGCCCGGCCGCATCAGGGCGGGGTCTAGGCGATCGGGGCGGTTGGTGGCGGCCAGGACGACGACGGGCGGGGAGGCGGGCCCCTGGGCCGGCGCACGCGTGGCCGCCTCCACCTCTTGCAACAGTTGGGCCACCACCCGCCCGGCCGCCGCGCCCGCGCCATCCGACGCTACCGCACCCCCTCCCGCGCTCGCGATGCCGCCATCCCGAGCGGACGCCAGCCCGTCCAGCTCATCGAAAAAGACCAGGGACGGGGACGACGCGCGGGCGCGGGCAAAGAGGGCCGCGACCGCTTTCTCGGCGTCCCCGACATACGGCGACAGCAGCTCCGGCCCCTTGACCGCGAAAAAGTTGCGCCCCGCCGCGTGCGCGGCCGCCCGGGCCATCAACGTCTTCGAACAGCCAGGCGGGCCGAAGAGGAGGATGCCGGAGGGCGGGGTCGCGCCCACGGCGGCCATGGCGGACGGCGAGGCGACGTCGGGCGAGGGGGAGGCGGCTGACCCCTCAGTCCCCACGCCACACCCCAGCGCCTCCATCAGCCGGGCCTTCACGCCGGCCTGCCCGCCCACGTCGTCCCAGGTGACGAGGGGCAGGGCCAGGGTGATGTCCCGCATGGCGGACGGGCGGACGGTCGCCCGGGCGGCGGCGAGGTCGGGCAGCGTGACGCGGAGGGAGGAGGGCGGACGGGGGGTGCTGCCCTGTCCAGCGGCGGCGGCCACCACCCCTCGCCGCAGCGCTGCCAGGGCCGCCTCTCGCACGAGCAACGCCAGGTCCGCGCCCACAAAGCCGTGGGCAGCGCCCGCGACAGCTGCGATGTCTTCGCAGCTCAGGTTGTGGGCGACGGGCGCCAGGCACGCCGCGAGGATCGCCCCCCGGGCACTCGGGCAGGGCGGGCCGACCTCGACCTCCGCGTCCAGGCGCCCCGGACGCCGCAGGGCGCCGTCCACCGCACCCACCCGATTGGTGGCGGCCAGGACGACAACCCGGGGTGGGTTCGGTGCGGATGACAGGGCGTCTAGCTCCGTGGCCAGCGCCGCGGCGAGGCGGGCGGCCGCGCCGGCGGCTGCCGAGGCGGCCGCTGCGGGCGCGCCGCCGCTGCCCGTGCCACTGCTCCCGCCGCCCCCGCCCTCTCCGCCGAACCGCCCCGCCTGCCCCCCTCCCGCGGGGGCCAAAGCATCTACCTCATCAAAAAATAGGATGGCCGGCGCGGCCGCCCGCGCGGCAGCAAAGACGCCGCGCACGCCGGCCTCGCCCCCGCCAACCCGCCCCGACACGAGGTCGGGGCCATTCACCACAAACAGGGCGGCCCCTGCGTCCGCCGCGGCCGCCCGGGCCAGCGCGGTCTTGCCCGTCCCGGGCGGACCATGTAAGAGGACGCCGACGGGCGGGGTCAGGCCGTAGGACGCGAACAGGGCCGGGCGGGTGAGGGGCAGCGTGGCCAGGTCACGCAGGCGGGCGGCGACGGCGGCCACGCCGCCCAGGCTGGCAAAGCCGGCCGCGCCGGGCGCGCCCGAGGCCCGGGCGGACGTGCCGGCGGCGGCCGCGCGGGCTGCGGCCCGGGCGGCGGGACCGGTGGGGCCACCGCCGACGGCGGCGTCTGCGGCGGTGGCGGCCGCGGCCGCGGCAGCCGCGGCCTCGGGCGAGAGGGAGGCGGTTGCACCCTCCTCCTCCTCCTCCTCACCCGAAGACAGGCCGGCAGTAGGGGCAGCAGCAGCCGCACCACCACTGCCACCCTCATTGTCAGCCATGACAACACGCACGGTCGTCCCGGGGCCCACCGCCCGCAGCGCCGGGTCCGCGCCCGTCACCTCCAGGGCCACCGTCCGGCCCAGCAGCGGCAGGGCCAGCCGGGTGCCGGGGGCCAGGCGGCGGCCGAGGGTGCGGCGGGCGGCCAGGGCGGACACGGCGTCGAGGGCAGCCTCTCCACCACCGCCGCTGCCACCCCCACCAAACAGGGGCGCCAACAGGAGGGCCGGCGAGGGGGCGGTGGTGCTGCTGCCGGCCCATGCCTCCTCAACCAAAGGGCGCAGTGTGAGGGCAGGCGCGTGGCCGGGGGCGGTCGGCGGTGGCGCCGCGTGCAGGCACACGGCGCCCCCTCCTCCCTCACCTTGCCCTAGCCCAAGCGAGTAAGCTAGTGCGGTCGACAGGGTCGCCACCCCGCGCACGCCCGCCGGCGACGGCCAGGCTGTGCCGATGACCCCGCGTCCACCTAGGCGCATCGCGCCAGGCACACACACGCACACCTCCTTCCCGGCCCCGAGCCGCGCCACCAGCATATCGGCTGGAGCCAGCCAGGCCCGGGCGGATGCGCCATCGTCCGAGGGGTGGGGGGTAAGGCAGGTGGTGAGGCTGAGGAGGGGCGGGGCGGCTGTTGTGTGGAAGAAACGAATGATGGCAAGAGAGGGGTGGCTAGGTGAGAGAGCGAGGCAGGAGCGTGTGTTTTCGCGGCCGCAGCACCCGGCCAACTCCACATCGCTGCTCGCCAGCCAGCTCAGACACTCCACGTATCCATAGACCATGGTGGTGTGGTGGTCCACACGCGCTCTCTCCCCACAAGACACACGCACCAAAGTCGAGCGGCGCGGCGGCGGCGCATGCGGGGCCGCCGGCCGGGGCGGCGTCCATTCTGGGGAGGCGGCGGGGCTTCCCTTGTGCCGGTGCGTGTGTGCCAGAGAGGCAGGTAGGCACACGTTGGAGGAAGTGTGTACGACGCGGTGTGCCCTCCCCGCAGCGGAGGGCGACGCGGTAGTGAACACGCTGAGAGACTGCTGCTCACAAGAAAAAGAAGACGCGAGCGCGCTGCGGCTGCTCGGGCGCCTCCTCTCTTTTGCCCGTCGCCAGCTCGGCCTGGCGTCTCCCATTCACTTGTGCACGCGCTCCGCGAGCTGTGAGCCGTCCCTGTGCCCTGATCCCTCCGGTGCATTGAGGACCGAGGCACCGAGGGGCTCGTTGCTGAGCGAGAAAGTTTTTTGGCCGTCAATCCCGCACTCTTCTCGCTCAGCGCTCTCGCTCTCCCGCCCCATCTTCGATCCATCCGTCACCTCAGGAGGGGCACTCTGTGTGTTGTTCATTGCCTGGTGACTCGTGCGTTGAGAAAAGAAGGAGGCAAAAGGCACGACAGTCTTTTCTCTTTTCATGCCTTCCTCCTCGACCACCACCACCACGCCCTGGCTGGCCGGCGCCCCGCCTGGCGCCCCTACCTACGACGACGGCTTCCGGGCCAACATGCGGGCGTTCCTGGCCGATTACGGGCGGGCCGTGCCCCTGCCGACGCGGGCGCAGCCGGGGCTGGGCCTGTTGCGGGCGTGGGCGGTGAGGCTGGAGGGTGGCGCCGCGCCTGGTGGTGGTGGTGCGTCCGCCTCCTCCGCCTCCGCCTCTCCCGCCATCGACCTCCCACCCCTGCTCGTGTTTGAGGAGCTGCTTGACGAGGCGGACCCACCCGTTTGCGATGTGTGTCGCACAGTTGGCTGGCAGGCGCACCCGGTGTGCACGTCCACATTTCACTTCATCCTCCCCGCCCCGCCGCCCCGGGCGGGCGGTGGTGGTGGTGGTGGTGGTGGCCGCGGCGCGCCCGCCCGCCCGGCCCCGCCCGACTGGCTGGCGCTGGCGGACCTTCCGGCGCTGGTCATGGCGTACCTGGCCACCAAGCGGCGGAGTGGGACCCGGGTGGGCGGCAAGGCGGCGGCCGCAGCACCGCCTGCTGGGGGTAAGAAAAAAAAAGCACCTCCCGCCGCCGCTGCCTCCAAGAAAGGCGCCGCCGCCGCCGCCGCCGCCGCCGCCGCCGACCCCACCCCGTCCCTGGCCGCCATCGCGGCGTCCCACGCCCTGGCCGTCCCCGCCCACCCCCTGCGTGCCTGGGTGGACTCTTTGGACTCTCCCTCCCACCTCCTCCACGCGGCCCTCCACGCCAATGGGGCGGGCCACCTGCTCCGCCTCAACGGCCGGGAGGGCGGGTCGCCGCTGCTCTCGGGCGGCCAGGTGATGGGCCTGTGGGACCGACTGGCCCGGGCGCTGCGGGCGGGGGCGGTGACGGTGGAGGACGTGTCCAACCGGGGCGGGATGGAGCTGCGCGTGCTGTGCCCGCTCGCGGTGGCGGCCAAGAAGGGGAAGGGGGGCGGGGGTGCCGCGCCCGCGCCCGCGACGCCGGGCACTACCTGGTACGGGCGGTGGGGGTACGGTTTCGGGCGGGGCGCGTACGGGACGGCCAAGGCCACCTGGCGGGCCGCGGCGGCGGCGGGCGCGGGCGCACCGCTGGCCGGGATAGCCGCCGAACTGGCCGCGGCCGCGCGCGCGGGCGACGGGGCCGCGCACGAGGCGGGGCGGGCGTTGAAACGGTTCGCCGCCGCCGCCGCCGCCGCCACCGCCGCTCCGGGGGGTGGAGGGGGGGCAGGCACCGCCCCGGCGACGCTGGGCCCTGTGCTGGCGGCCGCGATGGGCCTCCTCTCCAAGCCGGCGGCGGCGGCGGCGGCGATGCGGGGCGCCGCCCCGGGCGCGCCCTGGCCGGCCGACAAGGCGAGCAAGGCGCAGGTCATCTACCCGAAGGCCGCCGCCGCCGCTGGTGGCGGCGGCGGGAAGGCCAAGCGCCCGCCCGCCTCTGCCGCGGTCGTGGATGCGGCGACGGCGGCCACCGCCCGGTGCCTGGTCCAGGAGGGGGCGCCACCGCCAGCGGCGGCGCCGGCGTCGCCGGCCAAGCGCGCGCGTGTGGGCGAGGGGCGGCCCGGCGCGCACGGCGCGTCCACCCCGCCCCCGCCCCCGCCCCCGCCCCATGTTGTCCTCTTGCCCGCCGTCGACCCCGGCGAGCCCTTGCCCCAGCTGCCGGACATGCCGGCCGACGCCCTCCCCCCACCCCGCCTGCGCTTGCCGGTGCTGGACGTCGCGGCGGCCTTCCCGGACCGGTGGCAGGCCGGGCGGGCGGCGGCCGCGGCCGTCGCAGTCGCACGCTCGCTCGCGGCCCACCGCCCGCCGCCCCAGCAACGGGGCCGCCGCCCCGCCTCTGCTGCTGCTGCGCCTCCTCCTCCTCCTCCCGCCCCGCTCTGGGTACCCCGCCCCGTGCTCCGGGCCGACCTCATGGCCAACGGCGGCGTGGGCGATGCCGGCCTGGTGGACACGGCGCTCCGGGCGGTGGCGAACGTGGAGCTGGCGGGGGGCGGCGGTGCGGGTCTCGCTTCGGCCCTCACCCCGTCCGGCGTCCGCATTTTTCGGGCCCAGCACCGTGCCACCCGGGTCTTGCACTACCTGTTGGAGGCGGGGGAGGATGACCTGCAGGCCCTGCTGGCCGCCGTCCCGGCGGGCGCGGCGGGGGCGGGCCCGGCCGCGGCGGCGTTGAGGACCCCCCCGCCGGGGGCCTCGCCCCCTCCCCACGTCAAGCTGGAGCCTGCCGCTGCTGCTGCTGGGGGCGGCGCCACCGCCGCCGCCGCCGACCTGCCGCCGCGCAGTGTCCGGGCTGCCCGCAACCTGACGGGCGCGGCCCGGTTCGTGGGCGCGGCCGCCGCGGCGGGCGTGGCGGCCGCGGTGCGGGCGGTGAGGGGGGGCGCCCTGGGCGAGCAGCAGCAGCAGCAGCCCCCCCCACACCAAACCGTCGTCATCGTCAAGGCCGGCGTTCCGCCCCGCCCGCCCGCCCCACGCCTGCGCTTGTCCCGGGAGGTGTCCCAGCTGGCGGCGTCCATGGGGGCGGCGGTCGTGTTGCGGTCGCCCGGCGGGACGGGGGCGCTCTCTGCCGCCGCCCCCGCCGCCCCCGCCGCGGCTGTGAACGGAATGGGCGGCGCCCTGCTCCTCCCCGACGGCGCCCGCCGGGCGCGCGCCCCGTCCTCGGAAGCCCTGGCCGCCGCAGCTGCGGGCGGGGGCCTACCCTTCTGGGGTCGCCGCCCGGCCTCGGCGGGGCCGGCAGGCGCCGCCTCAGCCGGGCGGCGCACGGGCGACGGCGGGCAGCGCGGCCGCGGCGGTGGAGGGGGTGGCGGCTCGACCTCCTCCGCCGCCCTCCTCCTCTCCGCGCCCTCCCTCATCC
>Ga0315278_10004959_pt1 | contig 12060 bp, 13 predicted proteins | sample YL17G06_0_MG_FD_203880 | JGI IMG/M metagenome (GOLD analysis project Ga0315278, IMG submission 203880) | Sediment microbial communities from Yellowstone Lake, YNP, Wyoming, USA - YL17G06_0 | ecosystem: Environmental > Aquatic > Freshwater > Lake > Sediment | place: USA: Wyoming | collected... | reverse complement strand
GCAGCCGTCATCGCGCCCACGGCGGCCGACCCGGCGACCTGCAGGAAACGGGCCTTCTTGCCCACGGAGTCCACGAGCGTCAGCCGGCTCGCCGGCAGCACGAGGCCGAGCGGCAGGCCGGGGTAGCCGGCGCCGCTGCCGATGTCCAGGACGGCAGGTCGGCCATCGATGCCCCCCGCACGAACGAGGGCGACCGCGGTCAGGGCGTCGGCCACGTGCTCGAGCGCGATGGCGCCCGGCTGGCGGATGGCGGTCAGGTTGATGGCCGCATTCCAGGCCAGGAGCAGCCGGATGTGTGCCTCGATGCCGGCGCGCTGGCCAGACGTCAGGGTCAGGTCGAGCGCGATCAGGGCCGCGTCAAGCGCCACCGTGAAGTCGTCCCCGAGCGGCGAGCAGTCATCGGGGTCTGTCGGCAGCGCGGCCCGCGTGGTCGGCTGGCTCACGACGGGAGGCAGCGAAGAGGGCGGCAGAGCCGCAGCGGGCCGGCGCTCCTCTCGCACCTGGGCCCGAGCCGCGGTCTTGACCGCCCTCGACGTGGTGGGGTCCTGTGCACCATCGACCTTTCAGTCTTCCGCTGCCCGTCTGGTCCTCGGCCGAGTCTCCCCGGTCGCCGCGCGAGCCTCGTTACCCTACTCGGCCCCGGCGTCAGCGTCCCGGCGCCGTCGGTGCCGGCCGAATCTCAGCCCGCGGCGAGGCGACGTCAACAGGGTTATCCACGAGCTTCTCCACGGTGCCCGAATTGGTGGATAACTCGGCCCGGTCGCCGCGTCGATGTGGACGCCCGGAGTCAGTCGGCAGGCGGCCGCGCTGTCCGGACCGGGCGGCCCATCGAGCGCCTCACGACGTCCATGACTTCCTCGGCATAGGCATCCGCATCGCCCGTCTCGACCGCGTGTCGCAGGCAGCCGCCCACGTGATCCTCCATCACCAGCAAGGAAACGGCGTCGACGGCGGCCCGCAGGGCAGCCGTCTGCTGGAGGATGTCGATGCAGTAGTCGTCCCGCTCGATCATGCGACCGATGCCACGCACCTGGCCCTCGATGCGCGACAGGCGGCGCAGCAGCTGCGCGCGATCCTTGGAGTAGCTGTGACGGAAGGTCGAGGTCTCGTCCTCGCCCGGTCGGCTGGTGGTGGGCACGGCGCCTCCTTCACGGAGCGATACTGGAGGGGAGTATAGCTCGAGGTGCCACCGACGGTCACGCCACCCTTGGCCGGGACCGGCTAGACTGGCGTTCGATGGAAGGCGGTGACCGGCTCCGCTCGCACCTGGCGTCCTTGCGATGCGCAGACTGCGGTCGAGCCTACGGCGACGGCCACGTGCGTATCCGGGCCGAGCGGGGGACGGTCTCCTTCGTGGACCTCATCTGCCGGGCCTGCGGCCGCCAGGCGTCGGGCATCGCGACCCTCGTCATCGACGGCAGCGCGCCGGTGCGCATCGAGCTGGGCGACCTCGACGAGGCGGCGGCGGGCGCCTTCGAGGTCGACGACGTGATCGAGATGGGGCGATTCCTGGCCTCCTTCGATGGGGACTTCCATGGCTACTTCGCCCGAGGCGGCCCGATCGATGGATCCCAGCGCGCGTGACGGCATTGGATCCCGTGCCCGGCACGGCGCCGAACTTCGCGCATGCCAGCGAAGCTGAGCTGGCCCGGATCCTCGACTACTACCAGGTCGAATGGCGGTACGAACCGCGCACCTTCCCCATCCTCTTCAACCTGGACGGGGCCGTCGTGGAGAGCTTCGCGCCGGACTTCTACCTGCCGGAGTTCGACCTCTACGTCGAGTTGACGACGCTCAAGCAGAGCCTCGTGCGCAAGAAGAACCGCAAGCTGCGCCGCCTTCGGGAGCTCTACCCTGACGTCCGGATCAAGCTCTTCTACGCTCGTGACTTCAAGGCCCTTCTCCTCAAGTACGGCCGCTTCGACCTGGCCGCGTCGCTGAGCGGCGAAGAGGGTCAGGCTCGGGCGCTGGCCGCCACGCCCACCCTCGAAGGCGGGTCGCCGGAGGGCCCGCCGCCCGAGGGGTCCCCGTCATCCGCCCCTGAGGCCGCGAGCATCGAAGGCGAGCCTGCCATCGGTTCCGCAGCCGCCCTCGGGCAGGATGTTCCCCGATCGACCCGTCACGGTCGCGCCCGCCGGGCGCGCCGGCGGCGACGCGCCGCACCCACCGTCGCCTGACCTTCGCCACATCGACGCCGTAGGAGGCCCACGACCCCACCCATGCACCACGCAGACCTGACCGCCGACGTCGCGGAGATCCTCGTCAGCGAGGCCCAGATCCAGGCCAAGGTGGCCGAGCTCGGCGGGCGCCTGAGCGCCGACTACGCGGGCCGTGAGCTGACGCTCGTGAGCGTCCTGAAGGGCTCACTGCCCTTCATGGCCGATCTCATGCGCGCCATCTCCATCCCGGTCACGATCGACCTCATGGAGGTCAGCTCCTATGGTGGCGCGGCCACCGAATCCTCCGGCCTCGTGCGCATCCTCAAGGACCTGTCGTCCTCGATCGACGGTCGCGACGTGCTCATCGTCGAGGACATCATCGACACCGGCCTGACCCTCAACTACCTGGTCCGCTATCTGACCGGCAAGGCGCCTCGCACGCTGCGCATCTGCACCCTCCTCGACAAGCCCGCCCGGCGCCTGGTCGAGATCGAGATCGACTACCGAGGCTTTGAGATCCCCGACCAGTTCGTCGTCGGCTACGGGCTCGACTACGGCGAGCTCTACCGGAACCTGCCGTACATCGGCGTCCTGCGGCCCGAGGTCTACGGCGGCACATGAACCGACGGAGCATCGGGCGCGGCCGCGTCGTCGCCGGCGTCGGGGCGGTCCTCACGCTCATCGCCAGCTTCCTGCCCTGGTACACGGTGGGTGGCGAGGGCGGCCTGCCGGCCATCAGCAGCAACGCCTTCGACGGCCCGGGCATCCTCGTCTTCCTGTCCGCCGTCGGCATCCTTGCACTCATCGCCCTGCCCTACGCCGCCGGCGACCAGCCCATGGGCGTCGATCGGCCTGCCGTCTTCGTGCTCCTGGTCGCGATCGGCATCGCCAGCTTCGCCATCCGCGCCATCCAGCTGCTCCAGCTCGAGGCGCTCGGACTGCCCGATCGTGCCCTCGGCTTCTGGCTGGCGGCGCTCGGACTGCTCGTCATGGCCTGGGGCGCGGCCGAGATCGTCGGCGAGCGACGGACCGGCTGAGCGACCCGCTGGCTTGCTGAGCGGCTGGGCGACCAGCTGGCCCGGCTTCAGGCTTCGCCTAGGTCCAAGTGCGTCTTGCCGCGGCGGCCCGCGCGTGGTAGAACCCCCGAAACATCGGCGACTGCGGGACTCGGGGTTTCGCCGGGGGGGGCGCCCGACAGAGAGGGAGGCCGCCGTGCGCGTGCGACGATCCGTCATCGTCATCTCGAGCGTCCTGTTCATCCTTGCCGCCTGCGGAGGAGGTGGAGGGGGCGCTTCGGCCGGCGGGGACATGCTGGCCAGGATCAAGTCGAACGGCGTCATCCGCGTCGGCACGGACCCCAACTACGCCCCCCAGTCGTTCCAGAAGGCCGATGGCACCTTCGACGGCTTCGACGTCGAAGTGGCCAACGAGATCGCCAAGCGGCTGGGCGTCACGGTCAAATTCGAGACGCCGGACTTCAGCGTCGTCGAAGCCGGCAACTGGGCTGACCGATTCGACATCAGCGTCGGCTCGATGACCGTCAGCGAGAAGCGCAAAGGCGTGCTCGACTTCACCGAGCCGTACTACTTCACGCCGGCCCAGATGGCGGTCATCAAGGACATCGGCATCACGTCCCTGGACGGTCTGGCTGGCAAGAAGATCTGCGTCGGTGAGGGGACGACCTACTACCAGTGGCTGACCGGCACCCTGGTGCTGGGCGACGGCGGCGCGCTCGCGCCTGTCCCAGCCGGCGCCGAAGCATTGACCCAGAAGACCGACCAGGACTGCGCCCAATCGGTCAAGTCCGGTCGGCGCGACGCGGATGGCTGGCTGAGCTCGTCGACCACCGTCCAGGAAGCCATCGATAAGGGGACACCGTTCGTGACCGTCGGCGACCCGCTCTTCTTCGAGCCGCTCGCGGTGGCCACGGACAAGGCTGCCCCGCCCCACGCCGAGCTCCAGGCGGAGCTCGACCGGATCGTCAAGGAGATGCATACCGACGGGACGCTCTCGAAGTTGAGCATGAAATGGTTCGACAAGGATCTGACGACGAAGCAGTGATCAGGGCCACCCGTCCGAACGGGTAGGGAACGGGGACGTCAAACGGCGTCCCCGTTCGTTCTTCAGGAAGGGAGGGACATCGATGGCGGTGGCTCAGGCAGCCGTCCAGGCGCCGATCGTGGACGCGATCGCGCAGGCTCAGCGTGCGGCGCGGCGGGATTTCATGTTGAAGTTCTCCCTGACATGGGCCGTCATCATCGCCGCGCTGGGCCTCGTCATCTACGCGACCGGCAATGCCGACCCCGCGTTCACGCTCGAGTGGGGGCCGTTCATCCTCGCCGGCATCGGCCTGACCATCTTCATCTGCGTCACGTCGATCACCGGGGCGACCATCCTGGCCGTGCTGGGTGCGCTGGGTCGTCTCTCGGTCAACCCGTTCCTCAACGGCCTGGCGTCGCTCTACGTCTCGCTCGTTCGCGGCACCCCGCTCATCGTCCAGATCTACTTCATCTTCTATGCCCTGCCGCTCATGGGCGTCGTGCTCGATCCCATCCCGGCAGGCATCATCGCCCTGTCCTTCAACTACGGCGCCTACATGACCGAGATCTTCCGGGCCGGCATCCAGGCCGTGCCGCGTGGCCAGCGTGAAGCGGCGCAGGCGCTGGGCATGCCTGAAGGATTGATCATGCGCAGGATCGTCCTGCCGCAGGCGACCCGGATCGTGGTCCCGGCCATCGGCAACGACTTCGTGGCCATGATCAAGGACAGCTCGCTGGTCTCCGTGGTCGGGCTCCAGGAGCTGCTCTGGCGGGCCAACACGGTCGGCCGCAGCAACCAGCAGATCATCCAGGCGCTGCTCATCGCGGCGCTCGTCTACTGGGCGCTGACCATCGTCTTCTCGTACTTCCAGGCCCGCCTCGAGAAGCGGCTGGCGAAGGGGGACCGCTGATGGAACTCGGCGAGATCGTGGTCGAGGCCCGGGGCATCGAGAAGTTCTTCGGCTCCAATCATGTGCTGCGCGGCGTGGACTTGGAGGTCCGCCAGCACGAGACGGTCATGCTCATCGGCCGCTCCGGGAGCGGCAAGACGACGATGCTGCGTTGCCTCAACTTCCTGGAAGAGCCAACCGTCGGCACGGTCCGCATCGGCGACATCTCGGCCAAGGCGGACCCGCTCCATGCGCGCAGCCGGAAGCACCGCGAGGAGCTGCGCAATCTGCGACTCCAGGCGGGCATGGTCTTCCAGGACTTCAACCTCTTCCCGCACATGACGGTGCTCGAGAACTGCATCGAGGCGCCGACCCGCGTCAAGGGCGTGCCCAAGGCGGAGGCCATCGCGACAGCCGAGAAGTACCTCGCCAAGGTCCAGCTGAGCGAGAAGCGCGACGAGCACCCGGCGCGTCTCTCCGGTGGCCAGAAGCAGCGCGTCGCCATCGCCCGCGCGTTGTGCATGGAGCCGAAGGTCCTGATGTTCGACGAGCCGACGAGCGCCCTCGATCCGGAGCTCGTAGGCGAGGTGCTGACCGTCATGACCGAGCTCGCCCACGAGGGCTCGACGATGATCGTCGTCTCGCACGAGATGCAGTTCTGTCGCGAGGCGGCGGACCGCGTCGTCTTCATGGAGGGTGGCGTGGTCGTGGAGCAGGGTCCGCCCGACCAGGTCCTGACGAATCCCAAGGAGGAGGCGACGAAGCACTTCCTGCGGCGTTTCCTGACGCCGGACCAGCACGCCGTCATCGAGGCCATGGCCGAGGCCTGACCAGATCCGTTCAGTCGCTCCCGGCGGGGTCGGAGGGGGCCTGCTCGACATCGATCGCGAACCACTGTGCTGACGCCTCGGCCAGGTTGTCGCGCCGTCCTGCGGGGCTCATGAGCACCTCGACGACGTAGCGGCCGGGCGACCACGTGTCCGTGCCCGTCGGTGGCTGGAAGATCCGCGCGGCGTGAGGGCCGGTCGGGCGAATCAGGCGCAGGGCCTCCGTCTCATCGACCTTCGCGGCCGCGCCATCCGTCACGCGGTAGACGTGCGGTGCGACCGCCGACGTGAGCGTCTCCGGGGCGCAGTACCCGATGCCGTCGAGTCGGCCGGCCACGACACGCACCGCCGGGATGGTGGGATCGAGCGCATCGGTCGCGGCCGTGGGATCGACGACGATCCATCGGTGGATCTCCTCATCCAAGGTGCGCTCGATGGTCACGGCACGCCACGCGTCGTAATTGAGACACGGGATGGCACCCGGCTCGAGGGTCGGCGCCGGTGTCACGGAAGGGGCCGACGGGGCGACCGGGGCTGCCAGCGCTTCGGGAGTCGGAGGCGCGGGAGGCGGCGTCCGACCGAAGTCCCACGGCTTGATGATCGCGACAAGGATGAAGCCCAGCACGACCACGATGCCCCACGGCAACCGTGAACCGTACCCGGCGGTTCTTGAGACGTCGGATCGCTCGGGCGGCTCCGCCGGGCTGCGATGAGACGCCATCAGCGCAACATACGCTCGGTCAGCCGCGCTCCAGGCCCGGCGATCGTACGCTCAGATCTCGCCGAGGTAGGCTCGGCGCACGTCCTCGTTGGTGGCGAGCGCCGCGGCCCGATCCGTCAAGATGACGCGTCCGGTCTGCAGCACGTAACCGCGGTCGGCGATCTCCAGCGCCTGCCTCGCGTTCTGCTCGACCAGGAGGACCGTGGTGCCCGAAGCGTTGATCTCGCGGATGATGCTGAAGATCTGCTGGATGAGGATCGGCGACAGCCCGAGGGATGGCTCGTCGAGCATCAGGATCTTGGGTCGCGTCATCAGCGCCCGGCCGATGGCCAGCATCTGCTGCTCCCCACCCGAGAGCGTGCCGCCCTTCTGGCCTGCGCGCTCCTTCAAGCGGGGGAAGAGCGAGTAGACGTGCTCGACATTCTCGGCCACGGCCGCCCCGGACGTCGTGTACCCACCCATCTGCAGGTTCTCCCGGACCGTCAGGCGCGAGAAGATGCGGCGGCCCTCCGGGGCCTGCCCGATGCCCTCCTCGACCAGCACGTGTGCCGGAGTGTGCGAGATGTCCTTGCCCAGGAACTCGACCGTTCCGACCTTCGGATGGAGCAGCCCGCTGATCGTCTTGAGGGTCGTCGTCTTGCCCGCCCCGTTCGAACCGATGAGGGTCACGATCTCGCCCTCGCGGACCTCGATATCGATGCCCTGCAGGGCGTGGATCTTCCCGTAGTACGTGTGGACGTTCTTGAGTCGCAGGCTGACCTCGCCGATCTGGCGCGGCGGCACGGGCGAGGCCGGGGAGTTCAGCGCCACGTCGCTCACGCGGATGTCCCCAGGTAGGCTTCGATGACCCGCGGATCACGGCGCACCTCTTCAGGCGTGCCCTCGGAGATCCGCTCGCCGTGATCCATGACCAGGATGCGGTCGCTGATGCCCATGACCACGCGCATGTCGTGCTCGATGAGCAGGATGCTCAGACTCAGATCCCGGCGCAGGCGTCCGATGAGCGCGGTCATCTGCGCCGTCTCGTTGGGGTTCATGCCAGCCGTCGGCTCGTCGAGGAGCAACAGGATCGGGTCGTTGGCAAGCGCGCGCGCCAACTCGAGCCGACGCTGGTCACCATAGGGCAGGTTCTTGGCCAGCTCATCCTCCCGTCCCGGGAGGCCGACCAGCTCGAGGAGTTCGGTCGCCCGTCGCGCGGCCCCTTCTTCCTCACGTCGCTGTCGTCTTGACGAGACGAGGTGATCGCCCATGTTCGACTTGAGCCTGAGGTGCATGCCGACGAGCACGTTCTCGGAGGCCGTCATGTTCTGGAAGAGCCTGATGTTCTGGAATGTGCGCCCGATGCCAGCCTGCACGACATCGTTCGGACGTGCGCTGCGAAGGATGCCCAACCGGGCGATCCCGCGCTGATACCAGGCCGGGCGGACGATGGCCAGCAGGAGGGTCGTGACGAGGCTTGCGACGACGATGACGCCGGCCAAGAGGATCCCCGACTCTCCGCTGCCCTGGACGCCGAGCAGGAGGGCGATGACGGCGACCATGACGGCGGGCGTCACCCACAGGAACGCCTCGAGCCAGGTCCGGCGCGGCCGGGCGATCAGCTCGCGGCCTTCGATCTCAACGACGCCGGCGGTCGGGTCGATGATGCCTGCCACGACGTTGAAGAAGGTCGTCTTGCCCGCGCCGTTCGGCCCGATGATGCTGACGATCCCACCCCTGGGGACCTCGAGGTCGACGTCGCGCACGGCGACCAAGCCACCGAACCGCTTCGTGATCGCACGCGCCCGGAGGATCGGGGCGTTGGGCTCGCTCGAAGAGGCCGCGGGAGCGCTCATTCGGGTGATGCTCCGAGCGGGTCGCCATGCTCCCCGAATTCGGCGTCCTCGCTCGTATGCAGCTCACGCCGTCGTCGCCGGCTCGGGAAAAGCCCCTCGGGCCGCAGCAGCATCATCGCGACCAGCGCGATGCCGTAGAGCAGGAACTGGTACTGCAGGAAGTCGACGTCCTTGAAGAAGGGCATCTGCACGGCGTCGAAGAAGATGTTGAGCTGCTTGAGAAAGACGTTCTGGATCAGGAAGATGACGAAGGCCCCGACCGCCACGCCCCAGATGTTGCCCATGCCGCCGAGCACGACCATGGCAAGGACCGTGAACGAGACGTCGAAGCGGAAGAGGTTCGGGCTGACCAGGGTCAGCTTGGCGGACTGGAAGACCCCGGCCACTCCGGCCACGGATGCGCCAAGGGCGAAGGCCAGCAGTTTCGTGGTCACCGTGTTGACGCCGTTGGCGGCGGCGGCGAGCTCGTCCTCCCGGATCGAGCTCCACGCTCGGCCCAGGCGTGAGTCCTGGAGCCGGTAGATGAGGATCATGGCGATGGCGATGAGCGCCACCATGGTCACGTAGAAGGGCCACGGGTTCCCGACGGTCGGGAAGACGAAGTCGAGGATCTCCGGCGCGGCGATGCCGCCGATGCCGTTCGGGCCGTCCGTGAACTTGCTCGAGTTGAGGATGACGAGCGGGACGATCTCCCCGAAGCCGAGCGTCACGATCGCCAGGTAGTCGCCTCGCAGGCGCAGGGTGGGCGCGCCCAGCAGGATGCCGAAGACCATGGCGACCGCAGCGCCGATCAGCAGCATCGGCCAGAAGACGTTGCCCGGGAAGTCGGCTCCGAAGGGCGACCCGGCATACGCCATCGTGTAGGCACCGATGGCGAAGAACGCGGCGTACCCGAGGTCGAGCAGGCCCGACATGCCGACCACGATGTTCAGGCCCATCGCCAGCAGCACGAAGACGCCCGCGTTGGTGAATCCGTCGATCCAGATCACCTGAGGGCTGAAGCTGCTGAAGGGTGGCAGGGTCACGATGAGCGGCAGGATCGAGGCGATGACCGCGAGGCCGACGATGATGGTCATCGACCGATGCCGGCCGGCGAAGTCGCTCGCGGCCGCTCGCGCACCGCGGCCGCTCGCGGCGGGGGCGTTGGAGGGCTGCTGCGCCCCGGTCATGCCCGTTCTCCGAGCTGTTGACCGAGCAGGCCCGATGGCCGGAAGACCAGGGTGATGATGAGAACGGCGAAGACCGCCGCCTGGCTCCATACGGCCAGCCCGGAGGCGGCTGCGCTGACCTCGACGAACCCGATCACGAACCCGCCCAGGGCTGCCCCGGCGATGTTACCGATGCCGCCCAGAACGGCAGCCGTGAATGCCTTCAGGCCGGCCTGGAAGCCCAGCGTGAAGGAGATGTTGCCCAGGTAGAGGCCCTGGACCACGCCCGCCACGCCGGCCAGCGCGGAGCCGATGAAGAAGGTCACCGCGATGGTCCTGTTGATGTTCACGCCCATCAACTGCGCTGCCTCACGGTCCTGCGCTGTCGCGCGCATCGCGCGCCCGATCTTCGTCCGGCCGACGAAGGCCTGCAGTCCGATCATGAGCGCGATGGATACGCTGATGATGAAGATGTTGATCCAGCCGATGGACACGTCGCCGATCTGCACGCGTGCCGTCGGCGGGATGATCTGCGGCGTGTTGACCGGCGACGGACCGTAGATGATCTGGATGATGTTCTGGAGGATGAACGAGACGCCGATGGCGGTGATCAATGGGGCCAGCCGCGGTGCGTTCCGAAGCGGACGGTAGGCGAACCGCTCGATGGTCACACCGATGATCCCCATCACTGCGCCCGTGACCAGGATGTCGATGCCGATGATGCCCAGCATCACCAGGGGGTCGGCTGCAGGACCTTGTTGGCCGAGGACATTGGTCAGCACGAACAACGAGACGAAGGCGCCGACCATGAACACGTCGCCGTGGGCGAAGTTGATGAGCTCGATGATGCCGTAGACCATGGTGTAGCCGAGGGCGATCAGCGCGTAGATCGCGCCTTTGGTCATGGCGTTGACGAACTGCTCAGGCCCGAAGACGAAGAAGACGCCCAGACCGAGGGCGAGGACGAAGAGGTAGGGGCCCAACCGCTGGCGTCGAAACGCCTCGACGAAGGGGTTCTGACTGACGCTTAGGGCTGTGCTCGTCATGCGACGTCCGGTGACCCCATGTGCATCGGACTACGGATTGGTGATGGAGGCCGGGGGCTTGCGCCTCCCGGCCTCCATCGACGGATCTGCGGGCTACGGTTTGGTGAAGTTGATCTGCTCCTTGTAGACCCAGTCGCCGAGGCCATCCTTGAGAGCGGGATCGACCGTGTAGAAGGAGATGTACGGCTGCTTGGTGTCGCCGTTCTCGTCGAACGTCTCGGTGCCCAGCACCGTCTCGAACTTGTGGGACGTGTCAGTCGCCCAGGCCCGGACGCCCTCGCGGATGGCAGCCGGATCAGCATCCGGGTTCGCCTTGAGGAACTCCTCAAGGGACTTCAGGATGATGACCGCGCAGGCGTTACCGGGACCACTGTAGGCGCCGGCGGTGTTGAATTCGGCGTCTGCCTTGAAATGCTCGGCGTAGTCCTTCTCGAACTGGCCTCGCGCCGGGAAGTCGCCGATGGCGGCCAGCGTGGCGAAGCTGTTCTTGGCGGCCTCGGCGCCGGCGATCTGGATGAGCGCACCCTTATCCTTGCCGGAGCCGTTCTTGATGCCATCGCCACCCGTGAACGGGATGGTCAGGCCCTGCTGGCGGAGCTGCTTGAGCAGCAGACCGGCGCCGGAGGTGACGACGCCGCCGTAGTAGACCCCGTCCGGGTTCTTGGTCTTGGCCGCGGTGATGATGTCGTTGAAGTCCACCGTGTCCTTGTCGGCGCCGACACGGTCGGTGACCGTCCCGCCCAGCTCCTCGAACTTCTTCTGGAAGTTGTCGGCGATGCCCTTGCCGAAGGTCGTCACATCATCGACCACCAGCATCTTCTTGAGGCCGAGCGTGTCGAAGGCGTACGTGGCCATGGCCGGACCCTGGATGTCGTCGGTGGCTGCGACACGGATGTAGTTGATCTTCTCCGGGAAGTACTTCCGGTAGTCGAGCGCGCCGAATTCCGGCTTCGTCAGCCCCTCGACCGTGTTGGCCGGGCTGCACTGCAGCAGGCCCGCCTGGTTGCCGATCGGGATCTGGACCTTGGCGACGGCCGAGTTGTAGGGCCCGACGACGCCGACGACCTCCGGTGTGGCGACGAAGACCTGCAGGTCGGCAGCGCCCTGCGACTCGTTGTACTTGCCGTTGACGGCATGGTCCAGCGGGACCATCTCGATCTGGTAGCCGCCGACGCCACCGGCCGCGTTGGCAGCGTCGATGGCGAGCTGTGCGCCCTTGAGCGTGGGGACGCCGTCGGCCGCCGCGCCACCGGAGATCGGCAGGGTGATACCGATCTTGAGGGTTCCCTTGCTGGCGGGTGCCGCGCTCTCGGAGGCAGCGGGCGATGCGCCGCCGCCGGCGCTCTCGGAGGCAGCGGGCGATGCGCCACCGCCCGATGAGCAAGCGGACGCGAC
>Ga0315278_10004957_pt1 | contig 12061 bp, 8 predicted proteins | sample YL17G06_0_MG_FD_203880 | JGI IMG/M metagenome (GOLD analysis project Ga0315278, IMG submission 203880) | Sediment microbial communities from Yellowstone Lake, YNP, Wyoming, USA - YL17G06_0 | ecosystem: Environmental > Aquatic > Freshwater > Lake > Sediment | place: USA: Wyoming | collected... | reverse complement strand
CAGAACTTCAAATGAAACTCCTCTGGTAGTGAGCGGAAAGGCAAGAGGATATGCCGAAAAGGGTATGGGAATAGAAATCATAGAAAAGGATTCTCTATATCTTCATTTTATCAGATCATTTCTATCCCTTGAGGGGAGACAATTGGCATTCAATGAACAAGGAGGAAAATATCAGAAAATAGAAGCTGAATTGCAAAAAAAATGTCACCTCTTTGACGTTGTTGCAGTTGTGGTCGGCGAGGAGTCAAAACAAGCCGGCTTTAAAGGCAAAACATGGTTTGAAGCCAAAATAAAAAATAATACCGATTGTGTCTTTATGCAGCCTATAGTGACATTTATGACAACTAAAGATAATGAACACTCGCAAAAAGGTAAGGATAACGGGCCACCCGAGATCGGTACAATGCTAATGAGTTCTTCAGATAACCTCTCTCACTGGAAGCCGGGAGAAACAATAATTTTGGATGGTGAAATTGACCCTTCATCGGGAGATGTTCCAATGTATGATCTCAACTTTTTTGATTATTTAACGAAGATACCCGAATTTGCGGTTGATTTGCCCATGAATATTGATGACTATGTCTCGACTCTCTGGATAGGGTCACCTTGCCTTGATGAAATGGATGAAAATATCCCCGATAATGTTCTCTTTGAATTATTACAGCCTTCTGTGTCGATAGACAAGATAGAAAGTGGAATAGACGATTCTGCGAAATCGGATTATACCGAGTCTAAAGACGTTCTTCTCCTACCATCGCCAGAGAATGTCGACGTATTTTTTAGGCCAGGTGTAAAAAAACAATCTTGTCACTCGCAATGCACTTTTTTTGATAGTGATCAGCAGCATGACGAGAGAGAGGAAACATGGAAGAAACTTATAGAGATAGGTATTGTGTCCGGGGAAATGTCTTCTAAAATATGGGATCTCGCGCGGCGTGATCTCTCAGGCATCGATCTCGATACGGCAGATCTGAGCGGATACAATTTACAGGGAGCCAAACTTATTGGAGCCAAGCTCACTCAAGCAAATCTCTTTGGTGCCGATCTGTGTGACGCAGATCTCAGTGCGGCAGACCTTCGTTGGGCAAATCTCTTTGGAGCCAAACTTATTGGAGCTGATCTTACAGGAGCAAATCTCTTTGGAGCTAATCTCGTAGGAGCTAACCTCTCTAATGTCAATCTCAAAGGAGCTATTCTCACTAAAACTGATTTAAGAGAATCTTCAATGATCGCAGCAAATTTAACGAGTGCTATTCTTAATGGTGCCTGCATAGAAAATGCAAATTTATCGGGATGGATTATAAAAGATATTGTGTGCACTTACATCATTGAAAAAACCACTACTTATAGGCTAATTCAATTTGCTCCTTCTGAATTTGAAAAAAGATACACTTTATAAACAATTATTTCAAAATCCAGAAACCGGACTCAAAGTTGAAGTTACCCTCTCAATACTTCCTGAAATTAACACCTATGCTATACTTTCCTAAGCTATATGTTTCATGGGGTAATTGATAGTAATTGTTTCTTCGAATGAATCCTAAATTATCAATAGTAGCGCGAGAATTTCGACATAAAGCTTCGCTCCTAAGTGCGAAGCTCTTTGATAATTCACAAATTATCGGATAGGTCTTAAAGGCGTGAGTGCAGATAAAAATAAATATCAACTCCTGAACACTCCAGTCAGAGTCTTGCAGAACCTGAGAGACGCCGTGCAAAGGATGTCGAAGATTGACAAGCTTTTGGGAGAAGAACGGATCGAGCGATTTGCTGATGCTATCGCAAATTTATTGAGACATAACGAGACCAGCGTGCCCGGAGTTTGTAAGTCACTATCATCGATGAAGGTTAAGGCAGAGGTTTGCAGTTATATAATTAGCGCTGCAACAGAATTTGAAACGGCTTGGAATACTCTCCGTCTTGCAAACATACCTGCGATGCATCGAAATGCTCGCGTTGCGTCGGAGCTGGTTGCCATGGCAGTCCTTAATGCGTTACCAATTAAAGAAATTCGTTCTTTGGATGATAATCTTAAACTTCCCAAACTATTGCGGAAAAACCAGACGCTAAATGTTCCCGATGTATTCAAACCAAGAGTAATAGAGAAAACGGGTGGTAAGGAAGTGGAAGAGCCTATTTTACAAGCCAATGAATGTTACGCGTCTTTTATTGCGGCTCTAAAGAATATTTTGCAAATCAACCCAGACATCGTCAAAAATCTCAAAGAATACCGCAAGACGGTACATCATTCTGCCTCACACGCAACCCATGAAGTCTTTTCATACCACTTCGAGGGATTCACTGGAGAACGCGCAGGAGCTTACTACGATCCTGCAAGGGAGAAAAGCTACCTATCAGCGGCTGATGACCTTATCGATGTTGTTAAGTTTCATGTGTACGTTCTTGATACTCTATCCGAGCACCTCAGCAAACAGAAATGACAGAGCCTGAATAATAAAGGTAAGAGTTGCATGGGGATGGAGAGTTCTCTGCGTAATACCTTCTTCCTTGGAGTGAGCACCTGAAATTTTCATCCGAAAGGTATATAGTTCAACCGAAAATCTTCCTAAATTTTTTACAGTTGCTACAGCAAAATTCATTGACAATCTATCTGAGAAGTAATAATCTTTTAAGCAACTTTAGAAGCGGCTTATAAATAAATCTTAGAGGTGAAACGATATGGAACCTCAAGCGACAGACCCAATTTGGATGTACATTCTCCGGTTCGTAGCCGAACTGTTGAAAATCTTCCTCGCGGCATTTCTCGGTGCGGCGTGCGCGTTCGCCTACGAGCGGCGCAAACGCCTTGATGAGGAAGGCGAAAGACGAACCCTCTCGCTACGTGAAGCCCAATTTGCTTTCGTAACGCGAATCAACGGTCTTCTGGTTGTTTCCAAGCAGTATCTCAAAGACCAAAAGAAGAATCCAAACCGCTGGGTCGAACTCCCTCCCGTTCTCAATATAATGAACTTCCCACCCGTACCGCTTGCTGAACTCAGCTTCCTTCTCGACAACGTTGACCCGAACCTTCTGGGCGAAATCACCATTGCCCAGAACAAGTTCGAGACAGTCCGCAATATCATCAGCACCAGGAATACGATGCATGATGAATTCCAGCGCATCTTTGAACAGGGCAAAGTTAGTGAGCGACTTCAAGTGCAACTCACGAATCTCACGGATTCCTTATACGAGCAACTCCCCGACACTGTCATCTTCATGCACACCATTCTTGGGAATATAGGGAAGGTCATGAGCAAGCATTTCCCCAAGGTGAACGTTCTCAGACTTGACGCGGAAGTAGAGGAGATGATAAAGAACCTTCAACAATGAGGTGGAGTTTACTTTTTTGAGCGGCAAAACGAACCTCACCTCTATCGTTAAATGGTTCTCTTGTAAATCATCACTTTTCGTCTCCCATAGCTTTTGCGACATAGTAGGTGCACTCGTTAAACTGTGAACGGTGACTTACTCTATCTCTGGGAAAATAATGGGACGGGGCTACGCTCTTGACAAGACTGGTTATTTGCAATCAGAGCTTCTGTAATAGAGCAGTATCTATGGCACGACTATTATGAATTCTGAATTAAACGCAGGCGGAAAGCCTGCGGCTACTCACAGAAAATTCTGAAGAATCATCAAAAAAATTCTTATTTGCGATAAAGGGTTATATGCCGACTACTATTTCGTCTCCTTGTTTTACCTTTCCGCCTTTGAGAACCTTAACAAAAATTCCCTCTTTTGGCATTACACAGTCACCGGCCTGGTTGTATATCTCGCATCGGGTATGGCATACCTTGCCGATCTGGCTCACCTCAACCTCTATGTTGTTGCCAATTATCATTTTGGTGCCCACAGGAAGTTTTAGAAGGTCAATGCCTTCTGTTGTGATATTCTCGGCAAAATCACCCGGATTGACTTTCAACCCTTTATCCTGCATCTTCTTAATGCTTTCGAGGGCCAGAAGACTTACCTGTCTGTGCCATTTGGAAGAGGCATGCGCATCGCCTTCCATGCCAAAGTCTGTTTTTAGTATCGCTTCTTTGACCGGCTTTTTCCTGACACCTTTCTTATCGCTGATGTTGATAGAGATTATTTTGCCTATCACGTTATCCAAAACACTATCCTAAATAATACACCGGCAATTAAATGCCCTGATTTTGTCATTCCGGCTTGTCCGGAATCTTTCCGTAGAAGAAGGATTCCCGACGTGCTTCGCTTGCGGGAATGACATGAAATTAATGTCGTTGTGCATAAATAAATTTTTGTCCGCCTCGGCGGATTCGCAGAGGCGAAAGCAAGATTTGTATTATCAGGTTTATGTCCCCATTTCCCAGCTTTCCAGATATTTTTTCTGCTCTGCAGTTAACAGGTCTATCTTAATCCCCATAGCTTTAAGCTTAAGGAATGCAATCTTTCTGTCGATATCCTCAGGCACACTGTAAACCTTCTTTTCGAGCTTTTTATAGTTTTTCACCATATATTCGGCACAGAGTGCCTGATTGGCGAAACTCATGTCCATGACAGAAGAGGGATGTCCCTCTGCTGCGGCCAGATTAATGAGCCTTCCTTCTCCGAGAATATATATCCTCCTGTTGTTTTTCAGAGTAAACTCTTCCACATAGTCTCTTATCATCCTCCTGCCCTTGGACATCTTTTTCAGATCATCGATACATATCTCGACATTAAAGTGTCCTGAATTGCAGAGTATCGCTCCATCTTTCATTGCTGCAAAGCATTCCTTTGAAATTACAGCAATATCTCCGGTTGCGGTAACAAAGATATCCCCTATTTTTGAAGCCTCCCTGATCGGCATTACATCAAATCCATCCATTGTCGCCTCGAGGGCCCTCAAAGGATTTCCTTCTGTCACAATCACCTTTGCTCCCATACCTTTTGCCCTCATCGCGATGCCTTTGCCACACCATCCATAACCGGAAACAACAAAAACAGAACCTGCAATCAGTCTGTTTGTCGCCCTCATTATCCCGTCAATCGTACTCTGTCCGGTTCCATACCGGTTATCAAAAAGGTATTTTGTATATGCATCATTCACGGCAATTATAGGGTATTTCAGAACCCCTTTTTCTGCCATAGCCCTCAGGCGTATAACCCCTGTTGTAGTTTCTTCTGTGCCGCCTATAATGTTTTTGAGCATTTCTTTCTTTGTCGTGTGAAGGGTTGAAACGAGATCAGCTCCGTCGTCCATTGTCATATGAGGCTTTGTTGAAAGCAGATCGTTTATATGTCTGTAATAAGTCTTATTGTCTTCACCTTTAATCGCAAAAACCGGTATGTTGGAAAATTTTACGAGTGAGGCAGAAACATCGTCCTGTGTGCTTAATGGGTTGGAAGCACAGACAGAAACCTCTGCACCACCGGACTTCAGGGTTTCCATGAGATTGGCTGTCTCTGTGGTTACATGAAGGCAGGCAGACAACCTGAAACCTTTTAATGGTTTCTCTTTCTGAAAGCGTTCCGCTATAGTCTTCAGTACAGGCATCTCCTGCGCAGCCCATTCTATGCGCAACTTGCCTTTTTTTGCTAAATTAATGTCCTTAATATCGTGTTTTACCATTGTCTCCCTCTTTATTCAATAATTATAATTTTTACAAACCTGCTTCTTTTCTCAGGGTCTCTGCCATGTCTGTCTTTTCCCAGGTAAAATCGGGATCATTCCTGCCGAAGTGACCATAGGCAGCTGTCTTCTTGTAGATCGGTCTCCTGAGATTTAGGGTATCTATCATGCCTTTGGGTGTGAGGTTAAAGTTTTTCCGGATCAGTTTCACTATTTTTTCCTGCGCGATCTTCCCGGTCCCGTAAGTCTCTGCGAGAATCGAAACAGGCTCGGGCACTCCTATTGCGTAGGCGACTTGTACCTGGACTCTGTCAGCAATTCCGGCAGCAACGATATTTTTTGCTACATACCGGGACATGTAAGAGCCTGACCGGTCAACCTTTGACGGATCTTTTCCTGAGAAGCAACCTCCTCCATGGCTTCCTACACCACCATAACTGTCTACGATTATCTTCCTGCCTGTAAGTCCTGTATCACCCATTGGCCCGCCGATAACGAATCTGCCTGTTGGATTTACAAAATATTTGATATGCTCCTCATCGAGGAGTTCAGGAGAAATGGTAGGTTTTATGACCTTCTCGATGACATCTTCATGTATCTCTTTCAGGGTAACATCAGGGCTATGCTGTGTTGAAATAATAATGCTGTCTATCCTTTGCGGTTTGCCGTTTTTGTATTCAACGGTAACCTGAGTCTTGCCATCCGGCCTTAAATAACCGAGGATGTCCTTTTTCCTTACTTCAGCCAATCTCATAGCAAGTTTATGTGCGAGCAGAATCGGAAGCGGCATAAGCTCCGGCGTTTCATCACATGCAAACCCGAACATAAGACCCTGGTCGCCTGCACCGCCGGTATCTACACCAAGTGCAATATCTGAGGACTGACCATGAACAGAGGTTATTACAGCACATGTCTCATAATCGAACCCGTATTTTGCCCTTGTATAGCCGATGTCTTTTATAGTCTCTCTGACAATATCAGGGATCTCAACATAGCAGTTAGTTGTTACCTCACCTGCCACAAATGCCAGACCTGTTGTTACAAGTGTCTCACAGGCTACCCTTGCAAAAGGGTCTTTTGCAAGTATTGAATCCAGAATAGCATCTGAAATCTGATCAGCGATCTTGTCCGGATGACCTTCTGTAACAGACTCTGAAGTGAAAAAATAGTTTTTCCCTAACATGCTCACCCCCTGAGAATTCAAGATATATATAAGACTAAAATTAATATAAATATTAACATAATTTATATATTATCCACTATAAGAAAATGGGACACTGACAGGGCCATATCAGAGGATTCAATCAAGATGGAGCTTACGGATTGTTTATAAAATTGGTAATAACGGCTGAGGATAGAGAATTTGAGCGGATTCTTTTGCCGATAGTCAAATACAGTATGTGAAAATAAAGAGGCAAAAGCCTCGCAGGGAGGAACGACCGAGAATGAGCGAAAATACTCTATCCTCAGTTTATTCAGAAAAATTTTATAAATGTGGATTAGCTGTCCTTGTGGTATTCCTGGATAGACCTTATGTGAACCTGCTGTTCCCTGAGCTTTTCTATCGCATTCACTGCTGCCACTGCACCTGATATTGTTGTGGTGAACGGCACTTTATATTGAAGTGCATTCTGTCGTATTGAAAAAGAATCTCTTTGTGCCTGCGTGCCGCTGACAGTATTTATGACAAAATGGACCTCCTTGTTTTTGATTAAATCCACAATATGAGGTCTTCCCTCTGTAACCTTATTAATGACTTTGACAGTTAGGCCATTCTCTTTGAGATACTTTGCTGTACCTCTGGTTGCAACGACATCAAACCCGTGTTCAAGGAGCTTCCTGACTATTGGAACAGAAAGAGGTTTATCTTTATCTTTCAGACTTATGAATACTTTGCCTGATAATGGGATCATATTGCCTGATGATATCTGGGATTTTCCATAGGCAAGACCAAAATCATCATCTATGCCCATAACCTCTCCGGTAGATTTCATCTCAGGACCGAGTATTGTATCAACCCCATAAAACCGGTCAAACGGAAAAACAGCCTCTTTTACTGCGACATGCCTTATATGCTTTTCTTCTGTCAGTCCAAGTTCCCGCAAAGTCTTGCCAGCCATCAGCTTTGCTGCTAATTTTGCAAGCGGAATACCGGTTGCCTTTCCAACAAAGGGTATTGTTCTCGATCCCCGTGGATTTACCTCGAGGATAAAGATGTCCTGATTTTTTACAGCGAACTGAACATTCATCAATCCGATTACCTTCAGTTCTTTTGCAAGGGCCTTTGTCTGTTTCTCTATCTCCTTCACAATTTCCGGATTCAAAGAGTGCGGCGGGAGAGAACATGCTGAATCACCGGAATGAATACCTGCCTCCTCGATATGTTCCATCACACCACCTATGATGACGTCAATGCCATCAGAAATGGCATCAACATCAACTTCAACAGCATCCTCAAGATACTTGTCAACAAGGATAGGATGTTCGGGAGACGCCTTCACTGCACGTTTCATGTATTCATATAATTTTTTTTCATCGTAGACTATCTCCATTGCCCTGCCTCCGAGCACGTACGATGGCCTTACCATAACCGGATAACCTATTTTTTCAGCAGCAGACAAGGCTTCTTCAACAGACATTGCTGTGTCACTTTCAGCCTGTTTCAGATTCAGTTTATGGAGAAGTTCCTTAAACCGCTTTCTGTCTTCAGCACGGTCTATGGAATCAGGAGAAGTCCCAAGGATTTTCACTCCTGCATCTTCGAGGGGTACCGCAAGTTTGAGAGGTGTCTGACCTCCGAACTGGACTATGACCCCTTCCGGCTTTTCTGTCTCGATAATATTAAGCACATCCTCTATGGTCAATGGCTCAAAATAAAGCCTGTCAGCAGTGTCATAATCAGTACTGACTGTCTCCGGATTACAGTTGACCATTATTGTTTCGAAACCAAGTTCCTTCAATGCGAAAACTGCATGCACGCAGCAGTAATCGAATTCAATGCCCTGTCCTATCCTGTTTGGCCCTGAACCGAGAATAACGATTTTCCTTCTATTACTCGGATTAGCTTCACACTCAACAGTAGGGGCCGAGGATTCAAGGGGTCGAGGGTTCAAGGCTTGAACCCTTGAATCCTTGGATCCTTGAATCCTGTAATATGGTTCTTCATACGTTGAATACAGGTACGGCGTGTACGCGGCAAATTCTGCTCCGCACGTATCAACCATTTTGTAAACAGCGCGGATATTATTCTGCTTTCTGAGATGCCTGATGTCTGCCTCCTGTACGTTGAGTAACTGAGCAATCCTTTTGTCAGAAAAACCAAACCGCTTCGCTTCTTTAAGCAGTTCAATAATGTCCGGGGTTAAACGTTGAACGTTGAACGTTGAACGTTGAACGTCAATTCTTCCTTCCATTTCAATAATCTGCTTGATATTCTGCAGGAACCATGGATCTATGCGGGTAAGCTCATAGATGTCCTGAACGCTCATTCCCTCTCTCATGGCCTGGGCGATATACCATATCCGTTCAGCATTCGGGGTTTTGAGTTTGGATTTGATAATATTGATATCAGAAGTGACACTTTCGAACCCGTGGCTGTCAATTTCAAGGCTTCTGATCGCCTTCTGCAAAGACTCTTTAAAAGTCCTTCCTATTGACATTACTTCACCGACTGATTTCATCTGTGTTGTAAGTGTCGGATCAGCTGCAGGGAATTTTTCAAAGGCAAACCTTGGAAATTTAGTAACAACATAGTCTATCGTCGGTTCAAATGATGCAGGAGTTTCTCTTGTTATATCATTCGGTATCTCATCAAGGGTGAGCCCGATGGCAAGCTTTGCAGCGATCTTCGCGATAGGGAATCCTGTAGCCTTTGAAGCGAGTGCAGAACTCCTCGACACTCTGGGATTCATCTCTATGACTGTCATCCTTCCGGTATCCTGATTCAGGGCAAACTGGATGTTCGAACCTCCGGTATCAACCCCTATCTCGCGTATGATTGCAACAGAGGCATCCCGCATTCTCTGATACTCTTTGTCAGTGAGCGTCTGAGCAGGCGCTACGGTTATAGAATCGCCGGTGTGAATGCCCATCGGGTCAAAGTTTTCGATAGAGCAGATGATGACAACATTATCCTTCCCGTCTCTCATTACTTCAAGCTCATATTCCTTCCATCCCAGTAGCGACTCTTCGACAAGGACCTTCCTGACAGGACTGAGTTTGAGCCCTCTTTCGAGTAATTCTCTGTATTCCTCCATATTGTATGCTATGCCCCCACCGGTCCCTCCGAGGGTAAACGAAGGTCTAAGGATGGCAGGGAATCCTATTTCCTCTACTGCATCCAATCCATCTTTTAAGGAGCCAATATTAGATGACTTGGGAACCTCAAGGCCTATCTTTTTCATCGCCTCTTTAAAAAGTTCCCGGTCCTCTGCCTTTTTTATTGCATCGAGGTTTGCGCCAATGAGTTCAACCTTATATTTACTGAGAATCCCTTTTTCTGCAAGTTCAACTGCCAGATTTAAAGCAGTCTGCCCGCCCATCGTAGGCAAGAGGGCATCCGGTTTTTCTTTCTGTATGATCTTCTCGATGATATCCGCAGTCAATGGTTCTATATATGTTGCATCAGCCGTCTCCGGGTCGGTCATGATCGTTGCAGGATTCGAATTGACAAGCACAACCTGATAGCCCTCTTCCCGGAGCGACTTGCAAGCCTGGGTTCCTGAATAGTCAAATTCGCAGGCCTGGCCGATGATTATCGGGCCGGAACCAATTAGAAGGATTTTCCTGATGTCAGTTCTTTTCGGCATATTGATCTGGTATATCTCTCATTTTTTTTGTGTTAAGCTGCATTGCTAAGGCAGTTACTTAAGCGATCATTTACAAAAAGCTGTAAACTTTATGTTGTCATTCCGGCTTGTCCGGAATCTTTCCGATGGCTTCACAGAAGGATTCTCGCCCCGGTTCTCCTCGGCGAATCCGCCTGAGAGCGGACGAGTCGCTGAGGCGACTGGACAAGCATGAATGACACTTGCACAGATTGAGATTACAAAAGAAACTCATCTGAAATACACGATTTTTGACCCACCAAGATGAAGAGGTATGTCTGCTTTTGCAGACCATACATCATTCTTAAAATATCTGTCATCAGCATATGCTGAAAGAACTTTGCCAAAGAATGCATAACACTCTCCAGCATCAACAGTCTTCCACACCTTGCATTCGATATAACCGATGCAGTCGCTGATGAGAGGCGCTTTCTGTTTTTTGGCCGGTATGATTTTCAATTTAGCCTTTTTGAATTTATCTGTGTCTCTTCCTGATGTCTTTCCGCAGGTCCACAAAGCCCCGAGCAGTTTTTTTGTTGGAATGTTGATGACATACTCCTTCGTCTGTTTAATCAGTTCTGCCGTATAGCTTTCCTTTGATATACATACAACAACCATTGGAGGTTCATCACTCACAGGGGTTGCCCATGCACCTGTCATGACATTGGGCCTCCCGTCCCTGCTGATGCTGGTAATGAAAAAAGTCATTTTCGGATGAAGTAAATGATACGTGCCTGATTGTATCTCTTTCAGCATTAGCTTCTCCTTTCTATCATGTCTCTGAACCTTTGAAAAATGTGTACAGCATCGTTTGGACCTGGGCCAGCCTCGGGATGGTGCTGAACCGAAAAGACGGGCAACTCTACATGCTGCATCCCCTCTTCTGTTCCATCATAGAGATTTGTGTGGGTGAGCCTGACCTGACCGCCAAGACTCTTGATATCAACGCAATAGTTGTGATTCTGGGATGTTATCTCGACCCTTTCTGTCAATAAATCCTTGACCGGGTGGTTACCGCCATGGTGACCGAATTTCAATTTGTATGTCCTTCCGTCCATTGCGAGGCCGAGTATCTGATGACCAAGACATATGCCAAAGATCGGTTTCTTAGCCATAAGCTTCCTTGCATTATTAATGGCATACGTTACTGTCTGAGGGTCTCCGGGGCCATTGCTCAGAATGATCCCGTCAGGGTTCATCTCAAGCACTGCCTCGGCAGGTGTTTGTGCAGGGACAACAGTAACATGAAAGCCGGTTCCTACAAGATTTCTGAGGATGTTAAACTTTACTCCAAAATCGTAGATAATTACCCTGAGGGATCTGAGGGATGAGTTTTCGTCTTCATAACTTTTCACTTTTAACTTTTCACTTTTAACTCCTGCGATAGCAGGCTGCCATTTCCATACGCCTTCTTTCCATGCATATGCCTCTTTTGTTGTTACATCTTTTACAAGATCAAAAGCTGATATCCCAGGATGTCTTCTGACCTTTTCTAAAAGACTTTCCGGATTAAGATCAACAGTTGAGATTATTCCCATCTGTGCACCGTGATCTCTTAAATGTCTTGTGAGCGCCCTTGTATCTATCCCTTCGATGCAGACGATTTTGTGATCCCTGAGATACTGACCAAGGGATTGGGAAGCCCTCCAGTTACTCGGGA
>Ga0315278_10004956_pt1 | contig 12062 bp, 8 predicted proteins | sample YL17G06_0_MG_FD_203880 | JGI IMG/M metagenome (GOLD analysis project Ga0315278, IMG submission 203880) | Sediment microbial communities from Yellowstone Lake, YNP, Wyoming, USA - YL17G06_0 | ecosystem: Environmental > Aquatic > Freshwater > Lake > Sediment | place: USA: Wyoming | collected... | reverse complement strand
TCTTCAGCTTGATCGGATCCACGACGTTTCGGACCTGGTCCGTGCGCTTGACCTTGCCCCACACGAAGAAGCCGATGATGGACAACAGAATCAGCGGGATGAACCCGACCTTCAGCAAGTCCGACATAAGGATCAGCAACTTGGTGGGCGCGGGCAGTTCACCACCGAGGCTGGTGAACAGCCCGGCGAACGTCGGCACCACGAACAACAGCATCGCGATCGAGAGCAGGATGGCCATGACCAGCACCACGACGGGATACGTCATGGCGGCCTTGACCTTGCCGCGCAGCTTCACTTCGGCTTCGAAGTTGTCCGCGAGTTGCAGGCAGACCTGGTCGAGGAAGCCGCCGACCTCGCCGGCCTTGACCATGTTGACCATGAGGGGCGGGAACGCCTCGGGGTGCTTACCCATCGCGGTGGACAGCGCCGAACCGGCCTCGATGTCGGCGCGGACTTCACCCAGGAGCAGCGCGAGTGTCTTGTTCTGCGTCTGGTCCTCGAGAATGGACAGTGACCGGAGCATCGACAGGCCGGAGTTGATCATCGTCGCGAACTGACGCGAGAAGATCGCCAGGTCCTTGAGTTTCACCTTGCCGCCGAAGCCGGGAATCTTGAGTTCCTTCTTCATGCCGGCGTTCGACTGGGTGATACGAACCGGCGCATAGCCCATGCTCTTGAGCTTGGTTGCGACGGCGGCCGGCGAATCCGCCTCGAGCTTGCCCGAGACGACCTTGCCCGCACGGTCGCGTACTTGGTACTCGAATGTGAGTGTGTCAGCCATGACGATCCCTCTCAGCCCTTGCCGCAAAGTCGGTTGAAGTCTTCGACGTGGTGGCACTTCTCCAACGCCGTGTCGTACGAGACCCGGCCGGTTCGTACCAGCTCGGCGAGGTGCTGATCCATCGTGTGCATGCCGTGCTGGGCGCCGGCCTGCATCGCGGAGTAGATCTGATGGGTCTTGCCTTCGCGAATGAGGTTCCGTACGCCCGGCGTCGCTACCAGCACTTCGGTAGCCACGGCACGACCACGTCCATCAGCCGTACGCAACAGGGTCTGACAGACGACCCCCTGCAACGACGCAGCGAGCTGCTGACGGATTTGCTGCTGCTGGTGAGGCGGGAAGACGTCGATGATTCGGTCGATCGTCTGCGCGGCATCCTGCGTATGCAGGGTTGCGAAGACGAGATGGCCGGTTTCGGCTGCGGTCAATGCGATCTGGATGGTTTCCAGGTCCCGCATCTCGCCGACCAGGATGATGTCGGGGTCTTGGCGAAGGACATGCTTGAGCGCGTTTGCGAAAGACTTCGTGTCCTCCCCCACCTCGCGTTGATTCACCAGGCACGACTTGTGCCGGTGAATGAACTCGATCGGGTCCTCGACGGTCATGATGTGGTCGAAGCGAGTCCGGTTGGCGAGGTCGACCAGTGACGCCAAAGTCGTCGACTTGCCCGAACCCGTGGGACCGGTGACGAGCACGAATCCACGCGGCAACGCCGCGAAGTTGCCGATGATCGGCGGAACACCGAGATCCTCGAGTTCCTTGATCTCGTAGGGGATGACGCGGAATGCGGCGCCGATGGCGTCCCGCTGCTTGTACATGTTGACGCGGAAGCGTGATCGGCCGGGAAGGCTGTATGCGAAGTCGAGCTCCAGAAGCTCCTCGAACTTCTCGCGCTGCGCTTGGGTGATCGCGCCGTACATCACGCGCTGAATCACCGTCGGACCCAAGATCGGGAAGTCCTCCAACGCCACCAGGCCGCCGTGAATCCGGACGGCAGGACGAGCGCCCGCGGTCAGGTGCAAGTCAGAGGCGCCCATGTCCAACATCGCCGACAATGCGTCCGCCAGCGAGATGTCGTCCTCAGCGACGTCGATCTCCGAATGCGCTCGGCCGAGAAGAACGGGCTCAGGGGGAACCTCGACCACGGGAACCGAGGGGACGCCTACTTCGGCCAGACCAGCTGCGTACGACGAGGACACTCCGAAGACCGGAGGTGCGGCGGGGGCCGTGACGGGTGCCGTGACGGGCGGTGCGGCGGGCGGTGCCGCGGACGGTGCGGCAACGGGGGCTGCAACGGGCGGGGGCCCAGCCGTGGGCGGTGGGGCAGCGGCCGGTGCCGGCGGCAGGACCGGTGCGGCCAGTTGTGCCGAAGGCGGGGCAGCGGCGAAAGCCGGCCCGGACTCAACAGGCGAAGGCGGGGCAGCGGCGAAGGCGGGACCCGTGAAGAACGACGACATTGTCGGCGGCGGTGGTACCGAGTCTGTCAACGGATCGGTCAACGGATCAGCCGCGGGGTAGCCCACCGAGGCGGGATCGGCCGGCGCAGGGTCGAAAACAGGCGCGGTGTCGGACACCGGAGCCTGCGGGACCGGTCGATCGGTCAGCTCCGGTCCGGGTGTGAACGGACTTGCCTCCACGGATTCCTCCTGGCCTGCGTGCGGGACCTCTCGACAGGTGCCCGTCTCGAAAGGTCTTCGGCGCGGCGACCTACCCGCTTGAGGCCACGGCCCCCGCATTTCTGCGATGAAGGTGCCCCAGGCTGCGCTAGGGGCACTTCAAGCGCCCCAACAACCGCTACGCGACGACGCGGAAGATCTCATCCAGCGAGGTGACGCCTTGGGCCGCCTTGACGAACCCATCGGTGCGAAGGGTCTGCATCCCGGAGGCGATCGCCACCTCACTGATCTGCTTGCTCGACGCGTGTTCGACGGTGAGGCGCTCGATGTCAGGGTCGAGGGGCATGACCTCGTGGAGGGCGAGTCGGCCCTTGTATCCGGTCTTCGAGCACTGCGAACAACCGACGGGCTTGAACAACGTCGGCAGCGGCTGGCCGTCCTCCCACGGGAACCCGACCGCCAGCAGTTGCTGAGGTGTCGGCGTGTATGCCTCCCGGCATTTCATGCAGATGCGTCGCGCCAATCGTTGCGCCAACACGCAGTCGACCGACGAGCCCACGAGGAAAGGCTCGATACCCATCTCGGTGAGTCGGGTGATCGCACTGGGCGCGTCGTTGGTGTGCAATGTCGACAGCACGAGGTGACCGGTGAGCGCGGCCTCGACCGCGATCAGGGCGGTCTCGTGGTCACGGATCTCACCGATCAGAACGATGTCAGGGTCGGAGCGCAAGATCGAGCGCAGAGCCGCGGCGAAACTGAGCCCGGCCTTCGTATTGACCTGCACCTGATTGATGCCCGCAAGCCGATACTCCACCGGGTCTTCCACCGTGATGATGTTGACCTCGGGCCGGTTCACGATGTTCAACGTCGCGTACAGCGTCGTCGACTTTCCCGAACCCGTCGGACCGGTGACCAGGATCATCCCGTACGGCTTGGTGAAGCTTCGGGAGTAGATCTCGTAGTTGTAGTCGCTGAAACCCAGATCGGCCAGATCCAGACGGGCAGTCGAGTTGTCCAGCACTCGCATGACGACCTTCTCGCCCCACACCGTGGGCAACGTGGCAACCCGCAGGTCGATCTTCTTGCCGTGCGCCTGCACGGACAGTCGACCGTCCTGCGGAATGCGTCGCTCGGCAATGTTGATGTCAGCCATGATCTTCAAGCGGCTGATGACCCCGGACTGAATGTTCTTCGGCGAACGCATGACTTCGTGCAGCACGCCGTCAATGCGGTAGCGCACGCGCAGGTCGGTCTCGGTCGGTTCGAGGTGAATGTCAGAGGCACGGTCCTGAATCGCCTGAGTGATGAGCAGATTCACGAATCGCACGATCGGAGCGTCTTCGACGATCTCCTTGACCCTGCTGAGGTCTTCCTCCTCATCGGAGGTATCCAGGGCCATGGTCAGGTCGTCGAGGTCTGAGTCGGCGCGGTAGAAGCGATCGATCGCCGCGGCGACGTCTGCGCGCGTCGCAACAACAGGATGCACATCCATCCCGGAGACCGAACGAATGTCGTCGATGGCGAACACGTTGGCCGGATCGGCCATCGCCACCACCAACTTGCCGTCCTCGATCGCGATGGGTACGGCAGTGTGCCGGCGACAGACCGCGCCGGAGACCATGCCGATCGCTGACCCATCAACAGCGATGTCCTCGAGGTCTACGAATCGCATGCCGATCTGGGCAGCGAGTGCGGCGACCAGCTGACCTTCGGTCAGCACGCCGCGTTCGACCAAGACGCGCCCGAGACTGCGACCCTCGCGCTGGTGCTCGGCGTAGGCATCCTCGAGTACCTCGGGGGACACGAGTCCGTTCGAGAGCAAGATGTCGCCGAGCTGCTTCACGCGCGTCCTCCTGTGCGGCAACCCCCGGGGCGGGCAGAACTACCTCATGCGCACTTCGGCACTCGTCGCCCACATCTGTAGCCCAAGCGGGTGATCACGCTCACAGCGGACCGGGATCGAGGTCCGGGGCCGTCTGGATACGCGCCGCTAGTGGGAGAAGGTGCTGCCCGCCCTGAGGGCGGCAGCCATCGCACGCAATGGCTCGCCACGATCGTCGCCGGCCGGCAGGAGCCATTCGGAACCGTCGGCGAAGACCAAGCCGACAGTCCCCGGTGGAGAATACGGTGCCAACTCGACTGCCAGCGCCGGCCAATACGCGACAGCAAGCTGTGTGTGCGGCCCACCCGGAGGTGGCACAACGAGGGGTGGCGCACCCAGAGCCGGCGCGGCGAAAGGTGGCGCGGCCGAGGCCGTCGGCACGCTCTCTTGGAGCGCCGCTCGGGCATCGGCAACGAGATGACGCGCCCTGTCACGGCGATCGCGGCGGGAGGACTTACGGCGCCAAGGAAGCCACATGGGGGTCGGTTAGGCGTGAGCCGTCGCCGGCTCAACCTCTTGCAGCAGTGAGTAGAGCAAAGCCAACAGGACTTCCTTCACAGACTCCTTGTCCGTGGCGTCGCACGCCAGGACCGGCACGTGTTCGTCGATGTCCAGCGCATCGCGCAGTGCGGCATCGAGTTCGTCCGTCAGCGCGTCGGTCCGGTTGACCGCCACGACGAAGGGCACAGGTGCCATCGCCCGGAAGGCCGCGTTGATCGTGACTGCCTCGCGAATCGAATCAGGTCGAGTGGCATCCACGAGAAGTACGTAGCCGAGCATGCCTTCGCCGAGCACGTCCCACATGAAGTCGAAACGCTCCTGACCCGGCGTACCGAAGAGGTAAAGCACGAGATCCCGGTCGATGCTGATGCGACCGAAGTCCATCGCGACCGTGGTCTCCGCCTTCTGCGAGCGGGTCTCGTCGGTGATGCCACGTTCGGTGGACAGCACGGTGATCTCGCTGATCGTGCGGATCAGCGTGGTCTTCCCGGCCGCGAACGGACCGGTGACGACGATCTTGACTGCCTGACCACCGTGTCGGCGGCGATTGCGAGATGCCATGGTTACAGCCCCCGGACTCCGGCAATGAGCCTGAGCAACAGACTCCGATTGATGGATGGGTCTCTGTCGATTCCACTGGGATCAGCGGCTTCCTCGACTGCTACTGCTGCCGACCCGACTGCTGACGGGGGTCCACCTGCGGTCGGTACGGAGGCAAGCCCCGATGCGCGGGCAACAGCGGACGCTTCGGCCCGCGACGCCGGCCCGTCGGCCTGAGGAGCTCGGCGGCTGGGCAGGAACGGCTCTGATCGTGACGGCACGACGTCTTTGTGCTTAGGCCCGGTGCGACGCGCCGACTTGTCGGTGGACGTGTCGTCATCATCGAGGTCGTCATCCTCGTCATCGTCGAGTTCGTCGTCGTAGTCCTCGGTACCGTCTTCGTCATCGCCGCCGGGACCGGACAGCGTCGCGCGCCGGCGACCCTGAGGGTCAACCGGCTCGAGATCGGCCGGTTCCTCGGGCGGGGAATCCAGAGACTCTCCGACGGTGTCGAAGTCCTCCAACGGGGTCAGCAACGCCATTCGACGTTCCACGACGCCCACGTGATCGGCTGCGGCCACATCGCGAACGACCAGCAAACCGCGACGTACCAGGCTCGCGAGCGTCGAGACGACGGCGAATTGGCCCGCACCGGTGAGGTCCACGAGATCTCGCACACAGCGACGTCCATCGACGAGGGCGAGCAATGCCCACTCGTCGCGGGATACGACTGGATCGGCGGACAGTACGACAGGGACGCTCAGAATGCTGTCCGGTGACGGAATGATCGTGCTGACATCGATCCACGCCGCCTCGCGCGCACGCGACTCATCGATGATCCCGGAGACCTCGACCGCAACGCCCACGTCATCGGGGTTCGCCGACACCATGTCGAACGTGAATTCCCCATCGGTCCAACGCATGAGATCGAAGACTGCGTCGAGGATTTGGTCGGATGCGGCGGCCTGCAGCAACTCTGGTTCGACCGCGCCGCTGTCAAGCAGGGCCCGGGCAACTCCATCACGCTCGGAGCCCGCGGACTGGACGCGGTTGACGGCGCCACGCAACGCCGCGTCGTCCACGATCCCCGAGCCCACGAGTCGGCGGGTGAGCGATTGGCGCGCCAGATCGGCCGAAGCCCCGGTGATCAGTCCGTCCGAGAACCAGACCACCCCATCGGCTTTCCCGCTCGAGGGCGCGGTTCGACGCAGGCGAAGGGCACCGGACTTCGTCGTCATCGCCAGAAGCGAGAAGACGTCAGCCAGCCCAAACGCGTCGAGCGAGCCTTCAAGGTTCACTGCGGCTTCCTCTGGTCACTAGTCGGGGAATGTGGGGGAAGAACGAGGCGACCGGCGTACTAACTCCAGCCGTCCGGATCTGCGGGTGCGATCGAACTGGCGAAACTCGAGTCGGGACTCGGCCACGGAGCGGGACCGGGCAGGTAACTGGGCGCGGGAGGCACTGCCATGAGGACGGGACCACCTGCTACGGGAGCCGGCGGAATCAAGCCGTGCGGAGGGGGCGGCGGGTACGGAGCGAAGTCGACTGGTGGTTCGACTTGATGCAGGTAGGCGGACTCTTCGGCGCGCAGGATATCGGCCACGTCAGCCGCACCGCGTCGAACTTCGTAGAGCATGAGCCCGGTCTTGGCCCCGCGCTCCGCGACGGCCACGAGTACGGCTTCGTCCTCGGCAGAGACCAGAAAGACCGTGCCGTCTTCGCCCTCGACGTACACCTGTGACAAGTCACCGCGGCCGAGTCCTTGGGCCGCTTTCTCGCCCAGGCTCAGCAGGGCGGCGCTCATGGCCGCGACCCGGTCTTCGTCCATGCCAACGGGCAGGATCGAGGCCATGGCCAGGCCGTCGAACGAAACCACTGCCGCAGCCTGCAGTTCTGGGGCATCGCTCAGCAACTGCTCCAGCATCCGGTTCAGCCGCACGGACCTGCTCAGGCCCGAGTCGTCTGGTGCTCCGGCCGCGCGGTGCGAGCCACGGGGTTGTTCGGACATATCTGCCCCTTTTCGAGGTAGTCGAACGTCTCGACGGGACCCCTGCGGTGAGTCCCAGTGCTCCCATCGGCGCGAAGGCTCGATGGCTTGAGCGGGGCCGACTGGGTGAATCGAGGCGCAATGGACGGATTGAGTGCTACAGCGTAGTCAGCAGTGCGGCGCGCATGGCAGGGATCGGGGCAGATAGCCCGGTCATGAGCTCGACCTGGGCACCCGCCTGCGCAAGCAACATCTCCCATCCCGGTACGGCGACGCCGCCCCCCGCCGTCCAGCGCCGCTCCAGCAGACTCGGCCAGGGCTCGTAGACGACGTCGAGCAGGACCCCACCCGCGGTACCCCCCTCTGGCCAGTCGAGGGACCCGGCGAGGCGATCGGCAGCTGGTCCTGGGACCGTCGAGATGACCACGTCGGCGTTCAGATGCGCCCCGGCCTGATCCCAACCGACGATCTCCACCACCAGATCCAGCGACTCCGAGAGGGCCTCAAGCCCAGGCCCAACCTCCGGGCGCCGTACGGCCACCACCACCCGACGGAATCCGATCCCAGCGATGGCCCCGAGCGCCGAGCGAGCGGTCGCTCCCCCACCGAGGATCGTGACCGTCCCGTCGGCGGCCCGGTCGCCGGACCGAAGTGCTTCCTGGATTCCGGCCACATCGGTGTTGTGCCCCACCGCTCCCCGGTCACCGAAGACGACGGTGTTGACGACGTTCAGTTCGCGGGCCGGTGAGGTCAACTCGTCGAGGTAGTCGATCACGCCGACTTTGAGTGGCATGGTCAGCGAGAGACCGACCCACGAACTGTCGAGCGTCGCGAGGAAGTCCTCCAATCCTTCGACCGTCACGTCGACCGCGTCGTAAGTCCAGTCGAGTCCGAGCTGGGCGTATGCGGTCCGGTGGAGCAGCGGACTCTTCGAATGTGCAATCGGGTGACCGAGAACCGCTGCCCGCCTGCTGCCGCCCGAACTCATCCCTGGCCTGACTGCTGGAATTCCTTCTTCAGCAACAGAAACTCCGCGTAGGTGGTGGCGAACTTGGTGACACCGGCGGCTGGGTCTGTGGTGACGAAGTACAGCCACGAACCACTCGCCGGTGCGAGGACCGCCTCGATCGCATCGCTGCCGGGTGAGTTGATGGGGCCCGGTGGGAGGCCTTTGAACAAGTAGGTGTTGTAGGGAGTCTTCGCCGCAAGTTGTTCGGCCGTCAGTTTGAGATTGGCGATCCCCAATCCGTAGTTCACGGTCGAGTCCAACTGCAGCGGCATCCCGATGCGCAGCCGATTGTAGATAACCCGTGCGACCTTTGGGTAATCCGCCGGCCCGCTCTCCCCCGTAACCAGACTCGCCATCACGATCACCTGGTACGGCGTGATTCCGAGCTGCTTGGCGCGAGCCACCAGATCGAGATCGTCGGCTGCTTGGCGGTACCTCGCCAAGATCGCCGCGACTGCTGTCTCCGCGCTCGCATCGGGGGCGAACGTGTAGGTCGCGGGATACAGAAAACCCTCTGCGCTTCCCTGCGCGTAGACGGGCACGCCCTTCGGTCCTGGTGACGCTTCGGCGGCCGACACGGCCGCATTCACCGCGGCTTCGGACAGACCCATTCCCTTCGCGATCGCGGTGATCGATTGGGTCTTCCGCAGCCCCTCAGGCAGCACCACCTTCTCGTTGACCGCTGACGCTGGGTCCACGAGAAGGTCGAGGGCGGCAGCGGCGCTCATCTGCAGACGCAATTCGTAGGCGCCCGGGCCGATCTTCTTGGCTCGGGCGTCATCGGCGGCGACATCCACGAATGCGCTCGCGCTCTTGACCACGCCCGCCTCGGCGAGCACGTCGGCGATTCGGCTCAGCGAGGCGCCCTTGGGAATCTCCACGATCACCTGGCCTTGACCGTCGCCGGTGTAGTCACCGCCACGCGTGAAGTACACCGCTCCACCGACGACTGCGGCGACCACCGCGAGTACGACCACCACGGCGATGACCACTGGCGCGCGGCTTCTCCCCCGGCGTCGAACCGTCGCGTCGTCCTGCATCGGAAGTCCGATATGACTCATGGCGTTGTCACCAAATGGCCAGGTTGCACGCCGGATCCGCGTTCGGACTCCAGGGCGTGCTCGACGATGACCACGGCGGCGGCTTGATCGACAACCGCTCTGCTCGTCTTCTCCGTCCGACCCGACTCCCGCAATGCCCTCGACGCGGTGACTGTCGTCAGACGTTCGTCCACGAGCCGAACCGGGACCGGGGCTACCGCCACTGCGAGCACGAGCGCGTAGTCACGTGCCAACACCGCCGCCCGACCCTCCTGACCGTCCAGCCCAAGTGGAAGCCCCACCAGAAGCTCCAACGCGTCGTACTCCAGGACGAGTTCCTTGATCCGCGCCACGTCGGCATCCCCACGCAGCACCGTCTCAACGGGTACGGCCATGACCGCGTCCGGATCGGACCGCGCCACTCCGACTCGCACGCTGCCGACGTCGATCCCGATCCGGACGCCGCGTCGCACCGAAGTCAGCCGCCGACGATTGCGGCCACCGCAGCGTGTACGGCGGCGAACGCGGCCGGGATCCCCGCGGCACTGGTGCCCCCACCTTGGGCAACGTCGTCCTTGCCGCCGCCGCGTCCACTGATGGCCGGCAGGGCCGCCTGGAGCAACTTGTTTGCCGACAGGCCCCGCTCGAGGCCGCGGGGGTTGACGGTCGCAACGACGTGGACCCGACCGTCGTCGACGGTGATGCCGACCAGTGCGGCGGGCTCATCGGCTCTTGCATGTCCGCGGGCGCGCAACGTGAAGTCGCGCAGGTCGCTGACGCCGAGTCCGGCGGGAGCGGTGAAGGCCCACAGTCGGACATCACCGATTTGTTCACCCGCACCCAAGATGTCCTCTGACGACGCCGAGAGGTTGGCCGCCTTCGCCGCGGTCAAAGCCCGTTCGGCGTCCTTCAGCTTCGCCAGCACCGCGCTGATCCGGTCGGGCAGCTCGTCCGGCCGCGCCTTGACCAAACCAGCCAATTGACCCAGCAGGATGTGTTCTCGGGCCAAGAACCGATAGGCATCGCTGCCGACCAATGCTTCGACTCGTCGAACGCCTGTACCGATCGAGCCTTCGGATAGGAACTTGACCACCCCGAGCTGACCGGATCGCTGGGTGTGTGTCCCCCCGCACAGTTCCCGGGCCCACTCGCCGACGGAAACGACGCGGACGCGATCGCCGTACTTCTCACCGAAGAGCGCCATCGCACCGATCGCGCGCGCCTCCGCCTGGGACATGACAGCGGCGCGAACCTCCAGGTCGTCGAGAAGTACGTCGTTGACGCGCGCTTCGACATCGTGCAGGACGCTGTCTGGAACCGGTGTGGGAGAGGGGAAGTCGAAACGAAGCCGGCCCGGCGCATTCTCCGATCCCATCTGGGTCGCGGTATCCCCCAGCGCCTCTCGAAACGCCTTGTGGATCATGTGGGTGGCAGTGTGCGCGCGCGAGATGGCCAATCGACGTTCGATGTCGACCTCGCTCGTGGCCGACGTACCGACCACGGCCTCACCCTGCTCGACTCGCGCCCGGTGGACGTACAGACCCGGGACCGGGACCTGGACGTCGTACACCGCCAGGACGGCACCGTCGCTCAACACGATCCGCCCGTGGTCACCGAGTTGGCCACCGGCCTCGGCGTAGAACGGCGTCCGATCCAGAACCACCTCGACGTCGTCACCCTCGCGCGCGGCGCTCACACTCTCGCCGTCGCGCATCAGACCACGCAAAGTCGACTCGGACACGACCTCGTCGTAGCCAGTGAACGTCGTAGTACCGGCGCTCTCCATGAGTTCGCGGTACTCGGTCGCCGCGGTGAGCCCGGACTTGCGCACTCGTGCGTCGGCCTTGGCTCGTTCGCGTTGCTCCTTCATCAGTCGACGGAAACCTTCTTCGTCGACCGACACACCCTGTTCGGAGGCCATCTCGAGAGTCAGTTCGATCGGGAAGCCGTACGTGTCGTGCAAGGCGAATGCTTGTTCCCCCGTCAGCGACGACGACCCGTGCTTCGCCAAGTCGGACACGGCGTTGTCGAAGATGGTTGTGCCGGTTCGCAAGGTTGTGTCGAACACCGTCTCCTCGGCCATACAGATGGCTTTGATTCGCGACGCTTCGCCGCTCAACTCGGGGTATTGAGGGGCCATCGACTCGATCGCCGAGCCCACCAGTTCGCCGATGGTGGGCTCTCGCGCTCCCAACGTGCGCATCGTGCGCACGACTCGGCGAAGGATTCGCCGCAGGACATAGCCGCGACCTTCGTTAGCTGGCAGGACGCCATCGGCGACGAGAAAGGCGCACGTACGACTGTGGTCTGCGACCACCCGAAGTGCTACGTCGACCTGTGGGTCCACGCCGTACCGCTTGCCGGTCAGCATCGAGGCGCGATCTAGGACGACTCGGGTGGTGTCGATCTCATAGATGTTGTCCACGCCCTGCAGCACAGCGGCCATCCGCTCCAGGCCCATGCCGGTGTCGATGTTCTTCGCCGGCAATTCACCGAGGATCGGGTACCCCTCCTTGCCCGGACCTTCGCCGCGAACGAACTGCATGAAAACGAGGTTCCAGACCTCGATGTACCGATCTTCATCAACGACCGGCCCACCTTCGCGGCCGAACTCGGGTCCGCGGTCGTAGTAGATCTCCGAGCACGGACCGCATGGCCCAGGTACGCCCATCGACCAGTAGTTGTCGAGCATCCCGCGACGTTGAA
>Ga0315278_10004955_pt1 | contig 12065 bp, 9 predicted proteins | sample YL17G06_0_MG_FD_203880 | JGI IMG/M metagenome (GOLD analysis project Ga0315278, IMG submission 203880) | Sediment microbial communities from Yellowstone Lake, YNP, Wyoming, USA - YL17G06_0 | ecosystem: Environmental > Aquatic > Freshwater > Lake > Sediment | place: USA: Wyoming | collected... | reverse complement strand
CTCGTCCGGCGCGTCCAGGACCGAGATGCCGCAGTCCTTGAACTTCGAGGCCCAGGCCGGATCGAACAGGACCTTCCAGCTGTTGAGCGGCGCGTCGGGGGCGACCGCCTTCGCCTTCTTGACGTTGTAGCCGATGGCGTCGGTGCCCCACATGTGGTTCACCGCGTACTGGTTGCCCGGATCGTGGCGCGACACGCGCTCCAGGATGTCCTTGTCGAGGTACTGCCAGTTGGGCAGCTTGGAGCGGTCGAGCTTCTGGAACACGCCGGCCTTGATCTGGACTTCGAGGAACGAAGCGGACGGCACCACCACGTCGTAGCCCGTGTTGCCCGCGAGGAGCTTGGTCTGCAGCACCTCGTTGTTGTCGAACACGTCGTAGTTGACCTTGATGCCGGTTTCCTTGGTGAAGGCCTTGAGCATCTCCTCGTCGATGTAGTCCGACCAGTTGTAGACGTTGACCACCTTCTCCTCGGCAGGAGCGGCGGCCGGAGCCTGTGCGGTAGCGGCCGGAGCCGGCTCCTCTTTCTTGCCGCAACCGGCGAGCGCAATCGCTGCGGCCAGGCCGACGAGCCCGGCGCGAATGTTGAGTTTCATCTTGGCATTACCCCACTGTGTCGATCTGTGTCGGCGCGGCCCGCGGGCCACTTCCCTCGGGGCCATGTATAGCGCACCGGGCAGGGTCAGGACAAGGAATCGACCGCCGCCCGCCCCCCCCCGGAACGGATCAGAGACGGCCCTCGGCGCGGCACCGCGCGAGCGTCAGGTCGAGGCAGCGCCAGGCCTTCTCGGCGAGCTCGTCGATCTGCTCACGGCTGATCACCAGCGGCGGCGCGATGATCATGGTGTCCCGCACCGCCCGCATGATGAGCCCGTTCTGGAAGCAGAAGTCCCGGCAGATCCCGCCCACCTCGCCGCGCTTGTCGAAGAATCTCCGGCTGTGCTTGTCACGGACGAGCTCGAGCGCCCCGATCAGGCCGATCGAGCGCGCCTCGCCCACCAGCGGATGCTCCGCGAGCTCCCGCCACCTGGCGGCAAGGTAAGGCCCGGTCTCGTCGCGCGTGCGCGGCACGAGATTTTCCTGCTGGATGAGGGTGAGGTTCACGCTCGCCACGGCGCAGGCCGCGGGGTGGCCGGAATACGTGTAGCCGTGGGCGAACTCGCCGCCCTTGTCGATCAGGACATCCCCGATGCGGTCGCCGACCATGACCCCGCCGATCGGCAGGTAGCCCGAGGACAGCCCCTTGGCGATGGTCATCAGGTCGGGCCGGATCCCGTACAGGTTGCTTCCGAACCAGTGCCCGATGCGGCCGAAGCCGCAGATCACCTCGTCGGCGACCAGCAGGATGTCGTGGCGGTCGCAGATGCGCTGGATCTCCGACCAGTAGGTGTCCGGGGGGATGATTACGCCGCCGGCGCCCTGGATCGGCTCACCGATGAAGGCCGCCACCCGGTGCGCGCCGAGTTCCTCGATTTTTCGCTCCAGGCTGCGCGCCGCCTTGAGGCCGAACTCTGCCGGCGACAGGTCACCGCCCTCGGCATACCAGTACGGCTGGTCCACGTGCACGATGTCCGGGATCGGCAGGCCGCCCTGCTCGTGCATGAACGCCATGCCGCCCAGGCTCGCCCCCGCCATCGTGCTGCCGTGATAGGCGTTGTGCCGGCTGATGATGACCTTGCGCTCCGGCTGCCCCATGAGGTCCCAGTAACGGCGCACCAGGCGCACGACGGTGTCGTTGCCCTCGGATCCCGAACCCGTGAAGAAGACCCGGTTGAACTGGGGCGGAGTGAGGTCGACGAGCTGCTTCGCGAGCTCGATCGCCGGCGGGTGGGCCGTCTGGAAGAAGCTGTTGTAGTACGGCAGCTCCAGCAGCTGGCGATAGGCCGCCTCGGCCAGCTCGCGCCTGCCATAGCCCACGTTGACGCACCACAGGCCCGCCATGCCGTCGAGGATGCGGTTGCCCTCAGAGTCGTAGAGGTACACGCCCTCCGCCTTCACGATCACCCGCGCGCCCTTGGCGTGCAGGAACTTGTAGTCCGTGAACGGGTGCAGGTAGTGCTGGCGGTCGAGCTCCTGCCAGGCGGCGGTCGTGCGCTCGGCGACGTAGGGGGTGGAAGTGGTCATGTGCGCGGCCCGGTGGCTCGTGAAATGCGCCTGTGGGATCAGACGTTCAGCAGCAGGTGCTCTCGCTCCCACGAACTGATGACCTGCAGGAACGTGTCGAGCTCGCTCTCCTTGACGGCCGTGTAGGCGAGCACAAATCGCTCGCCGAGCAGGTCGATGAGCTGCCGGCAGTCGCGCAGCAGGCGGACCGACTCCTCGAGGCTGCGCGGGAGGCCGAACGGCAGGTCGTAAGCGCTGCCGGACACCGGCTCCGACGGCTTCAGCCCCTCGATCATGCCGAGGTAGCCGCAGGCGAGCGAGGCCGCGAGCGCGAGGTAGGGATTCGCGTCCGCGCCGGCGAGCCGATTCTCGACGCGCCGGTTCTCGGCGTTGGAGATCGGCACGCGCAGCCCCGCGGTGCGGTTGTCGTAGCCCCACTGCGTATTGATCGGCGCCAGGTGCCCCAGGATGACGCGGCGGAACGCGTTCACGTTCGGCGCGAACAGCGCCATCGCCGAGGGCAGGTACTTCTGCAGCCCGGCGATGTGCGAGAAGAACAGCTGGCTCGGGTTTCCTTCCTTGTCGCTGAACACGTTCTTGCCCGTCTTGGCGTCCACCACGCTCTGGTGGATGTGCATCGCACTGCCGGGCTCGCGCGCCATCGGCTTCGACATGAATGTCGCGTACATCTTGTGCCGGAACGCCGCCTCGCGCGCCGTGCGCTTGAACATGAACACCTGGTCCGCGAGCGACATCGCGTCGCCGTGGATGAGGTTGATCTCCATCTGCGCCGCGCCGTCCTCGTGGATCAGCGTGTCGATCTCGATCTCCTGCGCCTCGCAGAAAGCATAGACGTCGTCGAACAGCGGGTCGAACTCGTTCACCGCCGCGATGCTGTAGGACTGGCGGCCGATCTCGGGGCGGCCCGAGCGGCCGACCGGCGGCTTCAGCGGATAGTCGGCGTCGATGTTTGGCTCGACCAGGTAGAACTCGAGTTCGGGCGCGACGATCGGCTTCCAGCCCTTCTGCGCATAGAGGTCGAGGATGTGCCGCAGCACGTAGCGCGGCGCCATCGTGACCGGGCGGCCGTCGTGATAGAAGCTGTCGTGAATGACCTGTGCGGTGGGCTCCGCGGCCCAGGGCACGACGCGCGTCGTGGCCGGATCGGCCTTGAGCACGATGTCGATCTCCGACGGGCTGATCGCGCGGTCGTCCTCCGGGTACTCTCCGGTGACCGTCTGCAGGAAGATGCTCTCGGGCATGCGCATGCCTTCGTCCTCGGCGAACTTCACCGCCGGCATCACCTTGCCGCGGGCGATGCCCGCCATGTCCGGGACGATGGCCTCGACCTCCGAAATGCCATGTTCCTTGAAGAATTGCTGGATGGGCGTACTCATGATCGATTTCCTTTTGCGTGCGCCCTTGCCGCCATGCCGAAGGCGGCGAACAGGGCCCGCGAGAACGGGTTTTTCATTACCTGCCACTCGGGGTGCCACTGCACCGCGAGCGCGAATCCTGGTGCCGAGCGCACCCTGAAGCCCTCGACGAGGCCGTCCGGTGCCCGCGCCTCGACCTCGAGGCCGTCTCCGAGCCGCTCGACCCCCTGGGAGTGCAGCGAATTCACCATGACGCGGTCGGCGCCGGCCACGCCGTGCAGAATTCCGCCCTGCACGAGTTCCACCTCGTGCGCCGGCCCGTACTGCACCTCGAGCGGCGCGTGCTTGTCCTCGCGGTGATCCTGCATTCCGGACTGGTCCTGCACCTTCTGCCAGAGCGTACCGCCGTAGGCGACGTTCATCTCCTGGAAACCCCGGCAGACCGCGAAGATCGGCATGCCGGACTCGACCACGCGCGGGATCATCGGCAGCGTGGTCGCGTCGCGGTGCGGATCGTGCATCGTGCCCGCCTCGCTGGTCGTGCCCGCGTAGCGCTGCGGCTCGACGTTCGATGGACTGCCGGTGAGCATGATGCCGTCCACGCCGGCGAGGACCGCGTCGAAGTCCACCTCGTCGCCCAGCGCCGGTATCAGCACGGGCACGGCGTCCGCCGCCTCGAGAACCGCGCGAATGTACTTCTCCCCGACGCAGTGGAAGGGGTGCGGCCCGAGGATACGGCGATCCGCGGGAATGCCGATCAGTGGTTTGCGCTCAGCCACGTTTAAGATCCTAGACAGCCCAAGCCGGACTGCCGGACGAGTGCGTTTTGGATTAAACCACAGCCCCGGGGTGGTCGTCGCCGAGCACCGCAAAAAAAATGGCAAAAATAAGGTAAAACAGCAAGTTGCGCACACCTTGCAATCACGCGTCGAGCTTGCCCGCCCGGGCCCCCTGCGGCTATGCTCGGCCACGCAGCGCGGGCAGACCGTCGCTATATCCTAAACAACGGGGGTCACATGCCGCAGTTCGCGGAATACGAGCAGGCGCGCGCCTGGCTCACGGGTCATCCGCAGGTGCGTGCCGTCGACCTGCTGTTGCCGGACCAGATGGGTATCCCGCGTGGCAAGCGCGTGACGGTCGCCGAACTCGAGGGCGTGCACCGCAACGGGCTGCTCCTGCCTGCCTCCATGTTCGCGCTCGACGTGCTCGGCGGCACCGTGCAGGCCACGGGGCTCGGATTCGACGAGGGCGACGCCGACCGTGTCTGCCTCCCGGTGCCCGGCTCGCTCGCCATCGTGCCCTGGCTCGGTGGCGAGGTCGCGCAGATGCAGGTCGCGATGTACGACCATGATCGCTCGCCGTTCTATGGCGACCCCCGTCACGCGCTCGAGCGGGTCGTGGCACGCCTGCGCGACCTGGGCCTGCGCCCGGTCATGGCCGTCGAACTCGAGTTCTACCTCGTGGACCGGGAGCGCACGTCGGACGGCTGTGCGCAGCCGCCGCGACAGCCGCTCACCGGCCGACGCGAGCACAAGACGCAGATCAACTCGATGGCGGAACTCGATGAGTACTCGGCGGTGCTCACCGCGATCGACGCGGCCGCGCGGGCGCAGGAACTGCCGACCGGCACCGTGCTCGCCGAATACGGTCCTGGCCAGTTCGAGGTCAACCTGCACCACGTGGACGACGCCCTCCTCGCCTGCGACCACGCGATCCGCCTCAAGCGCCTCGTGAAGGGCGTCGCCCTGCAGCACGGCTTCGAGGCGACCTTCATGGCGAAGCCCTACCGCGACCACGCGGGCAGCGGCGCGCACCTGCACGTGAGCCTGCTGGACGCGGACGGACGCAACGTCTTCGCCGCCGACGATCCGGCCGGCAGCCCGGCGCTGCGCCACGCCATCGGCGGGCTCGCGGCCACCATCAACGACACGATGGCGGTCTGCGCGCCCACCGCGAACTCCTACCGGAGATTCCAGCCCGAGGCTTACGTACCGCTGAGCCCGAGCTGGTCGGTCAACAACCGTGGCGTCGCGTTCCGCGTGCCGCACGGCCCGCCGGCGAGCCGCCGCGTCGAGCACCGCGTCGCCGGCGCGGACGCGAACCCCTACCTGCTCGCGGCCATGGTGCTCGCGGGCATTCACCTCGGCCTCGAGAAGAAGCTCGATCCGGGCCCGGTGCTGGCGGGCAATGCCTACCGCGACACCGTGCCGACGATCCCGCTAAGCTGGCCCGAGGCGCTCACGGCGTTTGAGCGCAGCTCGTTCGCCCGCGAGTACCTCGGCGAGCGCTTCGCCGGGCTCTACGCGAAGACGCGGCGCGGTGAGATGCAGGATTTCAGCTCCTACGTGTCGCCGCTAGAATACTCCTGGTACCTGACGACGAGCTGAGCCGTGGAACACGTCCGTTCGTATTACGCCGCATCCGCCAACGCCACGCCGCTGCGCGAACCACTGCGTGGCGAAGTCACGGCGGACGTCTGCGTGGTGGGCGGCGGCATCGCCGGATGCTCGACGGCGCTCAACCTCGCGGAGCGCGGATATCGGGTGGTGTTGCTCGAGGGCCGTCGCGTCGGCTGGGGAGCGTCCGGGCGCAGCGGTGGCCAGGCGATCTTCGGCTACGCCGCCGGACAGGACACGCTGGTCGCGCAGGTCGGACGCGAGACCGCGCGGCGCATGTTCGACGTTTCCGTGGAGGCGCTCGAGGGTTTGAAGGACCGCGTCGCCCGACACGCAATCGACTGTGACCTGAACTTCGGCCAGATCCACGCCGCGATCAAGCCGCGGCACGAGACCGAACTCAAGGCCTGGCGCGAGGAACTCGAGCGCGATTACGGCTACACCTCGCTCACCTGGCTGGACCGGCGCGACATCGGCGAGGTGCTCGCGACGGGGCGTTACATCGGCGGCCTGCACGACTCACGCAGCGGGCACCTGCACCCGCTCAACTACACGCTCGGCCTCGCACGCGCTGCCGAGGCTGCCGGCGTCAAGATCTTCGAGGGCAGCCAGGTTGCGCGGCTCGATCACGGCGACGTGGCGATAGTGAGGACGGAGCAGGGGCTGGTGCGCGCGAAACACGTCGCGCTCTGCTGCAACGCCTACGTCGACGACAAGGTGTCGGCGAAGCTCAGGGCGCGGATCATGCCCGTGGGCACCTACATCGTCGCCACCGAGCCGCTCGGCGAGGCGCGCATGAAGGCGCTGATGCGCGACAACGTGGCCGTCACCGACATCAACTGGGTGCTGGATTACTTCCGGCGCTCGGCGGACCACCGGTTGCTGTTCGGCGGCCGCGTGAGCTACTCGGGCCTCGACCCGCTCAACACCGAGCGCGCGACGCGTTCGCGGATGATCAAGGTCTTCCCGCAGCTCGCGGACGTGAAGATCGAGTACTCCTGGGGCGGCTACGTGGACATCACCATGAGCCGGGCACCGGACTTCGGGCGCCTCACGCCCAACGTCTATTACCTGCAGGGGTTCTCGGGCCATGGCATCGCGCTCACCGGCATGGCCGGCAAGCTCGTCGCCGAGGCGATCGCAGGGCTGGCCGGGCGCTTCGACATGTTCACGAGGCTCAAGCACCGGGATTTCCCGGGCGGGCCGGCGCTGCGCACGCCGGCGCTGGTGCTGGCGATGCTGTGGTTCCGGCTGAAGGACCTCTTGTAGGAAAGGCTGCTGGCCGTGGAAGTCTTTCTGGCAGTGAAATCGCGCCGCCAGGCCGGACCCGTCATCGGCGGCGGACGTCGCGCAGCAGGAACACGAGTGCGCTGACAGACCCGAGCAGCATCACGGCCATTCGAAAATAGGCTGCCGTCCAGGGAATGCCGATGTCGACGCCGCGACTCACGAGCAGGGCGACCCAACGTTCACCGACCGCGCCGTCGTACATCCACCGGATGCCGAGATGAACGGTCGCGAGCACGTAGAGCACCGCGATCAACAGCCTGAGCCCTTTGTTCAAGCGTTCCCCCGCGACGAACCCGGCGACGATGACGGCGAAAGTGATCGTCAGCCAGAATTGAAACTGCAGGTCGATGGACGCACGCTGCGTCATGAGGGCGTTCAGGAGATCGGGGGTCGGAATCTGGTCCACCTGTTTCGCCCCCGATATCACCCGGGCGGTCGCCCGACAATCGCCGCCCCGTCGTCGCCCGCGTAGATCACCCCGCTCGTGCAGGTCTCGTGGACGACGACTCGCGAGAGCTGCGGCAGCCGCGGCTCGAGTTCACGCCAGATCCAGCGCGCGAGGTTCTCGCTGGTCGGGTTCTCGAGTCCCGGCACGTCATTCAGGTAGCGGTGATCGAGTTGCTGGAACAGCGGTTCGAAGGCCGCGCGCACCTCGGCGAAGTCCATCACCCACCCGAGCCGGTCGTCCACCGGGCCGCTGACGTGGATCTCGACGCGAAACGAGTGGCCGTGCACCCGAGCGCACTTGTGGCCCGGCGGCACGTTCGGCAGCCGGTGCGCGCTCTCGAGCGTGAAAGTCTTGAAGATGTCCAACGGTCTACTCGCCACGTCAGGTCAGGGGCCGCAAGGATGCAAGGCTGGCTCGACGATGTCGAGAGTCCGCCGGCGACGCAGCGGCCGCCAACGCGCTATTTCCGCCCCGGCGCCCGTTCGGGCCTCGCTTCCGCCCCGGCGCCTCCGACCCTGCGCTTCAGCAGGTAGGCCACGTGGATCTTCTGGTTGCGCCGGAAATCCTCCGGGATCGTCGCCCGGCTCAGGTCCTCGATCTCGAAATCGGCCAGCGCCTCGGCGTCCAGTTTGAAGCGCTGGTAGTTGTTCGAGAACAGGATCAGGCCGCCGGGCTCGAGAAGTGCGCCGATGCGGTGCAGCAGCTGCACGTGGTCGCGCTGCACGTCGAACTCGCGCTCCATGCGCTTCGAACGAGACAGCGTCGGCGGGTCCACGAACACCAGGCCATAACGCTGCCGGCCGGGCTGCGCCTGCTCCTCGAGCCACGCCAGGCAGTCGGCGTGAACGAATGCGTGCTCCGGACCCGCCAGCCCGTTCAGGGCCAGGTTGCGCTTCGCCCAGTCGAGATAGGTGCGTGACATGTCCACCGTCGTCGACCCCGTCGCCCCGCCGCCGACGGCGTAGACCGTCGCCGTGCCCGTGTAGGCGAACAGGTTCAGAAAGCGCCGTCCCGCCGCGAGTTCCCCGATGCGCCGCCGCGTGATGCGGTGGTCGAGGAAGAGCCCGGTGTCCAGGTAGTCGGTGAAATTCACCAGGAAGCGGTACCGCCCCTCGCGGACGGCGTGGAAGACCTGCTCGCTGTCCACCTTCTCGTACTGCTCGCCCTGCCGCTGGCGCCGGCGAACCCGCAGCTCGATGCGCTCCTGCGGCAGCTTGAGCACATCGGACAGCACGGACAATGCTTCATCGCGACGGCTGCGGGCCGCGTCCCGCGACACCGTGGGCGGCGCCGCGTACTCCTGCACGCAGGCATAGCGCTCGTCGTTGCCGTAGATATCCACGGCGAACGAGTACTCCGGCATGTCGGCGTCGTACACACGGTAGCAGGCGACGTCCTCGCGCCTCGCCCAGGATTCCAGCCGCGAGAAATTCTTGCGCAGCCGATTGGCGAACATCGCCGCGCCCGGCCGCGCCTTCGCCGCATCGAGGCGGTCGCGACGCGCGGTCTCCGCATCCGGCTCGACCGTCTCCGGCTTCAGCTCGAAACGCAGCAGGCGGCACTCGATCGGCCCGTTGAAAAACGTGTGGGCGCGGTAGGCACGCAGGCGCAACGCACGGCCCAGTGGAGGATTGCCCGTGAAGACGCCCGCTTCCCAGCCCGGAAAGCGCTCGATCAGCGCGCGACCGAGGTCGGCGTAGGTCGCGCCCAGTGTGTGCTCGTCCTCCAGCCGCGCGCCGTACGGCGGATTCACCAGCACGAGCCCGCCCGGCTCGCTCGCCTGCGGCAGGTTCGTGATGTCGCGGCGCTCGAAAGACAGGTGATTCCCCAGGCCGGCGCGATTCGAATTTGCAATCGAGGCGCGGACCGCGGACTGGTCCCGATCGAAGCCGCGAAACCGGTCTCGACCGAGCGCCGAAAGCTCGCAGCGCTCGAGCGCCTTCTCGCGCAGCGTAGCCCACGCGGCTGCGTCGTGCTGCAGCCAGCGTTCGAAGCCGAAACGGCGCCGCAGCAGGCCGGGGGCGAAGTCTGCCGCGATCAGCGCGGCCTCGATCACGAACGTGCCCGAGCCGCACATCGGGTCGGCGAAACCACCGCCCTGCGCAGCCATCTCCGGCCAGCCACAGCGCAGCAGCAACGCGGCCGCAAGGGTTTCCTTGAGTGGCGCCTCGACGCCGGAGACCCGGTAGCCGCGACGGTGCAGCGGCTCGCCGCTCAAGTCGATGCCGACCGTCGCGTGAGTGCGTGCAAGCCGCAGGCTCACGCGCAGGTCCGGGGACGCGAGGTCCACCGACGGTCGTTCGCCGGTACGCGCCCGGAACCGGTCCACGATCGCGTCCTTGGCTTTCTGCGCCGCGAACACGCTGTGGCGCAGCCACGCCGGGCTCTCGCCTACGACGTCGATCGCGAGGCTTCCTTGCGGCGCGAGGTGCTCCTCCCACGGAATCTCCTTCAGCGCCTCGTACATCGCCTCGACCGTGTCGAGCGGAACCGTCGCAATCGTCTGCAGCACGCGGCTCGCCGTCCGCGACTGCAGGCACGCGACATAGGCATGCTCGAGCGGGCCGTTGAAGCTCACGCCCGCCGGATGCTCGCGCGTCACCGCGACGCCGAGTCCGCGCAGTTCCGACGCGAGCAGGTCGGCAACACCGCGCGGACAAGCTGCGAAGAATTCGAAGTTGCCGCGGCCGGGCTCGGCCGACATCACTCAGCGCTCCCCGGTCCCGAGCATCACGAGGTCGCGTGGCGGGACACGGTCGAGGCACCGCGCCACGATGCGGTAGGCATCGGGGTCGAACGCGCGCCGGGCCGGCGAGCGCAGCAATTCCGCGACCTCGGATTCGTCGCGCGCCGTGCCGAGGTGCTGCCACCGGTCCACGACGTGCAGCAGCGTCCCTGGGCCGTCCGCGGCGCGCTCGCGGATGCCCACCGGGCCGCGGAACGGCCAGGACCGGATGCGCAGCGACGCGAGCGCGAGCCGCAGGCGCGCATCGTGGAGCGCGAGCGCCTCCTGGCCGACGCACGCGCCCCGGCAGCGCCCGAGTTGCGACGCGAAGCACGACCCGGGGCCGGGTTCGAGGCCCATGACCTTGAGGCACAGACCGGCCTCCCGGGCCTTGCCCTCGATCGCGCGCCAGGCGTCGCGCTCGCTGCGGAATGGTCCGTAGGCGTCGGCGTCCGACTCGAGATCGTCGAGGCCGAACGGCTCCACGCTCGGCCGCAGGGCGCCTTCCGACGCCCGCAGGCGGATACAGTGGACGCCGACGGGCTTTCGCAGGCGGCGGTTGGTCGCGGGCGCGAGATCCTTGACGAGGCGCGACTCGACAAGCAGCGCGCCGAGTTCGCCGCCGGTCTCGATCCATTCGACGTCGCGCACCTGCTGCGCGAGCTTCGCTGCCTTGCTCGAGCGATGGCTGGCCGAGAAATGATCGAGCACGCGGCTGCGCAGATTGCGGCTCTTGCCCACATAGAGCAGGGCGCCGCCCTCGCCGCGGAACAGATACACCCCCGGTCCCTCCGGCAGGTCGTCGGCGAGATCGGGGGGCAGGTGCGGTGGCAGGCGGGACTCGAAGCGCGTGGCCTCGACCGCCTCCTGCAGCCGGCCGGCGCCCACGGCCCCCTCGAACGCCGCGAGCAGCTTAGGCAGCACGGCGGCATCGCCGAGCGCACGATGCCGCTGTCCGCACTCGAGGTTCCAGCGCTCGATCAGCACGTCGAGGTTGTGGCGGTTGTGCGAGGCGAAGAGCTCGCGCGACAGCCGGACCGTGCAGAGGACAGGCGCCGAGAACTTCTCACCCGCCCGGCGGAACTCGCTGCGCACGAACCCGTAGTCGAAACGTGCGTTGTGGGCGACGAAGAGCCGCCCCTCGAGCCGCGCCCGGACCTCCGATCGCAACTCGCCGAAGGTCGGCGCATCGGCGACCATCTCGTCAGTGATACCGGTGAAGCTCTGTATGACCGGCGGGATCCGCTGGCACGGGTTTACCAGGCTGCTCCATTCCTCCACCACCGCGCCGTCCTCGAGGAGCACGATGCCGACCTCCGTGATCCGGTGCTGGGCGGCCGTCCCCCCCGTGGTCTCGAGGTCCACGCAGGCGACGCGGCCCTGCAGCACGGGCGCCGTGAGCGCAGCCGGCCGGAAGGGAGCCGCGCGGTCTGACCGAAACATCGTGCCTGGCACCATTTAGAACGTTGCGTCGCCGTCCAGCGTCATGATCGGGCCGTAGAGCTCGGGACGGCGGTCGCGGAATACACCCCAGGCGTGGCGCTGCGCCCTGGCCGCTTCGAGATCCACGGTGGCCATGATGACGGCCGCCGAGGAGCGATCCGCCTCGACCAGCTTCTCACCTGTGCTCCCAGCAATGAACGACGAGCCGTAAAAAGTCATCTCGTACTTCTCGCCACGCTCGACGCCGATGCGGTTCGAGGCCACGAGCGGCATGATGTTCGCCGCC
>Ga0315278_10004954_pt1 | contig 12066 bp, 11 predicted proteins | sample YL17G06_0_MG_FD_203880 | JGI IMG/M metagenome (GOLD analysis project Ga0315278, IMG submission 203880) | Sediment microbial communities from Yellowstone Lake, YNP, Wyoming, USA - YL17G06_0 | ecosystem: Environmental > Aquatic > Freshwater > Lake > Sediment | place: USA: Wyoming | collected... | reverse complement strand
CCGGAATCAGTAACAGTAGCTGCCCTGGGGGGCAGCTCAATCGATCGGAATTTTGGTTCTGGGATTACGGTTTTGTCAAAGCGTATAATTACGGCTGGTGTACCGACCCGGACATGCTCATGAAATATGCCATGAACTTCCAGGGATCGGATAAAAGGACCATCGTCGGGTTGCTGGATGTCCATGAAAGTGTAGGGGACAACTATACCCGGTTTGATATCACTTTGACCAGCCAGGCTCCGGTGGTTCCTCCCCCGGTCGATCCGGGAACGACCTCCGGATCACAAGTAAAAAAGCCGGTCAAGGCAGCCGGCCTGTCGACGGTCCCCCCGAAAAAGTAGCTGAAGTCAGGCCGGATTTACTTGGCGGGGGCAGGGCTTTCTCCTCCTGCCCGCAGCACGGTAAAATTCCTGAACCAGGTCACCGAATCCGCCTTGGTCCAAAGGCCCGCATGGCCTTTCAGAGGGCTTGGGGTTTCGTAGGTTAGAACCGGCTGGTCATCCAAATATCCCCGAATAATTCGGCCCTCCACCTCCACCGTAAGCCCATACCAGCGGCCGGATTCAATTTTTTGGTTCACCGAAGCCCGCTGAGATCTTTTGTGGTTGAGGTATTCGAAGAGGACGATATTGTCCTCCAGGGCATTCAGACGCCAGACAAAATAGTTGCCGAGGCTCCGCAGTCCGAAAACAATTCCTCCGGCCCGGTCAATATGGCCGCCAACGGTTCTGACCTCCACCCGGACCGTGCCTTCGGCCATTTCGCTGTCCTTGGCGATGACCAAAGGGAAATAATAGTAAGCCTCCATCCGGTCCAAGAATTCCTGGAGGCCGGGGCCAGCGATCTTTCCCATTAATTTGGCCATCCCCGTAGAAACCCGGAATCCGGCCCGGCTGCCGTCTTGGAGATAAACCGGGTTTCCTTCAATTTCCTTAACCTCCCAATCGCCTTCTTGAATATAAAAACCAGGCAGTTTGTCTCCCCGGTCCCCGGAGAGAAAATCGTAATTTCCCTCGAAAAAGAGGGTGGCCAGGCGTTCCACGTCTTCCGGCCGGGTCAGGGCCATGTCCAAAAGGCGGGTGGAGGCCAACAGTCGGCCCAGTTGGTCCAGTTTATCTTCGAGGGGTGCCCGGTCAAAACCTGTCAAGGAGGCCTCCAGGAGGTCTCCCTGGGCCGAAACCTCAAAACCCAGACGCTTCAGGACCATCTCAAGGAAGAAGACCCGGAGCGAACGGCCGAGAAAATTACCGGCCCCCCCGGAAAATTGCAGGGTAATATAATTCTGACTTCCCTGGTCCCCGCAAAGGGTGTCGAGGTTGGCAAAATGATACCCGAAGCGGGCGCTGAGGTTCAGGTAATCTTTGGATAAAAAGGCGTAACTTTCCCCGCCGGGGACCTCGCCGAACTCCGAGGTGGCGCTGGAGGCCATCAGGCTCAGAAAGCTCTTGGGGTCGAACTGGACGGTCCCTTTCCAGGTGATGCCGGGGTGGGTGAAGCCTTTCCAGAGGGCTTTCATCGGCACGGATTCGATATGGTCAGGCACGATCGCATCGCAGTCGGTCAATCCGTATTTCAACCCGCCGCCCAGGTCAATCAGGTTGAGGATCAGGGGGATCCCGGCCTTCAGCCGTACGGAGATGGTTTGCCGGGCGAGGGAGTCTCCTAACCCGAACATTTCTTTCATGGCCAGTTCGTGGGTGAAGCGGATCAGGTCATGGATGGTCCGGCAGCCCTGCGGGGAAAAGGACGGGGAATGGGGATCGGTCAGGGAGAGGGGTGAAACAGTATCCAGGAGGTCCCGCAGCTTTCGGCTGACCGGGCTGTCCAGAAAAGGCCGGCCGGCCAAATCCCTGGGAGATAGCCGGGCCTCATCCAACCCCAAGTAGACGATCGCCGAGTCGGCATCCAGGGTGACCGGGGTCCCCTGGGGGATCGCTTCCGAAGCCCCGCGGGCCCCCACGATAAAGGGAATCGCAAATTCCCGGGCCACCGAGGCCAGATGGCTGGTGACGCTTCCCATTTCCGTGACCAGGCCGTTGACCCGCCCGGCCAGGCGGGCATATTTCGGGGAAGCGGTCGGGGCTACGAGGATAACCCCCTCCGGAATGGAGGCCAGGGCTTCTTCCCCTTTAAGGACCCAGGCCGGTCCGGCCGCCCTTCCGGGAGAGGCGGTTTGACCGCCGGAAAAAATGACCGGCAGATCAGGTGTGGCCTCGGGGGCCAGGTTTTTTCCCCCGGATTCCAAGAAATGAAGCGGCCGGGACTGGAGTATGAATAGTTTTCCCTCAAAATCCTGTGCCCATTCCACGTCCTGGGGGCGCCCGAAAAAAGATTCCAGCCGCATCCCGTATTCCGCCAGGCGAAGTACCGTTTCATCCGTCAGTGACGGGTGTTCCCTTTCGGTTTCGGGGACTTCTTCGATCCCGGTGCCGCCCTCCGGCAATCCCACCAGACGCCGCTCTTTCCGGGAAATGGTCCGAGAGGCTATGGTCCGCTTTTGACGGTCCACTTGGAAAGAATCCGGCACCGTCTGCCCGCTGACCAGTTCCTCTCCCAGACCCCAAACCGCGGAAACCTCCAGCCGGTCGGCCTCCGGATCGGAAAGGTCCCTGGTGTACATCACCCCGCTGGATTTCGGCCGAATCATTACCAACCCAGCCACCGCCATCGGCATGTCCCCATCCTCCAAGCCCTGCTGCCAGCGGTACCAGACGGCCCGGAGAGTATACTTGCTGGCCAAAACGGTTTTATAGGCCTCCAGAATATTGTCCCGCCGGACATTCAGGACCGTGGTAAACTGACCGGCAAAGCTGGCCTCGGTGTCCTCTCCGATGGCGCTGCTCCGCATAGATATTAAAACCTTCGGGTCGGTCCGCTCTTCCAGGGACCCATAGGCCTGGAGGATCGCCGAGGCGAGGGCGTCCGGCACCGGGCTGTCCCGGACCTTATCCTGCAAGGCCCGGCTGACGGCGTCCAGGGCATCGGCATCTTCCGGGTCCAGGCGCGAAAGCAGTTCCGTTACCGTGTCTTCCAGGCCGTTTTCGGATATAAAATAACGGGCCCCGTCGGCCGTTACGGCGAAACCTTGCGGAACCGGCAGGCCCAGCTCTTTTTTTATCAAACCCAGGTTGCCGGCTTTCGCTCCGACCAGCCTGATCTTCTCGCCGTCGATCTCCTCGATGCGGACGATGAAAACGGCGGCCGAAGGAACCCGGGGAAGAGCCAGCGGTTTTTCGACCTCTCCCCTGATCCGGCTGAAAACCGCTTCCAGGTCGATGAATTTATCGCCGACCAGGTCCCGGAAGGTCTGCAGCAAGCCTTCCACCGCAATCAGCAGGGACTGGGCCTTTTCCCGGACCCTGGCCGAGGTAAAGGGGCGGCCGCTGAAGTGCATCTGTTCCAATTCGGCCAGCAGGCCGAGGGAGGTCTGATTGAAGTCCAGAAAATTCTTGAACCGGCTGTAGCGATCCACATGGCGGCCGTCCTGATTGACCAGCAGGGTGCAGACATCCGGTTTGGAAAGAAATTTAAAAAGATTTTTCATATCTAAATTATCCCCAACAGTTTTCCTGAAAGCCCGAGGGCCCCGGCCGAAATTATTATCGTGATCATCCCCACCCGGAGCCATTGCAGGGCGACGAAGGAAGTAACGCCTAAAAATATTCCAATCCAATTCACGTCACCGGGTGCCGGAAAAAGGACCTGAATTCCGAACCAGACGGCCAGATTGAGAACCACCCCGACGACCGCGGCGGTGATGGCCGAGAGGACGGCGGCCAGTTTTTTATTTCCCCTGAATTTTTCTATGTAGGGCCCCCCCAACAGGATGAATAAAAAAGAGGGGAGAAAGGTAAAATAAGTGGCGATCAGGGAGCCGATAAGCCCGGCCCAGATTGGATTTAAAGCTCCGGGATTATTCCATCCCGCCATGAAGCCGATAAACTGGACCACCATGATTAAAGGGCCGGGAGTGGTTTCAGCCAACCCCAGCCCGTCGATCATCTGGGGGCCGGTCAACCAGGCGAATTGCTCCACCCCGGCCTGGGCGATGTAGGCCAGAACGGCGTAGGCACCGCCAAAGGTTAGAAAAGCGGCCTTGGTAAAGAACAATCCTTCGGTGACAAAGACAGGATTTGAAATTAAGAGCAGCCCTCCCATGGGAACAATCCAGAACGAGAGAAAAACCAGCATTAGAATAATATCCCGTTTCATGGAGGGTTCGATATGGCAAGGGAGGTCTATCTCACAGTATTGGACATAAGCCTCCTCCGAATCACCGTCCTTCTCCTTGATGACCTCGAATTTCCTGGGCAGGAATATTCCTCCCAGGAGCCCTATCAATCCGGCGCTGAGGATAATTATTGGAAAGGGAACCTTGAAAAAGAAGATCGCCACAAAGGACAGGATCCCCAATGCTATCATAACCTCATTCTTTAAGGCCTTTTGGGCAATTTTAATGACGGCGGCGGCCACAATGGCCAGGACGGCGGGTTTGAGGCCGCTGAAGACCGCAGCGATCCAGGGGATGTTCCCATAAACGGCATAAACCAGGCTGAGGCCGAAAAGGATGAAAATGGAAGGAATGACAAAGAAACTACCCGCCACTATTCCTCCCGGTATTTTATGGAGCAGCCAGCCGATATAAATGGCCAACTGTTTGGCTTCCGGACCTGGCAGGAGCATGCAGTAATTGAGGGCCTGGAGGAACCGGGTGTTGGAAATCCATTTCCGTTTTTCCACCAGTTCCTGGTGCATGATGGCGATTTGCCCGGTCGGCCCGCCAAAGCTGATGAAGCCCAGCTTCAGCCAGAATTTGAAGGCCTCCCGGAAGGAAGGATGGGGTGTCGAATCGATCACTTTATTTCCCAATAATTTTCAGGTCATCAAAGTGACTTCGGGCATCGGCCTTGGTCCATAGCCCTATTTTGCCGGCTCCGGGGAAAGTGGAGTCCTTCGCCTCCAGAAAAAGCTTTCCATCATAGAAGCATTGGATGTGATCGCCCTTCATCGTCACCCGCAACGTGTGCCACCCTCCGTTCGATTTGATGTCCGCGCTCTGAAGCTGGCTGCGCTTTCCTTTTTCGACTTTGTAGAGGCGGTAATTGTCCTCCAAAGGATTATGGCGGACCACATAGTAGTTATTGGCATCTTTCACCCGCCAGACCAAACCTCCGCCTTGGTCCTCCTGTCCGGCTATGGCTTTCATCCTGACGGAGACATCCAGATCTTTATAGTTCACTCCGTTGACCAAGGTGAGATTGAATGTCGAGCCCGAATTTTTAGCCAGTTGGGCCAGGACATTGGGTTTAGAAGGGGCGGTTGGATCAGCGACGATCTTCCATTCACCCCCTTCATTGGTAAATCCCGATGGAATATTGCCCGCTTGGTCACCATCGAAATTCCATAGGGCCCCCAGGTCCTGTGCGATGAGGCTCATTGATAGCACTAATACACTAAAAACAACCAATATGATTCTTATCATTTTTTTTCTCCATTTAAGTTTTGCAACTTAACCTTTAAAAAACAAATTGCACCCCGGTATAAAAAAGGAACGTTTTTTCATTTCCGGCCACCGCACGCAAACTTCTTCCGGCCGAGGTATTTAAATTGAGCCAATTAGTAAGTTTCCACCGAAAGCCAAGGTTAAACACCAGATCTTGGTTTTCCCAATCCAATTCCGACGAGGCCGTCCCGAATAATTCACCCACCCATTCGATCTGTTCTGAAGTCTTATAACCAAAGGCCAGGCCATAGATCCACTGGTTCTCCCTTTCTTGATTAACGATATGCCCGACTTCCCCATTAACATTCACCGGGCCGAATTTACGTTCCAATTGAAAGGGAAGGATAACGGCGGTTCCTTTATCAATAAGACCTTTATCGACTGAGGTATTGGAAGTGTTGAAAGCTATCTGAGGATAAATAGACATGGAAACCCCATGGCGATCTTCATCCAGGAACCGCCACTTAACCCCCAAGATCGAATTGCCAACGCCGTTCTTGGCCTCGTCCCCGTCCGGGTTGGAGAATATCCAGGGCAGCTCATATTTAAATTGAATCCTTTCTCCGAGTCCATAGTTGAAGTCCAGGAGCGGAGCCGCGACCTTGGTGAGAGAAAGGGTCCGTTCCAGGGATAAGCCGACATTGATCTCCCAATGGCCGTCTCCCGGAGTTCCGGGATCGCTGGTTAGGAGAGGAGGGCCGGCCTGGGCCATACCGGAAAAGAGCACCAGGCCGGCCAGAGTAATTAGTAATACCGGCATCCTATTTTTTATCCTTCACGGCTATCGACAATGACGCGCGGTTAATCTCGGTTTGGTCTTCCGTGAATTCCCGGCTGTTGTAACGGTTAAGATCGTAGACCAGACGGGCTTGAACGGTATAAGGTCCCGGTTTTAAGTTGGGGGACCAGGGCAAGATTCGTTCCTCCCCGGCGAGAAGGATATTCTCATGGGGACCTTGGGCATCGGCCTGCAGGGCGGACACCGCATCCGGTCTTTTTTTATCTTCTTCCAGGAAGGCCCGGTCATCGGGGCGGCTCCCATACCAAGGAGCAAATAGCCACTCTTGATTGGCAACAACCTTACCGGCCTTATCCATGACATCGGTAATGAGAACCATGCCCCGGCGGTTTGAACCGGTGGGGACCGAGTGGCCGGCTCCAATATTTATAATATGAAATTCCAGATCGGCTTTTCCCTCCTCCTTCTGGACGGCAACCAGGGTAAGGGCGCTGGTTAACCGTTGCTTGGAACGCCCTCCGGTCCAGAGATGGCGGGCAATGGCCCGGACCGGCTCGTCATAATCTTCAGCCGACTTGCGAAGGGTTCGCGGCATGTGGCAGTCCTGACAATGCTGTTTCCCGAGGCCCTTTTTGTGAAAATCCTCCCGCCACTCCAAAAAACTCTGAGTCGCCTTCCCTTCGATCCGTTTCCCCTGGCTGTGGCAATAGGCACACATTACAGAAGTCTGCATTTTGGGTTCCATTACCGTCGGGTGGGGCGCTTTTACCTGGTAGGGCCCGCGAATTTTTCCCTCCGGCGTCAGATGGCAACTGGCACAGGTCATACCGCCTGACTCCTGGTCTTTCGGTCGAGGCTGCGGCCTGCCAATTTCCAGGCTCTCCATATCCGGGAGCGAGAAGGCCTCCGGGTAGTGGCAGACATTGCATGATTTTCCCCCTGCTTCAGATTCCCGGGCATGGATCGGGAAGGGATCCACCCCGGCGAAGGCGTGGGCGGTGGCCGTCGCCGAGACGTTGGCCGGAAGTGTAAGCCGTTTGTTTTGGGGCGACCCTAAGGTGGTAGCTTGGTATTGACGATCGCTGCCAAACCCAAAGGCAAATTCCCGATAAATGGCTTTATGGCATTCGCCACATGTTTCCGAGGGGGTGGCGGTTCCCTGGGGAAAATCACCTGCATCTTTTGCCCTGGAAGAGGCCCAGCCCATTAAGAGAAAAATTCCAGCCGCGAAAATGATGCCCATTGTTTTTTTAGATTTCATGGTTTTATTCCTCCTTTATTTCTTCTGCGTATCTAATGCTGTTTTTAAGCCCTTGGCAATACCGGTCGTGGAGCCGACGCCCCAAAAATGAAGAAATATCATCCTGGGGGATTCCATTAACATGTGGCTATGGAGCGCTACTATGTTAATCTTCGCGGCGCGCAGGGCCTTTAACACCGGCTGGACCTCGGACTCCAGCATCGCGAAATCGCCGTCGGCAACCGCCAGCATATCGCTTCCGGCAAATGCCGCCCAGGTATTTACACCCATGGCATTCCCCGCTTCCTGACCATGCATGTTCGTAGTACTGCCGATGGTAATCTTATAAACGCCTGCGGCCATCTGGCCCTTGACCCCCAAGATAGCCTCTATTTTAGAAGGGTCAAGGGTGGTTTTTGCAGGATCTATGTCGGCAAAAGGCTTTTCACCTTTGCCGCCGGCCGTCTCCCTTATTTTAGAAAAAATTTTACCCACCCCGGCGGCTAATTTTTCAACATCCCCCGAACCTCCGATATGCATAAACATGATCTTTGGAGAATCCCAAAAGAAATGATTGTGAATCGCGGTAACTTCCAAGCCGTTTTCCAACGCCGTGTCCAGGACGGGATTAACCTGATCTTCCGTCAAAACAGTATCTCCCATTGCCATGGCCTTGCTGTCGTTGATTTTAAAACCCGCCCAAACGCCAAGGCCCAGGGCCGGAACCATTTTAGTGCCGGAAATCTCCACCTTAAGGTCGGAACGCGGAAAACCGACCTTGTAAACGCCTTCTTTTGACACGTACTCTCCCTTGGCACCCGTCAATTGTTCGATTTTTTTCAATATCCATTCTTCTTGTGTTTTACTTTCTTTCGCCAGGCCTTCCTCCGCGCAAATTAAAGACGGGTGAAAAACCACCGAATAAAAAAGACCGATTACTGAAGCAGCCAAAATAATTATCTGTTTCATAGCATCCTCCACCCGCTCATGGCATCATCACTAAGGTTATCGATTTTCCATGCTCAGTGGCTGCCCTCGTCGAATTGGTTGTCATCGTTCCAGGCCTTGAGCCCTCCTTCCAGAAACACCGCGTCCAAGCCTTCTCTTCGGATCCGATCCGCTACGGATTGGCTGACCGATCCGCCCTTGACGCAATAGACTACGGCGGAGGCGTCGGAGGGCAGGTCTTTGACCCAGTCCTCGATTTTTTCAGGGTCCCGCCAGATCGCGCCGACGATTTTCTTTGGGTCGGCCTCGTAATCCGGCTTGCGACGCACATCGATCAGGGACGGGGCCTCGACGCCGGTGAGACGTTTTCTAAGCTCTTGGGGATTAATGGATTTTGTCATGATGATTTCTCCTATTTTGTTGATGTTTCGGGCACTGGTATATCCCGCCCCCAAACCGCGAAACCAACCGTGCCGATGATCCCGAAGACAAAGGCCGTGATGAAGTTGACCTCCGGGCTGATTTGCCACAAAAACGCCCCCCCCAGGGCGGCCACGGATACAAAGACGTCCCGGATCAGGTAGTAGAGCCCGAACATGCCCGCCTGGCAGCTTTTAGGGGACAGATCCATGATCAGGGACTTGCGGGTGGGCTCGCCGAACTCCTTGAGTCCCCGGAGGATAAAGGCCAAGACCAGCCATTCAAAGGAGCGGCTGTACAGAAGCACCAGGGGGAAAAAGGTGAAGAAGATAAAGGTGATGAGAACAAAAGGTTTTTTGTGGCTCCGGTCCGCCAGGTAGGCCACCGGGATGTAGACCAGTACGGCCGTGGCCATCTCGATCGTGGTAAGGAGCCCGAACCGGAAGGCTGTCACCGGATCGGCGATGGTCTTCAAACACCAGACCACCACGAAGGCGTAAGGGATCTGCTCGCAGAAGCGGATCAGGATGTCGGTGACCAGGAGCCCCTTCATGGCCGGGTTCATCAGGCGCAACAGTTTCAACGGGTTCTTTTCCGGTGAAAGGGCGCGGGTGTCACCCGGGGATTTTGTGCCGGACCCGTCATCGGCGATCAGGCGCTGTTGAAGCACCAGGGCAATTGCGGCCATGGCCAAGGATGCCCCAAAAGCGAGGCGAACCCCGTCCCGCTCGCCCCAGACGCCGATAAAGATCCCGCCGACCAACGGCCCCAGCGCCATGGGGATGCGACGCACCAGCGAATGCATGGTCACCCCCATGGTGCGTTTGTTTTGGGGTAGCACCCGGTACATCAGGCTCATGGTGGCCGGCAGCGAGATGGCCGACCAGGAGATGAAGAGCACCGCCCCGACCAGTACCGCCTGCCAGGAGGGGATCACGATCACCAGGGCAAAGCCGGCCATGGCCACGAGGTTGAAGATCAGCAGGGAACGTTTGGTGCCGATACGGTCGGAGAGATAGCCGCCGGGAAAGCTGTAGAGGGCCGAAAGCAGGTTGTCCATGGCCTGGAGCAGCCCGATGGAAAGAGCACCGCCTCTCAGGGCCATCAAGTAGATGGGCAGAAAGCGTTCGGCCATCCGCTCGCCCATACCCACCAGCACCACCATGGCCAACAAGCCGACGGTGCTGCGCTGCAGGGCGAGAAAGCCGGTGATCCGGGAGGCGCGGGTGGTTGGGGTTTCCGGGGGCGCCATGGGTTATCCTCTCGATTTACTCCCGGCCACGTCCAGGCGGCACCAGGCGTACAGGGCGTCGTAGACCTCGAACTGCCGCTCGATGTTTTCCCGATCATCCGGGTAGCGCAGGCTGTAGCCCACGGCAATGGCCTCGAAACCGGCCGCCAGGGGATCGGCGTCCAGCCGGTCGGTGTCAGCGGCATTAATCACTTTGGCCATCCGCAGCAGCGCCTGGTCGGTCAGTTCATACTCCTTGATGATCACGTCGAAGGTGCATAAATCCTCCCGGTGATGCAGTTCGGCTCCTGGTGTGTCGAAGGGGATCGCGTTTTCTTTTTCGGCAACTTCCATCAATTTGCTCTTGGGCACGAATAGGAATTCGGCCTCCGAGTCGATGAACCGGGTAATCAGCCAGGGACAGGCCACCCGGTCGACGTGCACATGGGATCGGGTTATCCATTTCATAGGGATTCTCCTTGTTTCGGGGAGGAGTGCTCTCCTTTGCGTCTTTGGAAATAAGTATACAAGTTGTCAAATAAACGGATACCCTCTTCCAGACGTTGTTCATCGTCCGGATGCGAAGCGACCAGGCCGGCCAGGAGGGCGCTGAAACCACTCGTTTCGCTGCGGCCGTATTTTTTGTCTTTCAGATCGATGTCGTGGACGATCTCGGCCAGGGGTACCAGTGCCTGGTCCTGGAGTTGAAAGCGTTGGATCATCCTTTCGAAAGTACACCGGACCCCTTCGTGGGTGAATTCTCCTTCGAACATATCGAAACGAAGTTCCCCTGGCTGGGGGACGTAACGGGGGCCGCGGACGAACTTGAAGACCGCTTCATTGTCGATAAAGCGCCGGATCAACCAGCCGCAGGCCAGACGATCGACATAGAGGTTTCTCCGGGTCACCCAGGTCTTTCCCTGCGGACGGCTGACCTGCTCCAAGTCGACCGGCGCCGTCGAGGGTTCACCGGAACCTTTGGCCGCCAACTCCTGGAGCAGGGTTTCCGCGGTTCCTTGTTCGGGTGTTTGAAAGAAGTCGATGGCAGTGACCTCATCCAATCGGCGCCGCAGCCGGGAGACCTGGGCCGGCCCCTTCAGCGCCGGGTCCCGCGGGTCGCCCAGCCCGGAAGCCCAGGCCGTGTGCAACTGCCGGGCCTCCTGGATGATCTTTTCATAATCCGACTGCCGTGTGCTTTGAAAAAGGGCGATGACCTGTTTGTCAGTTAATCCTTCCAGAAACCGCGTCTCCGAAATAGATCCCTCTCCGCCGCCCTCGACGATCTCCTTGAGTATCCAGCTCAAGTCCTCCCGCGATTGTTCGGATAGGGGCAGGGCATAGACCGATTGTTTTATGGCCACTGCTCCCACCTGCTGCAACCGTCGCCAGATTTTCACCCGCAAGGCGTTGGGTTTAGGGGGAAGTTGATGAATTAATATCAGCCACGTTTTCGAATCATCAGGGGTCATCGAGGGCTCCAAATAACAATTGTTACTAATATAATGTATCAACTGTTACAATTTGTCAAGGGTGATTCTTAAAGATGTGGTCAAAAGAGCACTTTACAACATTCAAATAACAGGGTAAAATTCTTCAAAATATCAAACCATTTTGCAACAGGTAAGGGAAAAATTATGAAAAGCATTGGCAATATGGGCAATATCATGAACCAGGCCAAAAAAATTCAGGAGCGGCTGGCCTCGGTCCAGGAAGAGATGGCCCTTAAAACGATCGATGGTTCGGCCGGGGGCGGGATGGTGACCGTTACCGCCAATGGCCGCCAGGAGATCGTTTCCTTGAAAATCGAACCGGAGGTAGTCAATCCGGAGGACATCGAGATGCTCCAGGACCTGGTCCAGGCCGCGGTGAACGATGCCTTGCGCAAGTCCCAGGAGATGGTCCAGCAGGAAATGTCCAAGATCACCGGGGGCCTGAAAATTCCCGGCTTGTTTTAGCCATGGCCTTATATCCGGCCCCCCTGGCCC
>Ga0315278_10004952_pt1 | contig 12067 bp, 8 predicted proteins | sample YL17G06_0_MG_FD_203880 | JGI IMG/M metagenome (GOLD analysis project Ga0315278, IMG submission 203880) | Sediment microbial communities from Yellowstone Lake, YNP, Wyoming, USA - YL17G06_0 | ecosystem: Environmental > Aquatic > Freshwater > Lake > Sediment | place: USA: Wyoming | collected... | reverse complement strand
AGCTCGGGCTTGATGCCGAGGCCCTTCACGGTGCCGTTGTGATTCGTCACCGAGTTTGCGGTCTCGGTGACGCTGATTTCGAAGGGCACGATCAGCTTGTCGCCCTCGATGTACGCCTGCACCGGCAACGGAGGCATGGGCTCGAGTTGCTGCACCGTCGCCGCGAGCACAAGACCGACGAGAATCTTCTGGAACAGGATCGTGAACGCCGTTTCGAAGATTGCAGCGCCGGCGGCCATTCCGAGCGTCACGCCGGCGACGCCCAGGGGCGCACCCGCGATCGCGCCGGCAAGAATCGCTCCGGACACCGCGGTCCCGGCCGCGAGCAGGCCCCCGAATTGCGCCTCGCACCACGCGGCCTTCTTCGTGTTCTCCCACATCTTCGTGAAGGTGCGGCCGGTGAAGCCGCCAAGGAACTGATTGGGATCGGTGACGACCACCTGAGAGGCAGCCGAGGCCGGCTGGCCGAAAAGCTGATCGAGCGCCGCCGCGACGGCGTCGCCCACGACGTCGAGCGCATGCGAGTTTCCATCCTGCTGCGTCAGGTCGTCGGGGATCGTCGACGGATCCGCGATGATGCCGTCGGGATCGATGCCGTGCGCGCGCAGCGCTGCGTCGATCGACTCTTCCAGCGTGGCGCGATTCTTCAGCAGGAAGCTCGAGCAGAGCAGGAACGCCTGGAAGTGATTGATCGGAGTCTCGGACGTGAGCAGCGGCGGTCGCGGCAGCAGCGTCGTGCCCTGATTGAAGAGCACGATCGGCATCGCCGACCCCGGATCGTTCGGGTGTTCCCATGCGGCGTCGACGATCGGCTGGAAGTCCTGCAGCAGTTCGCCGAGCGTCGGCTCGGCGCCGCGCCAGTCGAAGGTCAGGATGATTGCCGTGAGGATCTCGCCGAGGGACATCATCTGCCCCTCGACCAGCCGTTGCGCCTGAGCGCGCACGGCGTGCGGCGTGATGCTGCTCGCTTCGGGGTCGACGCGCGGGTTCAGCTGATTCCCCACTTCGTCGCGCACGCCCATCTCGGTGCCGCCAACCACAATCATCGTGTCCTGCACCAGCGCCTCGGCCTGCTCCTGCGTGAGGCCGCCGCCGCGCGTGCCGACGTTGCGATCGACCACGCTCGCGAGCCGCGCGGCGCGCGGCAGCGTGCCACCAGCGCTGAACGGGCGAGCCAGCGCTTCGAGCGCGACCGGATCCGTCAGCGCGAGATCGCTGTTGGGCGCGACCGCGACGTCGATGCGTTGCAAGCCGTAGTTCGGCGCGACGATGACGATCTGCTGGGCGCCGGACGGTACGCCGTCGAGCACGTAACGTCCCTGCGCATCGGTCGTCGCTTCGATGCTCGAACCGTTCACCTTGACGCGTGCGTTCGCGATCGGAAGCTGTGTGAATGGATCGACGACGACACCGGAGATCTGCGCCGCACCCGGGTCGATGCTGAAGGCGACGATCGATGGCGCATCGACGCCATTCGACGACAGCGTCACGCCGCGCGGTCCGAGCGTCGCGCCCAGCGCGGCTTGCACGGTCGCGCGAGCCCGCGTCGGCGAGATCACCTCGAGGTTCGTGACGCTGACGCCGGCGCCGAAGTCGACGCTCGTGCTGCCGGCCGCGAGCGCGAGGTTCGAGACGTCGAGCGTCACGGTCGTGCTGCGCCCCTGTTTCACGCCGCTCGGCACGAGACCCGTGACGAGCGCCACCGGCGGGGGCGCGCCGCCACCGGCCTGCCCCATGATCGAACCGCGAATCGTCTGCGTCGCGACGAACGCCGGCGACTGCGGCGGGTCGACGACCAGATCGAGCGGCTGTGTCGGCGTGACATCGCCGACCGTGATGTCGAGCGTGGCGATGCTCGTCGTGTGGCCGTCGCTCGCCGAGAACGAGACGGCGTAACTGCCAGCCTGCGTGAAATCCGGAGCGAAGACGAACGCGCCCGACACCTGATCGAAGAACGCGTTGGCGAGCGAAAGTCCCGGCGACGTGACCACGACGACGTCGCCGTCGGGATCACTCGCACTGACCGGAACACGCAACGAACTGCCCTCGTCGACCGCCGCCGTCGGCGGCGCGCTGAGTACTGGCGCCTGATTCGGCTTGCGCACGATTATCGTCACCGGCTCGGCGTCGCGTTCTTCACCGAGCGACGCCTCGAACGAGACGAGGATCTCGCCCACCTGATCTGCCGTCGGGATGAACAGGAAGTAGGCGCCCTTCAGCGCGGAGTTCGTCGGCAGCGGCTTCGCGGACAGCCGCGCACCGGCGTGGTTCGCGCGCACGGGCACCTTCAGGATCGAGCCGAGGTCCACCGTCAGCGTGCCCTTCGGCTCGATCAGATCGAGCGCCGTACGCGTGACCGTGGGATCGATCGCTTGCACGGTGGCGGCGCCAGCCGGATCGCGTGCGCGCAGGCGCATCGATTGCGGACCCACCTGCGCGTCCGTCGGCGTCCAGCGCAGCGTCGACGTAGCAGCGTCGAGCACGACGCCGGCCGGTGTCGAACCGTCGAAGTCGAGCGTCACCGCATCGCCATCCGGATCGAAGACGTCGATCGTGTAGAGATACTCGCTGCCCACCTTCGCGCTGGCGCTCGGCAGCGAAGTGATCTGCGGCACTTGATTCACGTCCTCGACGCGAACGACGAAGGTCTGACGGCCGCTCGCACCGTTCGTGTCGCGCGCGACGACCTCGAATAGCTGATCGCCGATCTGCGCCGTCGCGGGCGTCCAGCTGATCACGCCCGTCTCCGCCGTGAGTACGGCGCCGGGCGGGCCGGCGATCAGCTCGTAGGTGACGGCATCACCGTCCGGGTCGATCGCCGTGGGCTCGTACCACCAGAGGAACTGCTCGCGGATGAAGAGCGTCGGCGTCGAGCTGAATACCGGCGCGCGATTGCCCGACGCGCCGTCGCGATTTCGCGGCATGACGTCGCATGGCGTCGACGCGGCGGAGATGGCGCCGCCCGCGCCGATCGCCTGCACCGTGTACTGATACGGCACGAGGTTCGCGAGCGCGAAGTCCGCGAATGCCGTGCGCGTGGTACGTCCCACTTCGGCGGCGGCGTTGCTGCCGTCTGCGCGTGCCACGCGGTAGGTCGTCGCGCCGGTCACCGCATTCCAGGTGACGTTGGCCATTCCGTCCTTCGCGCGGCAGACGAGGCCCGTCGGCGCTTCGGGAGGCACGTCGTTGGTGATGCCGCGCAGCTGCGGCGTAGCGCTACAGACGTTCGAGTCCAGCGACGGCGTGCCCGCCGCGTTCAGCGCGCGCACCGCATAGTCGAGCGGCGCACCGTCGACCAGGCCGATGTCCGCGAAGACGGGCGTCTGCGACGTGCCGATCAGCGAACGCGTCCCGCCGACCGGGCCGCTCAGCACCTGATACTCGACGGCGCCCGGGACGGCCGTCCACGCGAGGTCGACCTTCTCGCTGCTCGCGCGGCAACCGAGATCGGCGACCGCCGGCGGCGACGTCGGCTCGTCGTCGCTGCGCGGCCCCACGACCACGTCGCAGAGGTTGGAGCTGGCGAGCTCGGCGCCGCTCGCGTCGAATGCCTGCACGCTGAAGCGCAGCTGCTGGCCCTCGCTGACGTCGGAGTCGACGAAGACGTTGCCGGTCGCATTGCCGACCGACTCCTGTGTCGATCCGCCGACGGCCCGCCGGACGCGATACTCGCTGGCCCCGGCGACGAGCGTCCACGAGAGATCGGCGCGACCGGTCTCGGCGCGACACACGAGATCGATGCCCACGGCGCTCGGATCGCCCGCCTCCGGAACCGCTACACACGCAGCGCGATTTGGTGCCTCGACGCCTTCCGGAACCACGGCGCGAATGATGTAGCGGTAGCGGGTGCCGTTCTCGACGTTGGTGTCGACGAAGCTTGCGCCGGTAACTTCGCCGATCGGCTGGGAGCTCACGCCGTCGTTGGCGCGGAATACGAGGTAGCTGTCGACGCCCGGCCGCTGCTGCCACGCGATCGAGATCTGGCCGTCGCCGCCTTCGCAGACGGCGGGATCGGCGCGCTTCTCGGAGCAGCTCGTCAGCGCGCCCGCGATCGCGAGCGCGAGCAACGCGCCGAGTCGGCTCTGGCGTCGGCTGATCGCCGCGCAGCGCACCTAGGGGTTCCGGCGCGACGCGACGATGGCGAGGCCAGCGCCGAATACCAACGCCGCTCCCGGCTCCGGCACGGGCGACGCTGGTCCCGGCTCCGGTACGAGCGACGCCGCCCCCGAGTACGTGATGACGGTGCTCGATCTCACGTCGACGTCGTGCTGGTGGATTGCGAAACCGCCGAGCGCGTCGCCGTCCTCGGAGAGCAGGATCTCGAAGCGCGCGGTCTGTCCCGGATTCAGCAGGCCGGTCACGAACGAGAGCGCCATCGACACATCCTCGGGCGCGCCGATCGGCACCGCGTTGGTGCCGTCGAGGCTGGCCGCGCGCGCGTTCGAGAAGATGTCGCCGAACGCGAAGCCAGGCTCGTCGACCTCGTAGCCCTGGCCGGGGGCGAGCGCGCCTTCCGTCGCGGCGTACTCGTTGAAGAAGGTGTTGAGCGACTCGTCGATCTCGGCGTCGAAGAACGAGAGGAACGTGATGCCCGCGATCGGAACCGCGTTGGTGTTGGTGACGTCGTAGCGGAGCAGCAGGTCGGTGGTGTCGACAGAGAGCGCCGAGGAGAACGCCAGCGCGAGTCCGGCAGGCGGCGGCTGCTGCGAGAGCTGCGCCGCGAGAGCGTCACCCGGCCCCGCCAGGAACGCCTCGATCTCCTCGACGAAGCCGCCGCTGCCGATCTGAAAAGTCGGCGGGCCGACAGGTCGCGAGTAGGTACCGGTGGCAGTGAAGGGTGCGACCGCGATGGCCTGCGCCTCGGGCACGACAACAATGGCGAGCAGCAAGGCGAGCGCCAGACCGCGACAACGCAACATGAACAGCACCTCGAGTCCCTGTGAGTGCCCGCGGAGCGAGTGCGAGTCGAAGTGCGCACGCCAACCGAGGGTGAAGACAGCTCTCGTCAGATTAGTGGTCGCGATGCGCAGAACGTGTCAGCGAGTTTTCGCTGACTCCCGGTCATCCCCAAGAAAGAACAGATACGCAGCGAGCGCGCTCAGATTGCGAGGACGGCGAGGATGCCGAGGACGCTGCCGATCGCGGCGATCGCGTAGAGCAGCGAGCCGATGAGGGCGTCGCTGTGGTGGCCGAGCATGTCGACGGCGAGCGCGCGTGTGTGGTGGGCGCCCTTCCAGAGCGGCAGCGCGATGATCGCGAGCAGCACCAGCCGCCCGAGCGGGCTCGAGAAGATCATGTGGGCGCGTGCGAAGGAGAGCGCGCCTTCGGGCAACAGACCGAGCGGAGCGCCGAGCGTGACCGTCATCAGATAGCCCGGTAGCAACAGTGTGCCGACCATGATGCCGGCCCCGAAGAGCAGCCAGATGATCGGTTCGAAGCGGAGCAGCAGCGCCTTCACGGCCAGATCCCTCCGAAGACGGCGAGCAGCACGAGCGTGATCCCGCCCCATGCGGCGTAGAGCACCGCGTGCAGGACAGCGGGCGGGGGCGGCTTCACCGGACCGATCTGCGCAGGCTGCGCCTTCGGGAAGAGCCGGAAGAAGCGCACGCCGACGAAGATCGCGGAGATCAGCGCGAGGACGTGGAAGATCACGTAGCCGGGGCTCGCGAAGCTCCGCAGCAGCGCATCCCAGACCGGCGCACCGCCGGCCAACGCCCAGGCGACGCGCAGCGCGACCAGTCCCACCAGCAGGTAGACGATGCCGGTCGCGTCGAAGAGCAGGTAGGTGCGCATGCGCGGCTGCGTCCAGAAATCGTCGGGCACCTGGGGCGGCGCCGTGCGCGTGCTGCCAGGCTTGCGCGGTGTCATGGCCTGCGGATCGGACGGGCGCGCCATCTACTTCTCCCGCTTCACGACGAACGACGTGGCCCAGTCGATCACCGCGAGGAGCTTCGACTGATTGATCGCCGCGGCGGGATCGACGTGCTTCGGGCAGACCTCGCTGCACTCGTTGGCGTACGAGCACGAGAAGACCGTGCCTTCGCCGCGGAAGATCTCGTTGCGCTCGCTCGCGCCTTCGTCGCGCGAATCCATGTTGTAGCGGTGGCCCAGCGCGATCGCGGCGGGGCCGAGAAAGTCCGGCTCCTGCGCCACCACCGGGCACGCCGCGTAGCAGAGCATGCAGTTGATGCACATGCTGAACTGCTTGAAGGCGGCGAGCTGCTCGGGCGACTGCCGATAGGTGCCCTCTTCCGCCGCCTTCTCCTTGGCGACGATCACCCACGGCTTCACGGCCTTGAACTTCTCCATGAAGCCGTCCATCTCGATCACGAGATCGCGGATGATCGGAAAGTTCGCGAGCGGCGCGACTTCGACGGTGTCGCCGTACTCCGCGAGCGACGTCTTGCAGGTGAGCTTCGGGGTGCCGTTGACGTTCATCCCGCAGCTGCCGCAGACGGCCATCCGGCACGACCAGCGGTGCGAGAGCGTCGGGTCGATCTCGTCCTTGATGTAGTTCAGCGCGTCGAGGACCTTCCACTCGGGGCGGCAGGGAACCTCGTAGCTCTGCGTCTTGGGCACCTGGTCCTTGTCGGGATCGAAGCGCGTCACGACGAAGGTGCGTTTCCGGAGCTCGCCGCTGTCCGCCATCAGTACTTCCGCTCCTCGGGCTGGAATCGCGTGATCGTCACGGCCTTCTTGTCGAGCCGCGGTCCGGCCGGCGTAAAGAACATCATCGAGTGGTGCAGGAACTCAGCGTCGTTGCGGTTCGGGTAGTCGCGACACGCGTGGGCGCCGCGCGACTCGCGCCGCGCGGCCGCGGCGATCGCGATGGTTTCGGCGACGTCGAGCATGTTGCCGAGCTCGAGCGCCTGGAGCACTTCGGTGTTGAACACCTTGCTGGTGTCTTCGAGTACGAGGTCCGCGTAGCGGCCCTTCAGCGGCGCCAACTCCGCGACCGCCTGGTTCATCGATTCCTGCTTGCGGTAGACGCCGCAACCGCGCTCCATCGACAGCTGCATCTCGTGGCGGATCACTGACATCTTCTCGCCGCCCTTCTTGCGGCCGCGCAGCGCGTCGATGCGCCCGCCCTCGGTCTCGGCTTCGCTGCGCAAGCGCGCTTCGTTGCCGTCCGCGCTGCCCTTCGCGAACGCGACCGCTTCCACGCCAGCGCGCGCGCCGAAGACGAGGCACTCGGTGAGCGAGTTCGAGCCGAGCCGATTGGCGCCGTTCATCGACACGCAGGCCGTCTCGCCAGCCGCGTAGAGACCGGGGATCGGCGTGGCGCCGCGGATGTCGGTATCGACGCCGCCCATCATGTAGTGCACGACGGGGCGGATCGGGATCGGCTCGTAGACCGGGTCGACGCCGATGTAGGTGCGCGCCAACTCCCGCACGAAGGGCAGCTTGGCCATGATCTTCGCTTCACCGAGGTGGCGCAGATCGAGCAGCACGTACTCGCCGTAAGGACCCTTCAGGCCGCGGCCCGCTTCCATCTCGAGGATCTCGGCGCGCGAGATCATGTCGCGCGGACCCAGTTCCGCCTTCTGGCCGACGCCGTAGTCGCGCGTCACCAGGAAGCGCTCGCCCTCGGAGTTCAGCACGTAGCCGCCCTCGCCGCGCGAGGCTTCCGTGATCAGGATGCCGGTGCCGGGCAGACCCGTCGGGTGGTACTGCAGGAACTCCATGTCCTTCAGCCCGACGCCGGCGCGATACGCGAGCGCCATGCCGTCGCCGGTCTTGATCGTGCCGTTCGTCGTGAACGGGAAGCACTTGCCGGCGCCACCGGTGGCGAGGATCACCGCGCGGCCGAGGAACATCCGCATCGCGCCGGAACGGATGTCGATCGCCACGACGCCGCGACAGACGCCGTCGTCAACCAAGATCTTGGTGACGAAGTTCTCGTCGTAGCGAACGATGCGGTCGAAGCGCATCGAGTGCTGGAACAGCGAGTGCAGCATGTGGAAGCCGACTTTGTCGGCGGCGTACCAGGTGCGCGGCACGGTCATGCCGCCGAACGGGCGCGTCGCGACGGTGCCGTCGTCGTTGCGGCTCCACGGGCAGCCCCAGTGTTCGAGGCGAGTCAGCTCGGCGGTGGCCTGCTCGACGAAGTATTCGGCGCAGTCCTGGTCGGCGAGGAAATCGGAACCCTTCACCGTGTCATAGAGGTGCTTCTCGAGGCTGTCCTCGGAGCCGGGCACATAGGCGGCGGCGCCGCCCTCGGCGGAAACCGTGTGGCTCCGCATCGGATACACCTTCGACACCATCGCGACGCTGATCTTGGGATCCGCTTCGACGGCGGCGATGGCGGCTCGCAATCCGGCGCCACCCCCCCCGACGATGACGACGTCGTGCCGATAGACCTCGACCAAGGGATTCCCCTCCTGGGGCTCGAAGAACGGTCAGGGTCTAACGAATCCGGACACCAAAGAAAAGCGGATTCGCGCGGCAATTTGGCTGTCGGATCGCATCGGTCGCGCTCGCCGCTCAGCTCCCTGCGGGCTCTTGCTGGGTGACGCAGTGGATCGCGCCGAAGCCGGAGACCAGTTCGGTGCAGCCGATGCCGACGATCTCGCGACCCGGCAGCAGTTCGCGCAGGATCGCGAGGGCACGCGCGTCGCTCGCGCCACCGAAGACGGGGACCAGCGCGACGCTGTTCGCGAGATAGAAGTTCGCATGGCTCGCCGGGCTGCGCTGGCCTGCCAGTTCGATGCGCGGCGGCATCGGCAGATCGACGACCGTGAGTGCGCGACCGCGCACGTCGCGCGCCGACGCGAGACGACGGCGGTTCTCCGCGAGCGGCGCGAAGTTCGCGTCGCTGGCATCGTCGCAACTCGCGGCGACCACGACGCCGGGCGCGACGAAGCGCGCAATGTCGTCTACATGACCATCTGTGTCGTCGCCCTCGATGCCGTCGCCGAGCCAGATCACATGGCGCGCGCCGAGGAACTCCGCGAGCACGCGCTCCATCGCGTCGCGCGTGCGACCGGCGCCGCGGTTCGGATTCAGCAGGCAAGACTCGGTGGTGAGCACAGTGCCGAGTCCGTCGCCGTCGATGCCGCCGCCTTCGAGCACCACTTCGCAGGCGAAGCGCGGCAAGCCGAGAATCTTCTCGACATGACGCGGTACGGCGTCGTCGCGCTCCCAGCCGGAATATTTCCTGCCCCAATTGTCGAAGCGGAAGTCAACCATGGCGACTTTGCTCGCCTGCGGCTCGCTGCGCGCGTCGCCTGCGGCGCCGCTTGCGGTTGCGCGGGAGCCATCTTGCTTGACTACGAAGATCGGACCGTGGTCGCGGCACCAGGCGTCGTTCGTCGGGTAACGGTGAAAGCGCACGTTGCGATCGGGATCGGTGCCGGCGGCGCGGATCGCCGTGCGCGCGATCTCTTCCATCGCGTCGTCCGCAACGCCGATCTCGACGGCTTCGTGCGGCGCGAGAGCGCGCACGAACTGTGCGAAGGTCGCGCGCACGGCCGGCAGCGCGTCGAGCCACGTCTCGACGTTGTGCGGCCACGACAGCCAGGTCGCGCGATGGCGCTCCCATTCGGCGGGCCAGCGGTAGCCGAGCGATGCGGGCGTCGCGCCGCTCAACTCAGTCCCGGAAACGCTTCAGCAGGTCTCCGTACGCATCGATGCGACGGTCGCGCAGGAAGGGCCAGCCGCGCCGGCACGCTTCGATCAGCGCGAGGTCGCAGTCGACGACCAGCGTCTCTTCCTGCGTCGACGAGGCCCGCGCGATCACGCGACCGAACGGATCGGCCACGAACGACTGCCCCCAGAACGTGAGCCGCTCCTCGGCGCCGACGCGATTCACCGCAACCACGAAGACGCCGTTCGCAATCGCGTGCGCGCGTTGTGCCGTCTCCCACGCGTCGTGCTCGGCCTCTTCCCACTCGGGGCGCACACCCGTCTCCCAGCCGATCGCCGTCGGGTAGACGAGCAGCTGCGCGCCGGCGAGCGCAGTGAGTCGCGCCGCTTCGGGGAACCACTGGTCCCAGCACACCAGCGTGCCGACGCGCGCGGCGCGGGTCGGAAACGCCCGGAAGCCGAGGTCGCCGGGCGTGAAGTAGAACTTCTCGTAATAGAGCGGGTCGTCGGGGATGTGCATCTTGCGGTAGACGCCGGCCTGCCGGCCGTCGGCGTCGAGCACCACCGCCGTGTTGTGGTAGAGCCCTTCCGCGCGCCGCTCGAAGACCGAGGCGACGACTACCACGCCGCACGCCGCGGCGACCTTCGAGAGCGCTTCGGTCGTCGGTCCCGGCACCGGCTCGGCCAGGTCGAAGCGCGCCTGCTCCTCGGACTGGCAGAAGTAGGGGGTGCGGAAGAGTTCCTGGAGGCAGACCAGCTCGGCGCCGCGCACGGCGGCGTCCTCGATGCCCGCGATCGCCTTGGCGAGGTTTGCGGCCGGGTCGTCGGGCACGCAGCGCATCTGCACGAGTCCGACCCGCAGCGTGCGGGCCACCGATCCCGTTCGTGCCGTCATGGCTCGGGGATTAGGTCACGGTCCGGCGGGTCGCAACCTTCCCGTCGCGTTGTGACCGAACCCGTCACGACCTGGGTCCAGAGTAACCGTCCAGGAGGATGGCCATGAACCCGGACCCCCGAGATCTTCTGCGCGAGATTGCATCGACCCTGGGCGTGATCGCAGCATTCGTCGCGCTCGCGCTCGGCTCCTCGCTGGGACTGCGCTGGCTGGGGGTCGAAGCGCCATCAGACCCCTATCTTGAGAGCACCGTGAGCGACACCACCACCCCCGCGGAACCGCGACCGACGCTCTGGCTCGTCGACGGCTTCAACGTGCTCCACGTGGTGCTGCTGCACGGCGAGTCGCGCAAGGCGTGGTGGCAGAGCAGGGGTCGCGAGCGCGTCGTCGAGCTGGCGCGCGCCTTCGATGAGCCGGACGCCGAGGTGGTGGTGGTGTTCGACGGCTCGCAGCCGCCGCCCGCCGACGAGGCGGGCGATGCAACCGGGCCGCGTGTGATCTTCGCGGCGCCCGCCGACGACTGGTTGCTCACGGCGGTGCGCAGCGCGCCGGATCCAGCGCGCGTCGCCGTCGTCACGGCGGATCGACGACTTGCCGCGCGAGCGCGCCATCGCGGCGCGCAAGTGGTCGCGCCGGGCATCTTCGCCCAGCGCTGCCGCGCGGCAAACTCATGATCCCGTTGGTTGTGCGTAGACGGCCGGATTCGCGCAGTGCGGCATCCGCTCGCCTGCGAGTGCGGCCAGCAGGTTCGCGACGGCCAGCTCGACCATCCGCGCGCGCGTCGCCTCGCTCGCGCTGCCGATGTGCGGAGTGAGGACGGCGTTGGGCAGGTCGAGAAGCGGACTCGCAGGATCGAGCGGCTCGCGGGCGAAGACATCGAGACCGGCGGCGCCGAGGTGACCCGACCGGAGCGCATCAGCCAGCGCGTCTTCGTCCACGATGCCGCCGCGCGCCGTGTTCACGAGCACGGCACCGGGCTTCATGCGGGCGAGCGCAGTCGGCCCGAGGAGCCCGCGCGTCTCAGCGTTGAGCGCGACGTGGACGCTCACGAAGTCGGCCGCAGCGAGCAGCGAGTCGAGGGGCGCGAACTCGACGCCCGGCACGTCGCGCCGCGTGCGCGACCAGGCGAGCACACGCATCCCGAAACCCTGAGCACGCCGGGCCATCGCCTGCCCGATCGCCCCGAGCCCGACGAGACCGAGCGTGGCGCCGTGGACGTCGCGGCCGAGCAACATGTCTGGCTCCCAGACGCGCTCGGGCGTCCATGCCCCGGCGCGCACGAAGCGGTCGCCCTCGGCGACGCGGCGGGCCGCGGCGAGCAGCAGCGCGAAGGCCAGGTCGGCGGTGGTCTCGCTGAGGACGCCCGGCGTGTGGCCGACCGGGATGCCACGCGCCGTCGCCGCCTCCAGATCGACGTGATCGACCCCCACCGAGACGCTCGAGACCGCGCGCAACCGCGGGCAGCGATCAAAGAGGCCGGCATCGACGCGATCCGTTAGCAGGCAGAGCAGCCCATCGGCCGCCGCGGCGCGCGTTGCGAGCTGGTCGGACGACGGCATCCCGCGCTCGGGCCAGACGTCCAGATGG
>Ga0315278_10004951_pt1 | contig 12068 bp, 9 predicted proteins | sample YL17G06_0_MG_FD_203880 | JGI IMG/M metagenome (GOLD analysis project Ga0315278, IMG submission 203880) | Sediment microbial communities from Yellowstone Lake, YNP, Wyoming, USA - YL17G06_0 | ecosystem: Environmental > Aquatic > Freshwater > Lake > Sediment | place: USA: Wyoming | collected... | reverse complement strand
GGACCTCGGTCGCGCGAAGAAGATCGAAGTGGGCAAGGAAGACACGACGATCATCGACGGGGCCGGCGAAAAGGCGGCGATCGAAGCGCGGGTCAAGAATGTCCGCAAGCAGATCGATGATGCGACGTCCGACTACGACAAGGAAAAGCTGCAGGAGCGCGTGGCCAAGCTCGCCGGCGGCGTGGCGGTGATCAAGGTCGGCGCCGCGACCGAAGTCGAGATGAAGGAAAAGAAGGCGCGGGTCGAGGACGCGTTGCACGCGACTCGGGCGGCGGTCGAGGAAGGCATCGTCGCCGGCGGTGGCGTCGCGTACCTGCGCGCCCGCGCCAATATCAAGAACCTGAAGGGCGACAATCACGACCAGGACGCCGGCATCAAGATCGTGATGCGTGCGCTCGAGGAGCCGTTGCGTCAGATCGTCAATAACGCCGGTGACGAGCCGTCGGTTGTGCTCAACAAGGTCGTCGAAGGCAAGGGCAACTTCGGCTTCAACGCCCAGACCGGCCTGTACGGCGACCTGGTGGAGATGGGTGTCGTGGACCCGACCAAAGTCACGCGGTTTGCGCTGCAGAACGCGGCCTCGATCGCCGGCCTGTTGCTGACGACCGATGCGATGGTCGCCGAGCTGCCGAAGGACGAGAAGGGCGGTGGCGGCGGCATGGGCGGTGGCGGCATGGGTGGCATGGGCGGCATGGGCGACATGGACATGTAACGCCAACTTCCGCGCGCGGCCCCCTGTGTCCGGGCCGTTCGTGGACGAGATTGCGCCGCTCCTCGCGCGGGGTTGTTCCTCGTGAACGATCGGCCTCCTGCGACAGGCAAAGGCCCGGTTCGTCCGGGCCTTTGCCATTGCCACTGCCATTGGCGCGGCGGGTCGCCGATCGCGCGCATTCGGCCGCATAATGCCATCCACCGATCCAGGCCGTCGAATGTGATCACGCCTTCGCATCCCCGGATGTCGTGCTGACCTCCGCGCAACTCGCTCTGCGCCTGCGCGCGGCCGAGGGGACTGCGCGCGCGGCAGGGCAGCTGGCGCGCAGCTATCTCGCCGACCCCTCCCGTCTCGACGTCGCGCTGAAAGGCCCGCAGGACGTGGCGACCGCCGCCGATGGCGCGGTCGAGCGGATGATCGTCGCGACGCTCTCCGCGGCGTTCCCCGGCGACGCTTTCCTGGCCGAGGAGGGTGGCGGCGCGGCCGGCGACTGCTGCTGGGTCGTCGATCCGATCGACGGCACCGCGAATTTCGCGCGCGGACTGCCGCATTGGTGCGTGTCCATCGCCTTCGTGGTTACAGGCCGCGTCGAACTCGGTGTGATTTGCGATCCCTGCCACGGCCTTCTCTACACCGCGCGGCGCGGCGCCGGCGCCCGCTGCAACGACCGGCCGATCCGGGTCAGCGCGACGACCGACATCGCCTGGGCGACGATCGACGTCGGCTATTCGCGGCGGACGGAAATCGCCGATTTCGGCGGCTTTCTGACGCGCCTGCTGCGCACCGGGGCCAGCGTCACGCAGGGCAACTCGGCGGCTCTGGGACTGGCGCGCGTCGCCGACGGGCGGCTCGATGGTTACGCCGAGCGCCACCTGTTCGCGTGGGATGCGCTGGCGGGCCTGCTGCTGGTCGAGGAAGCGGGAGGCCGCGTGCACCCGTTCCTGACCGGCGACGCGCTGGTGAACGGCAACCTGACGATTGCCGCTACGCCGGCGCTCTATCCGGCGATCGCCGCCGCGCTCGACCCGGTGTAATCGCCGCGACGGTCAGCGGAAGAGGTCGGCCATGTTGCGGCCGGCGAGACGGCTCGCGGTGAGCACCAGCAGCAGCGTCATGACCGTGGTGATGGTGCCGATCGCGCTGGCCTCGGCGAGCTGGTCGCCGAGAACCAGTTCGTAGATGGCGATCGAGATCGTCTTCCATTTCGCCGAGTACAGGAGGACCGTCGCGCTGATTTCTCCGATCAGCGTCGAGAACACCAGAATGGCGCCGGCCAGGATCGCCGGCGCGGCGAGCGGCACCATGACGCGGCGCATCGTCGTGCTCCAGCCGGCGCCGCAGATCTTCGATGCGTCCTCCAGCCGCGTATCGATCTGCGCGATCGTTGTCGCGACCGAGCGGAAGATGAACGCCACGCGGCGCGTGAAATACGCGAGAACGATGATGATGCCCGTTCCCGTCAGCACCAGCGGGCCGCTGTTGAACGTCGTCAGATACGCGACGCCGACCACCAGCCCCGGCAGCACGAAAGGCAGCATGATCATCAGGTCGAGCGCCCAGCGTACGCGGAGGCGGCCGCGTGCGCCGGCGTACGCGGTCACCGTGCCGAAGACCACGCAGACCGCCGTCGCGGCACCGGCGAGGATCAGGCTGTTGACGATCGGGCTCGTCAGCTGCGACCAGACCCGGCGGTAGTGGTCGAGCGTGTAGCTCTCCGGCAGCATCGTCCCCGGCCAGCGGTCGGCGAACGAGGCGAGCGCGATCACCAGTTGCGGCAGCACGGCGATCGCGATCGCCAGCCAGCAATAGACGTTGCCGAACGCGCGCGCGCCGAGGCTCGTGAAGCGCGTGGCGGCGCCCGCGGTGCCGCCCACCGTGGCGAAGCTGCGGGTGCGGTTCAGCCATTCGAGTGCCAGCATCGCGACGAGCGTCAGCAGGACGTTGACCGCGGCGATGGCCGCGGCCGCGTTGAGGTTGAAAAAGCCGTGGATCTGGTAGTAGATGAGCGTCGGCAACACCTGGAACTCGCCGCCGAGTATGGACGGCACGCCGAAGTCGCCGATGGCCTTGATGAACACGATCAGCATCGACGCCGCGACCGCCGGGAACACCAGCGGCAGCGTGATGGTCCGCACGATGTGCGCCCGGCTGGCACCGGCCATCCGCGCCGCTTCCTCGACATGCGGGTCGGCCGCCGCCAGCGCCCCCTGCACGATCAGGAACACGTAGGGAAAATAGCTCAACGCGAGCGCGAGGATCACGCCCCCGGGGCCATAGATCGCCGGCAGCGTCCATCCCGTCCACTGGAACACCCATTGGGTGATCGTGCCGTTCCTGCCGAGCAGGATGATCCACGCGTACGCGCCGATGAACGGCGGCGAGATCAGCGGCACGACGGTCATCGCCGAGATCAGCCCCCGATTCGGAATGGCGATCCTGGCGACCGCGTAGGCCATCGGCAGCGCGATCGCCGTGGCAATGAGCGTCGCGGCGAGGCCGGTGTAGATCGAATTCCACAGCGCGCGCTGATAGGAAGCCGCGGTGAAGAAGCGCGCGAAATTGGCGAGCGTCAGGCGCGCGAGCCAGGGGTCGTCGCCGCCCTTCAGGAAAGCCAGCAGCATCGCATTGCCGAGCGGGTAGAGCAGAAACAGCACGGCAACCAGCGCGACGACCCATCCCAGTGCGAGCGCACTCCAATCCCGATCGCCGGGCCGCATGAGCGGTGGTGTCGCGGCGGCCATGGGCCTACCGGTGGTACAGCACGGCGTCGGCCGGTGGAATCGTGAGCCACGCGCCGGTGCCTTCGCCGATCCCCGGCAACGGCCGCGTCGTCTCGACCTGGACTGGATCGGGCAACGCAGCGCACTCCACCGTGTAGCGGATGAGGCCGCCCAGCAATTGCATGCGCAACACGCGGCAGGCGATATCGCCCGCGATGGCGTCGAGCACCAGGTGCTCGGGGCGGATCATCACGATGCCGTCGTCGGCTCCGGCAAGGCGCGCCATTTCGTTGGCCGGCAGGCGCATCCGGCGTGCGGGTCGAACGCTTGCGCCGCTGCCGAGCACTGCACCGCCGGCGCCCGTGACGGGGTTTGCCAGCCGCGCCGGCAGGAAGTTGGCGCGGCCGATGAAGTCGGCGACGAACAGCGACTGCGGCTGCGTATAGATTTCTTCCGGTGTTCCGAGCTGGATGAGCCGCCCGTGATCGAACACCGCCAGCCGGTCGGAAACCGCCGTTGCTTCCTCCTGGTCGTGCGTAACGTACAGCGTCGTGATGCCGAGCCGGCGCTGCAGCGCGCGGATCTCCTCGCGCATCAGCAGCCGCAGCTTGGCGTCGAGATTGGCCAGCGGTTCGTCGAGCAGCAGCATCGACGGCTCGTAGACCAGCGCGCGGGCGATCGACACCCGCTGCTGCTGTCCGCCCGACAGTTCCGCCGGGTGTCGCTCTCGGTACGGCTCGAGTTGCAGCAGGGCAAGGATCGCGGCAATCCGGCGGTTGGCCTCGCGAACGTCGAGCGCGCGCAAGCGCAGGCCGTAGGCGACGTTCTCGAAGATCGTCAGGTGCGGAAACAGGGCATACGACTGGAACACCATGCCGATGTTCCGGCGCTGCGGCGGCATGGCCATGAAATCGCGGCCGTCCTGCAGGATGCGGCCGGACGTTGCCTGCTCGAGGCCCGCGATCACCCGCAGCGTCGTGGTCTTGCCGCAGCCGGAGGGGCCGAGCATCGTGAAGAACTCGCCGCCGGCGACGTCGAACGAAACGTCGTCGACCGCCGTGACGGTCGCGCCACCGGCCGCGAACTTCTTGGTCAGGTTGCGCACGGAGAGTGCCGCACCGGCCATCAGGCGATCTCGCTCTTCGGTTGCTTGCGCTTGCAGCGGCGGGACGCGTGGCGCATCCCGGCGGCAGCAGGGACGTCGCGGCCGCCGGCTGTGCCTCGCGGCCGCGCCACGCCGCGCTCTACTTGCTGGAGAAAGCCTTGTCGAAGCTCTCCAGGTTGGCTTTGCGGTTCATGGCCGCGGCGCGGCTGTCGTAAGGGAACGTCTTCAGCGTTGCCGCGTCAGGCAGCCCTGCCGGGGGTGCCACGTCGCTCCGGGCGCTGCGCCGCTTGTCGATCTCGACGATCATCGTGTGCGCGCGCCTGGAATTGACGAAGTCGAGGAACTTCCGTGCATTGTCCGGATTCGGGCCGCCCTTGATGATGCCGCTCGCGTCGTTGATCAGCGCCGTGCCATCCTTCGGATAGATCGCCTCGACCGGAAAGCCGTCCGCCTTGCTGGCGACGATGTTGAACTCGCTGGTGATCCCGACCGGCATTTCACCCTTGGCGACGTTCTGATAGGCGAGCCGCGAGCTGGTCACGAAGGTCGCGGTATTGATGACCTTGTTCATCACGTCCCAGCCGTACAGCGACAGGATCTGCTGCATCTGCGAATAGGCCGACCCCGACTGCGCCGGATTGGCCATCACCACCTTGCCCTTGTACTCGGGCTTGGTCAGGTCGCTCCAGGCCTGCGGCGCCTTGTCCAGCGGCATCATCCTGGTGTTGACGATGAACGCCTGGAAGTTGGTCGAGAAGCCGTAATACTTGTTGTCGGGCCCGACCGCCGAGCGCGGGAACGCGGCATCCTCCTTCGATTTGTAGCCGTCGAACAGATCGAGGTAGGCGTCGAAGTTGTCGGCGTCGGGACCGACCAGCACGTCGCCGCGCGGGTTGGCTTTCTCGGCCTGCATGCGGGTGAGCAACTCGCCGCTGCCGCCGCTGATCAGGTCGACCTTGATTCCGGCGTTCTGCTTCTGGAATTCCTCGACGAATGCCTGCATCACCTTGGGACTGACGGCGTTGTAGACGACGACCGACTGGGCTCCGGCCGCCGCTGCGAGCGCTGCCGCGCCCACCGCGACGATCGCGGCGAACGCCGCGGACTTGAGTTTGTTTGTCTGCATCTCACTTCCCTCCTCGATGATCGATGACGACCGTGCCCCGTATTCTATTCTTCAAATCGGGGCCGGAACCGCACGGTCGTGGCCACGGTTCGGCCCGGCTCGAGCGTCACCATGCCCGTGTCGTCACGGCCCTGGGCCGCAAGGTTGAACGCGTCGGTGCAATGGCTCACCGGTTCCACGCAAAAATGGTCCCCGCCGGGCGGCGAGTACACGACCAGGAAATCGAGCGGCGTGTCGGCGTCGAGCACAAGGCGTGCCCGGCGCTCCGGCCAGGCGATCGCAGCGTTGTGCCGCCAGCCGGTAAAGGCATTGTCGAGAGGCGTTGCCGCCAGCGGGAGTCCACCGGTCCGACCGAGGCGCCGGTCGGCGCTGACCAGCCTCGTCGGCATGACCTCGTCGTCGGTCGCCCACATGGCATCCACTGCCGCCGCCAGTGAACATGCGGGTGTGGACGGAAAATAGGGATGCAGGCCAAGCCCGACCGGCATCGCCTCGACCCCGCGGTTTTCGACGGAAAGCGTGATCCGCAGCGTATCTTCCGTCAGCACGATGTCCTGCCGCGCGCCATACGGGTAAGGCCACGCATCGGCGGGGTGGTCGTATTCGAGCGTCACGCTGGCGCCATCGGCAGCGACGACGGCCCAGGGCGCTTGCCAGCCGTGCCCGTGCTCGGCATGCGCCTGCGGCAGCTGGTTCAACGGCAACGTGACGGCGCGCCCGCGAAACGTGAAGCGTCCGTCCCGTATGCGGTTGGAGAACGGGACGAGCGGGAAGCAGGCGAGCCGGTCCGCGGGGCCGTCGACGCGATCGGCGGCGGCAGAGCAACGCAGCCAGTGGGTGGTGCGTGCGCCGTCGTGCCAGGAAAAATGGGTGAGCGAGCCGCCGATGCGGGGAGCCACGCCGGCTTCGGCGTGTCCCGCACGGAGGAGGGTGACGGTTCTGGGGGAGTCCATTCGGACGCTTGGCGCGAACGCGAGAGATCCGGTGCAGCGGACTTCGGGCAGTTACCGCGTGCAGATGCGGCGGTGCAGGGCCGGGTCGCGGCGAGCATATAGTATGGGGTTACCGCTGACAATGAAGCGAGGTCGCACGGTCGAGCGCCATTCGATCCGGCGGCATGGAGAGCAGCCCGAAAGCGCAAGGAGGCAAGCATGGATGAGCAGTTTGCGCAGTACCCCAGCCTGCGCGACAAGGTCGTGATGGTGACCGGCGGCGGCTCCGGCATCGGCGCCGCCATCGTCCTGCATTTCTGCGCGCAGCACGCGAACGTCGCGTTCGTCGACATCGATGACGCGGCGTCGCGCGCGCTGTGCACGCGCATCGCCGATGCCGGCGACCCCGCGCCGCGATTCATCCACTGCGACCTGCGCGACGTGGCCGCGCTGCAGGACGTGATCAGGCGCGTCGGCGAAGATGCCGGGCCGATCACCGCGCTGGTGAACAACGCCGCCAACGACGACCGGCACCGGACAATGGACGTGACGCTCGACTACTGGAACGATCGCATCGCGGTGAACCTGCGGCACCAGTTCTTCGCCGCGCAGGCCGTCTACCCGCAGATGAAAGCCGCCGGCGGCGGCGTGATCGTCAACTTCGGCTCGATCAGCTGGATGAACAGCGAAGGCGGCTACAACGCGTACACGACGGCGAAGGCGGCCGTGCACGGGATGACGCGCGGGCTGGCCAGGGATTGGGGCGTGGACCGGATCCGGGTCAATACGGTGGTTCCCGGCTGGGTGATGACGCAGCGGCAGATCGATCTGTGGCTTGACGCCGATGGCGAGCGCCAGTTGTTCGAGAACCAGTGCCTCAAGGAAAAGCTCTATCCGCCCGATGTCGCGCGGATGGTGCTGTGGCTCGCCGCCGACGACAGCCGGATGTGCACCGCGCAGAATTTTGTCGTCGACGCCGGCTGGACCTGAGCAGCACCGCTCCGGCGATGTGCGGGCGCCGAGATCTGTCCTGACCGAGATTTGACCTGACAGCCGGTGTCAGAAGGCACTTTCGCCTGATCGGCTGAAATCGTCCAACAGCGGACACTCGGCAACCGCACAGAACGGGCGGCTCACAACCGCAGGTCGGCGTTGAGTCGCTTCGCCATGAGCGACTTGGCGAAGCGATGCCGGGCATGCAGCCGCGGATCTTCGATGATGGCGCCGATGGTCCCCACGACCGTGCTCACCACGCCGGCCATCGGCAACGCAAGGACCAGCCCCGGCACGCCGGCCACCGTGCCGCCGATGAGCAGCATCAGCACCGTCGGCAACGGGTGCATCCGGATGCTGCGGCCGACGGTCAACGGCATGATGACAAAGGTGTCGAGAAACCGGACGCACAGGAACATCCCGACCGCTGCGTAGACGGCCCAGGGGTCGCTCGGGAACTCGGTTGCCGCCGACAGCACGATCATGATGCACCCCAGCGCCGATCCGACCAGGGGAATCCAGGCAAGCAGAGCCGCCACGACGCCCAGGATCGCCGCTCCGGAGACGCCGATCAGCCACAGGCCGAAGGTGTAGAGCGCGGCATCGACGACCGCGAGTTTCAGCAGGCCCTGAAAGTAGTTGCGGGTCGTCTGATGAACGCGGTCGAACATGAAGACGGTGCGCTCGAAGAACGCGTTCGGCACCGTGCTTGCGATCATCCGCAGAAACCGGCGCCCGTCGCGAAGCAGGAAGAAGGCGAGGAACGGGGCGAGCAACACCGACGGCAACTGCATCGCCGCCTGGAGCAACGCCTGCGGCAGTTGCTCCTGCATGAACGTGCGGCCGAACGCGTCGACCTTGCTGCCCACTTCGGCGCGAAAGTCCATGCGCTTGAGGAAGCCGAACTCCGACTCCAGGCCTTCGAGCGTCCGGTCGATGAGCACCCGCCCCCCTTCGAGGTAACGGCCGAGCGCGGCCTCGCCCGAGATCGACTGGCCGACGAGCCAGGGCAGTGTGGGGATCATCACCGCCACGGCCAGGAGGGTGACGCCGCCGGCGACCAGGGCGGCGCCGGTCTCACGACTGATCCCGCCGAGCTCGAGCCGACGCACGACCGGATACAGGATGTAATAGAGGATGATCGCGAGGAGGAACGGAACCACCAGAAAGAGCGCCTTCGCCGACGCCACCAGCAGCAGCGTCGTAATCCCGATGGTCGCGATCCAGACCAGGGGTCCTGACGCGAGGTAGGTGCTGTTCACAGCGGCCGGGCGTCCATCGCCACGAAATGCTCGCGCAGCTTCTGCCCCAAAGCGCGCGCAAGCTGGAGGGCGATCTTGGAGGCAATCACGGCATGCGTCTCGACCAGGCCATTGAAGTCGGCGCGGGAGAGCGCGGCCAGCAGACAATCCTCGGCCGCGCGCGCCTGCGCCGAACGCGGCGAACCGTCGAGCAGGGCCAGCTCCCCGAACATCGAGCCGGCGGCGACGTCGGCGATGCGCTCCGTCTCGGCTTCCCGTGGCCGGCAGATGAGGACGCTTCCGTCGACCACGAAATAGAGCGCCTGGCCTTCCTCCCCCTCGTCGAAGATGACCTCGTCCTTGACGTATCGCCGCTCGTGCAATAGCCCGTCGACCACTCTCAGTTCCTTGGGCCGCAGCATGGCGAACAAGCCGAGACGCTGGTTCGGGCCGATCCGCAAAGGTTCGGACTGCCGCTTGAGGAAGTGAAGCATCGACGACCCTCCAGGGGACGGGACTACGGGGCGGTTTCGACCAACGTCATCGTTGCGCGTGCATGGAAGCTGGCGCTGGGCCGCCGAGCATTGTAGCCACGTTTTCCGGAAGTTGACCGAGAGGCGGTTCACGCATGCGAGCCTCGGCATCGGCGGTTCGGGCGTGCGGGTCGACGTCGGTTATGACCTACGGGCTGCTCAGCGGGGCGTTTCGCCCAGCCGACCAGGTATGCGTGCTGCGCTCGCTTTGGCGCCAGCGTCGATGCAATCGCCAGGAGCCTGCAAGGCAATCAGCGAGCCGAACACTTGTTCGCGCTCAGGCAGTCACTGTGTGTCCAGCGAAGGCTGGCGCATCCGGTGGGAGAGAGTCCCACCGGGGTAAGAGTCGGAGCCCCGTAGCTTGGGTAGCAGGGTTGCAGTTGGGAATCCGGGACTCTGAAGCCTACCGACAACGCCATCGTAAGGATGGCGGCGAGTCGCCAGGCCGTAGCGCAGGCGAACGAGAGGTGGCGTCGAAACTCTTAGCTTCGGAGGCCGAGCCGGCAATGACTTGGCGAAGCGGTTGGGAGATGTAATGGAGCCGCTTCAGTGAATTACCGGAGCGTTCAACCAACGCTGAGAGTCCGCCGATAAGCTCCAAGGTGATTGAATGATCTGCCGGTCAGGTTTCAACGAACGCCGGGATGCATTGTTGCCTGACCCAGCTCCCACATCGGCATGAAAATGCCGAGCAGAAGTATGCCGACCAGCACACCCATCGTGGCCAGCAACAAGGGCTCGACGGCTTGACTCAGCTTGCTGACCTCGTACTCGACGTCTTCCTGGTACATCTGGGCGATCTGCTCCATCATGGCGTCGACCTCCGCCGTGCGTTCGCCCACCTCGATCATTTGCAATTCAATCGGCGAAAAGATGCCCGCCGCGCGCGCTACCCTGGTCAGGGTTTCGCCCTTTTCCACGCCACGGCGCATTTGCAGAATGCGCTGTTCGAAGTACGCGTTGTCCACCACCCGCGAGACCAGCTGGAATACTTGCGAGATGTGCACGCCGCTGCTGCTTGCCGTGGCAAAGCTGCGGCAAAAGCGCGCAACGGTCGCTTTGACGAGAGTCTTGCCGATGATCGGCAGCTTGAGCTTGAACTCGTCCCACGCGTATTTCCCTTGCGGAGTCCTGATCCAGGAACGGAACGAATAATAGGAAGCGCCGATGACCAACAGGACAACCCACCAGTAACCAATGGCAAAATTCGAGGCCGCGATCAGCGCGCGCGTCAGCAGCGGCAGCTCCGCTTGCAAGCCTGCATAGGTCTTGGCGAACACCGGTACGACGAAGATGACGAGAATGCTGATGGCAATCGTAATCGCAATGATCACGAAAGTCGGGTAGCGCAACGCGGACTTGATCTTCTTGCGTATCTCCCGGTCGAACTCCATGCGCTTGAACAGGCTCTGGAACGCTCCCGCCAGCTGCCCCGAGCCTTCGCCCACCCGGATCATGCTGACGTAGTAATCATCGAACACCTCGGGGTGGTGCGAGAGCGCGGTGCCGAGGTCGTTGCCTTTGTCCAGATCGTCGCGGACGGCCTTCAGCGCCCCGGCCAGAGCCTGGCTTCCGGTCGATTTCTCGACGCCCTCGATCGATTCCATCATCGGCAGGCCGGCCCGCGCCATGTTGCCCATGAGGCGCGTGAACAGCAGCAGATCAACCTCCGATACCTTGCCTTCGCCCTTCAGTTTGGTGAACCACTCCGGGTCCTTTCTTGCCGCGGCGCGAGCCGTGATCGCAATGGGGAATATGTCGGCATCCATCAGCCACTGGGCGACCGCCTGTGGCCCGGGCGACTCGATGGTTCCTTGCTCGATTTCCCCGCGCTTGTTGCGGCCTTTGTAATCGTAGACACTCATAGTGGCTTCCAGGCTCGACCAGACTAGTCCTGCACGGCGGCGCTCATCGCTTCGGCGATCGTGGTCTTGCCGGCCAGCACCATTTCGAGGGAGTTGTGCAACAGGGTGTGAGAACCTATCTGCAGACGCGCCAACCGCTCGAACTCCTGCAGGTTCCCAGTGTGAAGTGCATCGCACAGCGGTTGCGTCAGCTTCATGATCTCGAACACGCCCTGGCGGCCGAAATAGCCCATGCCGTGGCACCGCACGCACCCCCTCCCGCGCCTGATCCTCGCCCCCGAAAGCTCCTCCTCGCTGACGTGATGCTTGACCCAGGCAAGCTCGTCCGGCGGAGGCGCGACCGGCTCCGAGCAATGGGTACAAATGACGCGGAGCAGGCGTTGCGACATCACCGCTAACAGGGTGCTGGCGATCATGTAGCCCGCCACACCCATGTCCAGCAGACGCACCGGGGTGGACTGCGCGTCGTTGGTGTGCAGCGTCGCCAACACCATGTGGCCCGTCATCGCCGCGCGCACGGCAATGTCGGCGGTCTCGTTGTCGCGGATTTCGCCCACCAGCAGGATGTCCGGGTCCTGACGCAGGAACGAGCGCAGCACGCGGGCAAAGGAAAGATCGATCTTTTCATTGACCTGGACCTGGGTGATGCCGGCGAGGCGGTACTCCACCGGGTCCTCGCAGGTCAGGATCTTGACGCTGGGCTGGTTCAGCTCCTCCAGGGCAGCGTACAGCGTAGTGGTCTTGCCGCTGCCGGTCGGGCCGGTGACGAGCACGATGCCGTGCGAGGAATGGATCGCCCTTTCCAGGGTCTGGCACACGCGCGCCGGTATGATGTCGCTCA
>Ga0315278_10004949_pt1 | contig 12070 bp, 8 predicted proteins | sample YL17G06_0_MG_FD_203880 | JGI IMG/M metagenome (GOLD analysis project Ga0315278, IMG submission 203880) | Sediment microbial communities from Yellowstone Lake, YNP, Wyoming, USA - YL17G06_0 | ecosystem: Environmental > Aquatic > Freshwater > Lake > Sediment | place: USA: Wyoming | collected... | reverse complement strand
GAGAACGCCTCCGGCCGGCCTGCCTCCGCGTGATCACTCATCATGCTGTCTCACAATCCGCGCAGGGACTCGGATGACCTTCTCCGGTTCCCAACTCGTTTCCACGTCCACCGATACCGTCCCTTCGTTGTCCTTCCATCGCGACGCGTCGAACGCAATCTCGAATGAAAGGCCATCCCCGCCCAGTTGCGCCTCCAACGCGGCGTGGTCGCACCGAACGGCCTTGGCCTTCACCCCCGGCTCCGAAGAGGTTACCTGAAACCGCTTCGTCTCCGATCGGCCCAGGGTGAACTCCACATCCGGCGGCTCGATGCTCACCACCGCGTCCACCTTCGCACGCAGAATGCACATCACCGCCTGTTGCTCTCCGTCCTGGCCGCCAACCTCCCGGTACATGATCCTCAGGAACGAAACGAACTTGCCGCGCCGACCCCGCGCGTCCACCACGCACCTGACGGCCGTCGATTCGCTCGGCCCCAGCGGCCTCGCGGGAAGACTCGCTTCCGTACACCCGCAGCTCTTGACGATCCCCCGAAACTCAATGGAATGCCGCGTCCTGTTCGTCAGCCTGAACGTGTGACTCAATTCCCCCGGCTTGACAGTTCCGAAGTCATGCTCATTGGCATCCACCACCAGGGCGCCGGCGCTGCCGCCAAGCAACGCTAAGGCACTCAGCCCCAGCGACGCCGCCATCGCTATAGCCACCACGATCAGCGACAGATGCTTTCGCATGCTCCCGCCACCCGTCTGTTTCTTACCAAACAAACCAGTCCCGCGGGCAAACCCGCCTGCACACACGGTCCCCGCCGCCTACCCATCAAGCTGACCACTTGGCCGAACAAGCCAACACTTATGCGCGTGGAGTCTACCACAGGCCCTGTCATGCCGTCAAGGGCTAAGAGTGTTTTTTTGCGGCCGCTGTGCGGCTGTCGTGCAAGACGCCTCGGCCGCCGCTGCCCAGACGCACACGAGGGGTGATGAACGGAGAACAACACGTTGCCGCGGCGTGGTCAGCGCGGATGGCGGGACCCGGCGCGGGCGTCAGGCCTTGCGGGCACGGAGCACTTTGAGTGCTTCGAACCAGCCGACGCTGACGGCGCCGGCGGCCAGACAGATCACAACGTCCACTGCGTGGAGCGGCGCAAAGCGGAAAAGCCCGCGAAGGAACGGCACGGTGATGACCAGCGCCAGGAACGCGGCGCCGCCGCCGATGACCCACCAGAGGGCGGCGTTCGGCTCCTTCATCATCGCCGGAATCGTGCGCGACCACGATCGATTCGTCAGGATCAGGGAGATGTTGGCGACCACCAGCGAGACGAACGTGAGCCCGCGGGCCGCGTTCTCGTCGTGACGCAGAACGCGAGCGATGATGTAGACCGACAGGACGATGAGCAGCACGCTGAGGCCCTGGAGCACGCTGACGAAGACGGAGGCGAAGCTGAACAGACGCTGCCGCGGGTCGCGCGGGGGACGGCGCATCACGTCCGGCTCGGCCTCCTCCGCTTCGAAGATCATCGTGCAGGAGGGATCGATGATCAGCTCGAGAAACACGATGTGAACCGGCAGCAGAATGAGCGGCCAATCACGGAAGAAGACGGGGATGAGCGAAAGCCCGGCGATGGGGACGTGAATGGCGAAGATGTAGGAGACGGCCTTCCTGATGTTGTCGTAGATCCGTCGCCCGAGGCGCACGGCGTGGACGATCGATGAGAAGTCGTCGTCCAGAAGGACAAGGCTGGCGGCCTCACGTGCGACGTCGGTGCCTCGCCCGCCCATGGCGATGCCGATGTGGGCGGCCTTCAGCGCGGGCGCGTCGTTGACCCCGTCGCCGGTCATTGCGACAACCTGCCCATTGGCCTTCAGCGCGGTGACGATGCGGAGCTTCTGTTCGGGGACGGCGCGCGCGACGATGGCGACCTTGCGAATGCGATCGCGGAGCTGCTCGTCGGTCATCTGATCCAGCTCGGTCCCGGTGATCATTTCCTCCTCGGCGTTGAGGCCCACTTGCCGGGCGATGCTCTGGGCGGTGGCGGGGTAGTCGCCGGTGATCATGACCACGCGGATGCCGGCCGCGTAGCATTCCTCGATCGCCTTGGGGACGGTGGGGCGGATGGGGTCGGCCAGGGCGAGGAGCCCCATGAACTCAAAATCAAAATCATGTTGTTCCGCGGGGATGGTCATGCCAAGGCGGGGGATGCCGCGGGCGACGCCGAGGACGCGGAGCCCCTCGGCGGCCATGGTCGCGGTCTGATGCGAGATGGCCGCGATCTGGGACTCGCTGAAATGGCACAGATCGGCGACGGCCTCGGGCGCGCCTTTGGCGGCAATCATGAGCTGGTTCTGGTCGGGGGACTTCCAGACGTGCGACAGCGCCAGCAGGCCCGCCGAGAGCGGGTATTCCCGAACCAGAGACCAGGTGTCGTGCAGATGCTCCGTCTCGGCGAGGAACGTCGCGCCGAGCTGCCGGAGAGCCTTCTCCATCGGGTCAAAAGGGACCTTCTTGCTGGCCAGGATGCTGAATTCAAGAAGCTGGTGGAAATTCTCAGGCAGCGGCTGGCCATCGCCCCTGGCGGCGTCGAACGTCTGGCCGTTCGCGAAGAGCTTGCTGACGGACATGCGGTTCTGGGTGAGGGTGCCGGTCTTGTCGACGCAGAGGACGGTGGCGGCGCCGAGCGTCTCGATGGCGGGGATCCGTCGTGTGAGCACGCGGCTGCGCGAGATGCGCCAGGCGCCCAGGGCGAGGAAAATGGTCAGGACCACCGGGAACTCCTCGGGCAGGACCGCCATCGCCAGGGCGATGCCGGCGAGGAAGCCTCGCTTCCAGTCGAGGACGCTGTTGCCGCGGGTAAGGGCATAGACAACGACGACGACCGCGCAGAGGGAGAGTCCGACGACGGCGAGGTTGCGGACAAGGCGGCCGGTTTCCTTCTGGAGGAGGGTATCTTCGGTGCCGAGGGTCTGGAGAGCTTTGCCGATCTTGCCGATTTCGCTGCGAAGTCCTGTGGCCGTCACTTCCGCCACGCCCTGGCCTCGCGTGATGAGCGTCCCGCTGTAGACATAGGGCAGGTCGTCCCCGCCGGGCCTGGTGGGCGGGGGCGTGTCCTGGACGGCGAGCTTGCGTACCGCGACGGACTCGCCCGTGAGGAGCGATTCATCGGCGGAGAGGTTCAGGGAGCGGCGCAGGACGGAGTCGGCGGGCACGCGGTCGCCTTCACAAAGAATGACCAGATCGCCGCGAGCCACTTCGCGGCCCGCGATGCGGATCTGCTGGCCGTCGCGGATGACCAGCGCGCGGGGGCTCGATAAGTCGCGGAGCGCCTCCAGGGCGCGCTCGGTGCGTCGCTCCTGGACGATGGTGATGCCCATGATGACGAAAACGAAACCCAGGAGCATGAGGGCTTCCTTGGGCTCGCCGAGCAGGAGGTAGACCACGCCGCACGCCACGAGCAGGAGGAACATGGGCTCGCGGACCACCTCAAGGGCAATACTCAAGACTCCGCGGCTGTGGCTGGAAGGCAGCTCGTTGTACCCCTCATCGCGTAAGCGACGGGCGGCCTCATCTTCCGTCAGGCCACGCAAACTCTCTGTCTCAAACGACTCAGGCATAGGCATGCTCCTCGGTGCTCAGGTGCCAGGCGGCTGGCAGACGCATGAAGCGTTGGTCAATGGCCTGCGGGTCGGGCATATGATAAGGCGGGCATGAGCCGCCTGCCACCCGGTCGCGGGCCGGCGTCGTACGGGCGGGCGATGGGATTCACGTGATTAACAGGACGTGCAAGGAAAGCGGGGAGTTGGCGTGGTCGATCCACTCCCCCGGAGCAGGCCCTGAAGGGCGAGAACAGGCAGCATCTCGGCGGGGCGTCGGAGCGGGCACCTGCATCGCGCTTCGCGCGACGGAGATGCCGCGGGCGAAGGCGACCTGCTGGAGGCCGCCATGGGCGGCGTGGCGTTCCTCGCCCGCATCCGCCGACGGCTGGCCCAGGTCCGCGCCGCTGATCGGTATGAGCAGAGCACACAGCAATACGAACGGTCGCCAACACATACGGTTCAGAGCCTATAGGATGCGCGGCGGGAATTCCAGTGCGCAGCAAGCGTGATGGCGCTGGCGGCACGCCGCGTGAAGAACCACCGGAGCATGGCTCACTTCGCGAGCATCGTTCGCTCGACGTACCCCGTGTCGATGTCCCCGTTGATGAAGGCCTGGTTGTCCATGATCTGGAGGTGGAGGGGGATGGTGGTCTTGATGGGCGCGATGTGGAACTCGCCCAGAGCGCGACGCATGGTGGCGATGGCCTCGGCGCGTGTCGGGCGGTGCACGATCAGTTTGCCGATGAGGCTGTCGTAGTTGGGGGGAATGCGATACCCGGCGTAGGCGTGAGTATCCAGTCGCACGCCGGGCCCGCCCGGCGGACGAAACTCCTCAATCAGCCCCGGACACGGAGCAAAGTTGCGCGCGGGGTCCTCGGCGTTGATGCGGCACTCGATGGCGTGGCCGATGTTGCGGATGTCCTTCTGTCTGAAGGAGAGCGGGTACCCTGCGGCAACGCGGATCTGCTCCTTGATGAGGTCGATGCCCGTGACCATCTCGGTGACCGGATGCTCGACCTGGATGCGGGCGTTGACCTCGAGGAGGTAGAAGTCCCTGTTCTTATCGACGAGGAACTCGACGGTGCCGGCGCTGGCGTACTCGGCGGCCTTCATGAGGCGTATGGCGGCGGCACAAAGCTCAGCGCGAATGGCGCCGGAAAGGACAGCGGAAGGCGATTCCTCGACGAGCTTCTGATGGCGGCGCTGAAGGGAGCAATCGCGTTCGAAGAGGTGGAGCGTGTTCCCGTGGGAGTCGGCAATCACCTGGACCTCGACGTGGCGGGAACGTTCGATGTACTTCTCGAGGTAGACGGTGGAGTTCTTGAACGCGTTTTCCGCTTCGGCCTGAGCGGCCTTGATGCCCGCGCGAAGGGATACTTCGTTGTGGGCCAGCCGCATGCCGCGGCCGCCGCCGCCCGCGGCCGCCTTGATGATCACGGGGTACCCGATCTCATTGGCGATCCCTAACGCCGCGCGCTCGTCTTCGACGGCGCCTTCGGAGCCGGGCACGGTCGGCACCTTTGACTTGCGGGCGAGCTTCTTGCATTCGACCTTGTCTCCCACCGCCGCCATCGCCGCCGCGGGCGGGCCGATGAACTCGATCTTGCACGATCGACACACCTCGGCGAAATGAGCGTTCTCCGCGAGAAACCCGTATCCCGGATGAATCGCCTGCACGTCGGCGATCTCCGCGGCCGAGATGATCCGCGGGATGTTCAGGTAGCTTTCCGCGGGGGGCGCGTCGCCGATGCAGATGGCCTGGTCGGCCAGCTTCAGGTAAGCGGCGTCGCGGTCCGCGGTCGAGAAAACCACCGCCGTCTGCACGCCGAGTTCCCGGCACGCCCGGATAATCCGAAGAGCGATTTCCCCGCGGTTGGCGATGAGGATCTTGGAAAACATGCTTGGTCGCTGCCCGTCGTTCGTTGTGAGTGGTCAGTCGTCCGCAATGCGATGTTCGTCGTTCATGCTCCGCCAATCGCCTTACGCCGCAAGCCGGGGATGTACTCGGCGCCGGCAACAAGCGACTACTCGGCCGGTTCGACCAGGAACAGCGTCTGCCCGAACTCGACCGGTTGTCCGTTCTCGACCAGGATCCTGGCGATCTTGCCGCGGCACTCCGCTTTGATGTTGTTGAAGACCTTCATGGCTTCGATAATGCAGACATCGGTGTCTTCATCCACAAGGGCGCCCACGGCGACAAAGGGATTCACATCCGGGCCCGGCGCTGAGTAGTAGGTGCCGACCATCGGGCTGGGGATCGGTCGCAGGGAGGCCTTTTCCCCGGCGTGGATTGACTCTCGTTGGGCCGTCCGGTTTCCGGAGACAGAAGCTGCAGCGGGGGTTGCGGCCGGCGGCGCGGGCATCACAACAGACTCCGCCCCGCGTCTGAGGACAATACGGCGGCCGCCATCACGCACGTCCACCATGCTCAGGTCGTTCGACGTCATCAGGTTCACGATCTGCTGAAGCAACGCAACGTCCATCGGGTTCGGCACGCTCGCACCGCTCGACGCGGTCGGCCGCTTCTTCGGATTGGGTACGTTCTTACTCAATGTGACAATCCTCCAGTGACCGGGGCACGCAGGAGAGTACCTCGCAGCCCGAGTGGGTGATCAGGACAGTGTCCTCGATACGAACGCCGCCTTCGCCGGGGAGATAGATGGCCGGCTCAACCGTGAGAATCATACCTGGCCGAAGCTCCTCTTCCCCCCCGGTTTGCCGCAGGGCGGGCAGCTCGTGGATTTCACGCCCGACCCCGTGGCCCAGACCGTGCCCGAAGTGCTTCCCAAAACCCGCCTTGTCGATGATGTCGCGGGCGACGCGGTCCGCCTGCACCGTCGTGACGCCCGGACGCAGAAACCGGATCGCCTGCGTCTGCGCTTCGAGAACGACCTTGTAGATCTTCCGTATGGCATCGCTGACTCGGCCCACGACCAGCGTCCTGGTCAGATCGCTGCAGTATCCTTTGTAGACCGCGCCCCAGTCAATGAGCAGCGGCTGGTCGCGGAGCACGAGCGATTCCCCAGGGCGATAGTGCGGCAGCGCGGTCGCCGGCCCGGATGCGACCATCACGGGGAAACTGTTTTCGCTCGCGCCGCGCGAACGAAGCTCGAAGATCAGCAGGCCCGCAATGTAGTTCTCGGTCAGCCCCGCCTTGATCTCGCCGCGGATGGCGTCGAAGGCCTCCTCCGCCAAGGCGATCGATTTCCGCATCAGATCGATCTCGTGGTCGTCTTTGACCTTCCGCAGATTCCGCATGACGTCTTCACAGGGCACCAGCTCAACGGATTTGTCGAGCTTCCTTTGCGCCAGAGCCAGCTCAAGCGCCTTGGCCTGCCCCACGGTCGTGTAATTGACATCGTAGCCGATGCGGGTCAGACCAGCCTGCGAGAACGTCTGGGCCAGCATATCGGCCATGTTGTCCTCGCAGAGGATGACCCGGCACCATCCGGCCTCGGTCACGGCAAGCTGATGGTATCGGAAGTCGGTGAGGAGGTGGATTTCCTCTTGTGCCACGAGCGCGATGGAGTCATCGCCGGAGAAGTTCGTCAGATAACCGAGGTCTGGGACATGAGTTAGGAGCATGCCATCGAGCTTCAGCTCTTTCATGGCATCACGAACCGCCTTGTGGCGGACCTTGAGGTAGGCCTTGGCTTTGACAACAACGGGGACCATATCTACTCACATTCCCTGGGTGGCCGAGAAGGGCAGTGAGGATAGCGGCTCATGGGTAAGCCTGTCAACCAGCCGGGGCGGCAGCCGGGCCGCCGCTTTGGGCCTGTTATCATATTCTTGTGAATAGGCCCTCCCGTATGCGCAACGGAAACAGTAGTGTAGGATTCAGCGGCCTCTGGAGATGCCGATGACGATCGCCACACAACCGGATTACCGACGGCGGCTGGACACCCTCCGCTCAAACAAACTCGAACAAGCGCGGCGTAAACGCCAACTCACCGGCCCGCGTGATGCCGACGAAGCGGGCCTCGTGCCCTTGCCTGACGACGTCGGCGAAATCGTCGAGGCCATCAGCGGCTCCGGCGTTTCCGTCAGGGATATGGTTATCAAAGGCTTCAAGCCCATCCCCAATCATCCCGGCGGCGGCTTCTTCGGGCCCAAGGCGTGCGGAGAAAACTTCCGACGGCTCCTCGAGGTCCACCCAACCTACCTCCACCCCGCTAACTCCATGGCCGCCGTCTTCATGACCAGCTTCATGTCATACCGGACCGTCGCGTGGAATCCGGACTTTGACTACTCGCACCTGCACGCCGACCAGCAGAAATACGGCCTGGACACCGGCATCGGCGGCGTGCAGCACTTCTGCCCCGATCTGAAAATCGGCCTGGACCTCGGCTGGGGCGGGCTGCTGGAAAAAGTCCGCCGGTTCCGTTCTGTCAATACGCACGCCGGCGAGTTCTATGACGGACTGGAAAGCATCATCGTCGGCGCCCAGGGCTGGATCGCCCGCCATGCGGCGGACGCACGTATCCTCGCCCGCTCCGAGCCAGACCCCGACCTGCGGCTGAATCTACAAGCCATTGCCGAGATCAGCGATCGCCTCGTCAACGACCCGCCGGCCACGTTCCGCGAAGCCTGTCAGTGGCTGACCTACTTCCAGGCCATTGCCAAGATGTACAACGGCAGCGGCGAGTGGGGCCAGCTTGATGAACTCCTGCGCCCGTTCTACGAACGGGACATCGCCGCCGAAATCCTCGATGACGAAGAGGCGATCTTCCATCTGGCGTGCCTGCTCCTGAGCGAAACGGCGTACGCGCAACTCGGCGGCCCCGACGCGTACGGCAACGATCTGGCCAGCCATGTCTCGTTCCTTATTCTCGATGCGGTGCACCGGCTCAAGGCGCCCGCCAACATCGGCATCCGCGTGGGGCGGACTCTGAGCGCCGAACTGTTCCATCGCGGCATGGAAATCCTTTTTGCGGACCGCATGGGCTTCCCGAAATTCGTGGGCGACGATGCGCTGAACAAGGGCTTCGTCCGCGCCGGCTATCCCATCGAACTGGCACGACAACGCGTCTACGCCGGGTGCAACTGGCTGGCCATCCCCGGCCGCGAGTACAGCATGTGCGACATGGTCAAGATCGACTTCGCCATGGTGTTCGACGTGGCGATGAAGGAGATGATCGCCGACGCCGCCGTTCAGCCCGGCGTGGACGAGCTGTGGAACCGCTTCGAGAAGCACCTCGTTCGCGCCGTGCAGGTCATTGCGGAGGGAATCGATTTCCATCTCGAACATATGCACGAGGTTCTCCCCGAGCTGGTCCTCGACCTCTTCTGCTATGGCCCGGTGGAAAAGGGCATCGATGCCTCTCACGGCGGCCTCGAGATCTACGATATCCTGGTGGACGGCGCCTCGCTGGCCACCGTCGCCGATTCCTTCGCCGCTCTGCAGCAGCGGGTCGAGCAGGAACGGCGGCTGACCTGGCAGCAGATGATGCGGCACCTGGAGAGCAACTGGGCCGGGCCCGATGGCGAGCGCGCCAGGATGCTGATGCGAACGATTAACCGGTTCGGGAGCGGCGATTCCGCGGCCGACCAGTGGGCGTCGCGCATCTCCCGGACCTTCAGCCAGACGGTGATCGCCAAGCCCACCCCCAAGGGGGTGAACATGATTCCCGGGCTGTTTTCATGGGCCAAAGTCATCGCGTTCGGCCAGCGCCTGGGCGCCACGCCCAACGGCCGCCGCAAAGGCGAGCCTGTCTCCCACGGCCCCAACCCCGAACCCGGCTGCAACCGCGGGCAGGGCGGCACGCCCACTCAGCTTGCGCTGGCCGTCGCCAAGGTCCAGCCCGGCTACGGAAACACCGCCCCGCTTCAGCTCGACCTCGATCCCGGCCTGGGCAATACCCAGGAGGGCCTGGCCAAGGTCGAGGCCCTGCTCCGCGCCCACTTCGACCTGGGCGGCACCCTGATTAACATCAATGTGATCGACAAGGGTATGCTCCTGGACGCCCAGAAGCACCCGGAGAAGTATCCCGACCTGATCGTCCGCGTCACCGGCTTCAGCGCGTACTTCGCCAGCCTCTCCGACGAGATGCGCCAGTACGTGGTCGATCGGGTCATCAACGAAGAATAGGAGAAACCCGCACATGGCCAGCAAACTGCAAGTCGGCATCATCGGCACCGGCATGATCGCCGTGCAGGCGCACATCCCCGGCTGGAAAGAACAGGCCAGCGAGGCCGACATCGCCGGCATCGCCGATGTCCTCGAGGACCGCGCCAAGTCTGTCGCCGATCGCGAAGGCATCGCCCGCGCCTACGGCGACTGGCGCAAGATGCTCAAGGAGCTCCAGCTTGATGTGGTGATCGTCTGCACGCCCAATTCGTATCATGCCGAGCAGACCATCGCTTCGTTGCAGGCTGGCGCGCACGTGCTGTGCGAAAAACCCGCCGCCACGAGCCACAAGGAAGCCGTCGCCATGTTCGACGCCGCCGCAAAAGCCGGCAAGCACTTGTTCATCGGCCAGAGTGGCCGCTTCCTCCACCGCGCGCGGGCGGCCAAGGAGATCGTCGACGCCGGCCGCCTCGGCGAGATGTACTTCGCCGAAACCACCGGCATGCGACGCCGCGGCATCCCCAAGTGGGGCCAGTTCCACATGAAGCAGCACTCCGCCGGAGGGCCGGTCCTCGACCTTGGCGTCCATGCCATCGACATGCTCTATTGGCTGATGGGCAACCCCAAGGTCCTCGCCGTCAGCAGCGCCGCTTACACCAAGATCGGCAACCGCGATGAGAAGATCTTCACGTCCGACCAGGACAGCGGCGCGTTCGAGGGCGTCGTCAACCGCCGCCCTTACGACCATCGCGATTTCACCGTCGAGGACATGGCCGCCGGATTCATCCGCCTGGCCGGCGGCGCGACGATCCAATTCAAGACAAGCTGGGCCGCCAATATTCCCAAGCCCCTCGGCGGGTCGATGATCCTCGGCACCGAGGGGGGTATGACGCTCGATCCGCTGACGCTTGCGACGAACGTCGGCAGCTATCAGACCAACATCGAGCCGCAGCTTCCCGACGAGCCTCACGGCTGGTTCACCGGCCAGCGCCGCGAAGCCGCTCACTTCGTCAACGTCATCCGCGGCCGCGAGGAGCTTCTGGTGCGGCGCGATGAAGTGCTCAACGTCATGAAAACGCTCGACGCCCTCTATCGCTCGTCGCAGGAAGGCCGCGAAGTGCGCGCCGATTAGACCCAAACAGGATACAGGAGACACTCATGAGCAACACGTATCGCGTCGGCGTCATCGGCTTTGCGCACATGCACATCAACAACGTGCTGGGCCTGTTTGCCAGGCATCCGCAGGTGAAGCTCGTCGCGGGGGCCGACCCCGCGCCCGCACGTCCCGAGCTGCGAAAGGGGCCCTACACGCGACAGTGGAACCTGGAGCATGCCCTGAACGATCTTGGCCTGCCGAAAAAGTACGACTGCTACCGCGACATGCTCGAAAGAGAACAGTTCGACATCATCATCTGCTGCTCCGAAAACGCCAAGCACCCCGAGGTCGTCGCGGCCTGTGCCGCCAAGGGAATCCACGTCTGCGTCGAGAAACCCATGGCCATGAGCCTCTCGCACGCCCTTGCGATGGTCCGCAGCGTCAGGGCGGCTGGCACGACAATGCTCATCAACTGGCCGATGGTCTGGGAGCCCTCGGCTCGCAAGTGCAAGGAACTCATCGACGCCGGCGCCATCGGCCGGGTCATCGAGGTCAAGACGCGCCTCGGCCACACCGGCCCTCTCGGCTCCGGCGCCAAGCACGCCGGCGTATCCGATACGGCCGCGCCCCTCTCGGCCACCGAACTCGGCGCCGTCTGGTGGCACAGCATCGCCGCCGGCGGAGGGGCCATGCTCGACTTCTGCTGCTACGGCGCCATGCTCTCCCGCTGGTTCATCGGCGAGCCCGCCGTCGCCGCCGTCGGCATGCGAGCCAACCTCAACAGCCCCTTCGGAGACGCCGATGACAACGGCGCCATGATCGTCCGCTTCCCCGCAGCCATGGCCCTCTTCGAGGGCACCTGGACGACCTACGACCATGGCCTGCCCACCGGGCCTGTCGTCTACGGCACCCAAGGCGCGCTCGTCATGGACGAGCAGAACGGCAAACCCGTCGTCCGCGAAGCCCACGGCGGCGGCAAGACCATCGTCCACGACGTCGGCTCCCTGCCCCCAGGCCGCACCACCATCGCCGAAGAGTTCGTCCGCCACCTGGACACCAAACAACCCGTCCATCCCTGCCTCGAGATGATGTTCAACCTCGACGCCATGGCCATCCTCGACGCCGGCCTCCGCTCGGCCGATACCGGCAAGACCGAACTCGTCGATAGCGCCGTCTGGCACATCGGCTAGCCCTTAAACAAGCGTGTTGCTCTCGCGAACTTGCGGCGGACGCCAATGGCGGTTGTGCGCGTGCTGCCACGGACCCGCCGGGTTTCATGTCGTCGCGATCATCGGTTTCTCGTCTTGTGGTTGGCT
>Ga0315278_10004947_pt1 | contig 12071 bp, 17 predicted proteins | sample YL17G06_0_MG_FD_203880 | JGI IMG/M metagenome (GOLD analysis project Ga0315278, IMG submission 203880) | Sediment microbial communities from Yellowstone Lake, YNP, Wyoming, USA - YL17G06_0 | ecosystem: Environmental > Aquatic > Freshwater > Lake > Sediment | place: USA: Wyoming | collected... | reverse complement strand
CTCGCATTTGCTTGCACCAGATAGAGGTGACCTGCGTTTAGCCGAAGGGCCTTCCCCTTTGCTTTCTCAAGCATCCCCCGAGAAAAATCGAGGCCTACAGCCAGCCCCTTTTCCCCCGCCTGCTTAGCCAATTCGATGGCTACCGAACCCGTCCCGGTACAAAGATCCAACGCCCTGTCTCCTTGAAGGAGGCTTGCCTTTTCGGTGATAAATCCCCTGAGCGAACCTTCTCTATCCCGGGAGTGTAACCGGATGATAAAGTCATAGACCTTTGAAAAAAGGTCATAATAGATTTGTCTCGGAGGTCTCATCTCACTCCCTTAATGTGGCTATGAGCCTCTTGGGTTTCAGAAAAAGGTCTAATGCATCAGAAATATTTTTTACAACAATATCCGCATTCCTCATTGCGGAAACTGAAATTCCTTCATCCCCTAAAACGGCGATTCCAAGAGCAGCCTCTTTCAAGATAAGTTGGTCATTGTTTCCGTTTCCGATAGCAACCGTGCTCGTCGGGTCAAGGGATTCCAGAACTCTTAATTTCACTTCAGCACTATCCTTCTCTGAAACCTTTACTAACTCCACCTCCATATCTGAAATCTCGACGCTGGCTGTCCCCTGAGTATCAGCGGTTAAAACATAAATTTTTACTTTCTCAGAGAGGGATTTAATCTTTTCCTTTATTTCAAAGGGAATCTTCCCATCCGTGGCAATTGTTCCATTCAGATCGAGGACGATATTCTCAATATCCATGTTTCCCCAACCGGGAATATCAATCTTGATCAAATTAGCCCCTTTTCATTCATACCTTAAAGTAGAGATTCTTCGTCGCCTTGCTCCTCAGAATGGCAAAAGGCAAAGTCCCATCATTCAAATTTCCAAGACACTCCCAACACATCCGTAGAAAAAGCGATCTCCAAATTCCTGTTGGAGTCTGAAAGCTGCCCTCATGCCAGTGCAATGGGAAACGCCAATCTTTTCAATCTCCATCTGTTTTAGGGCTCTGATGGATTCTTCCAACTGCTCAGGAGTTAAAAAATCTAAATGGGTTCCGCCCAGAATTACATAGAATTTTTCTTTTCCAGTCTTATTGATGACATGGTTGATGATGTTGATCACCCCCGAGTGGGCACACCCAAGAATAAGGATAAGTCCTTTCTCCGTATCGAGGATGAGGGATTGGTCATCTAAGAAAACATCCTGAGTCGTTTTCCCATCCATTTCAGCGAAAAGCCTTGGGTCTGGTTTTTCAAAAGATGTTTTTCTGGGTACTTCACCAGTTAAGAAAATTCCTTTTTCTATCTCAATAAAATCTTTATTAAGAATAAAATTTGCTCCCAGGGATTCCAAATAACTTTTTTTAAAAGGAAGGCCAATAAATCTTTTTGTTTCTTTTTCATTTTCTTTGATCACATGGACTCGATCCAAAAAGATATGGGGATGGGCATGAACATCCACTTTTCCTTTTATTTTTAGAACTTCTGGGAGGCCTCCAGTATGGTCATAATGGCCATGGCTCAAAAAGATTTTTCTGATAGTTCTCAGATCTTTATTCAAGATAAGAGAGTTTGGCACAACAGAATGACCACTGCCAGTATCAAAGAGATAATTTGCCTCATCCATCTCAATAAAAGCTGAGTATCCATGCTCTCCTAAACCGACCCGCTTCCCTATCAAATTCTCACTCAATGTCGATATCTGAATTTTCATCTCCATTATCTCCCTTTTGATGAAGCTCTCATTTTTTTCCTCATTCTCTTATTGGTCTAATAGAATCTCCAATTTTAACCTCTCCACTTTCGATAACCTTACAAAACACGCCTTCTGTCGGCAAAATGGAATACCCCTGATAGTTATAAGTATGGGGCTGTGAGAGATCTTTTCCAATTTGAATCACCATGAGTTTTGCCTCACCCGCCTGTAAATGCGTTCCAATAGGGAGGGAGGTCAAACCAATTCCTTCAGTGGTGATATTTTCTGCAAAAGACCCTGGAGCTGCTGAAATTCCTATTTCTTCGCAAAGCTTATGAATACTTTCGATCGATAGAAGGCTGACCTCTTTTTCGGTTCCGGCATGGGAATCACCTACCAGCCCTAAACCTATTTTAATAAAACCTTTTCCAATATTCTTCTTGGGTTCGGTTCGTTTTTGACTAATACAGACTCCTACTACTTTACCCTGCTTTTCCATCGAATTCTACACTCCCTCGCTGATGGCCTTTTCAGGACATTCATCGATACATGTCCCACAATCGACACAGGTCTCTTCATCGACCACGGCCTTGTCATTCTCCACTTTGATGGCCTCCACTGGGCAACCCTCTGCACACGTTCCACAGCCTGTACATTTTTCCAAATCAACGACGACAGCCATTTTCCACCCCCTGTTAACTTTTAATTTCAGAATCCTGAAGGAAACTCTATCTCCGAAGGATTCTTCGGGCTTTCAGAAAGCCCTCTTATTTTTCTATATTCCTCAATAATTCCATTGGCACAGTAAATCCCTCCAAAGAATAGAATGAATCCGGCAATGAGAAAAAGCCACATGAAAACTCCAAACTCAATCAGACTAATGGCAAGCAGGGAAACAATGTAACCGATGATGGGATAGAGGATCCCGTATCTCTTAGGTTGTTTCCGAACAGGCTCCCAGTCGAACTCAATCACCTCATGCTTAAAATGCTTTCTTATATCTTCCAAAATCTTCGGTTCCATCTTATTTCTACCCGACCACTGCACTGCCGAGATTCAGAATATCCGGTGATTACTTTGAATGAATGGGTGATTTTTTGCATGGTCAAAAAAATTTGAATCTCAATCTCAATAATGTTTTTCAATATAAGGCGTTGAGGTGCATAACACCTCAACGCCCCAGTCGAATTTAAGTTGTAAAAACGTATCGAGTTCCTGCCATATTGAGGACAAATTGGTTTGGCATCTCGCGTTCGAAAGAAGTTATACACTCCCAGCCTGAACAGTGCATAGGGACAATATATTCTGGATTGATAGCCTTAATATCTGCAACCGTTTTCTGAATTTTTGGCATAGGAGCACCGGTCAAATGGAATCCTCCAATGACGGTATGGACTTTATTTATTCCAGTCATTTTCTGAGCATGTTTTACTGTATTGACGATCCCTGCATGGGCACAAGATGAGACGACTACCAGCCCTTTCCCCTTTACATTAAATACCAATGACTGCTCTCCCATGAAGAGATCGAGCTCCTTTTTGTCTCCCCTTTTTATAAATAGAATGGGAGAACCTTTTTCATACTCTGTTACCCTCTCGACATTCCCTGTTAAATATGCACCGGGAACAACAGGAGTTGGATCTTTTACCTCTACAATCTTGACAACTCCTAAGCTATCGACCTCATCCCTTTCGAACTGCCCAAGATCGGTGAAGCCACCTGGATCATAACAATCCGTGGCCAGATTGACATACCTTCGAGCATAAGCCTCTCCCCCGAGATAGAGTGGAATTCCTTTGCTAATTTTTCCACTGTTATATTTTAGAATTTGGATCAGGTTTCCAAAATGGTCTAAATGGCCGTGACTAAGAACAAGAGCGTCTAACCTCCTAAGATCGAGGTTTAAGAGCTCTATATTCCTGCTCACCCCATTGAAATCCCATCCAAAATCGAACATGAAGGTGTAAGTCTTCCCGTTAACTACTGTCTCGATATAATAAGCCAGGCCATGTTCAGCATGAAGTGCCACACCAGGAATTATAATGTTGCTCCTTCTGGCTATTTTCCCATGCTTTGCTAAACAATCATAGTAGTTGTCTGTAATAACGGTAACAACCAATTTTTCAACCTCCGGGATTTTTACAGAACCATAAGCCACCGTAGCACCTCCTTTTAAAATATCACCTGCCATCAATACTGCACCTGTCGCTGCCGATGTTTTTAAAAACTCCCTTCGATTCATCTCTTTTAACATAACCCCACCTCCTTTATTAAATAGTTTCTACTTCTTTTCCGACTGCTCAGCCTCACAAGGATGCCTCTCCTCTCCGGGATGGCAGATGGCGATCTGCTCGGCTGAGCAGTCTTTTGGATCTCCCTTCAGATTTTCGGGTTGGGTGCAACCAGATTTGCTTTGGCACATGATTCTCACCTCCTTTCAAAATTCTTGACGGATTCTTTTCTTAAAGATGAATAGCGAGAGACTAAAGAGCAAAAAAACGAACCCCAGTAGAATTAATAAATCCAGGTATAAAGGGTTCGTACCTTTATCCTCCAATAAGCAATGCTTCAAACCGTCCACTGTGTAAGTCAGTGGCAGGAGATAAGAGAGGATGGGAAGAGGGAAAGGCATTGAGGACACAGGAAAGAAGACCCCGCAGAGGAAGATCATGGGAAATCGGAAGAAGTTGGACATAGTCATAGCCTCAAAAACCTCTTTTACTCCCACCGAGATCAGGATTCCAAGAAGGGAAAAGGCAAGGCCGGAAAAGATAAAGATGAGAACAAACGCCCAGAAGTGTTTTACGGAAAGCCCCATGAGTGGAATCAGGATGAGGGTGATGAAAACGGCCACCATCAGCCCAAAAAGGGTGCTCCCAAGAGTTTTGCCTAAAAGGATGGTTCTGAAATTCAATGGAGCGAGAAGGAGCCGTTCCAGGGCTCCAATTCTTTTCTCAAAGGTGATCACGATGGCAGCCATGGAGGTGCATGAAAAGAGAAGGGTCAACCCAATCAAGCCCGGGACAACCTCTTTGATTCCCGCTGGATTTCTAAAATAGAAAGCTAATACAAAGACGATGGGAAGCATCAATCCCCAACTGATTAAGGGAGGCTTGAGGTAGTAGGCCCCCATATCTTTTTTAGAAATGAAATAAACTTTTTTTAGTTCTTCCATATTCCCCCTTGACCTCTCCCCCTAGGGGAGAGGAAGGAAATTATTCCGGGCCTGCTTTCATGGGTTTGTCAATCTTCATTAATTCTGAATCGAGGCCGGTTATCTTTACAAAAGCATCTTCTAAGGTGGGGCTTAAGGTATTGATCGTTTCGATTTTAGCCCCTTGTTCTTCAAGAACCCTGATAACTGGAGGAGTGATCTGATCAAGTTTTTCGGTATGAAAACGGATTCGGTTTTCCGCAATCAAAATTTTTTCAATTCCTTCCATCAAAAGGAGCTTATTCTTCAAGTCTTCTGTAATCCGATCTAATCCGATTTCAAGAATCTCCGTCTCTTTGACCTGGGCTTTGATGCTTTCAGGAGTATCGATGACCCTTATTTTGCCCTTCACAATAACGGCAATGCGATCACAGAGACTCTCTGCCTCAGGGATGTAATGGGTGGTAAGAAAGATGGTCAACCCCTTCTTTTTCGAATCGAGGATGAGTTTCCTCAATCCTCTTGCGCTCATCACATCCAGACCTGTAGTGGGTTCATCGAGGAACAGGATTTTAGGATGATGAATCAGGGCCGCAGCGATCGTAAGCCTTCTCTTTAATCCCCTGGACAATGCCTGGAAGGGTTTATTTTGATGTTCCTTTAGACCGAATTCCTCAAGAAGATTAAAAGCACGAATTCTCCGTTCCTTTTTTGGAACTCCGTAGAGTTCGGCCTGATAGATAAGATTTCCAAAGGAAGTCAGTTCCCCGTAGAGGTTGGATACTTCGGGAACAAGGCCTATTGTCTTTTTGACCTCCACGGGTTCCTTCAAAATATCGTGGCCATCGATCCATGCGGTGCCCGAACTGGGTTGGGTCAGGCCTACCATCATCCGAATGGTGGAGGTTTTTCCTGCACCATTGGGTCCAAGGAAACCAAAAACCTCTCCTTCTTTGACGTCAAAGGAGATATGGTCAACGGCAAGGGTAATGCCGTAAGACTTGGTCAGATCATTTACCCCAATAACATTATCATTCTTCATAAAACCACCCTTCCATGAGAACGCTTTAAATCTTTAAGCATCCTTTTTACCAATAACTCCCTTTTTAATCGAGAAATGTGATGAATGATCAAAATTCCATTTAGATGATCTATTTCATGTTGATAAACCCTGCCCGGAAAACCAATTAACTCCAGACTCATTCCTTTCCCATCCAAATCCAAAGCCCGAATGAAAACTTTATCCTTCCTTTTTACCGGCACTTCGATGTTGGGTAAGCTCAAACATCCTTCCTCCAAGATAGATTCACCTTCTCCTTCGATAATTTCAGGGTTGATGAGGATGTTCAATCCCTCTCCTAAATCGACCACTATAATTTGGCTGGGAATGCCAATTTGGGGGGCTGCCAGTCCGATCCCCTTATTCGCATACATGACTTCTGTCATGCGATCTGCTGCTTCTTTGACTTGACCATCAATATTCTTAAGGGGCCGTGCTTTCTTTCTTAAAATAGGATCAGGATAAATCCGAATCTCGTCCATTCAATCCCTTACTATGCTGTTAGATTATTCTATCTTAATAATTCTCTCAGCCCTGGTTTGCTTCATTTCCCCGTTAGGGTGGCGAGATAGGCTTCACCAAGTTTCTCCACATGATTCTTTATGTTTTCAAAAAAGTTGAGATGTTTTTCTTCATCGGAGAGTAGTTCCTGAAATAGATCTTTTGATTTCTGATCCCTTTCCGAAGCGCAGAGGACTGCCGCTTCGTTATACATTTTTACCGCTTGTGCCTCGAGAGCCATATTCGTGGCCAGCATCCCAAGGATTTCCTGCCCTTTTTTGGGGGTGGCATCTGGCTTCGAAGTCGGCTCACCTTTGAGGAATAAAATCCTTTCGGCCAGTTTTTCAGCGTGCTTCATCTCGACGATCGCAATCTCCTTGATCTTGGAGGCTAATTTACCAAAATCCCTATCCTCTAATTCATAATGATGAACCATGTATTGATTGATTGCGGTCAATTCCCTCGACCGAGCCTCATTCAACAAACTAATCACTTTTTGCCTCATCGATCATTCTCCTTTCTCATAGGTTAAGGTTTCTTAAGTTTGAACCCATCTCCTAAATCTTTACTGATTGGGAGATTAAATCTTAGTTTCTATTTTTCCAAACAATGGCTCCTCCATATCGAGAACTTTCAAAGGACTCTTTCCAGTAAAAAGTCTTATAACTTTCCCTACGGTATAAGCATTCCCCTTTAACAGCAATTTGCAGTTTTTGAAGGAGCATCCTGATAATTCTGTTTCTCCTCTTTCCAGAATGATCAAACAGTCATTGAATTCGCAATGGATAAAAGATTTCCCGTCGATCTCGATCTTCTGATGAGAGAATTTGGAGCTTCTGTATCGGATCTTATAGTCGTCCATCAAGGATTTGGCTCCATGAATCAAGTCGTTTCTTTCTTGAAGATGAATCTTTGGTGTTCATTGGCTATCCTTTTAAAAATCATTGGACATTTTTCAATCCCTTAAAAGACTTGCCATAGACTTTTGAAAAATCCGTTTCCTTAACCCACCCCACTCTGACATTTGTCTTTGAGTCAATTTCAGGCAGATAGGGTTTGATGTCCAGGAGAGGGGTTCCCTCCAATGCATCCAATCCTTTTGCTTTTAGCTGATTCCCCTTTCTTTCAATTAACTCTACGACGGAAAAGCCCAACGAATTAGGTCTATCCGGTGATCGGGTGGAAAATAGACCGTGAAGCTCTGGACTCCATGGTGTTTTTACCAGAAGGGAGTAATCATTCCCCTGGTGGAACCAATAGAGTAAAATCAGATGAGAAAACCCATCGATATCCTTTAACCCTTCTGCATATTGATCAAATATTTCAATCTCACAAATTTCTTCTCGGCCTTGGGGAGGAGATTCTTTCCTGCCTTTGTATGGGGAATGGATGATTCCAATGGATTTCAGTTGCATATTTTCTTGCCCTTTTTAACAGCCATCCTGGCTGCTTCGTTACCCTCAGGAAGGTGCCTTAAAGATGAGGGTATCTCCATCGTTTAAGGAAGTTTGCATACGGTTTTCCGAAAGATAGGTTGCTCCATTAAGAAGCACCCGAATGTCCAGATCGATATTTCCATTTTTATCCAGAAGGAACTTTTTCACTTCGAATCCAAATTTTCTTACCAGGGCGTCGATCAATTCTTTTAAGGTCTTACCAGGAAATTCGAATGCTATCTTCTTGTTCTTCCCAAAGGTCTTATAAAGAGGTAATCCTGCTATCTCGTTGTTAACCTTCATCTTTCTCATCTCCCTTAGATGAAATGATTTCGCCCTCAACAAATGAGGGCACGGCTTGCCTTCAAATATTAATCTCGTCTGCAACCGCTCCCCGTGGAACAGGGTGGGGTGGAACATCGTTCTTCTCTGCCGCAACAGGTGTGCCCAGGTGTTTTTTTCTCGCCTTTTAAGGGATGAGAGACGGAGATCATCTTCTCTAATTTGGGACTACCGCACTGTTTGCAAGACAGAGATTGATTTTTTGACCCCATCCCCACTAAAAATTCAGAGGTAGCCCCACACTGATGACATCGGTATTCATAAATCGGCATCTAAAACCTCCCTGAAAACTGAAAAAATTATAACACGTTAGCGCTTTGAAAAAGACCATCTAATCCCCCTGCATCCCCCTTTGTCAAAAGGGGGAAATATTTCTCCTCCCTTTGAAAAAGGGAGGTGGGGAGGGATTTTAGGGTGTGATTTAAAAAAGCTAAATTGGTACAAAATTGAAAAGCATTTTGTCAGACCATTTGTCGTAACACCCTATCCATCCACTATCAGCTTATAGCTTACTTTACCCTCTTCGGGATAGATCAGAAATGTGACCCTTTTCCCCTCCGTGAGATATCCTTCATATTGACTTCGAAGATGACCAAAATCTGTTGACTCCAGAAATAGCCTTAACACTTCAAGCCTCTCCCCAAGCTCTTCATCCACACGTCCCTCTTTAAGAAGAAGATTAAGGGTTCGTTCGTATTCTTTTTTAGATAGGGTTTCAATACAACTCGATAGATTGGGTTTCAGCTCAATGGGGTCCATTTTCGTCTCTTGACTGAGTCTTTGCTCCATTTCTTAGAATAGTGGGCCGTGCGGGACTCGAACCCACGACTCTCTGCTTAAAAGGCAGATACTCTACCTCCTGAGTTAACGGCCCCAACGATTTTGAAAAGACCAAACAAACTATTCCCCCTCCGCTGGTGGGAGGGGAAGGTTTAGATGGTAACCCTCACTTCAAAATACTGATCAATCGGAAGATGGGCAAATTGGACAGCACCGATGCAAGGGACGACGTATTTGACTGGCCATTGTTCTCCCAGAATATTGAAAAATTCAATACAGGAGGAACAGACATGAATGCTATCGGCGATGGAATAAGGGGCCTTTATCCCATCCGTATTGATAAGGAATTTAGGATCAATAAAATTGGCATGATTGGCTGAATGGTGTCCAAAGATTTTGTCAAAATCAAAAAGTTCTCTGGGTCGGTGACGTTCAAACCACCGTTGGTAGAACTCTTTATCAAGCGGATCGACTTTTTCCCAGACATCAGGTTTCAAGCTCTGATATTTTTCTGATTTAATTAATTGAAGGATCTCCCCATAGGATGGGAGGTGGTCCGGTTTAAAATTTGATTCTTTGATGATAATCGGGGTTCCAATATCCAAATGATCCAGAGACGTATTACCGACCACAAGGAACTTACCTGCTTTGTTAGATCTTCGATACCACGAAGTCCTCCTTTTACAGAAACCATCCCAGGCTTCCGGAACAATATAGCCAATATCTCTTGACGATCTTAACACACGACAAGGAATTCGAACCTCATCATCCAATTCTTCTCCCTTTTGTTCAATATTCTCCCTGACCTTTTTCAAATTATGCGAGTCAATCCAATAGCAGAATTTTTTGTATTCGGACATTTTTCTATTTTTGCCCCCCACCCCTGCCTACCGGCAGGCAGGCTCGCCCTCCCCTCTCCGAGCTAGAGGCTCTACTGAGCCGGAGGCCACAAGGGGGGAGGAAGGGATAGATAGAATGGTTTCCACTTCATCCCACATCTTAAGCACAATCCCCTGAACTTCATTGCAAGGATATTCCATTAGGGTCTTCCTGCTCACCAACGCCTCGACGACTTTGGGCTCGTATGGAATTTTGCCGATGAGTCTTGAGCCATTCCTTTCACAATATGAAGTAATTTGTTGAGTGTTTTCCAAATTGATATCAAATTTATTAATACAAACCATCGATGGAATTTTAAAGTGATCGGAGAGTTTCAAGATTCTTTCCAGATCATGAATTCCTGAAAGAGTAGGCTCTGTAATGGCCAAGACCAGATTCACTCCGGTCAATGAGGCCGTGACTGGGCATCCGATGCCTGAAGGACCGTCGATCAGTATGAGGTCAAGGTTCTTCTCTTTTGCAATCTCCACGGATTTCTTTCTCACCACAGTTACGAGTTTACCGGAGTTCTCCTCTCCGATTCCAAGTCTTGCATGGACAAAAGGACCATAGGGTGTTTCGGAGACAAACCAATCTCCTGAAAAAGCCTCCTCCATTTTGATAGCTTCTTCCGGGCAGATGTGAGAACAAAAACCACATCCCTCACACGAAACAGGATCAACCACCCCATTATCAATGGCATTAAACCGGCAAACTTCGGTGCAGAGACCGCATTGGGTGCACTTGTCTAAATCCACGTGAGGAGATCTTCCACCAAAATATTTCTCCTGAATTATGACCTTTGGTTGGAGAAGGAGGTGGAGGTCTGCCGCATCGACATCAGAGTCCACCATAACCTTATTTTTTGCCAACGAGGCGAATGCAGCCGCAATGGTCGTTTTCCCCGTTCCACCTTTTCCACTAACGATAGCTAATTGTTTAATTTCGGAGTAGTCCATATATTTCTCTTATTTCCCCTCACCCTTCCCCTCTCCCACTTTGGGGAGAGGGAGGAAGAGAGGATTGATAATCTAAAATGGCCTGATGTAACCCTCTTATGGCTAATAAAGAACAGTGAGCCTTTCTTGCTGGGATCCCACCGGCTGCTTGGATCACATCGTTATCCGTTAGTTTCAACGCCTCCTCGAGAGTGTTCCCGATGGCCAGTCCAGTGGCGATGCTGGAGGTGGAAATCGCTCCCGGGCATCCCATCGTCAGAAATTTGAAATCAGAAATTTTCCCATCCCTTACATTGATGTAAACCCTGACATAATCTCCACATGTAGGATCGCCGACCACCGCCATTGCGTCAGGGTTCTCTATTTCTCCCACATTTCTTGGATGGGTAAAATGATCGATCAACGTTTCATTGTAGACGAGATAGCCTACCTCATCACTCAATTCTTCTGTCTCTTCGATTTGACTCATAGAGTTTCTCCACCTTTTCAAATAGATCCTTGAATCCCTGCATGTAAGAAGGATGTTCGACAATGATTGGAATTCCCCTTGAGTAAGATTCAGCAATTTTGCGATCCATGGGTATTTCCATGAGAATCGTAATATTTTTTGATTTGCAGTAATCCCATATCCCTCGATCCCCTATATCCGCTTTATTGATTACAACTCCCATCGAAATTCCTAATTTTTCCAGCATTCCTACGGCTAACTCTAAATCATTCAGCCCAAAGGGGGTCGGCTCTGTAACGAGGAGACAGAAATCGCTTCCTTTCACAGTTTCAATGACAGGGCAGGCCGTTCCAGGAGGGGCATCGAGAATCAGGATCTTATCCTTTTGAATCCTCTCCTTTACTTTTCGGATCAGTGGAGAAGCCATCGGTTCTCCTATATTCAGAATTCCATTAACGAAGAGTATTCCATCCGAACTTCCCTCTTGAATAATGCCGATTTCCCTCTCCACTTCAAAAATAGCTTTTTCAGGACAGAGATAAGAACAGGCACCGCAGCCGTGACAAAGTTCATCAAAGACAAGCACATTTTTCAGAATGACGGCGATCGCATGATACTCGCACACCTGAGCGCATTTACCGCAGTAAGTGCATTTGGATTCGTCGATTCGGGGAACCGGAATTCCCATAGAGGTAACCTGGTGGATAGAGGGGGAAAGAAAAAGGTGGGAATTTGGTTCCTCCACATCACAGTCAATTAATTGGACATTCCCTTTGGGGAGCGAAAGGGCTAAATTAACGGCGATGGTGGTCTTTCCGGTCCC
>Ga0315278_10004946_pt1 | contig 12071 bp, 6 predicted proteins | sample YL17G06_0_MG_FD_203880 | JGI IMG/M metagenome (GOLD analysis project Ga0315278, IMG submission 203880) | Sediment microbial communities from Yellowstone Lake, YNP, Wyoming, USA - YL17G06_0 | ecosystem: Environmental > Aquatic > Freshwater > Lake > Sediment | place: USA: Wyoming | collected... | reverse complement strand
CTGCCCGTCCAAGACTAACGGCGGCGGGTGACCGGCGCGCACGTAGCGGAATTCGCCGGTGCCGCAATCCAGGATCCCCAGCAGGACGGTGACGAACATCCCCGAGGTCTCTAAATTCATCAGGTGGTAATTGACCTTCTGCAAGGCTTGAGAGGCTGAGCCGGTATGCAGGACCTCGGCGCGCACAAAGCTGTAGGTGAGGGCCATAAATAGGGCCGCCGGCATGCCCTTATCCGAGATATCCCCGACTACCACCCCCAGCTCATTTCCTTCCAGGGGAATAAAATCATAGAAGTCGCCGCCCACCATCCGGGCGGGCAGCATTAACCTGCCAAATTCCAGGCCCGGGTGCTCGGGCAGGGTATCGGGGACGATGCTGAACTGGATCTGGCGCGCTAGCTCCAGCTCGTGTTCTAGCTTTTCCGTCTCAATAATCTTGGCCTGGGCGGCCTGCAGCTCCTGGTAAGCCTGAGTGAGCTGGCGGTTCTTTTCCGTCAGGTCCAGGATGGTGGCATTTTCGGAGGCCTCCAGCCGCTTGGAGGTCAGGCGCCACAGCTCCACCGCCAGGCTCGGGTGGCGGTTCAACAGGCCTTCAAACTCGGGGCGCAAGATCTTTAAAAGCAGGAGGGGGGTCAGCGTCCGCACGGTGGCAGTGTGACAGCCCTCCTGGCTGAACAGGCTCATCTCGCCAAAGATCATCCCCGCGCCCATCCTCCCCAGCAGGCGCTCGCTAGGGGTGTCGAACGCCTTAAGGATCTCCACCTCGCCCGTCATCAGGATGTAAATACAATCATCGCGCTGGCCTTCGTTAAACAAGATCGTCTGGGCGGGCAGCTCCATCACCTGCAGGGTTTCTGCCAGGTGTAGGATTTCGCCATCGGTCAGCGAGCTGAAAAAGGGTACGCCGCGAATAAGCTGTTCGTTCATGGTGGTTAAACCTTTTGACCGACCGGCACCGAGAATACCTGGACTTCTTGGGTTTTGCCTTTGAGCTGGACCCGGCCTTGTTCTTCAATGAGGATCACGTCACTCAACGCCAGGCGGGTGGTCGCGTCGATTAAGACCGGCTGCCCGACCACCTTGGTATGGGCTTCCAGGCGGGCGGCCAGGTTCACGGTATCACCCACGCAGGTGTAAGTCGCCCTGCGGTGGGTGCCGGTGTATCCGGCGATCACCTGCCCGGAAGCGATCCCAATCCCAATCTGGATCTGCACCTTCCCCTGGGCGGCCTGGTCGAGATTAAACAGCTCGATCAATTCAATCATCTCGATTGCCGCCCGCACTGCCTGCTCGCTGTGATCCGGCTGGGGCACCGGGGCGCCGAAGATCGCCATCAAGCCATCCCCCACTATCTGGTTGACGATGCCGTTGTGCTCAGCGATGGCCTCGAACATCAGGGTGTAATAGGTGTTCAGCAGCTCAATGGTATCGTCAGGCGTCTGGCTCTCGGCAATCGTAGTAAACGAGCGGATATCCGAAAACATGGCGGTCGCCTCCAGGAGTTTGCCGCCCAGCGAAAAGCCCTTCACCAGCAGGTCTTCGGCCACTTCGCTGGTGGCAAACTTGCGAATCAGCTCGCGCTGCTGGTCGCGCAGGCGCTTCTTTTCCAGGCTGGCTCCGATGCGCGCCTTCAACAGCACCGGGTTGAGCGGCTTGGTCAGGAAGTCTTCCGCCCCCATTTCAATACAGCGCGCCACGCTATCCAGCGCGTCCACCGAGGAGGTCACAATCACCGGGATATTCTGCAGGTTGGGGTCCCGCACCAGTTGTTCCAGCACCTGGTAGCCGTCCATCTCCGGCATCTGGATGTCGAGTAGCAGCAGGTCAAAGGGCTGCGTCCGCAGCATTTCAAGCGCCTGACGCCCGTTCTCGGCCATCGCCACGCGGTGGCCCTGCAGCTCCAGGCCGCGCCCCAGCAACAGCCGGTTGACCTTGTTGTCATCGACGACCAACAGATAGCCTGGTTCCGGGGAAAAGTTTTTATTCATCGGCTACCTCCCTCAATTGTTCCTGCACCTGATAGTATAACTGCTCCAGGTGATCAATACGCTTACCCACTCCATCTTTATAGTCTTCTTGAGCCAATTGCTCCAGTTCTCGAGCGGCCTCCGCCAGGTGGTTGGCCCCAAAGCTGGCGCTGCTGGATTTGATCGAATGCGCCGTTCGCCGGAAGGCAGCCACGTCACCCTGCTCCAAATCTTGGCGGAGTCCAGTGATCAGGCGGGGGGTCTCTTCCAGGTAGGCTGCGACCAGCTCCCCGATGTAATCCGCGCCCATGGCTGCCACCAAGCTCTTGAACGTCACAGCGTCGATCGCCGGCCCCCTTCCCGCAATTGACTGGCTCTGAACCTCTAGCTTTGCTTTCGGCTGGGCGCGTTCCAGGGCAGCCACCAACTCTTCCACCCGGATGGGCTTAGCCAGGTAGTCGTCCATCCCGGCTGCGATGCACAGCTCCCGGTCGCCCTGCATGGCATTGGCGGTCATGGCGATGATGATTAACGGGGGTCGCCCTGCTCCCTCTCGTTGGCGGACCTGGCGGGTGGCCTCCAGACCGTCCATCTCCGGCATCTGCACGTCCATCAGCACCACGTCATAGACCTGGCGCTCGACCGCCTGGATCGCTTCCAGGCCGTTGGCAGCGATATCCGCCCGGTAGCCCATTTGGGAGAGCAAACGGAGAGCCAGCTTCTGGTTGACGGTGTTATCTTCGGCGAGCAGGATGCGCAGCGGGTGGCGCCCGGCCATCCCGGGATCGAGCTGCGGTCGGGCAGGGGCAGTTGGTCTGGCTTCCGCCTGCGGCTGGACAGTGAACAGGTTCATCAGGGCATCGAACAGGGCTGAAGGTCGCACCGGCTTGGTCAGGTGAGCGGCAAAGTCGGGGCCGCATTCCACCTTTTCTTGACCTCCCTGGGATGAGTAAAGCAACAACGGTAGGGAGTCCCAGTCGGGCAGCTTGTGGATCTCGCACGCCAGATCAGCCCCGCTCATCTCGGGCATGTGCATATCCAGGATGCCCAGGTCGAACGGATCGCCGCCTCGCAGCCACTTCAATGCCTCCTTGGGGGACGCCGTCTCGCGCGGCAGCATGCCCCAGGTTTTGGTCTGCAGGACCAGGATGCGCCGGTTGGTGGCGTTATCATCCACAATCAGCAGGCGCTTACCCGCCAGGGCGGGTTGTTCGCCGACCAGGTGCGAGCGCTCCTTTAGCTCCGGGGCGGCTTCGGCCTGGATAGTGAAGTGGAAGACCGAGCCCGGCCCGCCTGGTCGCGCTCCACCGCCGGGCGGAGCAGGCGACTCAGCCCACATCTCGCCGCCCATCAGCTGACACAGGCGTGTGCTGATCGCAAGGCCTAACCCGGTGCCACCGTAGCGGCGGGTGGTGGAGGCGTCGACCTGGGTGAAAGCCTGGAACAGGCGATCCATGCGCTCGGGCGGGATGCCGATGCCGGTATCGCGTACGGAAAACACGATTTTCTTACGATCAGGCAGCTTGCTTGCCGAAGCGACTGAGACGACTATTTCACCTTTTTCAGTAAACTTGATGGCGTTATTTGTCAGGTTGATTAGAATCTGGCGCAGGCGGGTGACATCGCCGAGGAAGGCAGCTGGCAGGCCAGGCTCGATCTGGTAAGCCAGCTCCAGACCTTTCTCGGCGGCGCGCACCCTTAAGAGATCGAGGGCGCTTTCAACACAGTCGCGCAGGTCGAAGGGCTGCTCTTCCAGCTCCATCCGCCCGGCTTCGATCTTGGAGAAGTCCAGGATATCGTTAATGATGGTCAGAAGGGTGTCGCCGCTGGCGCGGATGGTCTCGGCGAAGTCGCGCTGGTCAGTGTTCAAAGGAGTGTCCATCAGCAGGCCAGACATGCCGATGATGGCGTTCATCGGGGTGCGGATTTCGTGGCTCATCATGGCCAGGAAGGCGCTCTTGGCTTCGTTGGCGGCTTCGGCTTCCTGGCGGGCTTTCTTCATCTGCTCGAACAGGTTGGCGTTTTCAATGGCGATCACAGCCTGGTCGGCGAAGGTCTTGAGAAGCTCGATCTGCCGCTCTTCGAAAGGCTTCACCTCCAGGCGACGCATCAGGATGACGCCGATCGGTTCACCCTTGCTGATCAAGGGTACGGCCAGCATGGTGTGGACATCCAGTGGAGAATTGTATTCTTTAGCGCTTCTATATTCTTCATCCGCTTCTGCCTGGATATCATGTATATGAATAACCCGCTTTTCCAGGTAGGCGCGGCCTACCACCGTGTCACGTGGGCCCGGGACACCATTCATGGGGGCAAAAGAAAAAAATCCAAGACCGGCTATTTGATAGAATAAACCGTCCTGGTTCTGGATGATAATCGCGTCTTCAGTCTGACATATTTCGGCTGCCTTTTGAACGATCGCATCCAGGACCGGTTGAACTTCTGTCGGTTTGCCGCTAATGATACTGAGGATCTCGCCAGTGGCAGCTTTTTCCCGAGCCGTTCGTTGAGCTTCTTCATACAGGCGGGCGTTTTGGATCGCGGCGCCCACATTGGCGGCGATTGTGGCTAGCAGGTGAAGGTCATTTTCGCTAAACCGGCCTTCCTCTTGGGTACTTTGGGCGCTAATCACGCCGATGGTTTCTCCGCCGGCGATCACCGGCACCCCCAGGAAAGATTTGACCTCGGTGCCTACCCGAGAGATGCCCATCGCCGCGTGGCGGGCTCCAACATCCTGGTTGAGTAAGAGCGGCTCGCCGGTTTGGATGATCTTGCTCGCCAGCCCCTGGCCGAAAGGCAGAGTCTGGAATGTCTCACCGAAATTGTACGGGAAGCGGACCAGGCCGGCCTGGCGATCCAGGATGGCGAAGTAGGCGATGTCTGCCTGGAATGCCTGGCGGATCTGCTCTCCAGCCAGTTGGATCAAGGCCTGGGTCTCGAGCTGGGATGCCACTGCCTGGCTAACGAGGTTGACCGTGGCCAATTCGGCGGCGCGTTGCTCGGTCTCTTTGAGCAGGCGCGTGATCTCATTGAATAGACGTACGTTCTCGAGGGCAACGCTCATGGCGTTGGCGAGAGTTTGCAACAAGCGCACGTGCGAGTCGCTGAAGGCGTGTTCGTGATTAATGTTTCCTAACCCAATGGTACCAATAACGCGGCCACTAATGACGAGCGGCACCGAGAGATGTGATTTGGCATCTTCCCCTTCCCAGGCATCTATCATCCCGAGTTCACGTGCACGCGCTTTCATGTTTTCATTGATTAGAATTGTCCGCGGATTTCGAATAATATCGCGCGCAAACGCATGAAAGGGTCCTGATGTTCCTTTAATAAGTTTGCCTTTTTCATAAATATAACGGCGGTGAATTGTTTCGGTGGCATAATCAAGTTCCGTTAAAAACACAACTTGCGCGTTAAAAATTTCCCGGATTAAATCACCTACGAAGAAGTAAATAGCTTCCAATTCCAGTTTATTTGCTATTCCTTGCTGGATGGTGTTGATAACAGCCAGTTCGGCGTTGCGTTCTTCCGTCTCTTTCAGCAGCCGCTGGGTCTCCTCGAAGAGACGCGCGTTTTGCAGAGCGACGCCCAGGTTCGCTGCAAGGGTTATGAGCAAGCTGATATCCGAATCGCTGAAAGCATTTTCTTTTTTGCTGGTTAGATTGATAATACCAATGACATCCTCACCCGCCAGGATCGGCACGAACGCAGAGGATTTGTCTTTAGCCTGTTCGCCGCTAGCCACTTTGCCCAGCCAATGACTTCCCACTTCTGCCATGCGCGTTTCAAGATCCTGGTTGATGACCAGCGGTTGGCGTGTCTGAAGGATATGTGCATTAAACCCATTGAGAGGCGAGGGTTCGATATATTCGCGCTGCCCCTCGTCGATATAATATGGGTAACTGAACGTATTCGTCGCACGGTCGTAAAGCCGGATGCTCATATTTTGCATGTTGAACATCTCGTACAGCTTATCTCCGACGAGATCGATGATCGCTTGAAAACTCATCTCCCTGACAAGACCCTGGCTGATGGTATTGAGGATTTGCAGCTCCGCCACGCGTTGTTGCTCGGCTTTGAAGAGGCGCTGGGTCTCCTCGAAGAGACGGGCGTTCTCGAGGGCAGTGCCCAATGAGGCTGCCAGGGTTTGCAGAAGACGAAGGTCCGATTCCGTAAACGGCTGACCTTGCCTAGATCTCTGCAACATGATGCTGCCGAATACCCGATCTGCAATAAAGATTGGAGTAATCATCAGGGATTGGGTTTCATCATCGCCGATAAAGAAAGCATTGACACGTTGATACCACTCCGCCAACTCCGATTCGCCGTTGAGCAGAAGTGACTCACGCGTGCGAATTACATAGGGCGCAAAACCACGCTCGAGTGGGCGGGGAGGCGACAGGAGGCGATTGCCGCGCTCTACGACATATACTGGAATCACCCTCGCATTCTCGGTATCGTTCAAACCAATGGCGATCATATCCGAACCAAAAATCTCCACCAGCTTGTCGCCGACCAGTTGGTAGATCTCCTGCACATCGAGTTTGGATGCCAGTCCTGCCTGTACGCTGTTGAGGATGGCGAGTTCGCCCACGCGTTGATTGAGTTCTTCAGTTCGTTCGATGACGCGCTGTTCTAGACCCTGGTACAGGCGCGCATTCTCGATGGCTGAAGCCGTCTGATTGGCAAAGGCCGAGAGCAGGTCCAGGTCGATCTCGGTAAAACCGCCGAATATAGCCCGGTTTGCTGCATAGATCATGCCGATCAACCGGCCCTGCACAGACAGCGGCACACCGATCTGGCTCTCCGGGCCGGCGATATCGCCTTCTGGAGCTGGCTGCTGGCGCAGTAACGGCCGGGGAAGGCGCCCCATCTCTTTCAGCAGAGCAGCATTCGACTCCATTGCTGTTGCATCGTCCGAGAAACCGCGCTGGGCCGTTACTTTGGGGTTACCGTCATGGTCGATTAAAACCAGAGCCGCCCGTTCAGCTCCGCTCAATTCAACCAGCTGCTCCATCAGGAAATCGAACAGATCTGCCTGGGCGCGCAGCTCGTTCATGCGCACACCGATCGCTACCAGCCGGCGGAACTGCTCCTGCAGATTGCCAAACTGCACCGGCGAAGCTTCTATCTCCAGCCCGCGCTCCAAAGCCTGGCGGGTCCACTCGAACAATACCAGGCGATTGGTTTCGACTTTATTCAAGTAATTGCGCTTAACGCCTTCATCCCCAATGACGGCGATCTTTGCCTTCATTAACTGGTAGGCTTCCTGAAGAATATCCCAGGGATCCTGATCTGCCTGCGCCGCAACCAAAGCCTGGTAATGCCACCAGTAAGCGTCGACCGGCGAGAAATCGGCGGAAACATTGTTGCTCTTCCGCAAATACTCGACCGCCTGGCGTGTGTTCTTCAGCGCGGCTTGCGGATCGCCTTCTGCCAGGCAAGCCGCCCCCAACCAGGCCTGAGCGGCCCATAAAATATTTCCAGACGCGATTGCCGGTAATTGAGCGCAGGATTCACTTAAAATTTTTCGAGCCTTCCCAACCTGGCTCTCATGCAGCGCCAGCCGGCCCAGGTCTAGCTTAATAAACTCTTGATTGGCCTGGTCGCCGATTTCCACGGATAGCTGAAGGCCTTCTTCAAAGGCTGCTCTGGCCATGTCATACTCGCCAAGTTCCATGTGCCCGCGTCCCTGGCCTTCCAGATAAACGCCTAGATGTGGGCGAGCATGCATCTCCCTGGCCAGCTGAACGGCTTTTTTGGCATTGTCCAGCGCAGATCCGAACAATCCTAAGTTGAAGAAGAGGAAAACTAAGTTGTTATAGGCGATTGCGAGTAATATGCGGTGTCGCATCACTTGAGCAGCGGCCAGAGCCTGTTCCAAATAGGCGCGTTTCTGGTGAAAATCGTGCGCCGAGATACCAAGACTGGTTAAGACGATTGCCTCTAGCAACTGGTCGCCTGCCTCTCGGGCTGGTGTTAAGGCTTTGAGCGACCAGGTATACCCTGAATTGAGATCCCCAAGATTGATATATGTCAACCCCAGGTATCGGCTGGCCTTCGCCTCACCCAAAATGTCGCCTGCGGCGAGGTAGAGCACAAGCGCCTGCGAAGCGAGCGCCTCGCAGCGCGTCAAATTACCCAGGGCCATGTTGCTATCACATAAGGAGAGCAGGCAATCCGCCTGCAGCTGAGCTTCGCCAAGCTGCACGGCCTGAGCCAGGGCAGCAGAAGCCAGTTCGTGCCCGGCAGGTGCATTTCCCTGGATGTTCAGCGCGCCCACCCGCCAGTTGGCTGCCTGGATCTCCCGGCGGGTATCGCCGCTCTCACGAGCAATTTTAAGCATCTCCTCAAGATCGTCCGCCCAGGCAGGAATTTGACCCAGGTACTTAAAACAATCTGAGCGACCACGCAGCAGCTCATAGCGGGTCTCCCCCGGCAGTCCGTTTATGTTTAAGGCTTGCGAATAGGTCTCTACGGCTTTTTCGTACTCGTAAGCCCGGCGGGATTGATCTGCGGCCTGCTGCAGGTCGCTCCAGGTTGGGCTGGGTGAGTCGATCGTGGGTTCTGCCATCTGCTTGCTCCTAGACGCCCACTGGGGCTGCCGGTTCAGGCTGCGGGTTGGGAGGTGGCGCCGTGCGTAAATCGCGCAACGCGGCCTGGTCATACCCGGCAAAGCGCGGCAGGTCCGACAGGCTGGTGCGGTTCAAACGCTCGGTCATTTTTTCCAGGAAAAGCTGGCTCAGCGCCGGGTGGACCATCAGGCTGCGTAAGGTCTCCGCCGGTACCTGTAGCAGCTCCGCCAGTTCGGTAGCCACTACTTTGGCGGTGCGCAGGATCCGTCGCTGGTCGGTCAGCACCTGGGCATAGCCCTCGCCGAGCGCCTTGAGTAGCTCCGTTGAGCCCTGGATATCTGTAAACAGGGAAGTAACTTTTCCGCCCGGCAGGCGGTCCGATTGTGGATTGAATTCTGTTTGAATTTTCATATGCTACCCCTCAGGCGCTTGCCTTCAGGCGTATCCTGACTGTAGACAAACAGAACCTGAATAGTCAATATTGTACTACAGACTGGCGATTGGGGACCTGAGCGAGCCCCCTCGCACCTTCGGCGTGCCGCCCACTTCGCTGGAAGTCTTCCTGAAGAGGTCGCTTAAGGGCTGAGAGGAAAGAAGAATTCCCTGTCCCAAAATCTTGGGGACGACGTTCATCGGGATGCCGGGGTTGAGCATCAGCAAAGCCGCCGTGTGGCGAAGATTGTGGAAGCGGATCATCAGCAATTAATGACGCAGGAGTAGCTTGCCGAAGCTGCAAATGCATCCGCAGTATTTCAGAAAGACAGCCAGGGTTGTTTTCTTTGATCTAACACTTTTCGATAGACTCACTTCCGCCGGCGCGTAAGCTTTTTTAACAACGAATCAGGATCCATCAGCCCCAGACGCAGGCGGTATTTTTCCAGCTTGGGGTTCTCTGGGTCGGGGCGCTCCCACATCTCGAACCAGGAGCGGGCAGCCTCCTTGTTTTTCTTGGCCAGGCTCAGGTCGATCTGCGCCATGCACAGCATATCATACTCACTGTAGTGCATTTGCTTACGCTGCGTCAGGTTATCGAGCAAGGTGCCAGCTTCCTTGTAGTCACCTTCTTTGATCGCCAGACGGGCCATGCCGGCAATGCCGAAGAAGTAATCCGGAAAGCGGGCGTGGACCTCGCGCAGCTTGGCCTGGGCTTTTTCCGACTGGCCCTGCATCTCTAAAGCTGACGCCAGGTTGTTGAGCAGGGAGGGCGAATCCGGCTCCAAGGCGATGGCCTGCTCCAGCAAATGCTGCGCCCGCTGGCCTTCTTGGTCATGCAGGGCGTAATAAGCCTCTTCAGCCAGGCGAGAGACCTCGGGGTGGGTGTAGGGCGACTGTACCTCATCGGTAATCTCAAAATATAACAGCAGCACATCCTGCCACTCGCCGCGCATCCACATGCGGGTCGGGCCGCTGGGGAGCAATCCGGCTTTAGAAACGATCTGGGAGGCTTTCATGCACTGCTCGTCAGTGCCATGCTGGCCGAGAGTAAATTCTTTGAGCGCGGCCAGCAGGTCGGGGTGATCCGACATGTCTGCCAGGTTGATGACGAAATCGCGCCCAGCTGGATCGCCGCGCTGTAGCAGGTGCGGAGCCAGGGTGACCAGCTCAGGGTGCTGCTGCAGGAATTTATTGGCCGCAGTCTGAACCGCAGAGTCTTGCTTGCGGCGGGCGGCTGCCCCGACAGTTTTCGAAAGCTCCCGGACAGTGCTCGCTGTCACCCAGGAGATCAGCGAAAAGGCCCACGGCCCATTGCGTTGGTTGACCGGCAGTTCCAGATCGTCGAGCTGCTGCTGGGCCAATTTGAATCCTGGCTGCAGCTTCAGCGTTTCTTGCCACAGACGGCGGGCTTCTTTCTCCTGACCCTGATACCAGTGCGCCACCGCAGCCAGGTGCAAGAAGGGCGGGCTGGCTTCGGGGGGCTTGAGCGCGCCGGCGTCTTTGGCCTGCCTGTACAGACCCAGCAAAGCCCGGTCATCGCCCAGGATGCTCAACGCCTCGGCTTTCTTGGTCCAGGCATCCGCAGCCGGAGCGCCAGACTGCAGCATGCGCTCTGCCACCTGGGAGGCTTCTTCGGAGCGCCCACTCAGAAACAGCAGGCGCGCCAGGTTCGACAGGGCGTGCACATTTTCCGGGTCGATCTCGAGTACCTTGCGGCTCAATTCGATGGCACGCCCTTGCTCTCCCTGCCCGGCGTGGATCTGGCTCAGGTTGTTCAGCGCGGGGACAAAAACCGGGTAGCGTTTGAGCAGCTTCTCTGCCGCCAGCCTGCCCTGAGGATATTGACCGTGATCCAGGAAGAAGCGCACTTCTTCGTTCCCCCTGGCAAGGTCGAAGGCCTCGGTTTCTGTCAAGCCCAGGTATTCCAGGTCCAGGCTTAAGGCCTGGCGAATCCCTTCCAGGGTCTGGTGAGCCTCGGAGGTGCGCTCGTGACCTGACCAGCGGCGCAGAAACTTCTCCAGGGCTTGCATTGCCAGGGCAGGGCGGAAATTGCTCATGTAGGCGCCCCCCAGCGCAAGGGTCAGGTCAGGATCATCCGTCTCGATCTTGCACAGCCGGTAGCAGGCCCATTCGTAGGCGTGCATGTCCTTTTGATCGTAGCAGGTGTTCAGCAACAGCTCCAGCACGGGCGCCAATCCTGGATGGCGGCGGTCCAACTCGTCCAGGATGCGGCGCGCTTCCGCGGGTTGCCCGTCTTCCAGCAGCGTTTCGGCGTCGTACAAGCCCTGGATCACCTGCCGGGGAAGCGAGGGCATTTTGGGGGACTGGGAGGGTTTCTTTTTTGGCATTGTTTCTGGGTCTCCAGCGATTACTCCCGCCTCTGATAGGTCTCTGGCCTATTCTTCCGAAGCATAGCCAGGACGAGCAGGTAGTTTGTGTCTTCATCTATCCGGTAGATCACGCGCCAGCCATTGAAGCTGCCTGGCATGCCACGCAGCTCTTTCGACCCTGGAGGATGTAGGTCTGTCGCTAATGCTTCAATCAACCGTCGCACTCGCTGCCGATAGCGTCCGGGCATGCTACGCAACGCTCGGAATGCTTCCTCGGTGTAACTAATCCGGAAGGGCACCTTTGGACTCCAGATCGTCAATCTCAGCCCAAACCTGCTCGTGTGCGTATAGACGCTCTTCTCCAGCCTCCAGGAGCGCCTCAATCTCTTTCACCCGGCGGAGATCGTCTGCTTCTTCCAGAAGATTTAAACCGCGCCCATACTCTTCCAGGCTCTGGCGGACAATCTCGGTCAGTGTCTTGCCCTCCAGGGCAGCGCGAGCCTTGGCGCGCCGGCTGATCTCCTGGGGGATATTGATGGTTAATTTGGTGTTCAAAGGTTAAGTCTCCTTACGGCTGGGGGTATTATACAGCTTTCCGTATATCCGTCGAGATAAGGGAGTCGGCCGCGCAGGCTGACCAAGCGCGGGCGTACATGCATTCACGAACGAGGCAAGGGGTGTTTTTCGTGGATGGCGCGCCTCGCCGGCCTGCTGGTATCACCCCATTTCTACCAGCTCCGGTTGACCATCAGCCCACAAACAGA
>Ga0315278_10004945_pt1 | contig 12073 bp, 15 predicted proteins | sample YL17G06_0_MG_FD_203880 | JGI IMG/M metagenome (GOLD analysis project Ga0315278, IMG submission 203880) | Sediment microbial communities from Yellowstone Lake, YNP, Wyoming, USA - YL17G06_0 | ecosystem: Environmental > Aquatic > Freshwater > Lake > Sediment | place: USA: Wyoming | collected... | reverse complement strand
ACAAATCCGGCGCTGTCCGAAAATCCCTTGTCGACAAAGAAAACCCACACCCGAGCCTGGACACTGTCGCGACTATGCAGAAATTCGATGGTCGATGCTGCCAGTGCTTCAGGCGACTTAGCTCGCACGACTGCGCGCGCTACGATGAATTCGTGGGCCTGGTCTGAAGGCCCTCCCGCCGCCATCACACTGCTGCCCAGACAGAGCAAAACAGTAGCCGTGGACAACGCTTTACGGCCAGTTTCCAGCAGTTTGTGATTGGGAGCCATCAGAGTACCAACTACCAACCCTGGCTAGACCACATTGGGTGAGGACTTAAGGGTCTTGCCAGAACTATTCCTATGACACAACAGCAATTAACGGTGAGTTGAAGTCTTGTCAAGGTCTATTGCCAAGATGTTTTCGGACAATCAGATGCGGTTTTTTCTCGTTTTTTTTTCGAGCTGTCGGAACAATATCAGGTCTGTTCGGTTGTTGTAGGTTAATAGTAATGATTGTTAATAAGGACTAAATTTGTAGACTATGCTCACTCGACGCAGTACCGCTCAGCGAAGGATCATCCTTGATGAGCTTCAGCATAATCGGACACACGCCACCGCAGCAGAGCTGCACCAGATTGTGCGTCATAGCATTCCCCGTCTGAGCCTGAGCACGGTTTACCGGAATCTGGATATACTGCACCGGGAAGGATTGGTAAAGAAGCTCGAAGGGTCTGGTCGGGAGACCAGATTCGATGCCGTACTGGAAAACCACTACCACCTTCGCTGTCTGAAATGCGGACGGATAGAGGATTTGGATATTCCGGTGACCGTGAAGGTCGAAGGGAGTGTGACTTCTGCGACGGGCTGGGAAGTCTCGGAACCGCAGGTTGAGTTTTGTGGCCTCTGTCCTGACTGCCGAGCCGGTTCAACAGCCGGAACAAAGACTGCTGAAAAGATGATTAGATCGTGAGTATATCAGGAATGAAACATAGAACCAGGAGACATTAATGTCGTATCTCGTGACCAAACCGGCCCCCGATTTCAAGGCGCAGGCCGTGATGGCAGACAACTCGTTTGCCGAACTCAAATTGTCTGACTATCGGGGCAAATACGTAATCCTCTTCTTCTATCCGCTGGATTTCACATTCGTCTGTCCATCGGAAATCATCGCCTTTAACAAAGCCCTGCCGGAGTTTCACAAGAAGGACGCGGAAGTGATTGGCGTTTCGGTGGATTCGCATTTCACACACTTAGCGTGGAAGAACACGCCACCCGCCCAAGGTGGCATCGGCCGGATTGACTACCCTCTGGTCGCCGATCTGAGCAAGACTATTTCCCGTGACTACGGGGTGCTGGTGAATGATTCGATCGCCCTGCGCGGTCTTTTCCTCATTGACAAGGAGGGGATTATTCGGCATGCTGTCATCAACGACCTGTCCCTGGGCCGTAATGTGGACGAGGCGCTGCGCATGCTGGATGCCCTGCAGTTCACAGAGAAGTACGGTGAGGTGTGCCCGGCCAACTGGCGTCACGGCGACGAAGCCATGAAGGCGACTGCCGAAGGTGTGGCCAACTACCTTGCCAAGCACGCTTGAGGACAGACCGGGTCGGTCCACCGCAAATAGACCGGCCTGGTGACCTGAACAGGAACAAACTGGTTGGCAATGATACTCCGGAGGCTCAAATGACTCTCGAAAAGGCGATCAAAACAGCAATCGATTACGAAATCAAGGTTCGTGACTCCTATCTTAAAGGTGCCCGCAAGATCGGCGATCCGACCGGACAGAGGGTGTTCGAAGTCCTCGGCAAAGAAGAGCAGGGACATGTCGACTACCTGCAAGCCAAGCTGGCCGAATGGCAGAAAAGCGGCAAGGTGAAGGCCGATAGGCTCGACACGGTAGTCCCGGCAAAGCAGGTTATAGATCGCGGCGTGCGAAAACTGGACGCGCATTTATCGACCAAAGACTATGGCACCGAGATGGAAATGCTCCGCAAAGCGCTGGCCATGGAGATTGAGACATCGGAGTTCTACCGAAAGATGGTAACTGAACTGAAGAAGGATGGTGAGTTGTTCGCCCGATTTCTTGAGATTGAGGAGGGTCACCAGGCTATTGTTCAGGCCGAGATCGACTACCTCACGCGAAGTGGCACGTTTTTCGACTTTCAGGAGTTCACTCTTGAGGACTAGGGCCTGTTCTGCGCGACTGAATCTGGCAAAAACGTGATCTTGGAGTAACGATGGAAGAAAAGAACAAACGGTTGGCTCAGGGATTGATTGAGGCCATCAGGGCGGAGAAATACGGTCACAGTTTCTACCTTATGGCTGCCAACAGCACCGAGGACCGCAAAGGCAAAGAAGTGTTCGAAGTACTGGCCGCCGAGGAGCTTGATCACGCCAAATTCCTTCAGGCTCACTACGAATCGGTGATGACAACGGGCAAGCCGTCCGTTTCAGCTTCGCTTGGCCGCCAGGCGGATCTGTCCGGTGTGTCGCCGATCTTTTCCGACGGTCTGAGACAGCGGATCAAGGAAGCTAACTTCGAGATGACTTCGCTGTCGATCGGTATCCAGTTGGAACACGAGGCGATGGCTTACTACCGCGCTCAGGCGGAACAGACCGATGACCCCGAGATCAAGAAGATGTTTCTGTTCTTGTCGGACTGGGAAGCTGGTCATTACCGAGCGCTGCTCCGGCAGCACGATATGCTCAAGGAGGATTACTGGTCGGCGGGCGGGTTTGCCCCGTTTTGAACCTGCCGGGCGTTTGTGGGACAGGTACTGTATGAGATTTTGGTTCCCTTAGCGATGTAGATGGAGGCTGTAACAATGGCGACGGAAAAACTGCAAGTGTACAAATGTAAGGTGTGCGGCAACATGGTAGAGGTAATTCACTCCGGCGGCGGAACGCTGGTGTGCTGTGGTCAGAATATGACCCTGCTCAGGGAGGGCGAAACCGACGCCGCCACGGAGAAACATGTGCCGGTAGTGAAGAAGATAGACGGGGGCTTTGAAGTTAAAGTCGGCGAAGTAGCTCATCCTATGGAGGACAAGCATTACATCGAGTGGATTGAACTGCTGGCCGACGGCAAGGCCTATCGTCAGTTTCTCAAGCCAGGCGAGCCGCCGGTAGCCATATTTATGGTCAAGACCGATAATGCTGTCGCTCGGGAATACTGTAATTTGCACGGACTATGGAAAGGATGATTTATGATTAGCAAGAAGATGCAAGACGCCTTCAACGACCAGATCGCCGCCGAGTTCTTTTCGGCCCACCTGTATCTGGCGATGAAGGCTTATCTGCAGTCAATTGATCTGCCGGGTTTTGCAAACTGGATGGGTATCCAGTATCAGGAAGAGGTTTTCCATGGCATGAAGATGTTCGACTATGTTATCGAGCGTGACGGTCGGGCACAAGTCAAGGCATGGAGTGCTCCCGAGTTTGAATGGAAAGGTCCGCTGGATGTGTTCGAAGCCGTCTATAAGCACGAACAGAAAGTGACCAGCCTGATCCACAACCTGGTAGACATCGCGCAGAGCGAGAAAGACCACGCCACACAGTTCTTCCTGCAGTGGTTTGTGAATGAGCAAGTCGAGGAGGAAGCCTCGGCCAAGGCTATTATACAGCAACTGAAGATGATTGGCGACTCACGGGCGGCCTTGTTCCAGCTTGATCGGGAACTGGGACTCCGGGTGTTCACACCGCCCGCCACGGCAGGTGCGTAGGCATTGCTCTGCTACCATGCATAATAGAACAGGAATCGCAATGAGCTTGCAAGCGCGCAAGAACGCGTTAAGGAAGGTTTTATCCACTCGCGATCTGACGGAGATCCGTGGATGGGCCGTCTCGGAGCGCAATCCTCTAAGGATGCTGTTCTCATTCACATACGACCCGGACGAATTGATTCGCTGGCGCGCGGTGGAAGCGATCGGTCTGGTGGCCGGCGATCAGGCCAACACGAATCTCGACAAGGTGCGCGACGTCATTCGCCGCCTGCTCTGGCTTATGAACGACGAATCCGGCGGCCTTTCACCGCTGGCCCCGGAAATGATTGGCGAGATTCTCGTGAATGTCCCCTCTCTGATTGAAGAATACGGTCCCCTGCTCCCTTCATTCCTGCAGGAGGAACCGTTTGTGCGCGGTTCTCACTTGGCGATCTGGCGGGTGGCTATGGTACGACCCGGCGTATTCGGTGATGCCATCGAGCAGCTCCGACTATCGCTGGTCGACACCGATCCTGCCGTACGAGCTTATGCGGCGAGGACTATCATGGCGATCGACATGATGCAAAGTGAAGGAATCAAAATGCAACTGTGCCGGGATGACGCCAGGTTTTCCTTCTATGATTTTGAAAGCGGCACATTGCGACAGACCACAGTCGCCCGGATGATCAGTTGTCAAAGCGACTGCGACACCAATTCAGAACGGGCGGCATAGATGAATAGCAGCGATATCACCCTTGGCGGACAGTTGACGAGCAAACGCCGCAAGCGTAATCTTCGCAAGTGCGCCAGCTTTGAAAGAGGCAAATGCGCCGAATGCGAGAAGATAGAAACAGACGGCAAAGAATGTGACATGAAGGAGACCCGCAATGACAGCGCGCACACAAAGACTCAGGATTAGAACAAAACAGTTGTAGATACTACTTAGGAGGAATGACCGATGAACGCACTTGAGCACGCCATGAAGATGGAACAGGATGGACGCGCTTTCTATCTCGAACACGCCGGCAAGACTAACGACCCCGCGCTCAAGAGAGTGCTGGCAGAGCTGGCCGATGACGAGTTGAAGCACTACAATATCTTCAAAGCGATGCACGATCGTGCAAAGGCCGAATACAAAGAATCTGAGAAGACTACAATCGTGCGAACGATCAAGAACGTTTTCGAAGAAATGCGAAGCCAGAACCGGAATTACACGTTCGCTGCTGATGCCGGTCGCATCTGGGAAGCCGCGCGGGAGGTTGAAAAGAAATCAGAAGCCTTTTATCGCGAGAAGGCGAACGAAATGACCGACAGCGACCAGAAGCAGATCTGGAACCGCATTGCCGACGAAGAACACCGCCACTGGAACACGATCGAACAAGTGATCCAGTTCCTTAACCGACCCAAACAGTGGCTGGCCGACGCCGAATGGAATGCGCTGGAGGAGTAACGGACAACAACCGATCCAGGGATTGTCCGACGATAACACCTCAACGCGCAATGAGAAAGTACAGGTGACGTGGACAGTGACTCAATTCTCCGTAAGCGGGAAGCTGTGCTGTCAGCAAAGTGCAGTACGTGCACTCAGACCACGAAAATTGAGGGAACTTTTGTTCCCCTCGTCTATTTATGGAATTGACGCTCAGAAAGGGTTGTGATGACCAGGTACGTCTGTGATTCGTGCGGCTGGATGTATGATCCCGAATTCGGGGTACCGGAGTTGGAGATTGACCCTGGGATTCCATTTGAAGACCTTCCGGACGATTTTGAATGCCCGGAATGCGGGGTTGGCAAGCTGGATTTCTCTCCGGAAGAGTAGGGCCTGCTTTGTTTCTGATAGAGAATATTGAATACATGAATAGATGGGTTAGGAGGCAAGATGCCAGCAAACAGCAAAACTGCCGGTAAGACCACACTCGCTGAAATAGGGTTGTCGGAACAGACTCTGTTGGGTCTGTATACTAACTTGCTCAAGACTCGGCTGCTTGATGAACGTTTCCGCAAGCTGTTTCGCCAGGGACGCTTTGCCGGAACGTATTTTTCGGCAGTCGGTCAGGAAGCTACCACGGTCGGCCCTACTTACGGACTGCGCGACGAAGACATTATTGCGCCTTCGCATCGCGAAATCGGCGCCAACGTCACCAAGGGTGTACCTCTTGAAGTCATCGTCGCACAGGTTTTCGCCCGAGGCAATTCACCGGACAAAGGCAAGAGCCATCCCTGTCACTACGGCTGGCGCCCGAAAGGAGTAATCACTCCGGCGTCAACTGTGGCCGGACAAACCATCGTCGGTACCGGCTGTGCGATGGCGTTTCGAATCCAGAAGAAAGACAATGTCGTGCTCGCTTTCTTCGGCGAAGGATCCACGGCGCGCGGCGGCTGGCATGAAGCTCTCAACTACGCCGGAATCTACAAGCTCCCGATCATCTACATCTGCCAGAACAATCTGTGGGCGGAATCAGTCCCGTCCACGCTGGCAGCCAGCATAACGAATTTCTCTGATCGGGCCAAAGCCTATGGCTTCCCCGGAATCACCATCGACGGCAACGATGTCGTCGCGGTACACAAGACTTCCGTCGAAGCAATCGCAAGAGCGCGCTCCGGCGAAGGGCCTACCCTGATAGAGTGCAAGACCTACCGCTGGTACGGCCACTCGGAAATTGACCCGGCCGACTATCGCGCCCAGGCGGAGCTCGAATCATGGAAGAAGAAAGATCCTTTGCCCAGAGCTGAGAAGCCTCTGATGGATCTGGGTATTCTCACTCTGGAGAAACGTGAAGCGCTTGTCGAGCAGATCAACCAGGAAATCGACGCCGCTATCGATGCCGTCGAGAAGGCGCCCTATTCGCCTCCTGAGGAGGCGTACAACGACGTCTACTCGGAGCAGTTCCCGGTACGTCGGGAAGAGTACTGAGAGCAGAACGACGGAAGAGACGGTGAGAACATGAAGAAAGTAACTTTCATAGAAGCTATTACGCAAGCGCTTGACGAGGAGATGGCACGCGACGAACGGGTCTTCCTGTTGGGCGAGGATATCGGGCTATACGGCGGCGTGTTCAAGGCGACCAAGGGCCTTCTGGACAAATACGGCGCGGAACGAGTGATCGACACCCCCATATCCGAAGTGTATATCGCCGGCGGCTCAGTCGGTGCTGCCATGGTCGGCATGCGACCGGTGCCGGAGATCCAGTTTGCCGATTTTATCACGCCCTCGATGGATCAGATCATCCAGCAGATGGCCAAGATGCGCTACCGCACCGGTGGCCAATGGACCTGTCCCATGACCATGCGGGTCTGTTGCGGAGCCGATGTGGGTGGTGGGCTGTATCACTCGCAGACCAACGAGCAGTGGTTTGTCTCGCAGCCCGGCCTGATCGTGGTCATGCCGGCCACGCCGTATGACGCCAAGGGGCTGCTGAAATCGGCTATTCGCGGCGACGACCCAGTTATCTACTTCGAGCACAAACGACTCTACCGATGGATCAAAGAGGAGATTCCGGAAGACGATTTTACCGTCCCAATCGGCAAAGCGGCGATCCGAAAAGAAGGAAAGGATATCACAGTTGTCTCCTACGGCCTGATGTACCACCGCTCGCTTGAGGCTGTCAACGCTCTTGAGAAAGAGGGGATTTCTGCCGAGTTGATTGATATGCGCACTCTGCTGCCGTGGGACCGTGAGACGATCTTGGAGTCCGTGAAGAAGACTTCGCGAGTGGTCCTGGTCTCGGAAAGCTCCAAGACCGGCGGCGTGATGGGTGAAATCGGCGCCTCGATCGCAGAGGAAGTTTTCGACTACCTCGATGCTCCGGTTACCCGAGTGTGCGGGATCGATGTCCCGGCGGTGCCGTTCGCTCCGCCCATGGAGCACTTCTTCCTGCCCAACGCTGACAAGATCACACGCGCCGTAAAGAAAGTCCTGGAGTACTAAGGGGAATATGATGGAATACAAAGTAGTCGTACCCCCGTTGGGCGAATCGGTGGTCGAAGGGACCATCGTCAAATGGCTCAAGAACGAAGGCGATCAGGTCAAGGTGGACGACCCGCTGGTCGAGATCATGACCGACAAAATCAATGTCGAACTGCCATCAGCTCATGCCGGTGTTATGAAGAAACACCTGGTAGCGGTTGGCACGGTGGTTGAGATCGGCCGCCAGATTGCTGTCATGGAAGTCGAAGGCGTGGTCACCCAGGCCAAGACCTTTGAGACCAAACCGAACGGCAAAGAGCACATCCCGCAAGAGCAGGAAGTTGCCGAGGCGCCGGAGGAATTTGTCGGCACTCTTCAACATCACGCCGACATGGGTATCCACGCCAATGAAGAGGCCATCGACGCCGGTATTAAGTCGGTCAAATCTTCGCCGGTCGTTCGCAGATTAGCGCGGGAGCATTTCATCGATCTGCGCAAGCTCCGCGGCACCGGCAAAGGCGGGCGTGTTTCCAAACAGGATGTAATCAAGTACATCGAGATGCGCCACACGGTGGATATCGTCCAACCCGGCTTTGTTTTCCCGCAGGATGAACCTGAGGAGATTATCCCGATCACCGGCATCCGCAAAGTCATCTCCGAGCATATGGTGGCATCAGCGTTCACTATTCCCCATGTAACTACGTTTGACGAATGCGACATGTCCGCTCTGGTCGAATGGCGCAAGAAGTATGTGGACAAAGTTCAGGCCGAACACGGCGTGCGCATCACGTACCTCCCGTTTATTGCGAAAGCCATCATCTTTGCGGCGCGCAAGTTTCCGTGGATGAACGCTACTTTCGAGGGCGACAATCTGCACGTCAAGAAGTACTTCAACATCGGCATGGCCGTGGCCCGGGAGAATTTGCTGATCGTGCCGGTCGTCAAGCATTGCGAGCAGAAGTCGCTGCTTCAGATCGCCAAAGAAATGCGCGAGCTGGGCGAGAAAGCCAACGCCGATAAACTCCAGATCAGCGAAATCACCGGCGGGACAATCTCAATCACCAATGCCGGCGGCATGGGCGCACTGGCCTCGACCCCGATTATCGCCAAACCACAGGTAGCGATTCTCGGCGTGCACAAGATTGTCGAGAAACCGGTCGTCCGTGACGGTCAGATTGTTATCCGGCCGATCATGAATTTCGGTCTCTCTTTCGATCATCGAGTTGTTGACGGCGCGTACGCCGTGCAGTTTCTTAGGCTGTTGATCGAGTATCTTGAGGAGCCGGACAAGTGGCTGCTCGATGTGATCTGAGTTCGATGAGGTTTGCAGATGGCTGAAAAATGCAAGTTGGTAGTGATCGGCGCCGGACCCGGCGGTTATGTGGCCGCGATCCGTGCAGCACAACTCGGGATCAAGACGGCGATTGTCGAGCGCGAGTATTTCGGCGGGGTCTGTCTCAACTGGGGGTGTATACCGTCGAAGACACTGCTTCACGTGACCGAGCTGAAACGCCACGTTGAAGAGGCCAAGCGTATCGGCCTCATAGCCGAGAAAGTCACAATTGACCTCAATCTCCTGCGCAGGCACAAAGAGACAACGGTCAAGCGGCTTACCGGCGGAGTCAAAATGCTGCTGGATAAAGCCGGCGTGAAATCGTTTGTCGGCGCGGCGCGGTTCCTCTCCCCTACCAAGATCGAAGTCACGAGCGACACAGCCAAGACTGAGATCGAATCGGAGTATTTCATTATCGCAACTGGTTCGCGCCCGATGCAACTGCCAATGCTCAAGCAGGATGGCAAAACGATCATCGGCGCGCGTGAGTCTATTGACATTCTGAATGTGCCCGCTGAGATGTTGGTTGTTGGCGCGGGACCGATCGGTGTCGAGATGGCGACAGTCTATCAGACCCTCGGTTCCAAAGTCACGATTGTTGAAATCCTCGACGCCGTTCTCCCGTTCCTTGATAGCGACATCTCGACTATAGCAGAGCGAGCGCTCAAGAAGCAGGGGATGACGATTCTGCTGTCATCCAAAGTGATCAAGTCCGAAATCTCCGGCGGCAAAGCAAGAGTCACGATTGAATCGGGCGGTAAGACCGAAGAGCGCACTTTCGATTCCGTGCTGGTCGCCGCAGGGATGATTCCGAACACGTCCGATATGGGGCTGGACAAGATCGATGTCAAGCTTGACGCCAAGGGATTTGTGACAGTCGATCGGCGGATGCGGACCAACGTGGCGAATGTCTTGGCCATTGGCGATGTCGCCGGCGGCGTGCTGCTGGCGCATAAGGCGTCGCACGAGGGTATGGTCGCGGCAGAGGCGGTCGCCGGATCGGGCGCGAGCGCCGACTGGAAAGGTGTCCCCTACGCCGTGTTCTGCGATCCCGAAGTAGCCGGTATCGGCCTGACGGAAAAAGAAGCGGCGCAAAAGGGGATGAAAGTGCGAATCGGCAAGTTCCCGTATCAGGGTGTCGGCAAAGCGGTGGCGACATTGGCCACCGATGGTTTCGCGAAAGTCATCTCCGACGCCAAGACCGATGCAATCTTAGGCATTCATGTGGTGGGTCCGCACGCGGGTGATATCGTATTCACCGGCACGGCGCTGATGGAGCTTGACTGCACGGCCGAGGACCTCGGCCACCTGATGGCGATCCACCCGACGTTATCCGAGGCCTTGATGGAAGCCGGCCTCGCCGCCCACAAAAAGGCGATACATATACCGAATTGAGTAAGTTGCGTCAGGTCTTGTCCGCCGAAGGCGGATGTGACCTGACGCATAAAGAGGTGCGGTCGGGCGACCCTGCCCGACCGTGTGGAGCCGTGCCCGGCAGATGCCTGCCCTCGACTTGATCGGGGGCCCACATCTGTCGGGTTTTTCCTTCGATAAATCACAAAGATGTCGAAACCGCCTGAAGCGGGCTGGTTTCGACCTACGCTAATTGAACGTTCAACGCTAATGCAATCGCTTTCAGTCCTCGTAGCTCGCCACCATCCCGCATCGGGTAGTTGCGACATCGCTATTGTCCCGCTAACCCATATGATACCGCCTCAAGATAATTCGAACAGAAACCGTTGTCACTCACTTTCTTCTACGGACACAAACTGTGTACGCTCAGCCTGCTTGACTGGGCCCCTGCCTGCGCAGGGGTAACAGGATAGGGGCAGGGGTGACGGTACTGGGGTCCCGTTCAATAATCACGAACTATTATTACCTCGCCAGACTGAACTCTGTAAATCGGCGCGCCCTCGGAATCTCGGTGCAATTTCACTGACACGTCCTGTCAGTACGAGGTGCGATCAATGGTGCAGAAACAAGAACAAAATGCGGGCAAGATGCACCAGAAAAGAACGTTAGAACCGGATCATAACATCAGACGAAGCGGCAGCTTCGTCATCCCTGCGGCGGCAGGGACCCAGTCAAGCTCGATACTATGCCCTCGTTCGTTTACATAATGGCCAGCCGCAGAAATGGGACGCTGTACACAGGCGTAACTTCAGACTTGCAGCGAAGGGTTGCTCAGCACAGAACCGGGGCAATTCCCGGATTCACTGACAGATACAAGGTACACACGCTCGTCTACTACGAGGTACACGGTGATATGCGCGATGCCATCACTGCCGAGAAACGCATCAAGCGGTGGAAGCGAACCTGGAAGGTGCGATTAATTGAGAAGATCAATCCAGATTGGAAGGATCTGAGCGAGAGTTGGTGATCCTGCGGGCGTAGCAGCTTCACGCACGTGGAGCAATTACAGAATCAAGAATTCTCTCACGCCCCAACTTGACTAGGTTCCTGCCTGCGCAGGAATGACGGGTCTGGCGACCCGTTCCATACAGAGACATGCTTTTCGCAACCGCCCGAAGCGGGTTGGTCTCGACCTGCGAATTCCATAATCATGAAGGGGAACAGAGCGTAGCAAGCAGATGTTATGAGCCCAACGAGAATCTAAAGTACTTTGAGTTTGTTCAGTCAAATAGTACTTTCGTTGTGAGGTCGCAATGCCCAGACTATTATCCGTAGCCACCGCGGTTCCAGCGCACAGAGTCGATCAAGGTGAGGCCAGAGCATTTGCCTCGCATCTGTTCGGGTCGCACCTGGCCGATCTGGATCGCCTCTTGCCTCTGTTTGACAATGCTGGGATCAAGACTCGCTTCTTCTCGGTACCCTCTGATTGGTTCGGCGAAGCGCATTCTCTGGAGGAGAAGAACCACATCTACATTCAGTCGGCAACTGATCTGGGAACACAAGTGTCGCGCAAACTGATGGAAAGCACAGACACCGCTCCTGAAGAGATTGATTATATCATTTATGTCAATACTACCGGCCTGGCGACGCCGTCAATAGATGCCCGTCTCATCAATATCCTGGGGTTGCGTCGCAATATTCGTCGGACGCCGATCTGGGGTCTGGGATGTGCCGGCGGAGCTGCCGGGTTGTCGCATGCGTATCACTACTTGATAGGTCATCCAGGCCATCGCGTTC